>Ga0213919_1000258_pt1 | contig 25610 bp, 26 predicted proteins | sample McNCre317MG_FD_161056 | JGI IMG/M metagenome (GOLD analysis project Ga0213919, IMG submission 161056) | Freshwater microbial communities from McNutts Creek, Athens, Georgia, United States - 3-17 MG | ecosystem: Environmental > Aquatic > Freshwater > Creek | place: USA: Georgia | collected... | reverse complement strand
TATTCCTACCAATTGTCCAGCTGGTTCCTACAGGGATACAGTGGGAGCTAAAATTAGTACTGAATGTGCAGCTTGTACCCTGGGCCACTACTGTCCCAGTGGAACTACCATTCCAGTGGGCTGTCCAGCTACTACCTATCGTGATCTTTTGGGAGCAGCTGCAGAGACAGACTGTTTCTCATGTACTACTGGCCACTACTGTCCCAGTACCACCATTACCCCTTTTGACTGTCCTGCTGGAACCTACAGGGATATTTTGGGAGGAGACACGACAGCCAGCTGTTTTGCTTGTACTACAGGCCACTTCTGTCCAGCTGCTACCACTAACCCGACTGGCTGTGCTGCTGGTACTTATAGGGACACTGTGGGAGCTGCCATCCAAGGTGACTGTGCTAGCTGTACTGTGGGCAATTTCTGTCCTTTTGCCACTACTACTCCCACTCCTTGTGCTGCTGGATCTTTCAGGGGTTCCCTGGGAGCCAAGGCCCAGGATGAGTGTAGTGCATGTGTTCCTGGAAATTACTGTCCAGAGGGATCATACACTCCCACCAACTGTTCTGCTGGCTACTTCAATCCTAATCTCAATGGCCAGAGTGCTGCAGACTGTGGCCTGTGTCTTACTGGATCCTACTGTCCCATTGCTACTTCCAGTCCGCTCTACTGTCCTCCTGGAACTTATCAGCCCAACACTGGTGGGGCCCAGGTTTCAGACTGTTTGCCATGCCCCAAAGGACAGTACTGTGTGGAGCACACTACCACCCCATATGACTGTTCTGCTGGGAGGTATCGGGATACCCTAGGAGCAGCTGATAATGGTGACTGTCCATTTTGCCCTCCCGGTCACTTTTGTTTGCAAGGAACTATCACCCCAACAGAGTGTGTTGCTGGAAGTTACTTTGCTATTACTGGCGCACAGGCGCAGTCTGATTGTATCAGCTGTCCCAGGGGTAGGTACTGTGTGAGTGGCTCTATTGTTCCAGTAGACTGTTTGGCTGGCACTTACAGGGATATCCTTGGAGCTGCTGCCCCTGAGGACTGCACTGTCTGTCCAGTGGGACACTTTTGCATTGTTGGGTCAGTGCATCCAGCTGAATGTGCCAAAGGAACCTATAATCCACTCACGCAGCGGACCAAAATGCAGGACTGCACTCTCTGTCAGATTGGATCCTACTCTGACCAGACTGCCAGGAGTACTCCCTGTGACTTGTGTGTAGCTAATTCCTACTGTCAGAGCCCGACATTGATTTCTACTTGCCCTGAGCACACTCACTCAGAGACTAGCAGCTTCTCTGTGCTTCATTGCAAGTGCGACGTGGGTTTTACTTGTAGTTACTATAAGCGCATTAATGCCATTGTGTCCTTGACTTGCTCCAAGTATGACTTTGACAATGATATCAATGGTGTCAAAACTCACTTTCTCGCTGCTCTCGCTGCTGCCGCTAGGGTAGATGTGTCCAAGATTGTCATTAATAATATCGTGCAGCAAGTCGGTAGACGCAGGAACCTCTTGTCAAAGTTGTCCAAGAATATTGAGGTTCACGCTACTGTCCATGGTGCAGTCCGATTGAACAACTTGAACCAGCAGTTGGAGAAGCGAGTCAAGGGATTGCATGCTTCACACACATGGTCCAAGGATCACCACGTTAGCCCTGCTAAGAAAGATTAACTTATTATTATCTTTAAATTTATTATAAATCTATATAAAGATTAATTGATGATCTCTTGTTATTATATGTGTCCCAGAGTTTTGCTTCTTCTAGGCTGTTTTCTTACTGTAGCCAGAGGATCCAGGCTGATGGGCCAGCGTAGCATGTTACAGACTTGTGATACTGGCTACTACTGGTACTACAATGTGACTGCTGATAGGTATGCGTGTTCCCCTTGTACAGCTACAACTCTTGATCTAGTAGAGTGTTCAAAAAATAGACTCTTGGTTGACGTGAATCTCTCGCTTCATTATAATGACTCTATGAGAAGGTTTAATTTGTCACTACAGAATCATACTGGACTGTTTTTGCAAAGGGTGCAAGAGTTGCCAGAGATAGATATAGAGGTGAATGAGTGTGCTCCTGGATACTACTGTATCCCAGAGCAGCTCTTGCCCATCCCGTGTCCTAGGGGAACTTTTAATCCAGAATATAAAGGCGAGAGTGTAGAGGACTGTCTAGTATGTCCTAGGCATTATTTTTGCCCACTGGGGTCAGCCAGCCCTCTAGCTTGTCCCAGTGGGCATTTCACTAGTTTGAATGGGAGCAAGGACCCCTCTGATTGTGTCCCTTGTTCTCCAGGCTATTACTGTCCTTCAGATGTGCCTATAGCTTGTCCAGCAGGGACCTATCAGACATTATATGGAGAGACTTCCAATCAGTCTTGTCTTCCTTGTCCTAGGGCGCAGTACTGTCTAATAGCTAGTATAGTTCCTTTTTATTGTCCGGCTGGCACCTTCCAGCCTACGCTGGCAGCACAGAATATAACAGATTGTATAATTTGTCCTATCCAGTCCTATTGTTCAGAGGGTTCTGTTAGTCCTATTGCTTGTCCTCCAGGCCTTTACAGGAGTATAGAGGGAGCTACTAAGAATACAGACTGTAAAGCGTGTCCACAGGGTACATATGTGGTGGAGTCTAAATGGCATTGCTTGCCTTGTCCTGTTGGATACTATTGTGAAAAGGCTATTCAGATTCCATGTCCAATGGGGTTTTGGCAAAATGAGACTGGAAAATCCCAATGTAAAGCCTGTGAAAACGGCACCTACTCACAAAGTAATGCTAGTTTCTGTCCAGTTTGTCCAGTTGGTTTCTTTTGTAATCAAGAGGTGGGCATGCGAATGTGTGATAATCACACTACTTCTATGGAAGGAGCAAAAATAGCTTTTGATTGCTTCTGTGAACCCGGATATGAGTGTGCTGTATTGCCAGTTATTATAGTCTCCATGTATATTGAAACTAATGGTCAGGATGTTGCACGTTATATTCCAGGATTACAGGAATGGATCATAGGGGGCGTGCTTACTCAGCGACCCTCTGAAATGATATGGATACAGTAAACTATTTTATTAAAGTGGTATGTATCTCTGTATTTTGCTTGTATGTGAGGGAGAATGTATGATTTCCCAGAGTCCATTGGGTGGTTGGAATGGTACCTTGTTTCACTTGCTGTATAGTGTATTTCATGGAAGTTGATTCGTTTTTGCGCCTAGTAACTGGTGATATAAAGCCGTTAAACTGGATGTTTTTAGGAGGGACTCCACAGGAACCTGCTAAGACTGTGATTACTGAGTTTTGGATGTCTTGAATGTTATCTGGTACTCTATCACTAGAGACTATATGGATATTGACTACAATGTCTATATTGTGCGTGTATCTACAGATGAAGCCGGGGTTGCAGGTACAGTCGGTGGTGCTTGTGGTTTTGGGTGAGGTGCCAGTAGGGCATTTTATCTTGGGGTTACTTGATGTACTGTTGGTGGTGCTTGTGCTTGTGGTGGTGCTGGTATCTCTCGTGATGCTGGTTGTGCTGGTATTTCTCGCGATGCTGGTTGTGCTGGTATCTCTCGTGATGCTGGTTGTGCTGGTATCTCTCGTGATGCTGGTTGTGCTGGTATTTCTCGCGATGCTGGTGCTGCTGGTACCTCTAGCTATGCTGGTGTTGCTGGTATCTCTCGCGATGCTGGTGCTGCTGGTATCTCTCGCGATGCTGGTGCTACTAGTACTTCTCGCGATGCTGGTACTACTTGTACCTCTAGCGATGCTAGTACTACTAGTACTCCTCACAATACTAGTACTACTAGTACTCCTCACAATACTAGTGCTACTAGTAATCTCATATTCTGTATCTTTATCTTTATCTTTATCTTTAGTTTTATCAGGAACTCCTATAACCACCACAAGAAACAAGAGAATCCAAAGGAATCTCCAAGTCATTTATTTTCAACTCAACAAAAATCATTTTTTATTAAATAACTCCAATCTCACTCCTCAACGTGATATCTGTACGAGAGCCGAAGATCGCCGCCGTTAAAGTAGCAATGAGTCTCGTGATAGTGCTGGCACACCCCCTCAATCTCATGCATGTCATACACGCCAATGGCGGCAAACCGCTCCTGCAACACCATCGTAACCGGGTCTACCTTCCGGTGGTACAGAAACTTCGCATACTGCCCGTGATCATTCATTTTGTCAAGATGTTTCTCGTATTCCCTGAGTTTGCGGAAAAGGCTGAGGAGAAACATGTTCTTTTGGTGCTCTCCAGGATTTCACGCTCTATTTATAATGATCGGAAATTTCCGGAAATAAAAATAATAATTATAATATAATTAATTTCCCAAAATAGAAATTAAAAAAAAACTGTCACTAATATGCGGAATATGATTGACACAAAAAAATAAAAAAAAATAATTTTTATTAATTATTCAAGAACACCCCCTCACTGGAATATCTACTTTCCAGTGCGCTTCTCCCAATGCATTGCAATCAATTGGTATTCCAGGATTCTTTCTGATCTGCACTCTTTTAGCGAGGGATCCAAACGTTCTGCCTGTTTGAAAATAAGATGCTGCAAGTCCTTCAGTTGCGCCTGGCGATCCAGAATGTCTTGTTGAGCGTCTTCATGCTTATCCAGAATGGCTTGCAGAGCGTTGCGATCCAGAATGTCTTCCGCGCCTTTATGGAGACGCAGAGCGTCTTCAGCAAACTTTCTTTTGCGTGTCTCACGACTAGCTGATTCCTCAAGACTGGTCAATTCCTTGTCAATGGCACGAATTTTTTTCTGAAGCCGCAAAGACTCTACAGCATCTTGGAAAGTTTGTGTTGCTTTCTCCTTTAATTCCTGAATGTCTATTTCCTTACCCCATTGGCGAAAAGTTGGATCACGCTCCATTTTGTCAAAGTAGCTCCCTATCAGTATTTCCAGAATCTCGTCTGGAGTGTGAATTCCGACGTATTCACGATCATGAAGCTGGTCAATAAGGCCTTTGGCATCAGCTTGGATTTTCAGTATCTCAGCCTTAACCACCTCCTTTACTTGTTGAGGATTGGCAGCCAGTCTGGTTTGAACACTTTGCCAGTAATCTGCAAATTGTTCATACGCAGCCTCACCTGCTTCTCTTGCCCTCATAGCCTCTGTGGCTTTCTCGGCCTCTCTGTTCAACACTGGTTGGCTGCTTGACATTGAAGCTTCTGTGGGTACTCTTGAATATGAGTACCCTTCTTCTACATGCTATCTTATATACTATTACATTATATCTAGAAATGACACAAATTTTTAAAAAATATTTTATTAATTATTCAAGAATACCCCTTATTGAAGTGTTTACTTACCACGGCGGGGGCACAGATTATCCAGAGCTCTGCGCTCAGCCTTGATCAGTTTCTTGGTAACCTCGCTATAATCACTTTTCCCTTCAGAACTTCCGATATACTGTAGATATCGTACAGTAAATGGTCTGCGTTGCCTTAGAGTTGGATCAAGTTCAACTGCTTTATAATAAGTTTCCCATAGTACCCTGTGAAAATAGGCTCGGGAATGTTCTTCTTTTTTACTGAGTAATTCTCCGCGAGCCCGAATGGCAGTCAACCTTTTCTCAATCTCCAACATATCCTGTTCAAGTCTCGCAAGTTCCGAATTTGGTTCTTGCTCTCTTGCGGGTTCAAGTCTCGCAAGTTCCGAATTTGGTTCTTGCTCAAGTCTCGCAACTTCCTGCTTTGGTTCTTCCTCTCTTGCGCGCTTGTTGCCTGACATTGAAGCTCGTGTGAGTGCTCTTGAATAGGAGTACTCTTCTTCTACATGCTAACTTATATACAATTATAGCATATCTAAAAATGACACATATTAAAAAATAAATAATTTTATTAATTATTCAAGCACACTCTATTTCCCCACTGGTCAATTGTCAGCCCGTTTCCTCTTAAGAATATTTGCACAACGGTCCCTGTAATCTCTAGCGTTTGTATGAGCATCTACCACTTCATCACGCTGCTTTAAAGCTTGTAAGTGAATTGGTGTAGCCTCCTCAACGCCCAATTGTTCCCGGAGATCACGGGCTTCCCATGTGATATAGCGGGCAATCATGTGAAGCTCTTTAAAAATTTCTCGAATCTCCTCAGCCAGATAACATTTTGCTACTTCCCGTTCCATGGACATACTGCTTGAAGCTCGTGTGGGTGTACTCTTGAATGTGAGTACTCTGGCTATACATGCTAACTTATATACTATTATATTATATCTAAAAATGCCACAAATTAAAAATAAAAAATTTTATTAATTATTCAAGAGTACCCCTTGGGGCATTCAAAGCCTGTCCAGGAACGACCCCATAGGGGCGTTGGTGATGCTGAAAAAGATCGCCACTGCAGCCTGTACTACTTCCATCAAAGAAGTGTTTAATGCAGCGTCAATACCATCTTCGATCCTGGTAAGAAATCTTCGGAACCTGCGAGGAGGTGGTCGGACTGGTTGTGCGGGCTGGTTAACTTCCTCTGTTTGTACTGGAATGTCAGGTTGGTTATCATAGGCGACATCGTTTTGGACAAGGTTTTGCCTGGCAGCAGCTACATCTTGCTGGTAGTTCTGGCGAGGTGCTTTGTTTCTGGACTCGCCCTCTGCTTCAGTGCGTCGTCGGGATTCCTCGCGAAGTTGAGCACAAGCTCGGTCTACTTGAGGTTGTATGGCAATATATCGCCTCTCTCGCTCAGCCTGTAAATCCCGCTCATCCCGCTCAGCCTGTAAATCCCGCTCAGCCTGGTATACCCTGAGAGCATCAATCATGTTCATGGCAACTGGAGCAACCGGGACAACAGGATCATCCAGATCAATCACATCAACCGGAACGCCTGGAGCAACCGGGACAACCGGATCATCCAGATCAATCACATCAACCGGAACGCCTAGAGCATCCAGATCAATCACATCAACCGGAACGCCTGGAGCATCCAGATCAATCACATCAACCGGAGGAACAGGAGCTGCCAGCCCTTGTATAATCTCTATTTGAACCCCAATGAAACTTTGTTCAATTACCCTTATCATCGCATAACTGGACATTGCACCTGCTAGAATTTAGAAAAGGCTGGCTGTGTACTCTTGAACGTGAGTACTCTGGCTATACATGCTATCTTATATACTCTTGCTATAACCCGCAAATACACACAAAAGTTAAAAATAAAATAAGTTTTATTAATTGTTCAAGTGTAATCTCTAGAACTCATCCTGCGCAACCGGATAGTATACTTGCGTTGCTTCCACAGCATAACTAATGGCTTTTCGTGCAAGTTCGCATAAAGGATCATGAAAGCTCTCGTTTACATTTTTGTTTTGTGTACGGAAAGTAAATGCAGCTAAAGCTTTATTACTCATCCATCCTGAAGCACATATGTGTGCCTGGTGAGCTTCTTCCGCTTGCATATGAAAAGATTCCCAAGCATCCCTGTTAGCCTTTGAAACATGATATGTCTCCAGAGCATCTTCAGATTTTTGGCGAGCCTGTAAAAGCTCCTGAGCAGTGCGAGTGCAATCCCGTATAGCCTTGTACAGCTCTCTATTGATCTTTACTTCATCTTCCTCCCTGTTTCGCTTGCCGTTTTGGTTGATGGACATTGGACTGGATTGGATTTGGAAAAGGCTGGCTATCTACTCTTGAACTTGAGTACTCTGGCTATACATGCTATCTTATATACTCTTGTTACAACCCATAAATACACACAATAGTTTAAAATAGAATAGTCACACAATAGTTTAAAAATAAAAAAAGTTTTATTAATTGTTCAAGAGCAACAGGAACTTATCCTGCTCATCATGCATTCCTGCTCTTCTTGGCAGGAGATTCCTCTTCAATTTTATCAGGGGCATAGTAGTATATTCTTTTTTTTATCTCTCTAGCGTAAGTGTAGATTGCGCGATAACGATCCCCCCATTGCTCAGTCGTTTTATCATCTGCATTTCTTTTCATAAGCTCATCCAATATCAGTCGAGCTTTGGTAGACATCTCTACGGCAGCTTCTTGGTGTTCCTTGTTAGTTTTTTTTCTTTGGTCGAAGGAATCCCCATAAGCCTTAGTGTTTTTTTCTTTCTCTTCATCTGTGAAAATTTTACCTGAATGGTTAAATAATTTCACATTAGCTTCATGTTGAAGATAAGCCGTAAAGTACGCCTTTGCAGTCTCATCAAATTCCTGCAAGGCTTTTTCGGACTGTTCTTTTAGTTCCTGCAGTTTTTCCTCAGTTAGCTTGGGGTTCTGCTTGAAGGACATTGCACCTGCTTGAATTTAGAAAAGGCTGGCTGTGTACTCTTGAACGTGAGTACTCTGGCTATACATGCTATCTTATATACTTTTGCTATAACCCGCAAATACACACAAAAGATAAAAATAAAAAAAGTTTTATTAATTATTCAAAAGTAGCCAGTGTTCATCACTTATGGCTGGCTTGTAGAGTGAGAGACAGTGATCCCTGCCTTTTCCAACTGTTCCTGCAGTTTTTGTTCTCTCGTCTCACACTCTTTCAGCCGTGCCTGCAGTTTTTGAAACTCCGCCTTGCGCACTTCCTGCAATTCTTTAATCTCCATCTTGCATCCTTCCAGCTGTTTCTGCAACTCGGTAGAATTTCGCTCGTAAATTTCTGTATCCTCTGCATGCTGTGTTCTACTTATCTTCAATGCATTGGTGAGTTCCCTGTTGATTTTCTTGCTGTGTTCCATGTTTTGATATATCTCATGATTCTTGGCGTTCAAATGTCTCAAACGCCTTCTGAGATCTTCCTCGTTTGTGGAGACTGAAGGGAGTTGCACTACAATGTTCTTAGACATTGCACTGTGAATCACCTTCTCTAGTTTGCAAACCAGGGCCTCCAACTGTATGAGCTGGCTCTGAATTTTCTGGTTACCTTGCACTTGCTGTACCTCCATTTCCTGCAAATTTTCCTCATTCATCTGCATAACCTGCTCGAATCCTCTTACATGTTCCTCGTGGAACTTGGTAACTGCCTTTAATTCCTCCTCAAGTCTAGCTATTTTAGCCCTATGGTCATTTGTGGACTCATCAAGAGAAAAATCTCTTGACAGTTTTGGTGACCACTCAGGAGTACGCCTTGGGGGTGAGAGGGAGAATTCCCAAGAGGATACAGAACTGATGGTGGCAGTAGGCGACGCTGGCTCTGACTCATATCCCATAATGGGCTCAAATAACGAATCCATTAGCGGCTGGTTGGTGTACTCTTGAATATGAGTACTCTAGCTCTACATGCAATCTTATATACTATTACTACCTACTAAAAACAGCCCTGGGAATGAGTATTCTACCTATAAATCCTAACTTATACAACACACACAAAAAGCATAATTTTATTAAATTTCAAGTTACTCTAACCACTTCTCTAACTGATGCTGATCAATGCAAGTAACATTCCCGACATACTTGGTAACATGCTTCCTCACAAACTGAGAAAATAATACAGATCTATCAGCTGGCAAGGGATCTCCTGATGCCCACGGGAAGACCAAATCCATCCAGGTCCATTCTAAGTCTTTAGGGGTGTCGCTCTTATGACCAGTCAACAAATATAAATCTTCTATAGTGCCACTGATCAGGATTACAGTCGTATTTGCCAGGATTACAGTCGTAAATTCCAGGATTACAGTCGTAAATTCCAATCCCAAAAAGGCTGTCAACATCACGAAGACTGATCTTTTTAGACAGACGAGGAGTATATCATATATTGAAGGGTCAAACCCCACCCAGAGCTGTACGGCTCTAGTCCATAGTCATTTCGACTTTGCATTTAATGCTAGTAACTAGAAAGACACCAAGAGTTGGTCCTACTAGCCCCGCTAGGTTCCCAGGGCCACCTAAGTGACTTTCGATTTTAGCCCAGAAGGGGTATATCAAAAATAAAAAAGTCAAAATCCAAACTAGAGCTGTGAGACACTATTTGACCATGCTTTTAGTATCAGACTATATGGGAGTAACTCAAAAGACACCTAAAGTAGCTCCTACTAGCCCAATAGTCTCCCCACAGGTGTCTAGAGGACTGCATACCCCCACCCAGGGTACCCCAAATGGGGGAGGGCCAAAATCCAACCTTTAAGGCCAGGGCTCTATACGACCATGCAGATAGTATCGGACCATCAACAAATTACTGAGGAACCCCCCAAAGTAGGGCCTGCTAGCCCCACTAGCCTCCCCAGGCCTCCTATGCAATTTTCGGCTTTTGCCTATAAGCCGTATTCCCCATCCCAGTGGGTCAAGACCCTTCCTAGAGGGACAGGCCTCTAACCGAGCATGCAGGAACTCTCAAATAACCTATTTGTAACTAGAAATACCCCTACACTAGTTGGAACAAGCCCCACTGGCTCCCTCTCAAAGATCTCAGAGGTGCTGAGTTTGCTAACATATGTTCCACTACATATCACTTCGCGGGTTTTGATCGGAGACCCCCAGCAACCAACCGATGATACCAACAGCTTCAGAATATTTATTCCAACGTTTATGCATACTAAAAATAGTGGGCTACAAGGCTCTTTTGGTTTCTTACACTCTCTCTCCCAGCCGTATCCGCCCCCCTCCCCCTATACAAAAAAATGCACCCGCGATTTCCGGTTTTAGACCCCGGAGGGATATGGGGGCTGTTAATCCCCTTTGATATGATTTATTATTAACTATCCCGCAGGGTTACAAGAGGTCTACAAGCCATTCCTACTTTTTATTAATAAATACACAGAAAGAAATTTGCCTATGACATCCCGCCCCCCTATACAAAAAATTTCACACTCGATCTCTGGTTTTAGACACCGGAGGGCTATGGGGGCTGTTAATCCCTCTTAGTATGATTTAATATTAACTATTCCACAAGGTCGCAAGAGGTCTACAAGCCATTCCTACTTTTTATTAATAAATACACAGAAAGAAATTTGGGCTGATAGAGGGCCGGCCGTATATTTTGCTCCCAGAGGGGTGTGGACCTTATTCTTGATATACAAGACGCTCTCTCTGTTCAGACACCTTAGATATAATATATTTTAGGTTTGCGCAACCCTAACTCTCGCCTCCGATCGTTATCTAGGCCGGGATAAATCGTAACGGCAGCGCACGTGCAGGATTCCCTATGTAAAAATCTAGATCCGGCGCCACATGAAGATGGGGTCGGAGTGTCAATGTAAGACCAGATCCTTCCAGATTATATATAGCAAGGACTATCCTGAAAGTTTGGTGACTTTCTATCACAAACTGTAGATTCGGCAACTACGAATGTATATATACCTATAGGAGACATATAGTCGATAGAAAAAAATTTATTCCCACGATCGAAATTACGCAGCAGCAAGGCCACAGGCGATGTCTTTGCATCAGATTTAGTTGCTAGAAAGTAACTGAGCAACGAGAAAGTCACTCTGAGACTCAGAGGGAGTGGGAGGCTCAGCTGAGGCCGTGATAGGCTGGGGGGTCTTATCAGCAGCCTCTTCCCCATCCGAGCTGCCAGAGTTGCTGGGGGCAATCCTCTGCTTCTTGGGGATGCGGACAGGCTCTGGAGACACAGAAGGAGACGAGGGCGACGATAGAGGAGACTGAGGGGCCAGCATTTCTGGGGGGACCATCTCCCACCTGCATATACGAAAACATAGTAAATTCGAAAATTTCTCAAATATTTTTGAGAAGTCGATACAGAATCACTCACCGAATGTTGGTATTCGACAGACGAGGATCGTATTCGTTGTTTACATCATTGGGCTTGAGGATCACATCGATTTTAGGGAGCTCATCGATCGAAACCTCAGAGATAGCCTCCATGACCTGAGATATAGAAAAATCGTAAAGTCCCTTGAAAATTTTCGAAAGTGATGAGAAGAGGAGTGTATCTTACGTCGGAATCAGTCATACCAACGACTCTCCCAAGAATCGAAGTGATTTCTGAGTGGGAAGCCACAGTATACTCTGTGACTGGGCACTGGGGCAGGGGATGCACTCCCTTATTGAGGATGAGTGAAAATGCCCAGAGACAGATGAGCTCCTTCAACTAGAAAATGAAATTCGTTAGTATTTGAGTATGCTGAGTGTGAATATAATGAAATCGACCTGCTTTTGCATGATTCTGATGTTCTCCCTTGATCTGAACCAAGTGAGCCACAGGTTCTTGGGGAAGGGGTGAGTGATACTCTTGATATCCACAGTGATGTATTTTCGAACATCATCCCACAACACCACATACTGAGGATTGTCACATCTCTTGATGAAGATGCAGTTTCTCATGCAGATAGTCCTGGCATTAGGTCTGTCCAAGTAAGAGTACCAGACTACCTGACCAAATTTGAATCTGGTGGTGGTGCCTGCTTGGGTGGGTACCTACAAAACAGAGTGAGTTTGTTATCATTTTCAATTAAGTAAATACAAGTGAAACCTGTTCAAAGAAGGTGTTGTTCCATTCATGGGAGAGTATTCTCAACATCTCTGGGTTAGTTGATGAAGGGAGAATCGAAAGTACACTATTTATAGAGGCTGTCCTCAGGAATACCTGTAAGAAAAATCTGTTGTGCTTAGATGAAAATGCTTAGATGTAAATGTAGATAAAAGAATATCTACATCATTTAAGGAGAAGATATAAGAAAACAGGTGATATAAACGATTGTCTAATATATTTCTGAGATACTTGTAACAAAAATGAAGACCTAGATGTAAGGATAAGCAGAGATATCTCCAGATAAAAACTGTTTTAAAAGTACATGCAAGTATGTTTAGATAATGAACTATAATTCTAGATCCACATAGAGAATCACATGACCAGACAGTTACAAAATGAAATAGCTTGATTTAATCTCGATGGAGGACCAACCTTTTCCGTTGGACTCACTGATTTGAGTCAAAAAACATTCCGTGGACTCACTATTTGGACTGGGAAATTCGAATTTACCTGCTGGCCGGTTTTTGCTATAAAAGTATAAGTTGCTGGACTCCGATAGTGAAACAAATTAAACTGTGAATAAAGATTGACTCAATCTACAGATTCACCAAAAAAAATTCAAAATCGCACACTATCCGAGTCCGTGAGGGGTCACTGAAATCGTGATTTTCATCAATTAGTAACTCCCCGACCCCATAAGTGTTGGTTAACGTTAAGCGTTTTCAAATCCGAGATATGGAGCGTGTAGCTGTGGTCTCAGGCTCGACGACTGCCAAAAAATTTGGAGTGTCCGACTCGGATTAGTCCCGTGGGCTCACTGACAAGAATGTACTAATAGAATAGCCGTTTTTTAGGGAAAAAAGTGTGTTGCTGGAATTGTTTTGTGATTCGAATAGAACAGGTGTCCTCATACACACTTTATAAACAACTTTGCCAGAAAAAATCAGAGCTCTAGCCCAAATAGCGGAAGTGGGAGGTCCGGCACTACAAAACCCTGCAAAAAAATCGAACATCGGCAAAAATAAAAGTATGTTCCCGATTGATTCATGGGATGCCGACTTCCACGTTTTGAAGGTATGAACTCCCACTACACGTTAGAAAAGAAAAAAAATTGATCCGACACAAAAAAAAATTTTAGTGCTCACTAATTTAAAAAAGTGCAGTTTTACTTATAGGGGGTACTTGAAATTTTGATCGGAAGTTGAATAAATCGATTGGATGTTGTTTGTATATGTATTACTAGTCATCCTACAAAGTTTCAGGTCCATCCGAAGTCGTCTTGGTATTTTCCGGTAAGTGGCACTACTACCTTACGGCAGAAATTTCAAGTTTCAAGTGTTACATATAGGGGGTACTAGAAAACCCGATAGGAAAGTTGATAGAGCGATTGGAAGTTCGTTCTTATAGTATTACTAAGTCTCCTACAAAATCTCAGGTCAATCCGAGGTCGTCTTCATGTTTTATTAAGTGTGGCACTATCTCCTAGAGTCCATTTGGGGGCACCAGTATAGCATATACTGTGGTACTTATAGGAGGTACTTGAAATTTGCAGGGGAAGTTGAATAAATCGATTGCAAGTCCGTTCTCATAGTATTACAAGTCATCCTACAAAATTTCAGACCAATCCGAAGTCGTATAGTGTTTTTATAAGGTGGGACACCACTACGGCCCCCAGTAGACTCAAGGGAGGCCACATGGGGGCCACAGTCACCGCCACTTAACCTTGATTGGAAGGTAGGGTTGTGAGTGTGCGTTTTGGAGCTGGTATCTCCAGCATCATTCCTGCACAAAAAAATTTCATGTCAGCCCAAGGGTTGATTTGTGAGTAGTCACTAATTACGGTTTTCATAGGAAAATGAGTCGATTTCGGTCTTCTGAGACTGAAATGACTAAGTTAGTGGAACCTGATTGTGGATCTGGATAGCACGAATTGAAGCTGGGATCGCCAGCTACACCTGTGTCAAAAAATATCTCGAGTGGCAGTGCGGGTAGAGTGTGTGAGTAGTCACTAATTACGATTTTCATAGGAAATGAGTCGTTCTAGGCAGGGTATACAGGCTGAGACAGAGACACTGGATGCAAGGAGTGTTTTATTGAATCAATGGAAACAATAAGAGAGGCTGGAGCAGCCAGATATAGCCTGAGAAGTACTAGGAGTACTAGGAGTACTAGGAGTACTAGGAGTACTAGCCCTGCCTGGCCCTCTTGGCCGCCGGTTCGTCATAGGAGAGAGTGCGGCTGGTGTGATAGACAGGCGAGTCGGGTATCGCCTGCGACTGCTCCTCGTATTCCGGCACCGCCTGCGACTGCTCCTCCTCCTCCTCCACAGTGGAAGACATGATGCGGCTGGTGTGATAGACAGGCGAGTCGGGTATCGCCTGCGACTGCTCCTCCTCCTCCTCCACAGTGGAAGACATGATGCGGCTGGTGTGATAGACAGGCGAGTCGGGTATCGCCTGCGACTGCTCCTCGTATTCCGGAATCGCCTGCGACTTCTCCTCCTCCTCCGCCGCCGCCTGAGTCTGCTCGTCCTCCACAGCGAAAGACATGATGCGGCCAGAGGAAGTGGGCACCGAGGAAGTACGGCCGATGGTCGCGCGCTTCACAGGCGAAGTCGGCGACGCCGGCGCCTCTGGCACAGATGAAGTACGGCCTACGGTCACCAGCTTCTCCTGGAGCTCCTGCGCATCCAGAGTGGTCGACTGGGGGTTGGAGAGCGCGCGGGAGTTGATGCGGCTCGGGTTCACATGCTTCTCTGGGGTGTCCTCCCTGTCGTCCTGATTCGGCAGGGAGAGCACGCGGGAGTTGGTAACACTAGCCGGGTCCCTAGTGTTGACACGGCTGCACAACACCCGCCCAAAGCTAGTGGCGCCGGGAGCAGTAGAGAGAGTGCGACTGGAAACAGGCTCCGGCGAGAACAGCGCGCGGGAGCCGATACGCTCAGTGAGCACAGGAGAATCAGGAGTCGCCGGCTCCACAGGAGCAGAGTATGCGTTAGAGCGCTTCATGAGCTTCACAGGAGCCCCCGGGACTTCAACAGTTGGAGCAGGAGCGACAGGAGTTGCAGGCTGTACAGGCTGTACAGGCTGTACAGGAACAGCAGGAGTAGCTGGAGTGGTGGTGTTGTTGGTTGAGTTGTTGTTGGTAGTGGTGGACATTGGTGCTTTTTTTTGGACCTCACCCTCCCCGCCAACCCATATATACTACTTTTTCTTTTTTAATTTCTATTTCGGGAAATTCCAGCTGTGCCGGCCCACCCGGCCCGCCCGGCCCAGCCAACCGGACCCGGGCCCATCCAGCCCCTCTCGCACGCGCGTAAGTACGGCCTATTGCCAGCCGTGACCAGCCGACCCGGCCCACCCGGCCTGCATTTCTATTTCGGGAGATTCCCCGGCTGGGCCTGAAAAAAGAAAAGCACTATATATTCCCCGACCCGCCAGACCTGCCTATTCACTCAATGCCCCTCGAGTGCCCTCAGGATATACCAATGGACCACATGCTAACGGAAGACTTACCTATTCGCCCAATGTCCCTCAAGTGCCCTCCAGACATGCGATTCACTCTTGTCACCCGCGACTCTCTCTTGGAGAATGAAAAAACACAAGAGATCAGTATCTTTGGTCTCACCAGTGCCGCTCTCAAGTACATGTGTGCTATACTGGAGCACACCACCACGGAAGCCCACTCGAGCTATCCTATCAAGACTATGTTCTACTGGATCGAGAAGAAGCTCCAGCTTCTCAATGAAGTTCGCATGAGGGGAGGCAAGATCTACAAGTCTGACTTGCTCCACGTGCTTGGCTTTCGCAACCGCCAGGCCAACCAGTACTCCAGTCTCTTCCGCACCACTGGAAAGAGTATACTGGAAGCTATGGGTGAATTCGACAAGGATTGTGAGGACTACCTGCAATCGCTGGCGGTATCTCAAAATACTCGCCAACCGCCTATCCCCGCCATTGCTCTTGTGGTGCCTGAGAAAGTCGTGAACGAGTTGACTATCTTTATGCACCAGGGAATGACTGAGAGACAGGAGCTTATCAAAAATATCATTAAGACTATTGAAACCATCAGTGCCAATGGCGCCTCTACAACTGAGGCGTCCTTGGATCCCGAACTGCGGGTGAGGAAACGGTTTCTATCTGACTCCCAAGAGCGCCTCGCGCAGCTCCAGTTTCTTGAGAAGCAAGACCAGCCCTACTTCCCTTCTCCTATCTGGGAGGACGTCCGCGGGTTCTTGACCCAGCTCAATGCCAGTGATCTCATGAAGCCCAAGCCAAAGAAGATCACACCCGAGAAGCTCGAGAAGCCCGAGAAGCCCGAGAAGCTCGAGAAGCCCCTGCAGGCATCTGTCTTACCCGACTGCTTCAAGATGACTCCCGCTCCCAAACACGATCCCCTCAGCATGATCTTTCCTTTTCTTGATTTGGATCCCACACAGGTCAAGAAGTCCATCTCCAGTGACGACGAGAGCAGCTGGGATGAATGCACCACTAACTACGACACGGGAGTGACTACCTACCGCAAGCGCAAGACCTCTAAGACTGAGGAGCCCAGCACATACAAGACACCTCCAGACTCCCCAGATTCCTCCTCTGAAGACTATGATCGCGCACCCACCAGGCTTCACCCCAACACGCGCCGTCGCAACAGGAACATCTGGCAGGGCAAGCAGCCCCCGCCCAGCAAGTCTTAAACCAGAGACTATTAGACTTACGGGTGTTAACCCGCATTCCCTCTGGTCTAACGGGTGTTGTCCCGCATTCCCTCTTGTCTCCCTCTTGTGATTTTCAATAAAAATCTCAATTTTACTTGTTGTCTCATGTGTCTGCTAGCGATACGGGCGCACACTCGGGTTCGAACCTGGAACCTCACGCTCACCACATATATCTAGTATTACCCAAAAACACTAACATGTATTTTTTTAGCACGTGCAGCTCCGAAATAGCATGCCCATTCGGAGCTAAGTCACGAGGTACTCCGAAAATGCATGGATCTTCGGAGTTAAATTACAGAGACCTCTCAGACTCTCTGTAAACTATGACTCGCGCCATGATTTTTAAAACGCGATTGGCGTACAGAAAACTTTTACACTTTACACACGTGGCTCTTCGAGTGTTGAAGAGTCACTTAATTTCGGTTGAGGATAATGTTGCAGCTGTTACAGGTCTGTTGCAGCCGTTACTTTCATTGTTAGTTTACACCTGAGTGATAATGGAATATACTAGAACGTTCTAGAATATTCTATTATGTTCATAACGTGTTCATAACGTGTTCATAACGTGTTCATAACGTGTACCTAAGACTGGTCACGTGGGAGTGGTCACGTTACCTATAGTGGTCACGTGGGAGTGGTCACGTTACCTATAGTGGTCACGTGGGAGTGGTCACGTTACCTATTAGTGGTCACGTGAGAGTGGTCACGTTACCTATGTATGTGTAAAGTAACACATTAAACATTACACACCCGCCAGTCCCTCCCGTCCCGCCGGTACCGCTAGTCCCGCCAGTACCTCGGGTATATACAGGCTGCACATGTAAATCTTGTTGTACAAGTATTACAAGCAATACAAGTATAGCAAGTGATACAAGCAATACAAGTATAGCAAGTATTACAAGCAATACAAGTATAGCAAGTATTACAAGCAATACAAGTATAACAAGTGATACAAGTATTACAAGTATAACAAGTGATACAAGTATTACAAGTATCACAGGCTATACAAGTAAATCTTATTGTACAAGTGATACATGATATACCAGACACACAATTTCAAAGAGAGATTTTATTGAATAAAATCCACAAGATAATACTTAGGCATCCATAGGGATGGTAGGAGTGCGACTAGAGTGCACTGGCATCACAGACTCCTCTGGGTCATCAGGCTCCACAGGCTCCTCAGTCTTCACAGGCTCCACAGGCTCCTCAGTCTTCACGGGCTCCTCAGGCTCATCAGACTCCTCAAGCACCACAGGCACCACAGGCTTCACAGTTTTCACATACTTCAAAAGCTTCACAGTCTTCGCAATCGGGTCCTTGGGAGTAAAGGTCTTGCTCTCACCCACCTTCTGATTCACAACAGAATAAACACGCTCCTGCGAGTCTCCCCAGCGAACCTCCTTGCAAACCTTCTTCACTGGGCGATCCTCAAGCTCCTCGAGATCCAACTGAGATCCTGGAGTATAGGAGAGCTTGCGCTTGTTCGACTGCACAAGAGCATCCTTGGTTAGCTTGTTAATCCAAGAAAGCACACCTTCCTCAGTGGGATAACCACAAGGCATATCATAGTGAAAGTTGTCTTTCAAGTCGGATCTCGACTTCACACGCAAATTCCTCATAGTAATCTCCTCCTGCTCATTAATCTGCTTCTCTAGTGGCTCAATCTGCTTCTTGAACTCTTGAAGCTTCAGTTCTGCCCACTCCCTATCCTCATTAAACAAGCCCTTGCTCTGAAGCCAAGTCTCCTGCTCTTGAGTCAGGGCCAATATCTCAGTCATCTGCTGACGAAGAGGTGATTCCATTGCATACTCCTCCAACTCTCTGATGAATTGAAAGATACTGAATTCGCCATCCACCTCCACATCCATAGGGACGCTCTTTAAAAAGGCTTTGCATTTATCATCAAACTCGTTGCAAAGCAAAAGCTCAATCTTACCAATAGTAGGAAAGAGATGCTCAAACATATTCACCTTCTTGTTAAGGTGATCAAAAATGTGATGGAGATCATAAACACAAGTTTTGCCTCCAAACTTGTACACCTCACGAACCAAGGTAAACTTCTCCTTCATCAATTGAACTCCACGCTTAATATGAGGAGAGGTGACAAACTCATAATCAGCAATCATCTTCATGCTCTGCCCAACACGCAAGAAATTTGCGAGATACCAAGCAATAGCTGGTGCAGACATCTCCTCAAAGCCACTCAAAGTGAGATTGTCCTCCCACCAGTTTCTCCTGGTAGCCAAGGTAAACTTCATTGGAGTGGAATAACGAAGGTAATTCTGAAGAACACCACACACTGGAATGGGTTCTTTAGGGATCTTCTCCATGATTGGCTTGGTCATTGTTGGTGGAAAAAAGCTGGTTTTTTGGAATGGAATCAGCACCACCTGCTATATATACTGCTTTTTCTTTTTTAATTTCTATTTCGGGAAATTTCGGCCCAGCCGGTATCCCGGGCCCAGCCGGTATCCCGGGCCCAGCCGGTTCCCCGGGCCCAGCCGGTTCCCCAGGCCCAGCCGGTACCCCGGCCCAGCCGGTACCCCGGCCCAGCCGGTACCCCGGCCCAGCCGGTACCCCGGGCCCAGCCGGTACACACCTGTTATAACCGTTACATTCTTTTTAGCTAGTCATCACTTAACAACTGGTCAAAAGTAGTCTCTCACGTCCCTCTAGTACCTCTAGTTGATACAAGTCCTACAAGCAATACAAACTATACAAGAACTACAAGCAATACAAACTATACAAGTGCTACAAGTGGTACAAACTATACAAGTATCACAAGCAATCCAAGTATCACAAGTGCTACAAGCAATACAAACTATACAAGTGCTACAAGTGATACAAACTATACAAGTCCTACAAGCAATCCAAGTATCACAAGTCCTACAAGCAATACAAACTATACAAGTCCTACAAGCTACCAGCTACTCACCTATACTAAGACACACAAGAGTTTTCAAATCAAGATTTTATTGAATAAAAATCATAGAGTGTAATCACTCAAGTGTCCATAGGACTAGTACAACCAGAGATATCTGGCTATAAATATAGACTCCAATGGAGTATAAAGAAGCTCCTCAGATTCCAAAGGGGACATGCAAGAAGTGACGGGAAGTGAAGTTTCGAAAGGAGTAAACAGCCTTGGAAGGGCGATCCTCAACCTCCTCTTCTGCAGTGTCAGACAGCTTGCGCTTGTTGTTAGGCTTTGACTCCTTGTACTCGAGCTGTGCCTTGAACTCCTCAGTCTTAGTCAAGAGATCCTCGGCATCAAACTTGCACAAAAAGTTGTACACATCATCCCGAGTGACAGTCGGGAGAGCACTACGCTCCTCTGGCTGCTGCATCTTCTCCTTTATTTCCGCATGCAAAAGCTTCAGGTTCGACAACTTCATAAACTCCTCACCCCACTGGCGACCAATCAACGTATTGCCATTGAGAAGAGCACTCTTCACTTCAATATCATACAAGACCTCTGTCATCTTCTGGTGGAATGGATTCATCTTTGCATAGTTTTCCCACTGTAGCATGATGAATTGGAGGGGTTCTTTCTCTTCCTCCAAATTCTCATCCTCGACTTCCTTGACTTCTTGAGCTTCCTCAGTTGCCTTGGCTTCTCCAGCCTCATTGGCTTCTCCTGCTTCCTTGGCTTCTCCAGCCTCCTTGGCTTCTCCCGCCTCCTCTGCTTCTTCCTTGTCATCAGAACCATAGAGAACATAACCAGAGGCAATAGACCCACAATAGTATTTGTATTGAGAGGCACGGTCCTCCTCGATTTTCTTACGCTCCTCTGCTCTCTGGGCTTCCTTGGCTTCATTGTGCAACCTCAAAAAGATTTCACACTCCTCATCAAAATCCCCAGAGGCCACCAGCTCCGACTTGCCAATATAAGGGAATCGGTACTCAAACATATTAACCTTTTTGCTTGCCCCATTAAGAACATGAAACAGATCAAAAGTGTATGTCTTCCCTCCCATCTTGTACACTTCAGAGAGTAAGGTGAGTCTCTCCCCCACCAATCGAAGAATCCCATCAACCCTGGAATCAGTGAAAAACGCAGGACCAACAAACTCCTCCACTTTACGCATCATGTGCATGGCATGACCAGCAATAGCATAAGGAGACATCTCCTTAAGTCCCTCCTCATTATGACAGAGCCAACCCTTTCGAGAAGCCAGAGTAAACTTGATCTCAGGAGAGCAGCCAAGGAACTTGGCAAGGGGAGTACAGATAGACTGAGTCTGAACAGTTGCGACTTGAGTAGACATTTCTTGGTTGAAAAACTTGGTTTTTTTTGGTTGGGATCGGCACCGCCTGCTATATATACTACTTTTTCTTTTTTTTAATTTCTATTTCGGGAAATTTAGGCCCAGCCGGTACACCAGGCCCAAAAGGTACCTCAGGCCCAGCCGGTACACCAGGCCCAACAGGTACCTCAGGCCCAGCCGGTACACCAGGCCCAGCCGGCCCAGCCGGCCCAGCCAGATAATTTCCGGAAATAGAAATTTAATGTCTATATATAGCCCACCCCTAAAAAACACCACAAATGAAAAGGTACAACCCCAAACGACTTGAAGGCATGCCTGAGCTACATCTCTCACAGTCTGCCCAAGTAACCACAACTGGTACTCCAGTCATACAAGCGACACGAGTACTATCTTCCTTTTTCCCTCCGCAGGCTCCAAATGCTCCAGTCAAGGCTATCTGTGCTGAGCCAGTCAGGTTTACCACTCTACCCCCACGCTCTCTTGTTGATGAGTTTGATGAGTCTGTAGAACTCCCACCTCCAAAAAAGTTTGAACGCTCTTTCAAGGAGAGGAAGCCTGTCTTGCTTGTCCAAGAGTATGCAGAGCCAATGGAGACTAATGATGCCCCCCAAAAGTACAATGCAATAACAGCTACAACAAGGACAACCTACAAGACCAACAAGATGATGGACAGGGGATTGGCTCAAGCCAGCGCTCTTCGCACTGCTACTGATGATAAAAACAAGAAGCGCAAGGCAACTAGTGCTCCCTCTACTCCAGAGAGCACAAGCGAGCCCAAGACTAACAACACACACCCGAGTCCTCTTGCTGGCTTCAGGGACTTTGGAATCACTACACCTCCATTCAACAGTCTCTTGCGGAGATGTGCTCCTTCTGGATTGTAAATTTTTATTAAATAAAAAGTTGTTTTTTATTAAATAAAAATCATACTCATGAGATCACTTGTCAATCCGAATCTATCCTGTATAACCTTGAATTTTTTAGCCACCAGTAAAGGATCGTTATAAACCTCATCCTCAATCTCCTCCAGCTCACACTCAATCTCCTTGTAAATATACTCATCCACTAGATCCTCATAGAATGGCATGTCTCTATAATAGAAATAAGAGGGAAATGCATTACACACTTCAAACCCCTGCAACTCACTCCAGAATCTCTTGAGATTCTTGCTCCTACTCAAAACCACACACTGATGCAAGGGATTCGTACTAAAACCATACACCAACACATACTCTCTAGTATAATTCATCCTCTTCCAGTCCATCCTGCTCATTATGCACCACTTGTGGGTAGTGGAATCCCAGGAGCCCTTCTCACTAAAATAAATTTTACTAGCATCATCTGCTAGTACTAGCGATAACAAATAGAGCTGTCTGAGAAAGGGATGCGCTAGTACATCCTGTATTTTCATGACAATCCTACAACACCAGTCTATGCCCACCATCACAAGATCCTCATACTTTAGAAAGTAAATACAAGCAGAGTGCCGGTTTCGGTGGATATAGTAGCAACTGGCTTGCATTTCTTATAACTTGATCAAACACAAGTTCTCTGGAATATACACAATAGATTAAAAATAAAGCTAACACGAGTTCTCTGGAATATACACAATAGATTAAAAATAAAGCTAACACAAGTTCTCTGGAATATACACGATAGATTAAAAATAAAGCTAACACAAGTTCTCTGGAATATACACAATAGATTAAAAAATAAAATTTTTATTAAATTATCTCTTACACTCCAAGGAATCGGGGACGCTTCTTCTTGGCATCGGATTCTGATTTTCCAACACAATGCTCCACCCATTGCTCTATCTCTTCGGTGAGAAGACGCAAACAAACTTTACCATTAGACAAAATTTGAAAAAATTCTATCAAAAAAGATCTCACTAGAAGAAAACTAAGCGAAAACAAGGGAATCGTGCTACTGTTAACACTTGCAATAAAGTTAGGATTAGCATAATGAAACTGAATATAGATAGTACTATAAGACGGTACACCCATTTCATTAGCATCACGAATCTGAAAGTCAATAGCTTCGTTAACAAACCCCATGAGAATTTCACCAATAACATAGCAGTTATCCAGAATATGAGACTTCCTAAAAAGATCACCCCTAGTACAATCCCTAGCCTTATTGGACACATACACGAAACGAGTTACCTCATCCATCAGTATACGCAATGGAACATCCTTATGATAAAACACAAAATTTGCCAATGCGCGCATATACTCCAGCAACTTATAGGGGGCAGTATACATTGGTTCAGAAATGCCATGTTTCCATAGACTGACAAAGGGGCAGTCATCACCACTAAGAAGCGTCAGGTCTTCACCAGAAAACACAAACACGCACAGTGTTTGATAGAAGACAGTCTCACCCTCCACGGTTTTCCTGATGATGTATATGACTCTACCAAAGTCAAGGAAAAGAGGCATCATCTCAGCAGGTCCATCCCCAGTTCCCAACAAGTGCATAACATAAAGCAGGAAGAAATACCGCGGATCCCACCCATACTGGAGATACCCTTGATCAGTACTGTGCTTGTACGCCTCGGTGAACATCTTACTAAACCAATGAAAGAGACAAGGTTAGTAATCCACACACTTCACCCTAGTTTAAATATGTTTAGACTTGTGGTATCACACACATTTTTTTTAAAAAAAATAAAGTTATTTATTAATTAATGCATAGACAAACTCGGAGGAGTAAGGTGAGACCAGGTCTCAGAAACTTGAATCTCAAATCTCTCTGATGCAGCAGGGGAACTACGTTTAGAACGCAGTATTACATCCAATTCCTGAATATCAGTACAATAATGAACCTCAACCCCACGAAATTTAAAAAGCCAACGACTAAAATCATATGATGATGTTGCTGCGTTCTCTCTATAATAAACACAAGCTTTCACACCAATTTGACGGAGTCCATAAGTGTATTCTACATCATAATCGTAAAAAAAATCACCTTCATCTTCTGAGTCAAACATTGAACGTACAATGTGACGTTTCACTGCCCTTTCATGAAATGACGGATCAGTTGATAGCCTCCTCACAAAACCAGGGATCTCACGAAGAATCGTGAACAAACTTTCCACATCTAATCTCCTTCTCGCAACAGAAGGAATAGACATCAGTGTAGAAGTAAAGGCATTGGTAATAGCCTCCCTATTGTTAACATGTACTCTGGCAACTTCAGTCATTGTGTGTCTCGGCTTGATTGTCTAGCTTGAGACTTGTACAATATGATATCTCTTAAATAATAAAACAAACACACACAAATCACAAACAAATATACTTGCACACACCCCTCACACAAAATTTAATGTTCAACCCCAGTGACGCAGTCTAAAAAACTTTCAGACTAAAAAGTATACTTGCACACACCCAACCTACAAGCCTCACACAGATTCTTCTGGTGATTTACTTTATTATCAGTAATACTCTTGCCATCCAACTTTTGCTTGCTATTCACCCACATAGCAAACGGCTTACAATTTGCCTTGCACTTCTTGCACTGCTGGCCATACTCTACATTCGCATAGGCAGACATCCACCTTTTATTACACCCACAACACATGTAAAAACCAAAGGAAGTCTGCTGTTTAAAGTCTTTACTCGCTACCCACCTGCCACTCACACCTTCATAAGGGAGTGGCAGGGTCGCTAGTTTTATAGTGCGCATTGGTCTGTTGAATCTGTTCAACACTAGTCTAAACAATACTACTTGGATGACACAAGAAAAAATACAAAAACAAAATTTTATTAATTAACCAACACACTCACTTACAAAACAAGGCAAGGCCAGGCCTCAGAGACTTCAATGCCAAACACTCCAGGCTCAAGATCATGAATATGATCAGGATCATGAATATGACCAACTTCAAAATGATTAGCATCCATGACAACAGCCAAAGTTCTTTCAAACCCAGCATAATAATGGACCTCAATCCCATTGAGTTCAGCCAACCAATGGGAAAAACTTCCATTGTCCTTGTTATAATAAACCCAGACCCGGACACCTTCTCCAAGGAAATGATGATAACACAAACCATAACTCGCGTATCTGGATTGAAAAATATGTTCCTCCCGAAAGAAAGATGCAGGGTTGGAATAGCGTTTCCCCAAAAAATACGGAAGGAGCTCAAGAATCTTATACAGATCTTTAAGATCGTATTCCATACTCCAAATTCCAGGAGTAAAGTCTGTTACATTGGTGAAGACAGCGTCAATGGCATAC
>Ga0213919_1000257_pt1 | contig 25713 bp, 24 predicted proteins | sample McNCre317MG_FD_161056 | JGI IMG/M metagenome (GOLD analysis project Ga0213919, IMG submission 161056) | Freshwater microbial communities from McNutts Creek, Athens, Georgia, United States - 3-17 MG | ecosystem: Environmental > Aquatic > Freshwater > Creek | place: USA: Georgia | collected... | reverse complement strand
TTCCATCAAGGATGACGGCCACGTGGCGAGGCATGTCTTCAGCGACCAGTTGACGCTCGAGCGAGCGTTCATAGAGGCGATAGACGAGGTTGCGCACGAGTTAAGGCTACTACTCCACGGATGCCCGCTGAGCAGGCGTAGAGTTTTCAATATGAGCATGCCTATCTCAGAGGGTTTTCGAGAACCAGAAGTAAAGCCAACTTGGCGCGGTTGGATTCACGCTGGTGTTTTGCCGTTTGTGATTGCCGGCGGAGTCGTCTTGATTGTGCTGGCCGAAGGCGTACCGGCCAAGCTCGCCAGTGCTGTCTTCTTTTTGAGTTCGTTCTTATTGTTCGGCAACTCGGCCCTCTATCACCGCTTCAACTGGAGCCCAAAAGTCAAAAAGGCGCTCAAGCGGGTAGACCACGCCAACATCTTCTTGCTAATCGCCGGAAGCTACACGCCGATTACCTGGCTCGCACTTCCGCAGAGCAAAGCGATCGTGTTGATGAGTGTCATCTGGGGCACCGCACTACTGGGAATCGGGTTCCGGGTGTTTTGGATCGGCGCTCCACGCTGGCTATACGTGCCGATTTATGTGCTGATGGGTTGGGGGGCGATGGCCTACATCGTCGACTTTTTCAACGCCAATGCACCGATGATGATTTTGATTCTTGCCGGTGGCCTCTGCTACACAATCGGCGCAGTGGTTTACGGTTTCAAGCGACCTAACCCGTTCCCGGGCAAGTTCGGTTTTCACGAGATCTTCCACTCGCTTACGGTCGTCGCGTTTCTATGTCACTGGACCGCAGCACTGTTGATTGCGCTGCACCCGGCAGCGGGTTCGTTCGGAGCCTAAGAACTAACGCTTTGGTTTGGCCGGTGGAGCTGGACGCTCAGGCTTCGCTTTGGCAGCAGGCTTGGCCTTTGCAGCGGCTGGCTTGGCATCCTTGTTTGCCTGCGCTTCGGCCTCTAGCTTCTCGGTGATTTCGGCGCGGTAGCGGACGCGGCGGATGCGTCGAACCATGTCGAAGATCAGCGCAACGGCACCTGCGGTGACGAAGAAAGTCATGATGAAGCCGATAGTGCCTGGGCTGTAGAAAGTCTCCGATGGGTCGGCGGTGGCCGAAGGTGACGGAGTGGCTGCTAGTAGCGCTGAAAGCAAAATGTGCATGTATTAAGTATCGCGCTTTAACTTCGATAGCCTTAAACCAATGACCAACGAATATCTCGCAAACCGCTATGGCAAAGGCAGGTCCTCGGCCAAAACTCAGCGCATCTTTTGGATTTCGGTCGGCTCACTTTTAGTCGCAGCTTTTTTCGCCTGGTCGATCATGATTAACTTCGCAGCGCCAGCGCAGGTTTCGGCAAACATCAAAAACTTCGATATCACTAGCGCCCAACAGGCTTCGGTTACCGTTGCAATCGACAACCCAAGCGAACGCAGCGGGGTTTGCGCGGTTCGAGTGCTTAGTTCTGACTTTGGGGTGGTTGGCTACCGAGAAATCTCATTCTCAGGCTCGCAGGGCAAAGCCTTCGACATCGACACCAAGGTAAACACGACCGTTCAGGGCGTATCAGCAAACATAGAACGCTGCTGGTTCAAATAAACTAGAGGGATTATGGCTGAAACCCCTGAAGCAACCTGGCTGACTCAAGAAGCTTACGATCGTCTCGCGAGTGAGCTCGAGTATCTGTTGACCGTTGCCCGTCAAGACATCGCTAAAAAGATTCAAGAGGCTCGCGAAGAAGGCGACCTCAAGGAAAACGGTGGTTACCACGCGGCCAAAGAGGAGCAGGGCAAGATCGAGGCTCGCGCTGCGCGTCTTGAGAACATCCTGGCTAATGCCGTTGTCGGCGAGGCACGCGAATCGCACGGAATCGTTGAGCAGGGCACCGTTGTGCGCTTGACCATGAACGGCAGCGAACTTGAGTTCTTGCTCGGCAGCGCCGAGATCGCTGAAGGCAGCGACATCGAGGTTTACAGCCCGGACAGCCCAATCGGCACGGCAATTATGGGAGCCAAGGTGGGCGACACCGTTTCATTCTTTGCTCCGAACGGCAAAGAGCGCTCAATCGAGATTCTCGAAGTTAAGAACTTCCTTGGCTAACTAGCCAAATGAGAAACCCCAGACCTAGGTCTGGGGTTTCTGCGTTAAGCCTGCGAAATTCGCGGTTGAAGACCGGCTTCGCGAAGTGCCTTTAGCACTCGCTCACGATGCTCGTGGCCCATGGTTTCGACCGAGACGCGAAGTTCAACTTCGCCAATCTCTAGACCTTCACCGTGGCGGGTGTGTAGCACCTCAACCACGTTTCCCTGAGCAGCGGCGATTGCCTCTGCGGTCTTCACTAGCTGACCGGGACGGTCAGGAAGCATCACCGAGATGGTCGTGTAGCGCTCAGATGCGGTCAAACCGAAGCCGATGATCTTCTGCATTAGCAATGGGTCGATGTTTCCACCTGACAATACCGCAACGGTCTTACCCTTTGGCTTCACTGCACCCGACATCAGTGCGGCGACGGCGGCTGCACCGGCAGGCTCAACAACCTGCTTTGCGCGCTCTAGCAGCACGACGATGGCCTTGGCGATTTCGTCATCCGTGACGGTGACAACCTTGTCGATGTGCTTAGCGATCAGTTCAAACGGGATGTGTCCAGGCTTGGCAACGGCAATGCCGTCGGCGATGGTTCGTTCGGCCTTGATCTCGACCTCTTTGCCAGCCTTCAGTGACGGCGGGTATGAAGCCGCGTTCTTCGACTGCACGCCAATGACCTTGATCTTGCGACCTTGCTGGGCGGCCTTGAGCTTGGCGGCAACCGCAACACCTGCAGCCAAACCGCCGCCACCAATGGCGACCAGGATGGTCTGCACGTCGGGAACCTGATCGAGAATCTCTAGGCCAACGGTGCCCTGACCGGTGACAACATCGATGTTGTCAAATGGTGGGATGAAGATTGCACCCTGCTTGGCAGAGTAAGCCTGGGCGGCCTTTAGGGTCTCGGCAAAGACCGCACCCTCTAGCACGACGTCGGCACCGTAGTTCTTGGTCGCCTGGAACTTAGGTAGTGAGGCGCCAACCGGCATGAAGATAGTTGCCTTGATGCCCAACTTCTTGGCCGCAAGGGCCACACCCTGAGCGTGGTTTCCGGCGCTGGCCGCAACCACACCCTTCTTTCGCTCGGCCGGGGTTAGTTTCGACATGCGGTTGAATGCTCCGCGAAGTTTGTAAGCACCAGTGCGCTGAAGGTTCTCGCACTTGAGAAACACTTCTTGACCGACGAGCTCTGAAAGATAGTGGCTGTGCAAAACTGGGGTCTGAATGGCAACCTGGGCAACGTTCTCGTGTGCAGTCTCAAACTCTTCTAGAGTCGGCGCAACCACCGGTGTTGTCATTTCAGGACCTCATTCGTTTCTATGCTGGTAACGAGTCTAGTTTGAGAAGTGGAATCGATGCCCGAACAACTGAGTTTGAATGATGCCCGACTGCTCGTTTTGCACGCTCAGGGGCTGGCGGTCAAGCCTGCTAAGGCCGGCAAAAAGCAGTCGCCGCTTGGAACCCTAGAACGTTTGACCCTACTTCAGCTTGACTCGGTAAATGTCTTCGAACGCGCGCACTACATGCCGGCCTTCTCGAGAATTGGCGCATACGACAAGACGAGCCTGGATGATGCTGCTCGCCCACTCACCGAAACCGGCAAGCAAGCCGAACTCATCGAATACTGGGCACACGAAGCCGCCTGGATTCGAACCGAAGACCTGCCGCTGCATCGTTTCAGGATGGACTGGTATCGCTATGGCACGGATGACCGTCGCTATGGAAAGAGCGGCTGGGCCGCTCTGGTTGCCGAGCATGGCCCGCTTCTCGACTGGATTCGCGACGAACTACGCAGCCGAGGCCCACTCACCATTTCAGAAATCGAACACGACCAGAACAAACGCAAAGGCAACTGGTGGGGTTGGAGTGACGTAAAGACCTGTCTGGAACGCATGTTCCTAGCCGGCGAGGTGGTTTCTGCCGGTCGAGACAAATTCAGTCGTCGCTATGCGCTGGCCGAACAGGTTTTGAATGCCGAAACCTACGCCCGCATGGTCGACCCGAAACCCGACTACGATTCCGATCTGCGCACCGTGATCAGCCGAGCTGCCAAAGCCGACGGCGTTGCGACTATCAAGGACTTGGCCGACTTCGTTCGCCTAAAGATCGACCGCGTCGCGCCGCGCGTGGCCGAGCTCGTGGCTTCTGGTGAGCTAATCGAAGTTCAGACCGAGGGCTTCAAAGATTTGGCATACCTGCACCGCGATTGGCAAGGCGAGGTTGGCCAGTTGGCCAGACCGAATCACGTGACTCTGCTCAGCCCATTCGACCCGTTGACCCGCAATCGAGATCGCGCCAATCGACTTTTCAACTACGACTACAAGATCGAGATTTATACGCCTGAACCAAAGCGCATTTACGGTTATTACACGCTGCCGCTGTTGCACCGAGGAAGCCTGGTCGGGCGAATCGACCTAAAGAGCGAACGCAAGGCTGGAGCCCTGCTGGTGCAGTCATCCTGGCACGAGCCTCAAATCAAGGCTTCGACCGTTGATGCGATTGCCGGCGATCTAGCCAAGCACCTCAGGGATGCAGCCGACTGGCAAGGCCTACCTTCAATCGAGATTGCCGACAAGGGCAACCTAGCGGCGGCGCTTAGAAGCGCGAGCCAATCTCACGTAGGCGCTTAATACGAGCCGGTAGTGGCGGGTGAGTCGAGAATAGACGCTCGGTGAGACCAGGCTTGATCGGGTCTGAAATGTACATGTGCGCCATCGATGACGAAGCTCGACGCAGTGGGCGACCATACTGAGCCAACTTCTCTAGCGCACTGGCCAAACCTTCCGGGTATCGGGTGGTGTGAGCGCCGGTTGCGTCGGCTAGGTATTCGCGCTGACGCGAAACGGCAGCACTAACCAGTGGGCCAATCAAGAAAGCGACGATGCTCGCCACGATTCCAATCGCCAAAAGGGCGATGCCTAAACCACCATCATCGCGGTTGTCACGACGACCGCTGCCGGCGAAGAATGAAGCACGGATGGCCATGTCGGCCAAGACGCCGATTGCACTGACGAGACCGAAAACGATGGTCGAAACTCTGATGTCGTAGTTCTTAACGTGCCCCAGTTCGTGTGCCATTACGCCCTCCAGCTCCTTGTCATCCATGATGGCAAGCAGGCCGGTAGTTGCGGCAACGATGGCGTGCTTTGGGTCACGGCCAGTTGCGAAGGCGTTAGGCGCATCATCCGGGATGATGTAAACCCTCGGCATCGGCATGCCCTCGGTGATCGCGAGGTTCTCGACGATGCGCCAGAGTCGAGGGTTGTCGCTCTTCTGAATCTCTTGAGCACCGCTCATCGCAACCGCTAGCGAACCGGCAACGTAGTACTGAAACACCGTGTAGAGCAGAACGAAGCCGACGATCATGATCGCGCTTGAGCCGTTTCCGCTGGTGTAACCCCACCAAAGCGAGATGCCCGCAAGCAGGGCAACGAAAAGCCCGATGATGATTACGGTGTTGCGCTTATTTGCTGCGATTGCCGAATACATTCAGCCCCTCGAAATGCTTGATTGAGTCAGAAGTGAAGCGCGCTTAGAACTGAACCTTAGGCGGTTCTTGAATCGAAGCGGCGTCGGCAACCTCGAAGAACTCGCGCTCTTTGAAGCCTAGGCTGCGAACGAATAGCACCTGAGGAAACTGCTTGATCTTGGTGTTTAGCTCGCGCACGCCACCGTTGTAGAAGCGACGAGCAGCCATGATCTTGTCTTCGGTGTCTGTCAACTCAGCCTGAAGGCTAAGGAAGTTCTGGTTTGCCTGTAGCTGAGGGTAAGCCTCGGTGACTGCGAACAGACTCTTCATTGCAGAGTGGAACTCGCCTTCGGCCTTTGCAGCCTTTGCCGGGTTACCGATGGTTTCTGGCGAGATAGTGGCCGCACGAGCGCGGGTAACGTTCTCGAAGACCGAGCTCTCGTGAGTGGCGTAGCCCTTCACAGTCTCGATTAGGTTTGGAATCAAATCTGCGCGGCGCTTGAGCTGAACGGTAATGTCGCTCCAGGCCTCATCTACACGCACGTTCAGGGTGACCAAACCGTTGTAGGTTGACCATAGGAAAATGCCGATGACGGCTACGATTGCGATGATGACGATCAATGAAATGTCCATGGCTAAATGCTACGGGAATAAGATTTGTCTAGTGGGGCTTTACAAAGATGTATTCTAGGTAAGTTCACAGAATTAGGAGCGTGGCTACATGCCGGCAGTTACCGCAGACACACTGGCCCTCCCCCGCCTCGAGGCGGCAACCGGGCGTTCGCGCCCAGTCAAGTCGGTAACCCGCGGCCCGCAGGCTCACGAGGGCGACGGCTTTCCGGTTACTAGAGCCTTCGCCGGGGTTCCTTATCAAGACCTAGATCCGTTCATTCACATGGACCAGATGGGTGAAGTCGAGTACGCGCCCTACGAACCTCGCGGAACCTCGTGGCACCCACACCGAGGCTTTGAGACCTTCACCTACATGATTGACGGAACCTTTCAGCACCAAGACAGTCACGGCGGTGGCGGTACCATCCAGGATGGCGCTACCCAGTACATGACCGCTGGTTCGGGCGTACTGCACATCGAGACCCCACCAGATGCACTCGTGATGTCGGGTGGAATCTTCCACGGCATTCAGCTTTGGATCAACTTGCCGGCAGCCAAAAAGATGATCAACCCCGCCTACCAGAGCCTCGAAGGTGGCGACGTTGTGCTGCTTTCAAGCCAGGATGGCGGGTCACTCATCCGTGTTCTTGCCGGTGAAATTGATGGCCACACCGGGCCTGGAAAATCACAGACCCCGATGACGATTGCTCACATCACTCTTGCGCCGGGCGCATCGGTTTCAATTCCGTGGAACCCGGAGTTCAACGCGTTGGCTTACACCCTGGCCGGTCAGGGAACTGTCGGCGAATCGGTGGACGGCAACCCACTAGCCAAGATCTCGACTGGTTCGCTCGCCGTGTTCGGTGCGGGCGATCGCCTAGTGATTACCGCCGATCAGCAGCAGGATTCGCGACACAACGCTCTTGAGATTTTCTTGCTCGGCGGTCAGCCAATCAAGGAGCCGGTTGTCGCTTATGGGCCGTTCGTTATGAACGATAAGGCTGGCATCATCCAAGCGATGGAAGACTACCAATACGGTCGCTTCGGTCAGATTCCCGACGACGCCCTGCAACCATTCCACCACCGCCACTAACGAGACGTCGCCATGCTGCTTGAACCGCGTTATGTGAAGCTTTCGACCCGCACGGGAATCGAAGTGCGTCGCACGCTTCCGAACGCAAGAAAGCGCATGATTGGAGCTTGGGCCTTCGCGGATCACTTCGGACCAACCCCTCAAATCGAGGGCATGACCGTCGCCTCACACCCGCACACCGGGCTTCAAACGGCAACATGGATGATTGAGGGCCGCTTTGAGCACCGCGACAGCATCGGGACGATTCAGCATCTAGAACCAGGTCAGCTGAACCTGATGACGGCAGGACGCGGAATCGCGCATAGCGAGCTAGCGACTCCTGATGCCACCGTGCTTCACGCCGTTCAGTTGTGGATTGCCTTGCCCGATTCGGTTCGCAAGATGGAACCTGCGTTTGAACATCTTGGCGAGCTGCCAAAGATTTCGCTCAGCGGAGCAACTGCAACCGTGTTTGCCGGAGAACTTACCGGGCATGCCGACAAGCGTGCGCCGACCAAGATCTTCACTCCCCTACTGGGTGCAGAGTTGCGTATCGAGTCAGGCGCAGAGGTTTTGCTCGCACTCGACCCGGCGTTTGAACACGGCTTTCTAAACGTTCAGGGAACGCTCGCTGTCGACGACACGGATGTGCCGCTTCACGCGATCGAATATTTGGTCGCCGGCGGCCGTTCAGCAAGGATGAAGAACAACGGCGATACCGAAGCGATTGTCATCCTGCTCGGTGGCGAACCCTTTACCGAACCGATTGTGATGTGGTGGAACTTCATCGAACGCAGTCACGACGAGATTGTTGAGGTTCGCGAGAAGTGGAATGCCGGCGATTCGAGCATCCCAGCATTTGTCGACTTGATTGGCGGCCGCACTCTGGCCCCCGAAATGCCGAACCTGATTTTGCGGGCTCGGGTTTAGGGCAGAATCCAAACCAGGGCAGCGATGGCAGCTGACAACGCCAAAACCAACACATCGAGCTTTTCGAAGGTCGGCGCCAACGCCCAAGTTCGCTTGGTTGCAGCCGAACGTCGCGAGAAACCACGAGCGTCCATGGCCACGGCAGTTGTGCCAGCCGAGCGAATCGACTGAACCAACTGGGCAAAGACGAGTCGACCAAAGGCCTTAGCCCGACCGATCGGCCCACGACCCAAATCAACACCGCGAATTCGATGAATAAAGCGCAGTTCATCCCAGAGATCCAACTGAACCCGCATGCGTTGCATCGCAGCCACCGCAGCGACAACAGGGCGTGCCGGCAGATGCAGGATTTGCCCAAGCTGGTCACCGAGCGCAATCGGCCTAAGTTCAACGGCGAAGGCGATTCCTGGCAAGACAAACAGAGCAACTCGCAGTGCAGCCGTCAACCCAGTTTGCGGGTTCATGGCTGGGCTCAGGTACCAGTTTGAAAGACCAATTGAAGCGATTCCTATCAAGCCCGGGATGAATGCCTTCCGGCGTTCTAGACGGAAACCGAGCAGAGCTAGCAATGCACTCGCGAGGGCAAGTGCTCCGAGCGCCAAGGCACCCTTGAGAACGCTTGTGACGGCCATCGAACCGAGTAACAACAGCATCGGTGCGAGCAGAATCGCCAAGCCGCCTACCAGTGGTTTTCGTGATTTTGCTGGCGTCGAAGCGGTTGGCTTTATTTCGACCACTTCATCGGCTAAGGCAATCAAATCGGCATCATGAGTGGCGATGGTCAGTTTGATGCCTGCCGCGCGTGCGGCCAGAATAGCGCCGACAATTGCCGACCAGCTGTCGCGATCTTGACCCACTGTCGGCTCATCCAAATAAGCAGAATGCGGGTAGGAAGCAAGAGCCGTTGCCACAGCAACGCGACGTTGTTCACCGCCTGAGATTTCGTATGGGTTCTTGTCTGAAAGGTCGGCGACTCGCAAGCCTTTCATGATGGTACGAGTTCGTTCGAGGGCATCATCCTTGTCGATGCCGAGACCTTTTGCAGAGCGCTCTGCCGTGTAGTGAACCGACTCGAAAACGGTGTTACCGATGATGGTTAATTCGGGCTGTTGCGGCACATAGCCTGCCCCCAGCTGAATCGACCACGAGTATGGGTTTTCACGCATGCGATGCTTCAACTCGGTGGTTTTGCCCGCCCCACTCGGACCGGTCAAGACAGTGATTTTGCCGTGCTCTAGGGTGCCGAAATCTAGTCGATCGGGAGACGGACTATCAATCCCGGGAACCCAAATACCCAAGTCAGTCAGCCGACTCTCATGCTCTTTGAGCAGCCGCTCGGGTGGCCCATCAAGGATGAGCTCTCCGCGAGCATTGAGCACCAGCATGCGATCTACCAACCCGAGCCACGCCTCGAAGCGATGTTCGACGACGAGCAGAGTCACACTGGTTTTCTGCAAATGCTCATCGACCGCTTTGCGCACCGAGTTCGCTGCATCGCTATCGAGCATCGCGGTTGGCTCGTCGAGCAGCAGAAGTGTCGGGTTGGCGACGACGACTCCGGCAAAAGCCATTCTCTGCATCTCTCCGCCCGATAGGTCGGTAGACGAATGGTCGAGAGGCTGGTTGAGGCCGACCGAATCTAGTGCCGACCTGACAGCGGTTGGCATGTTGTCGCGAGGTTCACCAGCGTTTTCAAGCCCGAATGCCACCTCTCGATAGACGGTGTCAGAAACGAGGGCGTCGTAGGGGTCTTGAAGCAGCAATCCAGCTGAATCGGAGACTATCGAACCAGTAAGATCGCCAGTCTCTGAATCGGTTAGCACCCCTGCTAAGGCACGCAACAGAGTTGACTTGCCCGAGCCGCTCGGGCCAACCAACAGCACTCGCTCGCCACGATTTAGCGTGAACGAGATGTCACGCAGCAAAGGGGTTGAGCTCGCAAAAGGGGTCCAGGTCAGGTTAGTGACCTCGACCGCCTTCTGCGAGATGTTTGTCATTACTTAGAGCGCGCTTCGCGGCCTACGGCAAAGGCATTTAGTGCGCCGGTCTTGGCAAGACCGCGAATCAGCAGCGAACCGAGACCGCCAGAAACTAGAGCACCAGAAATAACTGCGCAAACCACAAGGATGATCTTGTAGATCGGCGAATAGTCGGCGTAGTAAGCGTTTAGTTCGTAACCGACGATTTCGAAGACCGCCGATAGTGCGCCAGCAATCGCTGCGACGCCGAAATTGAAGCGACGGTAACGGAGGATCGCGAACACGATCTCAACCCCGGCAGCTTGCAAAAGCGCTGAGATAAGAACGGTCACACCCCAGGTGTTACCCAAAGTAAGTTCGACATTCGCGGCGATTAGCTCAACGAAAAGCGCTGCACCCGGGCGACGAATCAACAACATTCCGGCTACCGCAGGCAAAATCCACACGCCAGTGGCCAGGCCACCGAGTGGAGGAAAACCTGCCGTCACTAGACCGATTAGCGGATAGACCAGGGTGTCAAAACCCCAGAAGGCCACGCCGAGGGCTACCGCCAAAATGGCACCGGTGACTAGATCTATTGCTCGCCATGAAAACGAGACTTTGTTTGAAACGGTGTTACTCATAATCTGCTTCTTCCTAATAGAAATGGAAGAGGGCCCGCTACCGTTTGAAAATGCTCAGGCTTGTGACCATTGCAAAGACAAATGGTAAGCGTGCTGAGATGCTCGACTTCCTCCGCCGGAATTACCCGGATTCAGGTTCGAGGGTCTGTGAAATCACACTCTCAGCGCCTTGCGGCGCTCCCCTGTCGTACAACTCCCAGATTAGTCGATTGGTGCCTCCAATGGGAGTCTCACCCCGCCCCATTTTTCAAATGGGGCCCCAAGGTGGGTTCTCGCCCACTGGCCAATAAAAATGGGATCGGCATTTAGCCGACCCCATTTTGATGGTGCCTCCAGTGGGACTCGAACCCACACTTTGACGATTTTAAGTCGTCTGCCTCTGCCATTGGGCTATGGAGGCTAAAAAGAAAGGGACGCCTTCTGGCATCCCTCTCCGTTTAGCTTTGGTTAAGCCTTTGGACGAGACGCGAAGGTCTCGAAGGCTAAACGTGGGTCCTTGGTTGCTGAGATAGCGACGATGTCGCGACGTAGCAAGAAGTTCCAGATCCAGCCTGAGAATACGCGAATCTTGCGCTCCCACATAGGCATGGCTAGGCCGTGGTATCCGCGGTGCATGAACCATGCGATTACACCCTTGATTGCTAGCTTGCGGAACTGGAACACACCAACACCGATGCCAAGGCCAGCAACTGCACCTAGGTTGACGTGGTAGTACTCCTTGATTCCTTCGCCGCGAAGCGATGCAACGATGTTCTTAGCCAAAAGCTTCGCCTGGCGAACTGCGTGCTGTGCGTTAGGAACGCAGAAGCCACCAACGCCACCACCGGTTAGGTCTGGCACTGCAGAAACGTCACCAGCGGTCCAAGCGTCAGCGATGATCTTCTCACCCTCAACAACCTGAAGGGTTGCCTTTGCGGTGATGCGACCACGCTCGTCTAGAGGTAGGTCGGTGTTGCGAACGAATGGGTGAGCCATAACACCAGCGGTCCAGACGATTACGTCTGACTCGAAGCTCTCACCGGTCGATAGCTCGATCTTGCCGTTTACGGCTGACTGAAGCTGGGTGTTTAGGTGAATCTTGGCACCGCGCTGGTCGAGGTTAGCGATAACCCACTGGCTGGTCTCAAGTGAAACCTCAGGCATGATGCGCCCCATTGCCTCAATGAGGTGGAAGTGGGTGTCTTCGAACGCGATGGTTGGGTAGTAACGAAGCAAGTAGCTGACCAATGAGCGCATTTCTGCGAAGGTCTCGATACCGGCGAAACCTCCACCGACAACTACGAAGGTGAGCAAGCGGTCACGAGCAGCACCAGCAGGCAGGTTTGCTGCCTTGTCTAGGTTGGTCATGATGCGGTTGCGAATTTCAACTGCCTCTTCGATGGTCTTCAGACCGATTGCATTGTCTGCGACACCAGGAATCGGGAAGGTGCGAGAAACGGCACCAGCGGTAACCACGATCTGGTCGTAGCTCTGCTTATAAGGCTTTAGGCCTGCAACTTCGATGGTTGCGGTCTTGGTCTTGTGGTCAACGTTAGTGACCTTACCGGCAACGATGTTGGTCTTGCGAAGGTGGCGACGGTGTGAAGTCACAACGTGGCGAGCCTCGATTGAACCAGCGACTACCTCAGGCAGGAATGGCTGGTAAGTCAGGTATGGCAGTGGGTCTACGAGGGTAACCTCAGCCTCTCCCTTGCCAAGAAGCTTTTCTAGCTTGAAGGCAGTGTAGAAACCGGCGTAACCGCCACCGACGATGAGGATCTTGGGTGCTGCGGCACCGTTAGTAATTGCAGGCATTGTTCTAATTTACTACCTTCGATTGATTGATTGGTTTTGTGGGCTTTTGATGGTTCTAAAAACTTTCGCAGACACAGCGATTTGGGCTCCAGCTGCAGAGCTCCAAAGCGATGTCACCGATTGGGTTGACTCCAGGACCGGCTGCCAGCGAGTGCCCGATCAAAGCGTGTAGGCACTTCACGCGGGTAGGCATTCCGCCGGCCGAGATGCCAGCGATTTCAGGCACTTCTAGACCAAGTTCTGCACCGGTCTTGTCGCGATCGGCAATAAAGGCCTCGTGAGCTTTTTGATATGCGGCGGCCAGTTCAGGCTCATCAGCAAGACGCTGCTGAAGCTCGGCCATTAGGCCACTTGCTTCGAGCGTTGAGACCGCCGAGGTAGCACCGCGGTGGGTCAAGTAATAGGTGGTCGGAAAAGGTGTGCCGTCACTTAGGCGAGGAGCGGTGTGAACCACTGTCGGCTTGCCACAGACGCAACGAGCGGCAATCGCACGGATGTCACGCGCAGGGCGTCCGAGCTGACGCGAAACCTCGGCGATATCAGCTTCGGTTGCAGGGGTAAGTGGCATTAGTTAGTGGTTGCTTTCGGTTCATCGATGCCGGCGACAATAACGGTTTGAAGCACCGAATCGACCCAGTTGTTTCGAGTTTCTTTGATGGACTTTGAAATCTGCCCATAGTTGCGCTGGTCAGCCAGCATTGCGCCAACGGTGCCCGACTTGTCTGAGGTGTCAACTCCGTTGGCATCCATGACCAGGTACGAAACCTCACCAGGCATCACGTAGTAGAGACGGTCGCGAGCCTGAGAACGAATGTAAACCGGGTCTTCCCAGCGCTGCACCTCGGTCTGCATGTTCTTCACGTCGGCGCGAGCCTTGGCAACATCGGCCTGGGCCTGAGCAACCTGCTGACGCAACACAAACCACTCTTGAACGCGCGGAGCCAAGGTCAGCACACCCAAAACGATCATTGCCAAAAGGGTGATCGTGTAGGTGTTGAGGCGCATTCCGCGCATCCACTCATTGGTGGCTTGCGAGCGAGAAGCAGAAACCGGCGCCTTGCGAGCAGACTTTTTGCCCTCTTTGGGCATTGGTCGTTTCATCAGACGCCGGTTTCTAGAACTTCTTGATTAGCCGTTGAAGCGAGGGAAAGCCGAGCGGCCAGCGTAGAACGCTGCATCGCTTAGCTCTTCTTCGATACGTAGAAGCTGGTTGTACTTGGCAACACGCTCTGAACGAGCAGGAGCACCGGTCTTGATCTGGCCAGCATTGGTTGCAACGGCTAGGTCAGCGATGAAGGTGTCTTCGGTCTCGCCTGAACGGTGAGAGATGATTGCCTTCATGCCGTGAACCTGCGCAAGGGTAACTGCATCCAAGGTCTCGGTTAGGGTACCGATCTGGTTTACCTTCACAAGGATGGCGTTACCGGCCTTCTCATCGATGCCCTTCTGAAGGCGTGATGGGTTGGTTACGTAAAGGTCGTCACCAACAAGCTGAACCTTTGAGCCAAGCTCAGCGGTCATCTTGGTCCATGAAGCCCAGTCATCCTCGGCTAGTGGGTCTTCGATTGAAACTAGCGGGAAGCGCTCAACTAGGTCTGCGTAGTAAGCGATCATTTCGTCGCCGGTGCGCTCCTGGCCCTCGAAGGTGTACTTCTTGGTCTCTTCTGAGTAGAACTCGGTTGCAGCAACGTCTAGCGCAAGAGCGATGTCGGTGCCTAGCTTGTAGCCAGCCTTTGCGATTGCCTCGGCGATTAGCTCAAGAGCAGCAGCGTTGGTAGGAAGCTCAGGTGCGAAACCACCCTCGTCGCCTAGACCGGTTGAAAGACCCTTGCTGTGTAGCAGACCCTTTAGTGCGTGGTAGACCTCAACACCCCAACGGATTGCCTCTGAGAAGGTTGGTGCACCTAGAGGAACAATCATGAACTCCTGGATGTCAACGCCGGTGTCAGCGTGTGCTCCACCGTTGATGATGTTCATTAGTGGAACAGGCAGGGTGTGTGCGTTTGGGCCACCTAGGTAGCGGTATAGCGGCTGACCGGTTGACTCGGCGGCTGCGCGAGCGTTTGCCATTGAAACACCAAGGATGGCGTTTGCGCCGAGGTTTGACTTGGTGGCGGTGCCGTCAAGCGAGATTAGAGCTGCGTCTACTAGGCGCTGGTCCTGTGCGTCGAAGCCAACTAGCGCCTCGTCGATGGTCTCAACAACAGCCTTAACTGCGTTCTGAACACCCTTGCCTAGGTAGCGACCCTTGTCGCCATCGCGGCTTTCGTGTGCTTCGAATGCACCGGTTGATGCACCTGACGGAACGGCTGCGCGGCCGAAGCTGTCGTCTTCTAGAAGAACCTCAACCTCAACGGTTGGGTTTCCACGTGAGTCTAGGATTTCGCGAGCGCCAATGGCTTCGATGATTGACATGTAATGTCTCCTTATTTGGGGCGGTTTAGACGCGCCAGACGGCGCTAAAAAACGTCGTCGTAATGGTTATTAGTTTACTGAGTTACGGCTTAGTTGGCGATGTTGCGAAGCGACAAGTCGGCGAAATTAACAAACTCTTCACCGATGGTTGCGAATGAACCGAAACCCTGCTCGGCCATGCTGTCTAGCAAGTTGTTGAGCTTCTTTGGTCGCTGTTCTAGGCGCACGCGGTAACCCGCGTCGATTGCCTGCTGCTGAATGTTCAAAGCATTTCCGATTACCTCTGGCTCTGCGCTGTCGAGCACGAGCACTAGCGACTTGCTGTTATCGACATTTGCCTCGACCAGGTCAACCGCTCGTTCGAAGCCGATCGAGATTCCGACTGCAGGGGCATCCGTGCCCAGCCAACGACCAACCATGCCGTCGTAGCGACCGCCGCCACCAATCGAAGAGCCTGATTCTGGGTGCTCGATCTCAAAGATGGTGCCGGTGTAGTAGCCCATTCCGCGAACCAATGTCGGGTCGAAGCGCAGGCGACCAGCACCGAAGCGGGCTTCGATCGCACTAAAGATTTCTTGTAATTCGGCAGGAATCGGAAGGTCGCCGGCAATCGCGTTTAGCCAAGCCGCGGCTCGTTCGGCAACGCCAGCGTCAAACTTCTCGGCGAGCTCGGCGACGACACCCTCGGCGGCAATCTTGTCTAGCTTGTCGATTGTGATCATGGCCGAACCCTTGCCAGCCTCTGGAACACCCAACTGCTCGAGCAGGTTAGCCAAAAGCACTCGGTGGTTCACGCGAATGGTTGCGTCTTTCAAACCAATAGCAGTCAACGCGTCTAGCGAGGCATTTAGAAGTTCGATTTCGGCAAGGATGCTGGCATCGCCGATGATGTCGATGTCGCACTGCACAAACTGGCGGTAGCGGCCCTTTTGCGGGCGCTCGGCACGCCATACCGGCCCGGTTTGAAGCGCCTTGAACACGGTTGGCAACTTGGCACGGTTGGTCGCGTAGTAGCGGGTTAGCGGCACGGTTAGGTCATAGCGCAGGCCGAGGTCGGCTAGGTTGTCTTCGCCGTTGTTTGATGCAAGTGCAGACTCGAGCTCGGCACCGCGCTTCATCACACGGAAGGCGAGCTTTTCGTTGTCGCCTCCTTGGCCCGAGGTGAGGCGCTCAAGGTCTTCGAGGGCGGGGGTTTCGATCTCCTGAAATCCGTGGCCAAGGTAAGTCTCGCGAATGGTAGTCAAAACCTGGTCGCGACGAGTCTTCTCTAGTGGAAGGAAATCGCGCATTCCGCGAGGTGGGTGCACGTCTTTAGCCATGCATCAAGTTTGCCACATGTGCCGTGACCGCCTTGGATGTTCTACTGCGGGTTCTTGGCACGGAACACGTGAACGATTGCGTTTGCGTGCCCGTGACCCATTTCGTGCTCGGTCTTCAGGAAGGCAACCTGCTCCATGTGGGTCTTGCCAGCCACGTTCTGAAGTTCGTTCATCCAGAAATCGATTGGCTTGCCGTACTTCTTTTCGATCGAAGGAAAATACGAGGCTGGGCCTTTGACTTTTTCATCCATGCGAAAAATCTATTACTTTTTCGGCATCTTGCAAGCGGGGGTTCCGCCTGGCAACTTGTTACGATTTGCCGCAACCCATTCGTAGACCTTCGCGCTGATTGGGTCTACGCCTGGCATAACCATGACTGCACCTACAAACTTCAGCAGCACGTGAGGTTGGATAAGGAACAACTTGGCCATGCAGTGGTGACCGGCGAAGATTTTGCCGTCAACAACCAATTGAACTTTGTCGGCCGCCTCTTTTTCGGTCAGGCCAAAATCGGCAAGCTTGGCCCATTGGTAGGGCTGAATCTCGACCGGAGTTAGCGATCGCTTTTCAATCCAGTTGGCGGTGGTGGTGCAGAAGCCGCAGTCACCGTCAAAGATGAGAATCGGCTTGGATTTGCCCTGACTAGACATGATTAGTCCTCGTTTGGTCTTGCAACTACACCTGCGTCGAGACCATCTTCGATTTCAACCTCGCGAATCTCAACCTGAAGCTCGCGAACCGCTCCGCGGAGTGCACGCTCCGAGTCGAAGCCAGCGGCACGTCCCGAAGAAACGATGGCCAGCAGGATGGCGCCTAGTTCGGCCTCGCTGGTCACGGTGAAGGGACCCGGGGCATCTGCATCGAGCAGACCAATCTTCTCTGCCTTGCCAATGATCTTGTCGGCTAGAGCGAGCGCAGGCATGGCCTGAGGAATGCCGTCAAGAGTCGACTGGCGCTCTGGCTTCTCTTTCTTCTTGTGGTCATCCCAGTTGACCATCACGTCGTCGCCGGTCTTGGCGGCGTACTTCTCGAGCTCCTCGGCATTGCCGAATACGTGCGGGTGGCGACCCTTCATTTTGGCCGCTGAAACGCGAGCAACATCCTCGATGTCGAAAGGTTCTCCGAGAGTGCCGGTTGAGCCCAAATCGCTGTGGAAGATGACCTGGTAGAGCACGTCGCCAAGCTCTTCGATTACCTCATCGCGGTTTCCCGACTCGATTGCATCGAGCAGCTCGTAGGTCTCTTCGAGCAAGTACTTGGTTAGTGAGTCGTGAGTCTGCTCGGCATCCCAAGGGCAACCGCCCGGGGCGCGCAACTGGTGAGCAACGGCAATCAGATCGTCTAGCTGGGTCATGACTCAAGTTTCGCACGACCCGGCTACCTTGAGCGCCTAGTTGCTGACCTCAATCAGAACATTGCGTGCGCGCGCCGAAGGGCCAGAAGATGGGTTGACCCGAATTTGTATTGCCAGACCTGCAAATTTCTTCTGAACCGAGGCGCAGAGTGCTGTTGCTCGAGCCTTGGCTAAGGCAACATCCTTGGCAGTAATTTTCGTGTTCGAAGTAGAACCAGTGCAGGTTAGAGTCTTTGCATTCGGCACAGACCGAACCACAGAAAAGGCAAGTTCTCGAACCGCCTTAGGGACCGACGAACTGTCGCCCGCAAAGCCAGCAATCAACTTGCGCACGGCCACAGTCTGCGTTGTCGGATTGGCAGGCTTTGCCGCAAGAATCTTCACACCATCCTGGTAGACCAAGGAGCCGGTCTTGAACTTCAGTAGGAGTGAATACGTACCAGCGGTAAGTGCACCGAGATCAAGAGTTATAGATCCGCTTGAACTACTCAGGATGGTGACGGGCTTGCCATCGATCGACGCCGACTCAAGATCATTGAAGCGATTGCCTTCTAGAGTGAGTTTCTGCGTTTGTCCCTCAGTGAATGACTTCGCACTAACCCCGGTGAGCTGCGGGAAAGTCGGCGCTGATGAAACTGGCACCGGAATAAGCGCCCACTGCGCATAGAGCGTCACGGATGCGGTGAACATGTATGCAGCGGCATCGGCATAGCTTGAACCCGACCCATCGGCAACGGTGTTCCATCCGGCAAACGTGTATCCAGACCGAGTAAATGCATTGGCCGCGAGGTTCTGCGAGACCACAGAGGTCTGGTTATTCATCGAACCCGATCCACCGTTCGCATCGAAGGTGACAACCCTTGCGTTTACGGCTGATCCTGAGAATTTAACCTCATAAATCGCTGAAGCTTGAACGATAACTGAGTGCGTGGATGGGTTTAGGTTCAAAGCGCTGGTCGGCTGCCAGGTAACCACGGTGCTGCACGGTGTACCAATAGCCAAACTTCCCCCAGAGAAGTTGCAGGTGCCGCCGCCATAGGTCAGATTTACGCCGCTAGCAATGCTTGCATTAGAAAAACTAACCGGACGCGATGCCACATCGCCGAGGTTGGCGAAGTAGAGCGTGACGGTATTGGTCGAACCCGTTTGAACGGTACCGAAGTCATAGGCGTCTACCGTTGCACCTCCTGGCGTCAGCGAGACCGCCACGGCACCTCTCCAACAGGCGTACAGAGTTACATCCGCTGACGGAGTGTAAGAAGCGCCGTCGTTCAAAATTGAACCACCGGTGGAGCAAGAACTGTTGGTGTACCAATACGCGAATACGTGATTTGCCTTTGTAAATGCGTTTGCTGACAAGGTGAGGCTAAAAGCAGTCGATTGTGACGACATGCTGCCAACTCCACCGTTGGAATCGAACTGAACAGACTTTGCCGCAAAGACAACCATCGAGCGCGGATTTGCCGCCGTAAATGAAGCATTCAAGTTCAACGCGGTGGCTGGCAATAGCGCTGGCGAGCTCTGAACATATGAGCTTAGATCGAGTTCATAAACATCCGAGTTCGTGGTTACGTAAAGCTTTCCACCTGCTAGTTCAACCTCAGAACCCTGGTTGTTGGCATAAAGCTCAGATGCCGGCGCCGATTGCGTTCCGGCGATCATGGCCGATCTTGAGAGACCAAAAAGCTTTCCGTTATTGCCCGAGCGAATGAAAATGTTGTCACCACTACCAGTGATGCCATTGACGCCGGCACTGCCGGTGTCTGTGTAGGCAAGAACCGGAGTTCCGCCGGCGATAGGAACACGATAGACGTGACCGTCGGTGCCGCCACCGCCGGTACCGTGAGTCACCCAGGCATAAGTTCCGTCGACGTATAAGTTTCTAAGGCCCGTCGAACTTGAACCCGGAAACGCTGAAGCGAGGGCCAGCGAAGTAGGGCTCGAACCGTCTAAGTTCATCGACGATAAGCCCCCAGACCAAAGCGTGTAGAAAATCTTTGTGCCGTAAATAAACAGATCCGACGGCGAACCGGTCAGAATCTTGGTCAAAGACGAACCATCTAGATTCATTGAATAAACACCGTCGCCATTGTTTACGAAATACAACTTTGTTCCATCAGATGTCATGGTCCGAATGTCAGGGGACGCGATGAGCGATGAAATGTTGTAGGTCATCTTGTTCGTTCCATCGAAACGCATGCGCTTAAGCCCGGTGTGCCCCACGCCCTGATCGAAGAAAATCAGTTCATTTGCCGCATTCACTGAGGCAGAGGCCGGCGACGCGTTTACAGCCCCGAGGCCAACAAAGAGGGCCAAGCTAGCAAGGATTGAAAGCGTTTTTGAGAACTTCATGTGTGCCTTAATAAATGAGGAATGTTCATTTATTCTAAAGACAAATATGAATATTATTCATTTTTACGATTTGCTAGCCTTGAGTCATGTCAGGAAAAAGAGCCGAAAGTCGAGAGCGAACTAAAAACGCGCTCATCACTGCGGCTCAAGAGCTCTTAGCTACTAATGATTTAGATGCAAGCATTGCGTCTATTTGCAAGACCGCAGAAATAGCAGTGGGGACCTTCTACAACTATTTCGACTCGAAGCGCGCACTCTTGAACGCCGCAGCAGAGGCTGCATTGCTGACATACACTCCCCAACTTGAGGCCATCATGGCTGCCAACTTGGATGACCCAGCTATCGGTTTTATCCGTGCCACGAGATTCAGTTGCCGCATGCCCGAATACTTACCTCGAACCGCGAAAATTATTGTGGCTGCAGGCCCCCAAGCCTTCACCGATTTCAACCCCTACGCGCAACCGGCGTTCAAAGCTTTGCAAACCAGCATCGACCGAGGTCTAGCAAAATGTGATGACCCAGTTGCTTTTTTTGTTGCCTTCTCGGGTGCATATCAAAACGTCTTGGCGTTTTCGCTGAGCAGCGCTTCCTTCACATCCGTGAACGCCGATCAGATGATCGCGGGCTTCATGCGCCAACTCGGCTACAGCGAAGAAAAAGTGCAAGAGGTGTGCTTCACACCATTTGATCTGAGCAAAATCGCACCTGGTTACAAACCAAGCGAATCCTAGTCAGGTGCGACTGGCGGAAAAACTCGAGCCAAGAAGGCCCAAGCCCAATCGATGATTGGCTTATCTCGCAGTGGTTCGAAGTTAGCATCTCGCGGTGCCGGAACCATCAAGGTTTGCGCCGCCTGCAAGTAGCGTGTTCCAGGGAAAAGGTGGGTCAACTGAACCTGCTGAGCCTCGGTCAAATCGACCGGTTGCAACTTCACCTGCAAACCGAGAACGTTGAAGTCTTTAAGGCCAAGGCGGTTGGCCTGCTGGCGAAGTTCGGTTACCTCGATCAGGTTGCGAACCGGTTCAGGCGCGTTGCCATAACGGTCTTCAAGCTCGGCAAGGATGGCGTCGAGCTGCGCACGCGAACCCTTCTCCCCCGATGCCGCCGAAAGCTTGTGATACGCCTCTAGACGCAGGCGCTCAGAGTCGACATAGGTGCTCGGAATGTGCGCGTCGACTGGCAACTCAAGCTTTAGCTCGGCTGGTGCTTCGATCTTCTCGCCCTTGAAATCAGAAACCGCTTCGCCGATCATGCGCAGGTAGAGGTCAAAACCCACGCCAGCGATGTGGCCAGATTGCTCGCCGCCGAGCAGGTTTCCGGCACCGCGAATTTCGAGGTCCTTCATAGCGATCTGCATGCCGCCACCCAACTCGTTGTTTTGAGCAATGGTCGCGAGGCGATCGTGCGCGGTCTCACTCAGCGGCTTGCTTGGGTCATAGAAGAAATAAGCGTAGGCACGCTCACGACTGCGCCCCACACGGCCGCGGATCTGGTGCAGCTGACTCAGACCGAAGTTCTCGGCTCGGTCGATGATCAAAGTATTGGCATTAGGAATATCGATACCGGTCTCGATGATTGTCGTCGAAACCAAGACGTCGAACTTCTTCTCCCAGAAATCGACCACCACCTGCTCGAGGGCCGCTTCAGACATCTGACCGTGCGCCACCGCGATGCGGGCTTCTGGCACTAGTTCAGAGAGTTGGTGGGCCACTGCTTCGATCGTGCTAACTCGGTTGTGAACGAAGAAGACCTGTCCCTCGCGAATCAGTTCGCGACGAATCGCGGCAGCAACCTGCTTATCGCTGTAGCCGCCAATGTAGGTCAAAATCGGGTGGCGTTCTTCGGGTGGCGTGGCGAGAGTAGACATTTCACGGATGCCGGTGATCGCCATTTCTAGAGTTCGCGGAATCGGTGTTGCCGACATCGAAAGGATGTCGACGTTGGTCTTCATCTCTTTCAGCTTCTCTTTGTGCTCAACGCCAAAACGCTGTTCTTCATCGATGATGATGAGCCCGAGCTGACGGAACTTCACCGACTCGGCAAGGATGCGGTGGGTACCGATGACCATGTCAATCGAACCGTCGGCAAGACCTGCCAAGGTCTCCTTTACCTCTTTGGCGGTTTGAAAGCGCGAAAGAGTGCGAACGTTGACCGGGAAACCGGCAAAGCGAGCTTCGAAGGTATCGGTGTGCTGACGAGCGAGCAGAGTGGTTGGCACGAGCATCGCCACCTGCTTGCCATCCTGGATGGCCTTGAAGGCCGCACGCACGGCCACCTCGGTCTTGCCATAGCCGACGTCGCCGGCGAGCAGGCGGTCCATTGGAATCTCACGCTCCATGTCGCGCTTGACCTCGTCGATGGTGGTCAACTGGTCTGGGGTTTCGACGAAAGCGAATGCCTCTTCGAGTTCGTGTTGCCAAGCGGTGTCTGGCCCAAAGGCGTGACCGCGCGACTTCATACGAGCCGAATAAAGCTTGACCAGGTCGATCGCAATCTTGCGAATCGCCTTGCGGGCGTTGCCCTTGGCCTTAGCCCAATCGCCGCCGCCCATCTTCGATAGAACCGGCGCTTCGCCACCAACGTAGCGAGTCAGCAGATCTAGCTGGTCGGTCGGCACAAACAAAGTGTCGCCCGGATAGCCACGTTTCGACGGCGCATATTCGATAAGCAAGTATTCGCGCTGGTGTTGCTGGCGACCTACACCGCTGGTGCGCTGAACGAGCTCGACAAAGCGACCGATGCCATGGGTCTCGTGCACGACATAATCGCCGGCTTTGAGGCTCAATGGGTCGACTGCCTGACCACGCTTGGCGGCCAACTTGCGAACTTGCGGGCTCACATAGGCGGTGCTCTTGCCATAGAACTCGCCCTCGGTGAGCACGATGAGTTTGCTGTCTGGAGCCGTGAAACCCTTGCGCATGCTGCCCTGCGCGATCTCGGCCTTCACCCCGGCGGCGTTCAACTGTTCGTTGATGCGCTCGACGGTTCCGTGTCCCTCGGCGACCAGGATGACCTTCTGGCCGTTCTTGACCTGATCTTCGAGCCACTCGATCGAGGTGGTCTCGAGGCCCTTGAAGTTCGGCACTTCGAACAGTCCCAGGTTGATGAGGGTGTCGTCGTCGGCACCAAACTGCGAGATGGTGAAAAGTTGGCGGCCGGAAAGCGCATCCTTGAATTGAGAGAGCTCGACGAAGCCACCAGAACTTAGGTCAATCGGGGCCTGGGCCCCCTCGGTGGCGGCATCCCAGGCGGCGTGCAAGAACTCGTCATTGGTTTCGACCAGGCTGTGCGCACGGGCGGCAGACTTCTCAGGCGACAGCAGTGTGGCCAACGCGTCGCTTGGCAGGTAATCGGTGAACGGAATCATGGCATCGACCAGCACCGGCGCGAGTGATTCCATGCCGTCTACCGGGATGCCTTCAGCAATCTTGGCGAGCATGGTCGAGATGTTCGGAAACTCGTGCAGCATCTCGCGCGCACGACCGGCAACCGCTGGGGTGATGATGATTTCACGTGCGGGATAGATTTCGACGGTCTTGATGTTGGCGATCGTGCCATCCGGGTTGTGAATCGAACGCTGGTCGGCAACCGAAAACTCACGGATGTCCTCTAGCTCGTCACCAAAGAACTCGAGACGCAGAGCGTGCTCGGCAGTGGTTGGGAAGATGTCGAGGATGCCACCGCGAACGGCAAACTCGCCGCGCTTGGTAACCATGTCGACGCGGTGATAGGCCATTTCGACCAGCTTGAGTGAAAGCTCAAATAGCAGGTAATCGGCGCCCTGGTGCAAAGACAGTGGAGGGTGACTAGCGAGCCCGGCGACGACCGGTTGAAGCACCGCGCGCACTGACGCGAGCACATAGACCGAGTGATCCGGCGCGGTTTTTGCGCTGCTGAGTTCGTTCAGGCGGTGCAACACCTTGAGTCGGCGACCGACAGTCTCTGGACTTGGGCTCAGTCGCTCGTGCGGAAGGGTTTCCCAAGATGGAAACTCGAGGATCTCGGCCTCTGGGTCGAGTGAGCGCAGTGTAGCCGCAACATCCTCGGCTTCACGCCCGGTTGAGACCACCAGGAGCTGAACGCGAGACAGGTTCGCTGCTGCTCTAAAGCGCGAAATTACATCGACAACCGCGGGCATTGCACCCTGCGGAGAAATGAGATCGACGCGCTGGGCTTTGATTTTCGCCTGAAGTGCGGCGAAGGGGTATCCCTCTGAAATGAGCGCGCCAAGGCGCGACAGGGCCTTGAGATTTTCTTCGCTCACAAGAGAAGTCTAAGTTCGATTGGGCGGCGAGTATTCCGATTAGCTCGCGGTATTGAACTTGTTTTGGGCGGCAAGCACGCCATCCAAGACGATTGCTTCAACCGCGTCGGCTGCGATTTCGAGGGTCACCGGCAGCCCCTTGCGTTCGGCCGATGAGAAGTCTTTGAGCACGAAGTCGGCGGTATCCATTCGACCCGGCGGACGACCGATGCCGATGCGCACGCGCGCAAACTCGTTTGAACCAGAGGCGGCGATGATGTCTCGAAGGCCGTTGTGGCCGCCGTGCCCGCCACCAGACTTGATGCGAACGTCTTCGGCTGGAATGTCGAGCTCGTCATGCAGAACAACGACGTGCGCAATGTCGATGTCGTAGAACTTCATTAGCGAGGTAACTGGGCCACCGCTGGTATTCATGTATGAACCCGGCTTGGCCAGGATGACCTTCGGGCCACCCGCGCCGAGGCGAGCCTCAGCAACCGAGGCATTTGATTTGTGACTCTTGAATGTTGCGCCTAGGCGGTCGGCCAGAACCGAAAGCGCCATTTGGCCAACATTGTGCCGGTTAGCAGAATAGTCGGGCCCGGGGTTACCGAGCCCGACTATTAGGTAAGCCGACTTAGACAGCTGATTACTCTGCTGCTGGGGCTGCAAGCTCTGCTGCGTGGCCAGCTGCGGTTGCAACAACCGAAGCGATTAGCTCGTCAGCAGCAAGCTCTAGCTTTGCGCCTGCAGGGATGATTAGGTCCTTAGCAAGAACGTGGAAGCCAGCGCCCTGCTTGTCGAAGATTGCCTCTACGAAGTCAGGGATGCTGGTTGCAGCAACTTCTAGCTTCACGGTCTTGTGCTCTAGGTCGATAACGGTGCCTGAAAGCGACTCGCCAACAATGTGAACAGGAACCTCAACGTGAACGCGCTCACCAGCGATAAGACCAACTAGGTCGATGTGCTCGATGACCTGGGTTACAGGGTCCTTGGTTGCGCTCTTTACTAGAACTGACTCAACCTTGCCGTCTAGGTTTAGGTCGATAACAGCGTTCTTGTGACGCAAGATCTTTGCAACCTCGTGTGCGTCTACGGTGATGTGACGCGCCTCTGCACCGTGACCGTAAATAACAGCCGGGGTGCGGCCCTTCATGCGGTCCTGGCGTGAAGCGCCCTTACCGAACTTGGTGCGTAGAGTTGCGTCTAGCTTTGCAGCAGTGTTCATAAGAATATTTCCAATCGGATTTTTGTTTTTGGTCTCAACTCAAGCTAAAACGCGAGGATACCTGCCGGAAAACCAGCTAAATGCCCCGTCGATAACGGCTCCTGATGGAGCCCTCGCCGTTGTCTTCTTAAAGTCTAACGGGCTGCCCGCTATTGGGCAACCCGCTAGAGCTTGAGTCTTATTGCTTAGGCGTGACCTGGGAACAGTGAGTTGACCGAGTCATCACCGAATACCGCGCTGATTGCAGC
>Ga0213919_1000256_pt1 | contig 25721 bp, 46 predicted proteins | sample McNCre317MG_FD_161056 | JGI IMG/M metagenome (GOLD analysis project Ga0213919, IMG submission 161056) | Freshwater microbial communities from McNutts Creek, Athens, Georgia, United States - 3-17 MG | ecosystem: Environmental > Aquatic > Freshwater > Creek | place: USA: Georgia | collected... | reverse complement strand
GCACGACGACCCTGCTCAGAGGACTTAATCGTATCCGTAATATACGTAGCAGGAAATACATCCTTCATAATGCCAAAAGACGTATCGTTATTTACAAAGATAACCCCCGTAGAGTCATCCCCACGAAACGTATCCGCTTCCAGCATTTGATAAAAACAGTTCTCTGCTTGAATAGAGAATCCGTTTTCCGGCTTCATAATAGCACCAACAATACCACACATATTAATTCCTAGAGAGTTGAAAACTTAACATCAATGATTTGGTTATCCATCAAACCGCGTACAGTTGGCCAATGTTTTGATAGACCCGTTCCTCCGAACAGATCCATGAACATGGTTTTTAAAGCTTCCTCCTCAAAAACCTTTTCAGAGATATGAAAGTTTCTACCCAACTTAAATAGATTCTCGATGAGGGTTACCCACTCAGAGAAAAGTTTAAGATCATTGTGACCGTGCATATGTCGGAACTCAATAGTACCCAATTGAGATAGGGGTTTGATGTTCAGAGCAGTATACTTATGCCACTTTGAAATTAATGTTGCTACTGGTGCCCTGTATAGTGATGGAAGATGTGTCTCGGTCAAGGCAACACAGTGGATGTTGTCTCGGCGTGAGGGATCAATCATCATAAAGAAAGCCTCTTCATATAGAGCATACAACAAGATAATGTTTTTTACCTCTTGTTGAGTTAAGTTACAACAATTTGCATGGACATGGATTGATGTACGCTCAGTAAAGGGTGCTTTGCCATACTTTAAATTCTTATGTAAAGCATTAAAAGTCTCTATAGCAGAGGGCACTGTCAGGGGTGGTGTAATGAACTCCAACCCATTATTGCGCAATGAACCATCTGTTGTTGTAGATACAAGGTCTGTAATCGATGTTGCATCAACAATATCTTCAATCTCAAACTCACACCCAATAAACAAAGGGGTGGACCCAGACACCAAGTGAGGGGGCTGGAGCAGGTTAAAGTCACTATAAATCATTAGATAACTCCATAGGTCAGAGAATTGTCCTGTAGGTATTGCTTAATTTCTTTTGAGAAGATGGGGCGTGTCATTTTAATAATACGCTCTGCCTTAGAAATTACAGCTACAGTAGTGTTGTCAATGCGCAACTCACGCCCCGCTCTAACATATGACATACGCGATGTCAACGCTACAGAACGGAATGTCCCACGATCTTCAAGGGCCTCTGATAACAGGACATACTTCTGTTTATTTACAAAAGCTTTTAGAAGGTCGAAACTTAGGGGGTATCCCTCACCGTTTGTTACAGACACAATCTTAGTGTTATCAGAATGCAGTCCTCTGCGATATTGCCGTGCGGGTACACGTCGTAGGCTAACAGCATCTTGTCCAAACTGGAACACGGCCCTGTGTGGAAGGATGTAGTCTAGGTGGAAGGGGGCCTTCTCATTCAAATGAATCTCAAAGACAGTATCATCTTCATTGATACCCGTAATCATACTCTCTCGTACACGTTGTACAAAGAAAAGCATGTCCCCATACTCTGGGAGCTTGATGTAAGTCCCCTCGTAATACTTACTAACATCCCGCCATGTTGACGGTACAGCAATCATACAACCTCCAGTTGGAAACAATCCACCAACTCACGAGCTAGTTTCTTGTCGTTGTTTGAGATGGCGCTAATAATCTCGTTGGAATAGGCAGCCACATCAATATTACTATCCAAAGCACGGGCTGTATTATCCCACACCCACTGAATCAAACGATCCTCAAAAATCCAGAAGTTGCTGAGTGTTCGATATTCAACACCATATGGTTTTACTCGGTGGGCTCCCGGTCCTCCGTACATTTTCCGGCGCTCCTCACCAGTATCCATAAGTACACTAGGTACACCAAGATAAAGATCCATGCTGCGGACTGTGGTAATGGGGTCATGGGTTGTCTCAACGTGTACGTGCCCACCAGCAGAGCGCATATACTCGTGTGGAGGTAGTGGTTTGATGTTCTCTTTACCTGTCCATGCGTTATAGTCAGGTTCGCATCCGAAGATGTGGGCTAGTGGATGTTGCATTTGATCTTCTGGAAAGATCAAACAAGACATCTTACTAAAGCTCAGTTCTGGCAAGTAGTCCAAAGACTTCTTCATCACGGCGTTGATAGACCCAATAAATTCTGCGGCACTGGCAGCAGGGGGAATACCATATTCAAGAGAAACATTGTCCTCTTGTAGTGTAAATCCAGACGGCATGTCTGGGATTTGCAAAGGATGATACTTGTCGGCCTTGATGTAGCCAATAGAACTGATTGGCTTTCCTTCCTTGTTAAGGAGGAATACTTCGGGGTCGCAACCTAAACGCATATAAACTCCTTATGACAAACGAGATTCTTGAACTGTATGTTTACGACTACATACCGTGCATCCTACCTCTACAGTAGACACACCAGACTTCACAGATTTTGTGGACAGGTTTGCCACACGCACTCCTTTTCCATACACCTTGTCTTGATAGGCAGCGGCGTCACCTGTAGTACAAGAGCAATTTACCTTAGCAACAGTTTTCTTAAACATAAGTATCCTTTATTTACAAACTTTAACACCATCAATAGCCTTTGTCAAGGCATCCAATCGAAAGTTAATGGAATCAACCTTACCTTCGATACCACTAGTAGCCATGTGAGCGCCTACGGCACCACCAATACCACTACTAAGCCAACCAGCATTAGCTGCCATAGTGGCAGACATAATGACACCAACAATAATACCAAATACAAATTTCATTTGATTACTCCAATAGTACGAGCAGCTTCTCCCAATGAGAGGTTGTCTTTATGCATCAAATCCAATACACGTTGTGCATCAGAGCGTGAGCATTTTGTTGTTTCCATAATGAGGTAAACATCAATACCAATACCACGGTTAATAATTTGTCCGGGGGGATTGATTGTGTTATGTTGTGGGGGTGTTCTAATCATGGTAGCATCCTTACTGATTTAAGTTCACGAGTTGTTCCGTCAAAAATGTACTCTACATTGTAATGTTTTGCGTTCGAGTTGATTACATGTGCACCATCCATTTGTACCTTTCGATACACCACGATATCTGGCTTTGGCTCTGGTTTGATTCGGTATCTATCTACCGCAGCAGACCAACAAGGACTGATAAGGTCGTACCAAACTGGGACACCCCCTCCACCGTCCATACTAATTTGAATGGTTGCTCCATCTGCCCATGCCTTAATTAGAGCAGCATGTGTGTGTGGTGTTTTCATATTAAACCTCTATAGTTTGAAAGAATAACTCGTTGATGAGTTTGTTGCAATGATCGGCAAACGGTGTGTTCTCTGCCCACTCTGGATGCCCCTGAATAGCAAAGCCTTTGATGTCTGGAAAATAGACAATCTCAGGCTCAACTTTACCATCCATATTAACCAACCCCTCGGCATTCTCATACCTAGAGCTTTGGTGTACAGAGGACCAACCCAACATTTCATGTGGGACATCAAACGGATACATCATCTGATGGTGGCATGATGTAGCATAGATGTTCTTTGTGCCAATGGGGCCATTCAATACTGTAATGGGGTGGCCTCCACCTGAACCCCCAACGTGCCCATCACAATCCTGAATCAACCGGCCACCAGCAAAAGCACAAAGCATCTGCGCACCACGACATACCCCAATCATGGGGATGTTGTTAGTGAGGCAATACTTCATGGCATTCCACTCAAATATATCCCTAGACGATGGCGTAGAGAACAGACATTGAGAGCGTTTGTGTGGCTTCTCTTTGTAGAGGGATGGATGGATGTCTGTACCACCCCAAAAGACAACAGCATCCACACCCTCAATGCTTTTACTAATGTCTTGTTTGGCACCAAAGACACGATCAAACGGAGCAATGGATGTTCCATTACCTTGTGGGCAATAGCCCAAAACTAACTTTTTCATATTAACAAGCTTTCGTAGGTTCATGGGCTTGTAACCAACCCGCTGTACAATTGACCGTGGTGTTAGGGGCTTTGGCTGGCCTAACAGACAGGATGTATGGGGGATTGTTCCACTCTACATTACCATATTGATTGTAGTGAGCAACAACACCGACAACACGGCACTGACCGTGTTCTTCCATAGCTTCCTCTGAGTAAGGGTAACCAGAGTCACCTTGCTTCCACTTACATTGAGCATAAGCCATAGCGACAATTTTAACCCTTGAGCGGTATTCCTCAATTGATAGACCCGCTTTCTCAGCGTGCCACTGCTCCCCATAATTCTCCGTTTTCCATAACGGAGTGTGTGGGTAGACAGGGGGTTCTTTCTTGCTTTTAAAGAATAGATCAATCATTCTGCTGGGGCCTCGACTAGATCGCTGGTACCCACGGAGAATGTGCTTTGTACGGGGTTCCAGTTATAGCCTGACAAGAAAATATCAGCGGGAATAGGGTTTGGTTGAGAAAGCCTACTATTACGCCCTGTAACAGGCTTCTGTTTATTGATGATGATTTTCTCTTTCTTTGGGTGAACCATCACTTCACTATTAAACGGTGTAATTGCACCAGTTTCCTCGTCCAGTTGGACAACAGTTAGGACTAGTTTAGCGACATGTTTAGTGTCGAAGTGCTCTTTGTATTGATTAATGTAGCCACCCATTTGCCCCTCGTCAAAGGCATTACGAGCTACAAATGTTTTTTGTAAACTCATATCATGTGAATACATATCAGCAGACATAAATACCAATAGAATTTTCATGCGAACCTCACTGTGTAAAAATCAAGTTTACCGGAAGTGCTACTGCCGCTAAACCGATCCATTTGGGCCATAGGGATAACATTTGGATGTTTGAATAACTCTTTGGTGTACTCACGGTTTTCAGGCGCAGACACCATCATAACTATGTTTAAGTCCCATTCAAAAGTCTCCTTATTATCCTCTAAGAAGGTGAATAAACTCTTAACCTTTTCAGCATCATTGAAGAAGCCATAACCCGTATAGTTACATAGAGTGGATAGTTTACAACAATGAGATACAGCGTTCTCAATAGTGCAGACGTATTTCCAATCTACGGTGTGTATGGTGTAGAAAATACACCGATCATTTCCCGCATCATCTTTTCTAGATAGTTTAAACATAACAATCTTCTCCACTGCCAATATCAATTGTGTCATCAATATACAAAGGCAAGGATGAGTTAACAGCCTGCCCAACCAACTCCCTATCCTCATTCAAGATGTAGCCCTTGTATTTAATAGCTATAGCTCGGGCTGTCTTGATGTGAACTGTTGGCGCTTTAATACGTCGTGAGAAACAACTACCACCAAAAATAATATCTTTCATCACAAAGAACATATTAATCTTCCTCCATAGGTTTGTAAATAGTGTTCATAGTCTCAAACTCACCAGATTTAACATCATGGCGAATGACTTTAGAAGTGGTAACCATCTTTGTATTTGACACCCACTCAGACGTATGGTCAATAGGATATACCAATGCCTTAAATCCCTCATAAATGTGGGCACCTTTGGAGGCATCATAATGTACCGTTGGTTTCTCAGGTTGCTTGTTCATGGTGTTTTTCCAAAATTTCATCCAAACAATCTTCAAAGTCACTAAAGTCACCCTCTTTTTGGATGTCTTCAATACCACGGGCCGTGTATAGATATGAGTCTACTAAAGCAACTATGCTTTCACGGGTTTTCAATATCTGTTTAGTTTTACTTGCCATGTTAGATTCCTTGATCTTTAGCCAACTCTGCCATGAATAGCATGGCAAAGACACGATGGTTTTTGCGTTTGGTGTTGATAGACTCCAAAAAACAGCAAGGTTCCCCAAACCAGTATACATCGTAATTACGGGGTTTAAAGACTTTACTAAAGCCCTTGTGAGCACAATTAAAGAGCTTGTCATTAGCAACGTGCCACCCCCCTCCTACTATAGAAACAGTAGATGAGTGTATGGCCTCACAACCGGCCTGATGGGTGTATCCGTTTCCATATATACTATACCACGGTGTACGTCTAGCACTACCGTCAATTTTCTCAGCGGCTAGTCTAAACAATTGTTCAACTTGTTTCATTTTGAAATGACTCCTGATTGTAAAACACCATTAATACTACTCAACATACCTATTTCTTCTTCTGTTGGAGTACGTTTACTGGAATACATTAGGGTTTTCCACATTTGGACCAACACATACAAAACAATTTTCTCGTATGGGGTCATTTTATCCACCAACGTATAAGTTTTTCTAACACTGTTAGTTTTTTAGGCTTTGGTGTTATGATTTTAGGCTTAAAGAATCGGGCTGTTAGTCCACAACCATCAACTTCTGAAAGACGCTCTAACCTACAAGAAGCGTTTTTAGGTATTGTCCCCTGCACAACATCCACGATAGGTCTACCACAGCTTGTGAAGTCTCGTACCCCATATGTATGTAAAACATAATGGTCACAATCTTTGCAGAATTTCATTTTGATTCCTCAATACGTTTCTTACACTGTAAGATGCATTTTTCGCAAATACAATGCTCACTAGCCATAGCCCCCACCACAGATTTACACTGTTTAGTGGGGGTTTTACAGAAGGAACACACCTGCTCCTTCTCCTTTGGTTTGATAAACGGGATGATGTCAGACATGCGCTGGACGCCGGGTGGCTACGTTGATAGACCTTTTCATCTCAGCCATACGGGCAGCTATGGCCTTAGCCTGACTAGCCAATCGATCAGCATGGGTCAATGTGTGGGGCTTAATCAAGCCTTGAGCTATCAAACGGGTGCGTGTCTTATTCATATAAACTTTCTATTTAGTTTCTAACACAATTAGAAAATAGGTTTGTGTCGATACCTATATAAAAGCGTTTCTCAAAAAAGAAACGCACATAAAAAAGCCCCATTACGGGGCTTTTGAGTTAGTGATACCTAACGGCACTCACCAGTGGCGCACTTGATAAGGTAGGTTATGCATATTCATGTGAGCTTGCTGTGCCTCACACAATGGGAGTTTGGAATCAGAATACCAAGCCCTGCGCAACATGGAATCAAAGGCTAAGGTGTTCATATTAGGCCGCTACCTTTGGAGCTGGGGCACGTTGAAACCGTGTCTCTTTGTAAGCCTTATCCGTGATGGCCTTGGCAGCACTAGCTACATCCCCGGTAGTTTTGAGGGCGTGTGTTTCTTGTGCAGCTTCCATGTCTGCTAGCATGATGTCCTCATACAGAGCAATCATTGATTTAAGGGCCGCAATAGCACTTGCAGCACTACCCACAATGGTATTTTCTGTACGATCTTTCAATTCACCGGACAATGTAATCAGCTTATCGGCAATGGACGGTTTTTCCTTGGGTTGCAAGCCTTCCTTGGCATTGATTACCAGTTTCTTAATGGCAGCCACTGACAACAAAAGCCCATTGTCTGATACTTTGGGAGTTTTACCGCAATAGCTAAAATACTTTGTAGCTTCGGATTTAGCCACAGCATAACTGCCCCCAGCCTTGAGGCCGGACATATATTCTTGCCACAGTTTTTCTACGGTATGTGGTTTTGCACCCTTGTCAATGTGGGGTTGGCAAAACAAGGGCTTCAGGAATTCGGTTTCAATTTCACGAATAGCAGCTTTTAACTCATTAGGAACAGCCTCATTTGCTGGAGTAGTGCCACGATAGGCGTCTAGCCGTGGGTTGTCCAGAATGTGTACGAGCAATGAGATTGCCCCCTTACTGGCACTGTGCGAGGCTTTCAATTCAGCGCTAAGGGCGCGGATTGCCTCACTTTCGGGCATATCTTCAAACATCTCAAACGCTTCGGACTTGCCCTTGGCGTCAATGAACACAATTTTGTCATCAGTGTAAGAAACTTGGCTAGACATAATAAACTCCTATTGATGGATTAGCTCACTCGACGATATGCCGACGCATAACTATCCCCTAAGACTACTATTTCTAATAGTCTTAGAAAAAGTTATAACCCTTGATAGATTAGTTAATCTTTTATAATGGTCACAATTCGGGCCAAAGTCCAGCTTAGGCGAAGGCCCAATCCTTTGTTGCGAAGGTAGCAATAACGGTTAAACAGTTTCATTTAATTCTCCATTTATTTAACGAAAGTATACCACGAAAAGAACACTCAAAACAAACTAAATTGTAACAAATTGTTTCAATAGATTATCTATTCTATTTCATAAATGTGAATTCATAACAAGCCCTTACGGGTTTACGGTTGGTTTGCACCTTGGTAAACCATGCCGGGCATTGTGCCTTAACTTCAGCTTGCATACGCTCTAGCGCCATATCATAGCCTAGTTCTGAACCACTAGAAACCCCGTACAAGTAACCCATTAGGGCCATTGTACCAGATAACCCAATGTAGGCCATCAGATGTCGCATTGTATCACCCTTCTTTGCAAGGCATCAAGGGCTAGCTCTAAATCTTTTGGGGTATTGGCTTGCACCACAGCACGCATTAGGCGCAGGTCATGGTCGCAGGGCTTAGGCAAGGTACTCGGAGCCCTAACCGTCTCCTGTCTGTTGTCCGTGTCAGTTTTACGCATTAAATGCTCCATTTGTTTATACCTACATTATCGTTATATTTGAGACTATTGCAAGCATTTTGTTTGCAAAATGGTAACCAATTGTAACAACATCTTCTCTTTGCTCCAGATGTAAGATTAACTAATCTAACCCCTAGATGTGGGGAATGTCTAACAAGGTTAGGAAATGGGGCAGCTTAATACTTGAGCGCGTAAGTAGGCTATTTAAATAGGAATGATTCTCATTACCATTTAGACCATAAAATCACCTACAAAAGGGGGTAGGGGGGAAAATCTGGGGCTGGAAGATTGGACGTAAGGCACTTTCCTATATTTTTATAATTTTTTGGGCATAGGGGTCGTCGGTCTACGACCTCCAAGTTATAGGGAGCTATTTAAAGCTTATTTAAAGGGTTTTAAGGATAGGTGGCTACCCATGTATACCTCAACAGGAGATCGCCCCTGGAAGGGGGCTTTAAACGCGTTTAATCACTATTCCCTGCTCGGCTGGGGCCTCGCATGTTGTTCTTTTACAGAATACATTAAATATTTAATAAATAATACTTATATAACAAACATCCCTAAAGGATGTTTGTATAATATATTACTTATATATTAATATATTATATTTAATTAATATATTAATACTTATATAATATACTTATATATATATATATATATTATAATATAGTATAACACATAATTCTTATTTGTCAAGGAGTATTTAGAGAAATTGTTAAGTTTCGATAAATACCTTGTTAAATAATAAATATTTCTTGTTTTTATAAGAAAACAGTTGACTTTTGTTTTAAATTATGTTATAATATAGGTATAGGATATTCTCTTATCGAAATATCTAAATAAATCTTTGTTTAAGGAAACATCTTGTCATTAACCGATTCTGAACACAAAAAGAAACTACCTAGCACTCCTGTTCGGAGTACACTAGCTCCGACCAACAAGCAGTGGTCGGACAAACAAAAGATGGAAGCTGTGAACAGCTACCTGCTTCTAGGCAACCTAGCCCTAACTGGCCGGTTGCTAAACATCCCCGAAATTACCTTGCGGGTTTGGAAAGCTTCAACTTGGTGGAAAGATGCTGTAGCTGAAGTTAAGGCCAACGAGAAGATTGAACTCTCTGCCCGAATCAAGAAGTTGGTAGATGCCAGCTTGACGGTTGTTGAAGATCGGATGATTAATGGGGATTTCCAATTTGACCAGAAAACAGGTCAAGTTGTCCGTAAACCTGTGAACATGAAGGATGCCCACAAGGTTGCTGTGGATATGCAGGACCGTCGTGAAATCCTTGAGAAATCTGAGGTAGCCGTCCAGACGGAGGAGCATGTTGAAGATAAGTTGCTGAAACTTGCTGAAAAGTTTGCTGACATGGCAACCAAGAAGATTGAACAGAATAACAACGACAGACGCACAGTTGATGCGGATGTTACAGATATCCTTTAGGAGACTAACTTGCCCTACATGACCAACGGGAAGCGCGACTACAAGAAAGAGAACAAACTCTACAACAGTAAGCCCGCTCAAATCAAAGCTCGTTCTGAGCGTACCACCCTCCGCCGTGAGGCTAATGCCGCAGGTATTACCCACAAGGGAGATGGTAAAAACCTTGACCACATCAAACCCCTATCCAAGGGAGGTGCAAACAAGATGTCAAATACCCGTGTGGTATCTGAATCGGTCAACAAGAGTTTTTCCCGTAATTCCGACGGTTCCTTGAAAAAGAACGATGGCGCAGCTAGGGCACGTAAGAAGAAATGACAACATTATCCGCTGATGTTAAACCCTGTACTCGTTGTAAAGAGGTTAAATCATTAGGACTGTTCTCAAAAAATAAGCGTACCCCTGATGGTTATAAGTATGTTTGTAAGACTTGCATATCTTCTGATTATTTCAAGAATCAAGATAAAGAAAAAGCCAAACGAAAAGCTCATTATAATGGTAAGAAGTCAGAATACATAGAACGGTCTTATAACTGGAGAGAGCAAAATCCAGAAAAACGTCAACTAAGCGAAAAGAAACGCTCACTAAAAAAGAAGTATGGTTTAGAATGGGCGACTTATATTAATATGATGGAAGCACAGGATGGAAGATGTGCTATCTGTAATACCCCATTGTCTGTTCATGCTAATGAGCATTTTCCTAGTGCCTGTGTAGATCATTGCCATAAAACAGGAAAAATTCGTGGACTTCTTTGTTATAGTTGTAATCTAGTTCTGGGCTATGCCAGGGACGATGTCGCTATACTAGAATCAGCAAAGGCATATTTAAATGGCACGTTTAACGGGTGATACGATAGCCGGGTTTGTCGGTTCTGTGTTAGGTAATAGGTTTGATGGGCGTAGCAGCTCTCCAGAGTTTCACCACGAGTGTTGGGATTTATGTACTTCTAACGAGAAGTTTGTGGCGATAGCTGCCCCACGAGGACACGCTAAATCCACAGCAGTGACTCTGGGTTATGGCTTAGCTACCCTCCTGTTTCGTGAACGTAAGTTCATGTTACTCGTCTCAGACACTGAATCTCAAGCCGCTTTGTTCCTTGGAACATTCAAACAAGAGTTACAAGATAATAACGAGTTAATAGATTTGTTTCGTATAAAACGAAATGAATCTGGTCAGGTCAAGTTCATCAAGGACTCTGAAACTGATATTATAGTTGCATGTGAGGACAACCACCAATTTCGGATAATTGCCAAGGGAGCGGAACAAAAGCTACGTGGATTGATCTGGAATGGTAGTCGTCCTGACATCATTATGTGTGATGATATGGAGAACGATGAGCTTGTGATGAACAAGGAACGTCGTGATAAGATGCGTAGGTGGTTTAAAGGCGCTTTGCTGCCTTGTAGGGCAGATAGCGGTATTGTCCGTATAGTTGGTACCATCCTGCACAACGACAGCCTCCTAGAGCGTCTAATGCCCAACGACAGCGATAAACGTACCCAACGTATTGGGTTAAAGACCTTCACTACCATGAAGGGTATGTGGAAAGCTGTTAAGTATCGAGCGCATAATGAGGATTTTAGTGAGCTATTGTGGCCTTCCAAAAAGAGTGCTACAGAGTTCAAGATGTTGTACGATGAAGCCGTCAAAGACGGAACCACCGACATCTACAGCCAAGAGTATTTAAACGTGCCTTTGGATGAAAGTGTGACTTTCTTCAAGCGTGCTGACTTTCTACCAATTCGGGAAGAGGATACTAAGTTAAAGTTGCATTACTATGTGACGGCTGACTTAGCCATTTCTGAATCTGAGAAAGCAGACTACTCCGTTTTTGTAGTTGCTGGTGTAGATGAAAATAAAATTATTCATATAAAAGACATTATACGGGAGCGTATGGATGGTAGGGAAATCGTAGATACACTACTTTCCTTGCATAGGATATACGAACCAGAGGCCGTTGGAATAGAAGACATGCAAGTTTCTAAGTCCATCGGTCCTTTTTTACGTGAAGAGATGGTTAAGACTAATACTTACCTAAGCCTAATACCCTTGAAACATGGAGGTAAGGATAAGACAAGTAGATCACGGTCAATACAAGCACGGATGTGTGCCCACGGTATTAAATTCAATAAAGGTGGGGAATGGTATCCGATATTTGAAAATGAATGTTTAACCTTCCCGCGTGGCAAGCATGATGACCAAGTAGATGCCTTTGCCTACTTAGGCTTAATGCTTGATACATTAATAGAAGCCCCAACGAAAGAAGAAATAGACGATGATGAATACGCAGACGAACTCAGGGAATCCGGGGCAGGCTATGATGGGCAATCAAGCATCACCGGATATTAGCCAACTACCGTCCCAACCTCAACCCCTTCCTAATGGTTTGGGGGACCATCCAGACCAGTCAGAAGCAGAAGTTACTCCACAGGAAGCCTCTTTACGAGCTTTGTTAGAGTCTAAGAACATTGCTGAGACTTTGGATGAACAACAGATTAAGGATATTGGTAGAGAAGCTTTGAGTGGGTATGACACCGACAAACAGTCTAGGGAAACTTGGGAAAAGCAGCTAGATGAGTGGATTAAACTTGCTTCACAGGTACGTGAAGATAAGAGTTTCCCTTGGCCCAAAGCCTCTAACGTAAAATACCCACTACTGACTACCGCAGCTATGCAATTTGCTGCTCGGGCTTACCCAAGTCTAGTGCCTTCTGATGGTAAAATTGTAAAATCTAAGGTAATTGGTAAAGATCCTAGTGGAGAAAAGAGTAGTTTAGCGGACCGCGTGTCTTCTTACATGTCTTATCAACTGATGCATGAGATGATTGGTTGGGAAGAGGGTATGGACAAGTTGCTAATTATGCTTCCTGTGGTTGGAACTGTTTTTAAGAAAACTTATTGGGATTCAATTAAGAAACAACCTGCTTCTGATGTCATTTTGCCTAAGAATTTAGTAGTAAACTACTGGACAAAGACCCTGCGAGAAGCTGAACGTGTGTCTCAGGTGATTGAAATGAGCCCACGGTTGTTAAAAGAACGTCAAATGGCTGGTATTTTCCTAGATACTGATCTTGGTAGTGCCCCATTACCAGAAACAAAAGGTGGTTCGGTTCCTAAACAGGATGAAACTACTCCTTATACAATCATTGAGCAGCATACTTATCTAGATTTAGATGACGATGGTTACAGAGAACCTTATGTTGTGACTTTCCACCTTGAAAGTGGTAAGGTATTGCGTATTAGTGCCCGTTTTGATGACACCACTATGCATTACAATGATAAGGGTGAGCTTATCAAGATTGATCCTATTGAGTATTTTACTAAGTTTGGGTTCATTCCTAATCCAGACGGTAGTTTCTATGATTTGGGTTTTGGGGTTTTACTTGGTCCAGTTAATGAGTCTGTTAATACTCTGATTAATCAGTTGATTGATGCCGGTTCACTAAATAACCTTCAATCTGGTTTCTTGGGTAAAGGTCTTCGTATCCGTATGGGTGAAGCCAGGTTCTCACCGGGTGAATGGAAGGCTGTTAATAGCACAGGCCAAGATCTGAAACAGCAAATTGTACCTCTGCCTAGTAAAGAACCCAGTGCAGTTTTATTTCAATTGATGGGTAGTCTAATCACGAGTGGCAAAGAGCTTGCAAGTGTAGCGGAAATCTTCGTAGGAAAGATGCCCGGCCAAAATACCCCTGCCACGACCACAATGGCTACCATCGAACAGGGTATGAAGGTATTTACTGCTGTCTATAAACGTATCTACCGTTCTTTGGAAGAGGAGTTTCAAAAACTCTTCGCCATTAATGGTACATACCTGAACCCAGAAACATATGCAGCCGTTGTCAATGTCACAATTGGCCCAGCAGATTTCAAACAAGACACCTACAAGGTGTGTCCTGGAGCTGATCCCACGGCTGTATCTCAAACTGAGAAACTCTTGAAAGCCCAAGGCTTGATGGAGATGCTACCTCTTGGTATCCTTGATCCAGTTAAGGTTGGTCTACGATTGTTGGAAGCTCAAGAACAGCCTAATTATCAGGATTTGCTAAATCAAGAAGTTGCTCAGACAGGTGCCCTGCCACAGAAACCACCAGATCCTAAACTGTTGGAAAGCCAAGCTAAGATTCAAGCTATGGGGCAAGCTTCTGCAATTAAACAACAAGAGGCCGCGTTCAAGAGTGAACTAGCCCAACGTGATGCACAGTTCCAGCAAGCTATGAAAGCACAAGCTGCCGATCAAGAATTGCGCCATAAAGAGATGCTCAATGCTGTACAACTAGCCATTAGTACACACACTGAGAACATGCGTACTGCTCAGGATAAACAGAAGTTTATTCAAGACACTATCCATAAAGAGGTAGATCACCGTCAAAATGTGACTCACCAAAACCAGATGGCATCTGTTAAAAGACAACAGTCTGCTAAACCACATTCCAAAGGGAAATAAATTAGATGATTTCAAAGACAGATTTTCGAGACTGGAAATCCAATCCTGTCACCAAGCAGGTATATGCTACCATCGGAATCCGCATCCAAGGACTACAAGAAGAACTCGGATACACTGCGGGACAAGATGTACGGCAAGATGGTATGAAAGTTGGAGCAATCCAAGCATACCGAGACTTCTTGGAAATGACACACGATGAAGGAGATTCAGAGTGATTACACCTATTTTGCATCGCATTCTAGTTAAACAAAATAAACTAGAGGATACTAACAAAGACTATAAACGAGCCACTGCTGCTGGACTAATTATTCCAGACCATGAAGATAAACTCAGGGCACAGGCAGGAGTAGATGTTGGAACTATTGTTTCGATGGGCTCTACGGCTTATAAAGACTTTGGAGTAGCACCGCCTATTAAGGTTGGAGATTTAGTAGCTTTTGCACGCTTTAGCGGTAAAACTATTACAGATCCAAAAGACGAGCAAGAATACATCGCATTAAATGATGAAGATGTTGTAGCAGTAATTACAGGAGATTGATATGTCAGAAGAAAACCTAAATCCAACAGAACCTGTTGAGAATGTTGAACAAGAAGCCCCACAACGAACTGAAACAGAGATTGAGGCGATGGAATCCGGCTGGGTTCCAAAAGAAGAATACAAAGGTGTAGAGCATAAATGGGTAGATGCAGGAGAATTCCTACGTCGTGGTGAACTCTTTAAAAAGATTGAAGATCAATCTAAACAGCTTAAAGACGTTAAAAGTGCCCTAAATGAAATGAAAAAACTACACTCGCAAGTGCGAGAAGTGGAGTATAAACGGGCACTAGAAGCCCTTAGGGAACAGAAACGAGTTGCCCTACAAGAAGGTGATGCAGATGCCGTACTAGCGGCAGAAGATCGTATTGACCTTGTTAAAGAGCAAGTTAACCAGCTTAAAGCTGAACCCGTCCAAGTGCAGGAAGTCGAGGAACATCCCGAATTCACACAATGGACCTCTCGTAATAATTGGTACAAAACCTCAGCTCCCATGAAAGCTTTTGCAGATGCTTTGGGACAATCACTAGCTCGTGCTGGTAATAGTCCTTCAGAAGTTCTAAAGAAAGTTGAAGCAGAGGTTCGCAAAGAGTTCCCTAATAGGTTTAAGAACCCCAACCAAGATAAACCCGGCAGTGTCGAGTCAGGGCAAGCCAGAGGAACATCTAAGGAAACTTTTGTTCTTACTGACCAGCAACGTAAGATTATGAATAATCTAGTTCGCCAAAAGGTAATGACAGAAAAACAATACATAGAGGACTTGAAGTCCGTACTTTAAGAAAGGTTAATATGACAAAAGAAGCAATTGCTAAGGCCCCAGCAGGTCGCGTTACACGTACCCCCGTAGGTAGTCGTAACATTTTAACGGTTAAGGGTAAAGACCCAGCTTATGAATACCGTATCGTGAACGATGTAGAAGATCGAATCACGCAGTTCCAAGATGCCGGTTATGAAATCGTGCAGTCTGATACTGTAGATGTGGGAGATAAACGAGCAGCAAGTGGGTCCTCTATTGGATCTGTTAAGCAACTCTCCGTCGGTCAAGGTACTAAGGCTTTCGTAATGCGAATTAAGAAAGAGTGGTACGAAGAAGACCAACGAGCGAAGCAACGACAAATTGCTGAAACGGAATCTGCCATTAAAGAACCATCTCTTAATGGAAGCGATTACGGCGCTGTCAAAGTTAGCCGCGATTAACACACTTTGTGTGCGACCATTGGGGGTACTTACTAATTGACTAATTGGAGTATTACTAATGTCAAGTGTTTCTCGTATTAACGGGTTCCGTCCTGTTAAAACTGCTACTGGCCCCTATACCGGCCAAGCAAATCTTTATTTCCTCGACGCTGGCAACAGTGATGTTGTTATGGTCGGGGATGCTGTAAAACTCGCAGGCGATGCTCGTGCAGCTACTGGTGTTCCAACCGTTGCACGTTGTGCTGCAACTGATATCCCAATTGGGGTTGTTGTAGGTTTCTTGTTTACTGGTGTTGGTGATGTAACAAACATCCCCCCTGTCTCTAACCTGAATACCCCTGTATATCGTGCCGCATCTACTAATCGTTATGTTCTTGTTGCAGACGATCCTTCGTTGATTTATGAGGTTCAATATGCTGGTACGTCTGTAGCTGCTGCTACGATTACTGCAAATGTGGGCTTGAACGGTCAATTTACCACTACTGCCGGTTCTACTACTTCTGGTAGTTCTGGTATGCAATTGGACTCTGCTGGTTTGGCTACTACAGCTACTCTTCCTTTGAAGATTGTCGGTTTCCCCAATCGTCCAGACAACATTCCCGGTGATACTTATTTCAGCTACTATGTCAAGCTGAACGCAGCCACCTTGGGTAGTCTCGGTACAACCGGCGTTTAATTTTTATAAAGGAAATAGAATATGTCTATTATCAATAGTGGCTCATTTGCCAAGGCCCTATGGCCCGGTGTCAACGCTTGGTATGGAAAAGCGTATGATGAATACAAAACCGAGTATACTGATCTTTTTGATAAGTATACCTCTAACAAAGCGTTTGAAGAAGATGTAGGTATCTCTTCGTTTGGTTTGGCTGTTGCAAAGACTGAAGGTTCTCCTATCTCTTATGATAGCGAACGTCAGGCGTTCATCACCCGTTACCAACACGTCGTTTATGCGTTGGGTTTCATTATCACACGCGAAATGATGGAAGATGACCAGTATGACATCGTAGGTCAGAAGAAAGCTCAAGGGCTTGCCTTCTCTATGCGTCAGACCAAGGAAGTCATTGCTGCAAACGTGTACAACCGCGCTTTCAACTCTTCCTATACCTATGGTGATGGTTTGTCTTTGATTAATGCCTCACACGTTAACATCAAAGGTGGTACTTGGTCTAACCAAATTGCTACTGCTGCTGACTTGTCTGAAGCTGCTCTGGAACAAGCATGTATCGACATTGCCGGTTTCACTAATGATGCTGGTTTGCTGATCGCTGTTCGTCCTGAATCGCTTATCATCCCACGTCAATTGATCTTTGAAGCAAAACGTATCTTGGCTTCTGATGGCCGTGTTGGTACTGATAACAACGATCTGAATGCCATCAAGACTCTTGGTGCTGTTCCTAAGGTTGTTACCAACCACTTCTTGACTGATACTGATGCTTGGTTCATTCGTACTAACGTGCCTCATGGTATGAAGTATTTTGAACGTCGTGCAGATCAGTTCGACATGGACAATGATTGGGATACTGAGAACGCTAAGTTCAAGGCAACCGCTCGTTACTCCTTCGGCGCAACTGATGTCCGTGGTATCTACGGTTCTGCTGGCGCTTAATTAATTGACTAAAGGGGACATAAGCCCAAGAGGTGAATATTCACAGAGGCAACCCCTTTTTCTTATAAGGAAAACAAATGGCAATTAATTTCGTACAAGGCCAAGTCGCTGTCAGTGACCCAGCCGCTGGTACAGGTCCCAGTGCTACTAGTAATATTAAAGATGTAATCGTAAAAGCTGTAAAACTAACTTCTGCTAACTTTACTACTGGGGGCACAAACACACAAGTAGCTGTTCTTCCAGCAGATGCAACTATTCTTGGGTTTCGTTTGTGGGTGAAAACCCAATTGGCTGGTGGTTCTATTTCTGCTGCAACATATAGTGTTGGTACTGTCTCTGCTGGTACTCAATTTATAAATGCTCTAACAGCCTTTGGAACTGCTGGTGCTTATTCAGTACAAACACCTGTTTCTGGTATTTTTCAAAACTATAACATCCCATATGGCACTGATATTCAGATTTGGGTAAATGGAACAGCAACTACTGGAAATCCCACTTCGGGAGAACTGTATCTGCTTATTGAGTACGTTCGATAATTTATGGAGGGGGACTTGTTCCCCCTTTTTATTGAGGAAGTTATATGGCAGGCTCTGCACAATCTAGTGGTATAAAAACTGCTGGAACTTATCAAATTTTTACTGGTCGTGGAATCATATCAGCAGTCCACGCTATCAGTGACGGTACAAATGTGGCAACAGTCACGGTGTACGACAACGCTGCTGGAGACACTTCTGGCAATGTTTTAGCAAAAGTTAACGGATCTGTCACAACTGGTTCCAACGGGGCCTATTTTACAACTCCTGTTAGATGTGACACTGGGTGTGTTGTAGTTGTGGCTGGTACAGGTACTCCACAAGGAATCGTGCATTTCGGTGCATAGTTTATTAGTTATTCTCCCTTAAGGAAAAAATATGGCTGGTTCATACCATACAGCAAACGCAACTGTGGCTGCACATAGTGCCACAGCAGTTACTCCAAGCGATGCAACAATTATACCTACAACTAGGGGTCTTTATATCGGAGTAACGGGTAATTTAGCAGTTAAGATGTCCGATGATGAGAACACTATTACGTTTAGCAATGTTCCGGTTGGTGTCTTACCAATTCAAGTTATTCAGGTACTTTCTACTGGAACTACCGCAACTAATATTATTGCACTGAATTAATATGTATACAGGAATGGGTATTGGGCTTTTCCCAAATAAATCGTCGGCAGCGGTCCCAAACGGGGCTATTATGTCTTTAACTATTGTTGATGCCACTCCCATTGATCCTGTTTCTAGTGTTGGTGCAAGTGGTAGTGGTTGGGTTGCTATTGTAAAACTAAAAGGTCTTACATCATTAGTAGGTACAGCCGTTCCAACGGCATTAACTATTTCTGTATCAGATCCTGGGTATGATACCAGCGGTAATGTGACCACTGTCAATCGTACAATTACTGGGGTATCCCATCTTCGTCGCCAGTATCCAAATGGCAATTCTAAGATGATTAGCACAGATGGTACAGACCTTACGTTGTATATCACTCTAGATGATTGGGTTTATTCAGGAACCACAATTGTGTCCGCGTCTATTGGAGGTACGTTTTACCCATCATGCACGGCTAGCTCTGCACCAACAAAGATTAATCTCTCTACCGAATCATATAAAAAGGCGCTTACTGCTTGGATCAATCCCCCAAGTGAATGTAGTTCATCCACCTACAACGTGGAATTGCTTGCATTCCACCGCCATGCCAGAAATGGGCAGCAAGTTGCTTGTGTAAAGTTTGCAGTCTCTGATGGTGGTGCGTATAGCACAGACCAACTGGTTAGCAGCACCTCACTGTCAACGAGACTCTCTCGCGGAAATATCCCCGAGGTCTGGCCTTGCGCAGTTGATTTCTCTGGCATGACACAAGCAGCAGCGTGCAATGTACGTGCAAAGGTCTACCCGTGGATCGGGGATTCTTCTGCGGTCTTGGACTTGTCAGCAACTGGTGCATCGTTCCCATCCGTGCAGGCTCAAAAGACGCTGCGTGTCATCTGTGACCGCACAGGTGGATACGGTGGTGGATACGCCTACGTGAATGTGGGCGCAGGCGGCGGGACTGTTTCTGCAACACCTGCAACTGCAAAGGCTGATCCATTCCCAACTATCGCAGCGGCCTTGTCGGCATTGAAGACTTGGAACAACGCCAACAAGGGGCACAATGACTGCGGCGGCGGGTTCATACGCTTGATGGACAACTCCGGGGCCAACCAGACCCACAACATTGCGGCAGGATTTTCAGCAAGCACAGCTTCTGCGCACTGCTACATCGAAAAAGACCCCGCATCTGCTGCGGTTGTTACCGTTACTTGCACAGCGAGCTTGGCGTCATTCCCAACCAACATCTATTGGCGTAATCTGACCATGTTGACCAATGCCGGTGTTGGGTTCAATTTCTCAGGCACCAACACCGCCAACGACACGGTTGTTATTGACAATGTAGTGATAGACAACACCGGCAACAAACAGGTGTTCACTTGGTACGACATAGTATACCCGTTGAATCTGACCACTGCCAGCGCAAACAACATCACGCTGATGGGCAATTCTCCAACTGCCAACCTTGTTCCAATGTACGCAGGATGTGTTGCTGGAGCTTTGGACTTCTCCACTGTAGGTGCAATCTGCTATGTCGGCAATTACGGTGCCAATTGGCCTCTGAGTGGGGACACATCCGCAAACAGGGATGGCTTCATTATTCACAACAATCGGAACCCATCGTTTGTGCTCACCAATGCATCCGCATTCACGTACAGCTTGGGTGTGGCGAATGTACAGAATTTGTTTGAGCAAAATGGAGGCAGGGCTGGGGTTTGTATGAATTTGTTTGCCGACAGCGATCTGGCAACAATCACAAACTACGTGGAGCAACACAACACCGCGATAGGCGCACGTTGCTCTCGCATGTACAACGATGTAGCGGGGACTCGCACTGTACCCAATGGTGTTATTAAGTTAGGTTCATCCCGGTACAACATCTGGAATGACTATAACAACAAGGGTGACACCGTCACTGCTGGTGTAGGTGGCACTGGAAATTGGGCCTATGGATACAGCGTAGGAAATGATGGTAATGTTTCGTTATTTGGTGACGTTCAATGTACTGGTGGAGCACCACATAATGACAATGGTACTACGCCTTTCCTTGGCATGGCTTGGTTGCCGAGTAGTAATCCATCACTTTTCGGTGGATTGAATGATTCACAGATCATGGCCTTGTTCCCAAACTATACAGTTGCTCCGCAAGCCTCTCCCGCCACAGGAGGAAACTACAAACCAGTGAGCGGAGCAACTCAACTTAAAAGTAGGGTTCCTACTGGGTTGAGTACATTGAAATACGATATTGCCGGTACCCTTCGTCGCACTGATGGTACAGGTGCGGCTGGTGCTTATGAATCATCTTAATTATGAAAAACTATCTTGATCTAGGAAATTGGAACGCTATATGTGATTCCTGTGGACGTAAGTTCAAAGCCTCTTCAATGATGCGTCGTTGGGATGGGGTGATGGTTTGTAAAGAGGATTACGAAGTTAGACACCCCCAAGATTTTCTAAGGGTACAACGAGAGCGTATTTCTGTTCCTTGGGTAAGGCCAGACCCCTCACAAGATACCTTCATCAATGCCTGTAACATTATAAACAGTCAGGGATTAGCTGGTGTTTCTATTTCAGGATGTGCTGTGGCTGGTCGTATAGCTACTGGACAATTAACATAAAGGAGAAGACCTCTTGGCTTCAACTACTTTTGTAGACAACTCTACACCCATCATTGCCTCATGGCTTAATGATGTCAACATTGTTACATACACCAATGTCCCGGCATTATTGACCTCTGTAAACACAACCATCCCAGCAACATATGTTTCTAAGGATTCTAATACAGGGGCTGCTGATATTCCTTCTGGCACAACAGCTCAACGTCCAGCAGCACCTACCGGAACTAAGTTTAGGTATAATAGTACCTTGGGATCTTGGGAGGGCTACAATGGCTCTACATGGGGTTCCGTAGGCGGTGGTGCCACTGGTGGTGGTTCTGATAAGGTCTTTGTAGAAACTAGTCAGAACGTAACAGCGGACTATACACTCACTACAGGCTTTAATGCAGTTAGTGCAGGACCACTCACTGTAGCTTCTGGTATAACCGTAACAGTGCCTACTGGCGCAGCTTGGACTATTGTATGACCGTAACAGTTAATGGAACAACCGGAGTATCTCTGGTACAAGATTCTACCATTACCAGTGCAAAGATTGTGGATGGTACTATCTCTGGGGCAGATTTGTCTGGGGGTGCTGGTAGCGCTTTGACAATAACAACAAACCAAACAACACCCCTACCGGCAGCATCTCAGCTTTTAACATATACACATGGTCTTGGTATTACTCCCCTTTCAGCAGAGGTTGAAATTGTTTGTTTGACTGCTGAGTTAGGCTATTCTGTTGGAGACGTGGTTACGCCATATACTCAAAGTAATGCTAGTTATTGTACCCCTTTTACTATTAGGAAAACATCCACTGTTGTTGAAGCTAGGACAGGGGGATCTGCTCCTTGGGCGGTAAATAACCACACTACTGGTAATAATTCTACAGCCCTTACCTCTGCAAACTGGGCTTGGAGATTTAAGATAAGGGCGGCATAATGGCAGGACTATTAAAAACAAATGTGCAGCTTGGGGACTCCTCAACTGCAACACAAAACTTTACCCTCACGGCTGCTGCTGCTGATGGTACAATGAAATTGGCTAGGGGTAACTTTGGAGCGACTAGTCAGGATGTCATCACTATAGATTCTAACGGTAAGGCAGCATTCCCGCAAGGTTTTGGATCAGGTAATACCAATCAAAGTATGGTGAAAGTAAACGGAGCCAATGGGTATGGTGGCACAAATACAAAAATACGTAGGTTTGCAAATATTACTAATGGTGTAAATGGTTGTATTATTCAGGGAACTGATATTACTATAACAGATAGTGCCGCAAACAGCACCTTATTTACTATAAATGTAGCTGGAGTATACTCCATAAATTATGTAGATAACTGTACGTCTGGCTCTATGAATATGGGTCTTTCACTAAATTCTTCTCAATTAACTACAAATATTCAGGGAATTACAGTTGCAGATGTACTTGGCTGTGTATATACTCCAGCAGCTAATGCGGGAGCCTATGTGGGATCAACTCAGTATTTTGCGGCAGGTTCCTTGGTACGTGCCCATACTGACGGGAGTGCCGCTGGAACTCCTCCAATCACGTTTACAATCCAAAGGGTAGCATAATGGCAACAGGAATTTATGGTGGAACAGGCGCAACCTCTTCCGCACTATTACATGATGGCTCCCAAGTTGTTACCTTTGGGCCTGGTGGTATTGTTACTGGTCTAGGTTCTAAACGAGTAATACAATCTATTGAAGCTACCCCATACATCACATACACTAGTACAGTCACAGCTCTTCCTTGGGACGACACGATCCCGCAAAACACAGAGGGATTGCAAATATTGTCTGTAACTATTACACCAACAAGTACAACAAACCGCCTACGAATTGAGTGGGATTTTATGGGATGCGCAAGTACGTCTGCTGGGCATATCTCTATCGCATTATTTCAAGATTCTACAGCCAATGCATTAGCAGTTAGAAGTGGGGGTGGAGATAATGTTATGGTTTATTCACTATCTGGTAGTTATGAGATGGCGGCTGGTACCACCTCTTCAACTACTTTCAAATTAAATTTTGGTGCGGATACAGGTACAGCCTATGTGAATGGAAATTCTAGTGGTCGTAAATTTGGAGGGGCTAGTGCAGCACGCCTACGAGTGACGGAGATTTCAACATGATTATTGCTATACATAATGAAAACGTAACTCTGCGAGGGGTTACATATGAAGTATCAGAGGGTGTCTTTGTTGAGTTAGATTCTGGTACATTTGAAGATGCTGTTAGCCTATATACAGACTACAACACACCAAAACCAAAAGACAAGTTAGAAGCCCTTGAAAAACAATATACCCTCACACAGCGTAATCTACGTGAGTTTATACTTCTAACAGTAGAGGCACTAAAAGAGGGAACTCCTGTAGATCTTTCTGTTTTGCCCGGAGTACAAGTAGTAGCTGCTGTAGAAGCAGAAGCCGCCTCCCTAAGAGCACAACTATGATTACCCTACTCACCCTTATTTTATACCCAGTAGCCATTCAATATGAAAAGGAATGGAAATGGAAATATAAATACCTTTATTATTTTACAGGTGTGTTAGACATAATTGCTAACTACACAGAAGTATCTTGTGTATACGGATTGCCCGATAGGGGTGAGTGGACAATTTCTAGAAGACTACGAAAGCTATCTAAAGTAGGTGGTATTAGGGGCAAGTTGGCTGCTTGGTCAATTTTGTATGTTAATTACTTTCAACCGGGGCATGTAGAATGACTTTTGTATTATCCAATAAATCATGGGCTAAGTTACAAGGAGTGCATCCTAAACTAGTTGCTGTAGTAGAACTTGCTTTGAAACTCTCCCCACTAGACTTCACAGTATTAGAGGGCCTCAGGGCACTGGATAGACAAAAGGCATTGGTGGCCTCTGGTGCCTCACAAACAATGCGTAGTAGGCACCTCACAGGCCATGCCGTAGACATTGCTGCTATTGTAGATGGAGAAATCCGATGGGATTGGCCTCTATATGATAAACTAGCAGTAGCTATGAAAGAAGCAGCTAAACAACTCAATACTCCTATTGAGTGGGGTGGGGACTGGAAAACTTTAAAAGATGGACCACATTTTCAATTACCGTGGGACACTTACCCATAATTATAAAGGAGACACAATGCCTTGGACATTGTTAGAGATATTAAACGCAGTTCTTGCTGCTGGTTGTTTGGTTCTTGGTTGGTTGGCTAGAGAATTATGGGCAGCAGTACAAACATTGAAAGTAGATTTAATCACATTAAGAGAGAATATGTCAGATAACTATGTCCGTAAGGACGACTTTCGTGAATTTAAATCTGACCTATTTGCTGTTCTTAATAGAATAGAAACCAAGATAGATCAAAAACAGGATAAATAATATGGCTTCAATTTTAGATATAACTCCTCTAGGAGCTGTCCTAGATATTGGTGGTAAACTCATTGATAAGTTTTGGCCTGATCCCGCTACTAGGGACGCTGCCAAACTTGAGATGTTTAAGGCACAGCAGTCAGGTGAATTGCAGCTTCTTGCAAACGAGACAGATCTAGCTAAGGCACAAATTGCTGTTAACTTGGCAGATTCTCAATCTGGTAATTTCTGGCAGTCTGGCTGGCGTCCTTATATTGGATGGATTTGTGGCACAGGCTTGGGTTATCAATTTCTAGTATATCCAATCCTAGTCGCTTGGGTACCTAAAATTGTACAACTTGACATGGGAACCCTATTGACCCTTCTTGGTGGACTCTTGGGACTTGGTGCTTTGCGAACAAAAGAAAAACTTTCTGGGGTAGCTTAATGAGTACGAGCGGAACAACCACTTGGTCACTACAACGTGACGCTGTAATTAGCGCAGCCTTGCGCAAACTAGTAGTATTGTCGGGAGGTAGTTCCCCAGAAACGTATCAAGTCACTGACGCAGCCCAAGCATTGAATGCCATGATTAAGGGCTTTCAGGCAGACGGTATGCCAGTGTGGGCAATTAAGAAATATACCTTTACGGTAACTTCTGGGACATCTCAATACCTAATTGGTAATGGGCAAACGATTAATACCCCCATGCCTTTGAAGGTTATTCAAGCTTACCGTAATCAAGGGTCTAGTGTTAATGTTCCTATGAACATCTACACCAACTACAATTACAACCTACTTCCTCTGAATAACAACAGCGGTCCCCCTATCAATCTTTACTATCAACCCAAGTCAACTTATGGTGAGGTGAATCTCTGGCCTATACCCAACGACTCTACCACCACAATTACACTGGTCTATCAGC
>Ga0213919_1000255_pt1 | contig 25859 bp, 42 predicted proteins | sample McNCre317MG_FD_161056 | JGI IMG/M metagenome (GOLD analysis project Ga0213919, IMG submission 161056) | Freshwater microbial communities from McNutts Creek, Athens, Georgia, United States - 3-17 MG | ecosystem: Environmental > Aquatic > Freshwater > Creek | place: USA: Georgia | collected... | reverse complement strand
CTGCACATCCCCGGCCTCGGCTTCGACGGCCTGCGCGGCATGTCGCCGCTGCGCTATGCGGCCCGCCAGACCTTCGGCCTGTCCCTCGCCGCCGAAGAATACAGCGCCCGCTTCTTCAGCCAGGGCGCCCGGCCGGATTACATCATCACCACCGAAGCCAGCATGAACCCCGACCAGCAGCGCGCCTTCCGCGACAGCTGGCAAGCGCGCTACGCCGGCCTCGCCAACTCGCATATCCCGGCGCTGCTGGCTGGCGGCAAGTCCGACGTCAAGGCGCTGACCCTAAGCCCGGAAGAAGCCCAGCTCATGGCCATGCGTACCTTCCAGACCACTGACATCGCCCGCATTTACGGCGTCCCGCCGCACATGATCGGCATTGTCGAAAAAACCACCAGCTGGGGAACCGGCATCGAGCAGCAGGGCATTGGCTTCGTCAAATACACCCTGCAGCGCCACCTGGTGAAGATCGAGCAGGAAATCAACCGCAAGATTTTCCGCAAGTCACTGCAGCTCTTTGCCGAATTCAACACCGCCGGCCTCGAACGTGGTGACACCAAGGCGCGCAACGAAAGCTACCGAATCAGTGTTGGCCGGGCTGGCGAGCCCGGCTGGATGACCATCAACGAAGTCCGCCGTCTCGAAAACCTTCCGCCCATCGAAGGCGGCGACGTGCTTTTCAACCCAACCGCCGGAGCGCCCGCGCAATGAACAAACTACTCAAGCTGCTCAACGATAACCGCGGGCTCGGGGTCTTCAAGGCCGAATCCAGCGGCAGCGAAGCCACCCTCTACCTCTACGACGCCATTGTCTCCGATGCCCTGTGGGGCGGCGTCGCCGCCGTCGATTTCGTCCAGGCGCTCAATTCGCTCCAGGTCGACACCATCCACCTGCGCATCAACTGCCCAGGCGGTGAAGTCTTCGCCGGCCAGGCCATGGCCCAGGCCGTGCGCGAGCATCCGGCCAACATCATCGCCCATGTTGATGGCTATGCCGCCAGCGCCGCCAGCTGGCTGGCCCTCGCCTGCGATGAAGTGCTGATTTCCGAAGGCGGCTACTTCATGATCCACAAGGCGATGACCATCGCCTGGGGCAACGCCGACGAGTTCCGCAAGCAGGTCGATCTCCTCGACAAGATCGACGCCACGCTGGTCGCCGGCTACGTCAAGGAGACCGGCCAGGAAGAACAGCAGATCGTCGACTGGATGGCCGCGGAGACCTGGTTCAATGCCGAAGAGGCCGTCAAGTACGGCTTTGCCGATTCAATTGCCGCGCCGGCCGCCAAGAACCTCAAGCAGTGGAACATGGCCGCCTGGGGTGACCAGGCGCCCGCGCTCAAAGCGCAAGAACCCGCCCCGGCGCCGGCACCTGCGGCCAACCCGGCCGCATCGGCAGAATCCACGGCCAACACCGAACACCTCGCCCGGCGCCTGCGCCTGGTCGAGAAACAAGCTGCTTAAGGCGCTCCCCGCCAAAGCATGACCGCCGTCGGGCGGTTTTTTTTCGTCCCACTTTCCCGAAAGGAAAACAGCATGAAATCGATTCAAGACCTGCGGGAGCGCCGCGCCTCCCTTGCCCAGAACCTCCACAAGCTGCTCGAAGAAAACCCGGGCAACAAGTGGGACGCCTCCAAACAGGCCATCTATGACCAGTCCATGGCCGAAATCGAAGACGTCGACGCCGAGGTCAAGCGCATCAACGCCGTCCATGAAGCCATCAAGGACAGCGCCGCGGGCGACGCCATCCGCAACGTGGTGGAGCGCAAGGCGCACGACGAGCGCAAACCGCACCTCAACGCCTTCTGGAAGCTGATGCGCAATGGCGACCGCGCCATGAGCCAGGACGACTGGTCTGCCCTGCGCAACACCATGTCGGTCGGCACCGCGGGCGAAGGCGGCTATACCGTCCCCACCGAAGTCGCCACCAGTGTCGCCAATGCCCTCAAGGACTATGGCGGCATGCGCTCGGTCGCCGAGGTTTTCACCACCCAATCGGGCAACGACATCAACTTCCCGACCTCCGACGGCACCTCGGAGACCGGCGAGCTGATCGGTGAAAACACCACCGCCACCGGCGCTGATCCGTCGTTCGGCGTGGTCACCCTCAAGACCTACAAGTTCTCCTCCAAGGTCGTCGCGGTCCCGTTCGAGCTGCTGCAAGACTCCTCGATCGACATCGAAGCCTTCATCCGCGATCGCCTGGTCGAGCGTCTTGGCCGCGTCACCAATACCTACTTCACCACCGGCACCGGCACCGCGCAGCCGCGCGGCATCGTTACCGCGGCGGCTTCCGGCAAAGTCGGCACCACCGGCCAGACGACCAGCATCATCTTCGACGACCTGGTCGATCTGGTGCACTCCGTCGACCCGGCCTATCGCGCCCTCGGCCGCTCCCGCTTCATGATGAACGATGCCTCGCTGAAGGTCATCCGCAAGCTGAAGGACACCACCAACAACCGCCCGATCTTCATTCCTGGTTGGGACGGCCTCGGCGGTGCCATGCCTGACACCATCCTCGGCTACCCGGTCACCATCAACCAGGACGTCGCCACCATGGCCGCCAACGCCAAGTCGGTCCTGTTCGGTGACTTCAGCTTCTACAAGATCCGCGACGCCATGGATCTGACGATGTTCCGCTTCGACGACTCCGCCTACATCAAGCTCGGCCAGATCGGCTTCCTCGCCTGGCAGCGCTGCGGTGGCAACTTCGTCGACGTCGGCGGCGCTGTCAAGTACTACGCCAACTCCGCGACCTGATCCAAGGTTGCTCAATCAGCGCCCGGCTTCGGCCGGGCGTTTTCATGGAGCGGCATTTACTGTGACCCGAGTTCGCATTCTTTCAGATACCTGGCTGGACGGCATCTGCTACGCGCCAGATGTCCTCCTCGATCTGGCCCATCCGCTTGCCGAGCGCCTGGTCGCCAGCGGTCATGCTGACGCCCACCCGGACGCCGTCGCCTACTGCATGAGCCGCGGCATCACGCCGCTGAACCATGGCGGCGAGCCTGCCGCGGTCGACGCCGAAAACCGCCCAAAAACCCCACGCCGCAAGGCCGCTCCGAAGGAATAAGCCATGGCCGCAACCGTCCAGATCGTCGAGAAGAATGGTGCCGGCGGCACCCAGACCGACAAAACCTCCGGCACCATCCGCTTCAAGAACGCCGACAACAGCACCGTCGACACCGGCAACCCGATGGTCAAGCCGGGCGCCGGCACCGACTACAGCTTTGAGAAGTGGCTGCGCCTCAACGTCAGCGGCGGCACCTACACCGAAATCAGCAACATCAAGGCCTATTGCGACGGCTCGGTCAGCTTCGGCACCGGCGTCAACGTCTATGCCAAGGCCGTCACCGCCTTCGCCACCCCGGCCGAAGCCACTGGCACGGCCGGCTATACCGACATCAGCACCTACACCAGCGGCGCGCCGCTCAGCCTCGGCGCCGGCCCCTACACCAGCACCGGCGAAAAGGGCGACCACCTGGTCATGATGATGGCCGTCGGCACCAGCGCCAGCGGCGGCCTGACCCCGACCGAAACCCTGACCATCGGCTGGGACGAAATCTGATGAGCTGCCCGGTGCATGAAATCACCGTCGGCGAACATGGCCACCGCCATGGCACCGACGGCGGCGTCACCGTCTCGCTGATGGACGAAGACGGCCGCATGTTCAAGCGCCGGGCGATCAAGGGCTTTGGCGCCGGCAGCGGCGAAGAAGTCTGCTGGCTGGTCGTCGAGCTGGATGGCGTGCGCGTCTACCAGCAAGGCAATCACGTGATCGTCACCAAACAGGATCTGTACCCGTAATGCTCGCCAACCGCGGCAATCGCTACAACTGGACGTTCAGCAACTACACGACGCCGAGCGCCACGCCCGGAACGTCGGTAGTGCCCGGGGCATCCAATGCCGAAGGCGCATGGACGCAGGTCGCCACCGCCGGCAACATTGCCTACGATGTCGAGCTGATCTACATCGCCATCGGCGGCGGCAACACCACCGCCAACGACAAGTCGCACCTGCTCGACATCGGCGTCGATCCGGCCGGCGGCACCAGCTACACGGCGGTCATCAGCAACATCGTGTGCGGCCAGTCGCAGGCGATCACCACCGGCCAGTGCCAGTTCGTCTTCCCGCTGCGCATCAAGGCCGGCTCGTCGGTCGCCGTGCGCGTCCAGGGCAGCAACGCCACGGCCGGCACGGTGCGCGTCGTCGCCAAGTTCTACGGGCGCTCATCCGAGCCCAGCGAGCGCATGGTCGGCAGCTTTTCGGAGACGATCGGCGCCATCACCAACAGCGGCGGCGTCAGCGTCACGCCCGGCAGCACGGCCGAAGGCGCATGGACCAGCCTCGGCACGACGACCAACGCCCTGTGGTGGTGGCAGCTCGGCATGCAATGCAGCAACGGCACGATTACCGCCATGTATCTGACATTCGACCTCGCCTATGGCGACGCGACAAACAAGGTGATGATCATCGAAAACAAGCATCTCGGCTTTTACGGCACGGCGGAGATCGCTGCCTGGCTCTACGATACCTCGATGATCGAAGGCTTCTGCTATGTGCCCGGCGGGTCTAATCTCTACGTCCGCGCCCACTGCTCTACCACGCCGGTCACCGGATTCAACGTCACCGCCATCGGCATCGGAGGCTGAACATGGCAATTTCGGAAGCCTACAGCGGCTCGCAGACGGCAACGATCAGCACCGAGCATGTGCTGAATACCACGACGCCGGAAACCACCGACGGCATTTATCAGGTCTGGGTCGACACCGCCAACATGGTCGCTGGCGACATCGTCGAACTGCACATCAAGGAAAAGGTCATTTCATCCGGCACCATCCGCGAGGCGCTGATCGCCACGCTGTCAGGGGCGCAGTCGGATGCTGCCTGGGTGTCGCCATCCATGATCCTGATGCACGGCTGGGATGTGACGCTGAAGCAGACCGCCGGCACCGGCCGCGTCTTCCCGTGTTCGATCCGCACGGGCGCATGATGGTCGTTTGTTTCCTGCCTTCGCTTGATGGCTACGAGCTTGGTAAGGCGCTCGAACACCTGGCCGGCCATGAAATCGATGTTCTCGCCGTCGACCGGCAGGCGAGCGGCTACCAAATCACCGCCGCGCAGTTGCCGCCCGCCGAACTGCTCGCCCATATCGGCCTCGAGGCCGTCTAAATGACCTGGGCTTTTCAGCCCCTGCTGCCCGGCGCCGCCCAAAGCGGGCCGGCCACCACGCCAAAAACGCTGACGGCCAGCCTGTCGGCAGCGGTACAGCAGGCCAAGACAGCAACGGCCAGCCTCGGCGGTGCCGTGCAGCAGGCCAAGACAGCTACGGCCGGCATCGGCGGCCTGGTTGTCACGCAGCAAACCAAAACGGCCGCCCTCGGGGCGGCTGTTGCGGTCAACGCCACAAAAACGGCCAGTTTGACAGCCGCCGTGCAGGCCGCGCAAACCCGCAGCGCCACCCTGGGCGGTGCGGTACGGCAAGCAAGAACCGCCAGCGCCACGCTCGGCGCCGCGCTCGCCGCCCCGGCCAGCCGCACGGCCAGCCTCGGCGCCGCAGTCCGCGCCCCGCAAAGCGTCGCCGCGGGTCTGGCGGCCGCCGTCCGCTCGGCGCAGTCTGCCACCGCCGCGCTCGGCGCCGCCCTGCGCGCCGCCCAAGGCATCACGGCCAGCCTCGGCGCCGCGATCCGCGTCGGGCATGGTGTTAGCGTCACGCTCGATGCGCTGGTCGAAGCGGCCGGCGCCAAGCAACTGGTTGCCAGCCTGTCGGCCGCCATCCGCCAGGCGCGCAGTGCCACGGCCGCGCTCGATGCCGCCATCGGCCAGCAAGCCAGCCGCAGTGCCGGGCTGACTGCCGCTGTCCGCGCTGCTTTTGCCGCCAGCGCCGGCCTCGAAGGCGCGGTCAGGTCCGCAGCCAGCGCCAGCGTCGCCCTCGGCGCCCTGGTGCAAGAGGTCAGCAGCGGCACCGCCACCGTCGGCCTCGATGCCCGCATCGTCAGCCAGGGCGCCGTCAGTGCCGGCCTCGCGGCGGCCATCGTCGTCACCCGCACGGCGCAGGCCGCGCTCGGCGCCGTCATCGTCACCGAATTTGCCGAGCCGCCCGCCGGCCCCGGATTTACGCCGCGTCCGGCCACCGGCAGCCGCCCGCTCGAGGCCGGCAGCGCTCGCCCGGCAGGCACCGCAACAGAACGCCCGGCACACACCGTCGGCAGCCGCCCGGCACCTGCCGGCAGCCGCCGCCCATAACTGAAAGAGATCCATGGCCTACACCCTGATCACTGCCGCGACGCAGGAACCCGTCACGCTCGCCGAGGCCAAGCTGCATCTAAACGAAGATCGCAGCGAAAAGGACACGCTAATTACGAAGCTTATAACCAGGGCTCGCCGCCTCGCCGAGCACAAGACCGGCCGCGCCTTCGCCCCGCAAACCTGGGAACTGGTGCTGGATGCCTTCCCCGAAGCCTTCATGCTGCTGCCGGCGCCGATCACCGCCATCACCTCGGTGAAGTACATCGACAGCGCCGGCGTCGAACAGACGCTCGACCCGGCCGGCTACCAGCTCGACAAGGATTCTGCGCCCGGCTATTTGGTGCCCGCCTACGGCACCGCCTGGCCGGCCCAGCGCCAGCAGGCCAACGCCGTGCGCGTGCGCTACACCTGCGGATATGCGATTAACGACGCGCAGCTTGATGCCGTAACTCAGTGGATGTTGCTGGCAATTGGCGTCTGGTATCGGCATGCGGAGGCGACTACAAGCGAAAGCCTCAACGAGCTGCCGCGCACCTATGTCGACGGCTTGCTCGACGAATACAAGGTCTATCTGGCATGACGATCGCCGCCGCCAAGCTCTCCGAGCGCGTCACCTTTCAGCAGAAGGGCGTCACCAAAAACGCCATCGGCGAAGAAGTCGTCACCTGGTCCGACGTCGCCACCGTCTGGGCCGAAGTGCGCCCGGTGCGCGGCGGCGAATTCTACGCCGCCAACCAGATGCAGCAGACGCTCGACCTGCGCGTCTTCGTCCGCGCCCGCAGCGGCCTCTCGCCCGACTACCGCCTGCTCTGGCGCAGCGTGCCGTACGACATCACCGGCATCATCCCCGGCACCGACAAATACGCCGGCCTGATCGAAGTCACGGCCATCAACGGGGTGCGCAATGGCCGATAGCGTCAAGGTCACGGTGCACGGCATCGACGAGCTGAAAAAGGCGCTCGCCGACCTGCCCGGCAAACTGCGCCGCAAGGCATTGATCAAGGCGCTGCGCGCCGGTGCCAATGTCGTGCGCAAGACGGCCCGCGCGGCGACGCCGGTGCTCGCGTCTGACAGCTTCAGCGGCCCCACCCGCTACAGCGCCGCCGCCACCCGCACGCGTGGCCTGCTCAAGAAAAAACTGTCGGTGCGCGTCTCGAAAGAAGCACGCCGCCAGGGCAATGTCGGCGTCTTCGTCAACGTCAAGCCGCTCAAAGGCGGCGGCGCCAAGAACCCGCTCGATCCCTACTACTGGCGCTTCGTCGCCTTCGGCAACAAGCCGCACACGATCAAGCCAAAAACGGCGAAGGCGCTGGTCTTCGGCGGCCGCGTCGTCAAGCAAGTGCGCCACCCCGGCAGCAAAGCCAAAAACTTCATGCAGGCCGGCGCCGACGCCTTGCCCGCCGCGCTCGCCGCCTTCGAGCGTGAGGCCGTGCCGGCCATTGAAGCACTCAACAAAAGGGGCGCCTGATGTCTGCCGAATCCGATCTCTACAGTGTGCTATCCGGCTATGCCGGGCTGACGGCGTTGGTGTCGACGCGCATCTTTCCCGATGCCATCCCGGAAGACAAGGCGCTGCCGGCCGTCGTCTATAGCACCGAATCGGCGGCGCCGGAGTGGTGCCTGAACAATAGCGCCGCCGCTACCGCCTACCGTTTCCGCATCGTCGGCTGGGGCACCACGCGCACCTCGGCGGCCGCTGTCGGCGACAAGATCGTCGCTGCGCTGCTGGCCGCCGGCGTGCCTTACGACAACCGCTTTTCCGGCTTTGACGCCGAGGTCGGGCAGTTTGCCGACGTGACCGAAATCACCTGGTGGGGCTGACCCGCCGAACCTGCAGCACCCGCCCACCACGACCCGCTCCGGCGGGTTTTTTATTTTAAGGAGCAGCAAACATGACCACTCCCCTGATCGGGCGCAATGTCCGCGTTGAAGTGTCCAAGACCGAAACCGCCGCCAAGACGGTCAGCGCCGTGACCCAGGCCAGCCCCGGCGTCGCCACCTCCACCAGCCACGGCCTGGCCGACGGCAGCGTCGGCTATTTCAACGCCGTCACCGGCATGGTCAACCTGGAAGGCCAGGCGGTGCGTGTCGATGCGCCGGTCACCAATACCTTCAACCTCGAAGGCATCAACACCACCAACTTCCCGACCTTCACTGCCGGCACCATCGTCCCGGTCACCGTCTGGTCGACGCTGTCGCGTGCCGCCTCCTACGACATCGGCGGCGGCGACGCCGACCCGATCGACACCACGGTGCTGCTCGACACCATCAAGCAGCAAGCCAACGGCCTGCTCGCCGCGCAGACCGTCAAGTTCGACCTCAAGCTCGACACCACCGACGAAGAGGCGCTGGGGCTCGTGCGCGCCGCCGCGCTGTCGCAGGCCTACCTGGTGTTCCGTATCACGCTGTCCGACGGCAGCCAGCGCGTCTTCCGTGGCCAGCCCTCGCTGCCCGGCGAGAACGTCGGCCAGGGCGCGCTCGGCACCGGCGCCTTCACGGTCAACGTCAAGGGCTCCGTACTCTTCCTCGGCCCGGTCGTCTGATGGGCCCGGAGCAACTGATCGCCGCGGCCCTGGCCGGCCGCGCCGAATGGTTCGACCTCGAGGCCGGCAAGCGCGTGCGCGTGCGCCGGCCCTCGGAGTACGAGACGCGCCAGCTGTTCGTGCGTGACGACGGCGGCAAGGTGTCCAGCATCAAGGCCGACCTGCCGGAAGTCATCAAGCACGTCGTCGACTGGTCGGGCTTCAGCGAGGCCGACTTCACGCCGGCCGGCGCCAGCGACCCGGTGCCGTTCAGCGCCGAGCTGTGGGCGATCTGGATCGAAGACCGGCGCGAGGATCTGTTCGCCGTCGCCAACAAGATCATCGCCATGATCCTGGCGCACGAAGAAGCGAAGGTCGCCACCGCAAAAAACTGACCGCCCATCTCGATGCTGCCGCCGGCATCGAGTTTGACGGCGAAACCCTGCCGGACCTGAGCGACGCCGAGCACCTTGCCTTCAAGGTGGCCAGCCTGCTCAAGACCGGCACCGGCGGCCTGAACTGGGCCGGCCTGCCGATCGTGGCCGGCTGGCTCGGCTGTACCGACCTCGATGGCCTGCTCGACCGGCTGGCCATCATCGCCCTCCATAAACCGACAAAGGAAAGCTGACATGGCAATCGCCAAGCTGTCGATCGATCTCGAAACGCGCCTGGCGAGTTTCGAGAAAGACATGAAGACGATGGCCGCGTTTTCCGAAGGCGCGGCCAGGAAGATCGAGTCCGCCTTCAGCGGCCTCGGCCTGGTGTTCACCGGGCTGGCCGGCGCCCTCTCGGTCGGCGCGCTCAAGGGCGCTTTCGACAACTACGTCGCTGGTGCCGCCAAGCTCGACGACTTTGGCGAGATCGTCGGCAGCACCACCGAAAAGGTGTCCGGCCTGGTTGCCGTCGCCAGGATCAGCGGCACCGACCTTGGGCTGCTCGAGGGCGGCATGGTCAAGCTGGCCAAATCGACGGCACTGGCCGGCGATGCCGCCAGCGATTCCGGCGCCGCCTTCGCGGCGCTGCGCCTCGACCCCGCCGAGCTGCGCGCGCTCGATACCGCCGACCAGCTCAAGCTGCTCGCCGAGCGCCTCAACGAGTACGAAGACGGCGCCGCCAAGACGGCGATCGCCACCCAGCTGCTCGGCAAGTCCGGCGCCCAGCTCCTGCCCTACCTGAAAGACCTGGCCGCCAGCGGCGACCTGGTCGTCAAGGTGACCAGCGAGCAGGCGGCGACCGCCGAGGAATACGAAAAGAACCTGCGCCGCCTGGCCGTCGCCCAGGGCGCCGTCGCCAAGATCATCAGCGCCGAAGTGCTGCCGGCCGCCAATGTCTTCGTCAAGACCATGGTCGAGATGATCAACGGCACCGACGGCGTGCGCGGCGCCGCCAAGGATCTCGCCGCCGACGGCAGCATCAAGGCCTGGGCCGAAGGCGCGGCACGCGCCGCGGCCTTCGTCATCGACGCCTTCGACGGCGTGCTGCGTACCGTGCAGATCGTCGGCAAGGGCATCGGCGCCGCCGCGGCGCAGGTGGTCGCCGTCGGCAGCGGCGAATTCAAGCAGGCAATGGCGATCGGCAAGGAATACTACGTCGACGCCGATGCCATTCTTTCGCGCAAGCTGTTCTCCACCGCCCTCGAGGAAAACCTCGCCAAGCTGAAAGCCACCGGCGTCGCCGCGGTCGACACCAAAAAGAAGCTGAATTTCACCGGCGGCGCCAGCGCGCCGGCCGGCGGCAAGGGCGGCCGGGCAGTGCGCGAGTCGGCCGCCGGTTTCAGCGACTACGACGCCCAGGTCACGCAGAAGGTGGCGTCCGCCATCGAGAAGACCGACGTCGTCAAGGCCGCCGAGCTGGTGCGCCAGCTGCAGAAGCTCGACGAGCTGGCCGCCGCCGGGCTCGACCCGACCATCGTCAAGGCCGTGCGCGACGACCTCTCGGGTGCCACCAAGCAGGCCGCCGACGAACTGGCCCGGCTCAACAAGCTGCTTGACGACACGCCGACCGCCCAGCTCGAAGCCGTGCGCGACGACATGCTGTTCCTCACCAGGGCGCTCGAAGAAGGCCGCATCCAGGAGGATGCCTACCTCGAAGCCGTCGTCGCCCGCCTCGACAAGACCTCCCAGAAAACCAAGGAAGCCGCCGACTCGATGGATGAATTCGCCAAGTCCGCCGCAAAAAACATCGAAACGACGCTTGCCGACTTTTTGTTCGACCCCTTCAGCGACGGCCTCGACGGCATGGCGAAGAAGTTCGGCCAGACCATCCAGCGCATGATCGCCGACGCCGCAGCCGCCCAGCTTGCCAAATCGCTGTTCGGCGACATGGGCAAGACCGGCGAGATCGGCGGCTGGATCGGCAGCGGGCTCACCGCGCTCAAGGGCAGCCTGCCCAGCTTCGACGTCGGCACCGACTACGTGCCGCGCGACATGGTGGCGCAGATCCACAAGGGCGAGCGCATCGTCCCGGCCGATCAGAACAACCCGGGCAGCCTGGGCGGCATGAACATCACCCAGAACATCGTCGTCGGCGCCAATGCCGACCGTGGCGAAGTCAAGCGGGCAGCGGCCAGCGGCGCGCGCTCCGCGCTGGCCATCATGAATGGAGCCCGGCGCTATGGCTGATTTTCTCGAAGAACGCCTGATCGAAACGGTTCGCTACGGCGCGAGCTGGAAGGACGACTACGCGGTCGACAACTCGCGGACCAGCGGCGGCCAGGAATACCCGCGCCTGATCCATCCCTTTCCGGTGCGCGAATTCGACGTCAGCTACCTGCTGGCCAAGCCCGACCTCTACGCGCAACTGATGGCGATTTATCACCGGGCGCACGGCACTTTCGCGGCGTTTCGCGTGCGCTGCTTCGACGAGTGGAGCAGCAACGGGGATATCGTCCCGCCGACGGCCTTCGACCAGCCGATGGGGTTGGTGTCGGCGGGGGTCTATGAGCTGCGCAAGTATTACGGGCTTGACAAGCCAGCCGGCGCGACCGGCTACCCGCACCGCAAGATCAAGAAGCCGGTGGCCGGGACGGTGCTGGTCGGCATTGGCGCCACGGCGATCCGCTCGGCGGATTGGTCGGTCGGTGTGACGACCGGGTTGGTGACGCTGGCGGCGGATCTGACGCGGGGCGTTACCAGCATCAGCAAGGCGGCGCAGGCGGTGCTCGATGTCGGGGCCGGACACCCGTTTGTGACCGGCATGTCGCTGCAGGTCTCCGGGGTGGCCGGGATGACCCAGATCAATGGTGTGCGCGCCCTGGTGACGGGCACCGGCGCCAGCACCGTTACCCTGGCGATCAACTCGACCGCCTTCTCGGCCTATAGCTCCGGCGGCGTCGTCCATACCCAGCCGCAGGCGGGCGAGAGCGTGACCGCCGGCTTTCAGTTCGACTTCCCGGCCGCCTTCATTATGCCCCTGGTTGTCGGCCAGGACTATCCGAACCACCGGATGATGGATTCCGTCCGCCTGCGCGAAAGGCTGAACCCATGAAATCAGTGGTGGCGCCTTATCAGACGATGGCCATCTGCCTGCGCATCGTCTGCGCCAATGGCACGACCTTTCGCCTAACCCGTTATCCGTTCGACCTGACCATGAGCAACGCGACGGTCTATCTGTCGGCGTCCGGTTACGACTTCTCCTCGGTAATCGTTGAAACCTCGTTCGCCGCCTCGGCCATCGATCTGGAAGGCTTCATCACATCGGGCGGGGTCAGCCGGGCGCAGATCGCCTCGGGGCTGTTTGACGGCGCCGAGTGTTACCTGTTCGCTACCGACTTCCTGAACCCGGTCGAAGACCACGAGCCGCTGCTTAAATCGATGCTCGGCAAAACGACGCTGAACGACGACCGCTTCACCATAGAAGACATGAGCATCGTCGACAAGCTGAACCAGACGGTCGGATGGACGCATACGGCGCAGTGTCCTAACGATTTTGGCGGGCAGGAGTATGGCGGCTGCAAGGTGGCGCTCGGGCCGATCACCGTTACCGGCACGATTACGGCGGTCGGTTCCGCCTTGTCATTTACCGATAGTTCCCGCGCCGAAGCCGCCGATCATTTCGGTTGGGGTTGGGTGACATTCACCAGCGGCGATAACGTCGGCCTGCGGGCGATCAAGATTCGTGACTTCGCATCAGGCGTATTCACGCTTTACGATCCCCCGTATTACCCGGTCACGGCGGGCGTCACCTATTCGGCGGTGCCCGGTTGCCGCAAGCGGCTGGTCGATTGCCAGCGCCATAACAACGTCCCCCGCTTCGCTGGCGACCTCTACGTCCCGGTAGGATCGACATACCGCTCGGTCGGGGGCACGACGCCATGATGCCGGAAGACATCATCGCCGCCGCCAGCGCTGCACTCGGGACGCCGTTCGGCCATCAAGGGCGAACTGTCGGGTCAAAACTGGATTGCGCCGGGTTGCTCGCCCATGTGTGCGCCACGCTCGGCCAGCCGGTCGCCGATCAGGGTGGGTACGGGCGCCGCCCGTCGAATGGCCTTCTAGAAACCGCGCTCGATGCGCAGCCAGCCCTTATTCGTGTCCGTGAAAAGCCGCAGGCCGGCGACTTCGTGCTGATGAAATTCGAGACTGACAAAGCCCCGTCGCACCTCGGCCTCGTCGCCGGCAAAACATTGATTCACGCTTGGGCCGTCGCTCGCAAGGTTTGTGAGCACGATTTCGACGCCGAATGGCAACGTCGCGTGGTGCGTGTTTATCGCTTCCGGGGTCTAGTCAATGGCGAGTAAATCAGTCGGCCAGATTGCCGGCACCGTAATTGGGGCAGTAGTAGGTTTCTTCGCAGGCGGTAACGTCGCGCTCGGTGCTTCCATCGGCGGCATGATCGGCGGCATGATCGACCCGCCAAAAGGCCCGACCGTCGTCGGTCCTCGTCTCGATGATCTCAGCTTCCAGACTTCCACGCTTGGTGCGCCACTTGGCCGCGCCTACGGCACCGTGCCCGTTCTTGGTAACGTGGTCTGGCTGGAAGGCGACAAATACCGCGAAGTCATTACCAGCGAAGAGCAGGGCGGAAAGGGTGGTTCGACTTCCACTTACGAAACCGCGCACTACTACGCAACCTTTGCCGTCTCGCTGTTGCGCGTCCCGGACGCCACGCAGACCGTTGCGCTGCGGCGCCTGTGGATCGGCTCCAACCTCGTCTATGACGCGGGATCGGATAACCTTGATTCGATCATTGCGTCTAACTTACAGAGCACGCTGTTCTCATTTTACAGTGGCGCAGATGACCAGCAACCGAACACGCGCTTGCAGGCAGACAAGGGCGCCAATGCTGTCTCTGGCTTCCCTGGGCGCTGCTACATCGTCATCTATGACCTAGACCTTGAACCTTACTCAAGGTCGCTGGCGATGGCGCAGGTCAAGGCTGAACTGGTCGTAAGCCAGCCCTCTGTAGAGGTCGATTTATACGGTGATTTGCAAAACACCTACGACGTAACCGGAACGGTTGAAGACCATCGCCTGTGCAGTGTCTCCATTGATAGCGCCGGTGTTTCATACGGGATGCTCCGTATAAATAGCTGGACAAACATCGGCAACGGCGCAATGACTCGCCGATTGACGCTTGGCGAGTCGGATGTCGTAACGAACAGCGTTGATCTGACTATCGGCACCGGCTCAGGGGTCAGCAACGCACAGGTTAGGTGCGCTCAAGCGCCCGATGGCGAGACGCCGGTTTTCGTCATATCGAGCAAATCAGGCACTACTGAAACACGATTTATCCGGTTTGATGGTGTGAATTATCAGGTTGGCGAATATATCGGACCTGCCGAAATTGAGTATGGGCGATTTTGGGTGCTGGCCGCAACGAGCAGCGGATTCTTTATTGCGGACACGTCGGCTGCGGCTGCAATTCGTTCGTTTAATGGTGTCGCTCTGGCCGGTAGTTCTTCGGTAAGCGTTCAGGCAAGCGATATCGGTTACTCTGACAATTACGTTTTTGTCATAGATGCTGTTGTATCAACGTCAATATCCTGCACCGTCAAGCGTTTCAATATTTCAGACCTGAGCCTTGACGCCACCTATACCCAGTCAGTTCCTGGGTTGTCAGGCGGGCAGTCGTATTTGCAGGTTGTAGGCGATGACGAGTTTTTCGTTCGCGCCGGCACGAACTGCTCGCACTGGATTGGTGGTGTAGCTACCAGCCTTGGAAATGTATTTGGGCCGCATTCAGCCAGCGGCGTTAACAGTCCAACTTGGTTTCGGATATTTAGCCTATCCCCGTTTTATGCGGTAACCATCGATTCACCAACAAGCCAAATACCAAAAACCATCAATGTTTCGCACGCCTATATTCCAGCCTCGCCGGCCAGCTTGCGGGATGTTGTTACGTCCGAATGCGGGCTGGCCGGGGTTTCTGCCGCCGATATTGACTTAACTGGCCTGACCGATAGCGTCGTTCGTGGATTCCGCATTGCAAATTCAGCATCAATTCGTTCGTCGCTTGAAATGTTGCAGGCGGCTTTCCCGTTCGACGTTGCGCCATCTGGCTACAAACTTCGGTTTGTTTCTCGCGGCGGGGCATCGCTGGCGACCATTCCTGGAAGCGACCTTGGCGCTATCGCGGGCGGTGATTCGTTGCCGGTTCTGCTGCCATCGGCACGCGAAATGGATACGCAGATTCCCTATAAAGTGTCGGTGCGTTACCTTGACCCGGCGCGAGAATACGACATTGGAGAGCAATACGCCTCCCGCCCGGATACCGCCAGCGTCAGTGAGCGCACCGTCGAGTTGTCGCTAGTCATGACGGGCGACGAAGCGGCACGGGCTGCCGACGTGCTGAATCAGAAAGACTGGATTGAGCGGACATCTTTTGGGCCTTTCACGTTGCCCCCGACGTGGAACGAACTTGAGCCACCTGACGTGGTGACGGTCGAGCATCGCGGGCAGGCACATACGCTTAGATTGACCCGCGCCGAAACGCTGCCAGATGGTCGCATCGTCTGCTCTGGCGTGCCATCTTCGGCACAGTCCTACACGTCGACCGCAACAGCTCAAGAATCCCTGACTATTGGGCAGTCGCTGGTTCCGCTGAAGGGTTCTACCTCGGGCTTCCTGCTTGACATTCCACGCATTCGCAGCGAGCAGGACGTGCCGGGCATGTCATTCGCACTTACCGGGCTGGCGTCAGGATGGCCGGGCGGTGTGTTGTTGCGCTCAGACGATTCCGGTAATTCGTGGCCTGCCGTTGGGTCAGTCAACTCAAGAGCAAGGGTATTTACGGCGGGTCTGCAAATCAGTTCGCATCACGGCTACAGCGTAGATCATGCTTCGGTGCTGACAGTGACGCCGCACTATTCTGCGCACACGCTGGCAAGCGTAACCGAAACCCAGTTCTATGCACACAGCAACCTGGCGGCCTATGGCATTGACGGGCGATGGGAAATCGTCGCCTTCAAGACTGTAGTCGACAACACCGGAAGCTACACAGTCCGCGACTTCCTGCGGGGGCTGTACGGCACCGAGCAGCACACCGGAACCCATGCGGCGGGCGATTATTTCATCCTGCTCGATACTGCCACGGTGTCGTTCTTTGGCCTGCCGACCAACGCCATCGGCGCGGCAAGACTTTATCGGGCCATCACGCAGGGCGCGGTGCTGGATTCGGCGGCGGATGTCACTGATACCTACGACGCCAACAACCTGAAGCCACTGTCGCCGGTCGATATTAACGGTAACAGAAATCCATCGTCATTCGATTGGACGGTGACGTTTGCGCGGCGTACCCGCCAGCCTGTCGAATTGTTTTCAGGTGCCTCTGTGCCGCTTGGCGAAACGGTTGAGTCCTACGACGTGGAAGCGTGGAATTCAGATTATTCCGCCCTCAAGCGAACTTTCCCCGGCCTGACCTCGGCCTCGCTGACCTACACCGCGGCGCAACAGATCAGCGACTTCGGCGGCGCATACCAATCGACGCTGTACCTGCGCGTCTATCAAAATTCGTCGGTGGTCGGGCGCGGCTTTCCGCTGCAAACCAGTATTTATCGCAATATCAAAACCGATGGCTCCGGCTACTCGGCGACCGTGCTGTCGTTTGCGCCGCTGCTGTATTACAAGATGGACGGCAACACGACGACGATTACCGATTCCGGGTCGGCGGCAAGCAACGGAACGGCCTCGGCCACCAACGTCACCTATCAGCAGACGGCGCTGCTCACGGGGGGCACGCCTGGGTATTCGATCAAATTTACCACCGGCTATATCTCGGCACCGCACCTGGCCGGAATGAACGGGGCTTATACGATCATTTTCCATATGCAACCGACGGCGCTTCCTGCCGCCGAATACGGGTTCTTGCATAAAGGTGACGCAGCGAGCGCCGGAAACCAGGGGCATTACATCTCGTTGATGCCGGATGGCAAGGTAAAACTGAACTGGTACAACGGGTCATGGCGTGCCGTGACCACGGCAGCGGCGGTTTTTTCGGCGGGCGTCACGGCGCATATCGCCATCACCTACAACGGAACGACGGGCTGGGCGATTTACCGGAACGGGTCGCTGTTCGAGGCATTCACGCTGACCAATGCCTTCGTCAACAACGCGCAGGCGTTCATCATCAACGGGTCGAAGAGTACCAGCATCATCGGGCTGTCATCGACCAACACGCTGGACGATTTCGCCTGGTTCAATTCGCAACTGAGCGCCGCCACCATCGGCCAAATTTACGAGGCATCCTAAATGGCAGACTCCACAACCCCGTTCGGCTCTATCGCCATCGGCCAGGGCGACCAGGCCAGCAAGGCAAATGGCCTGTTAGATGCGCTGTCGCCGGTATCGATCTACGGCAAGAACTACGCGACCACCTCGGCGCTGTCGCTTGGCTATCACGGCGGGAAAATCTCAGTCAATGGCGTGGTTACGACTATCGCCGACGGCACCATCGCACTGACGGCCTCGACGACCAACTATGTCGAAGTCAATCCGACGACCGGCGCGGTGTCAAAAAACACCGCATCCTACACGCCCGGTTATTGGCGCATCGGGCGGGCCGTCACCGGAACCGCCTCGATCACGACATGGCACGACGACCGCTTCCTGAACTTCGGCCAGCAGACGCGGATGCTGACAAGGGCATTTCCGACCGATGCGAACTATACGGCGCTCGCTGCCGAGGTTGATGTTGATGTCATCAATATCAGCGCCGGCACTATCACGACAACGCGGGATTTCATCGTTCCGATTGCCTTTCCAAAGCAATGGACGGTCATCAATAACACGGCGCAATCGGTGCGGATCATCGGCGCGACGGGTACTAGCGACGCGACCATAGCGACACTGAAGACGGCCATCGTCATGGCTACAGGAATAAATGTGAAGCGGATCACGGCGGACGTGTAACGGTTTCAAATCATCCCCGGCAAAGATCGGAGAAGGGAAAAGCAGCATGACCGACCATGAACTAATCGCTAATTTGCACCGCCGGATGGATTCGCAGGACAAGATGCTGCTCGAGATCCGCGACAAGATCAACGCGCACATTGTCGACGGCGACAGCATCCGCCCGGCGCTTGATGAGCTGGTGACGCTCTGGAAGGGGTCAAAGTTGCTGATCCCTATTTTGGCCGGTGCAGCGGCCATGATCTGGGCGGTCATCGCCTGGGCCGATAAGCATGTGAGGCTATGATGGGCAACTTCGACCGCGCGTTCGAGGAACTGCTGGGCCATGAAGGGGGTTATTCAAATCACCCGGCTGACCCTGGCGGCGAAACCATGTGGGGAATCACCGCCGATGTGGCTTTTGATGCCGGCTACGTTGGGCCGATGCGCGACCTGCCGGTCGATGTGGCCAAGCGCATCTACTCAGAAAAATACTGGGTCGCCGGCTTTGACAAGCTGCCTTATAAGGTCGCCTTCGCGCTGTTTGATGCCGCCGTAAATTCCGGTGTTGGGCAGGCCGTGCGCTGGCTGCAGCGCTCGCTGCGTGTGGCAGATGATGGCAAGCTCGGGCCGATCACGCTATCGACTGCACTGCAGGCCAACCCCGAGACGTTGCTGCTCGCTTTCAACGGCGAGCGCCTCGACTTCATGACGCGCCTGTCCACCTGGCCGACCTTCGGCAAGGGATGGGCGCGGCGCATTGCGGCCAACCTAAAGAAAGGAGCGGCATGATGGACATCACGGGGATCGGCGCAGTCGCCGACCTGGCCGGCACGGTCATCAATAAGATCTGGCCAGACAAGTCCGAGGAGGAGCGCCAGCAGCTCGCCGCTGCCGTCATGGTCGTCCAGGGGCAACTGGACATCAATAAGGCAGAGGCTGGCAGCTCGTCCGTCTTCGTGTCGGGCTGGCGTCCGTTCATCGGCTGGGTTTGCGGCGCCGGCTGCGCCTGGAACTGGGTTGGCCTGCCGGCACTCAAGGCGCTGGTGCTGCTGTTCGGCTTCAACGCGCTCAACCTCAGCCCGGCCGACCTCAGCGAAATGATGCCGCTGCTGCTTGGCATGCTTGGCCTGGGTGGCTTGCGCACTGTCGAGAAGATCAAGGGCGTGGCGCGATGATGTTCAACTGGGTATTCAGCAATGATGACCTGGAGATGATCGGACTCATCTTGCTGCTCATCGGTCTGCTTTGCATATCGCTTTGGATACTGACCGACTGGTTGATTGAAATCTTCAGGAGCGTAAAAAATGACCGCTGAAATCGTCGATCTTGACCAGTGGCGTGTCGAGCATCCGCCGGCCGTCCGTCTGGTCAACATTGGGCTGCACTGCTGGCTGGCATCCTGGCGCCTGTGGTCGGCCTGGGCTGGGTTGTATGGGCCACGAAAATAACTCGTTGCGCCACCTCGGCCTGATCGCCACCTCGGGAAGCTGGCGCCGGCACTGGCTGGCCTGGCGGTGGTTGCGCCATCCGCTGCTGGCTCAATCCAGCCCGCAAATGCGGACGGTTCGCCTGCCTTCGGTCGACGGCAAATAACGTCCAAATCCTGCCCCCGCAACCACCGTTTCGTACAATGCGCCGGCCAGCCCGGCGCTTTGTATTTCTGCGGTTAGTTTGCCGTTTTCCGGGATCAGGCGCACGTCGCCGATCAGGCCGCGCAGGGCTTCGCGGGCGGCGCTTACATCGTCGATCTCTTCCAGCTGCGCTACCATGTTGCGATAAATCTCGCGGGCGCGCGGCAGCATCTGGGTCGGCTCAAAGCGCTCGATAGCTTTCAGTTCCTCGGCGGCGCTGGCGACCTGGCCCTCGGCTTCCTGCAGCGCGGCCTTGGTGGTCGGTGTAATGATGCCGGCCTTGATCGCGCTCATGAGGTTGTCCAGTTCCTTGTTGGCGGCGGCCAGCTTGCGCCGGGCGAGGCCGGGATCGGGCCGGGCCTCCTTGAGTAGGGCGCGCGCCTCGGCTTCAAAGGCCTTGAAGGCGTCTTCAACTAGTAAGGATTCCTTAACAGTTGCCAGCAGCACGCGCTCTATGGTCGCCTTTTTGACAGAGACGCTATTGCCGCACACGCTGGCGCCGCGATTCTGGTAGTTCGAGCGGCCGTAATAGCGGCTGCCGCGAATGGTGAAGGGCGCGCCGCACACGCCGCACTTGAGCAGCCCGGAAAACAGGTATTTCGCCGACCGGCCGCCGGAATTCTTGCCGGCCTCGCGCCGCCCGGCGGTGTCGCGCTTGACCACCTTGGCCCGCGCCTCGCAGGCGCGCCAGAGGTCGTCGTCGATGATCTTCAGTTCCGGCGACTCGATGATGACCCATTCCGAGTGCGGGCGCATGGTGCGGCGGCGCCGGCCGCTGATCGGGTCTTTCACCCAGGCCGTCTTGTTCCAGATCTGCCGGCCGTTGTATATGGCATTGCCGAGCATCCCGACGCCCTTGGAATCCGGGTACATGGCGGAATGCGCCCAGGTGCCGCCGCGCGGGCTGGGGATCTTCATGGCGTTGAGGTCGTTGGCGATGGCGCGCGTGCTGGCGCCGGCCGCGTAGCGCTCGAAGACGTAGCGCACCCAGCGCGCTTCGTCGGGCTTGATTTCGCGCCGGAATCCGCCGTCGACCGCAACGCTCGCGTAGCCGTAAGGTAGCCCGCCGGCGCTGAATCCTTCGAGCGCCTGGCCCATCAAGCCTCTATGCGTGCGCTTGGCCAAGTCGTCGAGGTACATCTCCGACATGATGCCGCGGATGCCGGCCTCGAGCTTGTAGCCATCGCGCGCCGTGTCGGTGCCGTCGGAGACGCCGACGACGCGGATGCCGGCGAACTTGAGGCGGCGGATCGTCTGCGCGGTCTCGATGTGGTCGCGCGACAGGCGCGACAGGTCATCGACCAGCAGCACGTCGAAGGCGCCGACCTCGGCAGCGGCCAGCAGCGCCTGGTAGCCCGGCCGGTCGTTGCGCGACCCCGAGATCGCCTGGTCCTGGTAGAGGGCCGGCGTCGGCCAGCCGGCGCGCGCGCAGTAGGATTCGACGTTGCGCAGCTGGTCGCGGATGCTCGCCTCGCGCTGGGCGTCGCTGCTGAATCGACAGTAGGCGGCTGTTCTCATAATCTTCAAGACTACTTTGTTTGCTCGGCGATTTGAACGGGGCGATTTGAACGGATCGGCTGAGTTCCGCACGGCGCGGGCGTTTGCTGTGTCACGCGCTCGCGCACGGCTTGGCGGGCCAGCAGGCGGATAAGAATCTGGTGGTAGTTGGTCATTTCGTTTCCTTTATGGTTTCAATGATCCAGAGAACCCCGACAAACAAAAGACACACGACCATCCAGTGATCTTCAATTGCTTGAAGAAACTCGTTAATTTCGTTTCTCCCCTTGCGCGGATTCTTACTGCTTTATGCTTTCCGACTCCAAAGTAATCCCCGTCTTCACATATCCTCGCGCATTCCTCTCGCGCGGCGTCGGCGACAATGGCTGCAAAGCGTTCAAGGTTGTCTATGCCACGAATGCTGTAGTCACCGTTGAGTCCCCAGTTCGCCTTTTCTGCCATCTCGATAATCTGTTCGCGGTTCATGTTCGTCTCCGAGCGTAGAGTGGCTCTGGAAATATGATGCTGTGCAACATACCGTTGTCGTCGGTGTATTCACACCTCGTATGCGGCTCCGCATCACACAGCACCACATCCGACTGTTCGGTGGCGGCGAGTGCTGTCGTGCAGATTCGCAGCAGCGTCGGGATGTCTTTGCACTCTTTGGCCTGTTCCAGAGCCTCCCGCAGCAGGGTGACCTGTTGGCGCAGTTCGTCGCGTTCTTTGCACACGGCTGGATAAAGTTCTTCGAGTCGTTCTAGGTGATTGCTCATGCCTTCTCTTCCGCCTTTTCAAAACAATGTGTTCCTTCTTTTTCAAGACGATCTAGCCAGTACCAAACCACTTGAAGGCTATAAACACGGCGCAATCTTTTGTATGCAGCTTTACCAAAAAACCCAGTAGAAACCCACACAATCAGCAGAAAAGCGTTTACAACAATTAATCCGACAATTGACAGTGCTGTAATCCATATTGTTGTGGTCATCACTTCTCTCCTTCTGTGGCGGCGAGTGCTGCATCAACTTCTTCCGGTTGTGGCCCGACCCACATATAAGCATCTCCAACAGGCTCACTAGGGTCAAACTTGTTCAGAGCCTCCCGCAGCAGGGAGATTTGCTCTTTCTGTCGACGAACTTCATGGTCAGACGCAATATACTTCGATTGAAATTTGCGCATGTCTTCGTAGTCTTTGGTGCCTTCATCTTTTAACCGCGCAACCTCAGATCGTAGGCACTCGATTTCGTTAGCGGCGTCGGCGATGGTTTTATTTCTAGTTGGCATATTGTCTTGACGACGAAGCCGCTCAAGTATGTCCGTCATTTCAAAATCTCCTGAACCTTGTCCAGATTTTTCTCAGCGAACTCCGGGTCATAGCTGTCGCTTCCTTCGCAACTAAACAGGCGATACAGGTTCATGTGACCCCGTGCGGTCTTGATCTTTTCGTTGAGTTCGTCGCTGTACGTTGTGGATGCGGTCAGTGCGGCAAGGAGGTTTTTCTGTTCGGCGCGCAACTTGCGAACGAGTTTTCCAAGTTCGGCATTCTGTGACTTCAACAGCGTGATGTATTGATCATCGCTGCCAACGTGGATTTGCTCTTTGATGCGCTGGTACGCTTCATCAATGGGTATTGTTTTCATGCTGCCTCCAACAATCCCGCCCGCTCGGCCTCGATGGCGATCTGCTCGAGCAGGACGGCGTCGCGGATTTTGCTGCGGGGGATTCTGATCAATAGGGTTTCGGCGCTGGCCAGCAGGGCGAGGCAGCGGTCGATGTCGGCGACGGTCAGCGAGATGCCGTTCGCCAGGCGCTTGCTGACCTTGTGCAGCGGCTTGGTGTCGAGATCGGGCGCCAGGCGCTCGATGACGGCGGCGAAGCCGTTGATGGCCCAGTCGATGCGCGCATATTCGTCGGGGGCGTCGAGCCGCGTCACGGCATAGCCTTGGATGGCGTCGACTTCGCCTTCGCGCATCTCGCGGAAGGCCTTGCGCATGGGGTCGAGCCAGTGGCGGATCTGGCGGCGGGTGAGGCGGTTCATGCCAGCACCCACCACACGCGGTTATTGCGGTGCGCCGTGCGCTTGATCTTGCCCTGGGCGATCAGCTCGCCGGTGACGTATCGGATGCTCTGCTTGGTGTAGCCGGTTTCGCGCGACAGGAATTCGCAATTCACGCGCTTGCCGTGCCGCGCCATGATCTCTAGGACGCGGGCCTGCTTGATTGGGCCATTGATAAGGCGGGTTTCCGGCGGTTCCGGCATGCGCTCCACCCACCACGACGGCCGGGTGATCTGGTCGATGGCAAGGGTGAGGCTCATCGCGACACCCTGCCCATCAAGAACCCGACGCAGATGGCCAGCACGCTGACCAGCAGCATGACGTCCTCGCTGATCATTTGGCGGCCTCGATGTAGTAATCGAAGGTATGCTCGTCGCAGATGCGATTGCGCACGCAGTAGTCGAGGCCGTGGGTGATGCGCTTGATCTCGATGTGGTGCCAGCACGAATCGGCTTTTTCGCAGCCGTTCGGCTTGCCGCCGGGGGTCTTGCCGAGGCACAGGGTGGTGTCGTGGTTAGTGGTCATGGCACGGGTCTTTCTCAAGGTTGCGGGCGGCGGCACCATTCCAGGCGGCGATGGCGCCCATGATGTCGTCGGTGATGGGGCCGAGGCAGCGGCATTCGGCGCAGGAAATGGCGTATTCGCCGACGATCACTTCGTCGATCTCGACGTCGGCGTGGCCGCAGAACGGGCAGTCATGGATAACGATCATTTGCGGGCTTTCAGCATTTCGTCGGCGATCTGGAAGGCGGTCGTGCACACCTGGTCGAACGGCGTCCAGCCTTTGGCCAGCAGTCCGGTCAGGGCGGCCGCGGCGAACTTGTCGCGCAGGGTTTCGGTGCGCTGGCGCAGGTCGTTTTCGAGGCCGAGGACGCGGGTTTCGAGGAAGTCGAGGTCAGTCATTCCGCCTTCCCCCAGACGCGCATGGTGTCGGTCAAAAACTCGAAGATATCGCGCGTTTCCGTGGCGGTCAGGACGATGCCGCTGCCGTGGCGGCGGGCGACGGTCATCTGGCCGTCTGTGGAAACGCTCATGACCAGGCCGCGCGAACGCGGGAAGGCGTGCGGGTCGCTGTCGTCGTCGGGAATCTCGTCGGAGCGCGCCGCGGCCGGCAATTCTTCCGGCTTCAGCGGCTCGACAACGGCCGCGCCCTCGCCCGGAATGCTTGACGCAAGGGAGGTGGAACGATGCGCGGCTGCCGAGGTTATGTCCCCACTCTCGGCTTGGGTCTTGGAAGATTCCTTGACAGCTTTGAAAGCCGGCAACTGGTTGAGCGTTTCGCTAAAGCTGCGGACGGCCTGCGGCTTGGTGCCGGCGCCCTTGCCTTCCAGCCACGCCCGGCTGGCCTTGGTGATCGAATACATCGGCTTGCCGGTCACGTCATCGCGCCCGGACTGAACGAGCGCATTGGTGCGCAGATCGCCGATGGTGTCGCGCACCTTGCGTTCGGGCCAGCGAATGACGTCGACCAGGTCGGCAATCGTCGCCGGATCGGCGGCGAGCAGCTTGAGAATGGCGAGGCGGTTACTCATTGATTGAAACTCCGGTAGTAGCGGCGCAGCGACCAGATGGTCACGGCTGCCGAGAACAGCAGGCCGCCGGAAAACTTGCCGAGCGGGCTGTCGAGGTTGAGCGCGGCGGCGATGCCGACGCTGCTGTAGAGGTAGGGCAACAGCTCATAGATGAACGTCGGCCACATGATTGGCTCCTAGGCCGCCGACCAGACAACACGGCGCCCCGGCGGCAGGGTGGCGACGTATTCGGAACGGACCCGCGCCAGCTCGCGGCGGGCGATGGCTTTGGCAACGAGTGCGCGTTCTAACGCGAGGGGGTCGCGAACGCCTTCCAGAACGGCATCGATGCCGTCGAGGTGGATTTCAAGTGAGCGCACCTGGTAGAGCAGGAAGGCGCGGCGGATCGCGGTCAACGCGGATTTGAGGGCGGTTTTCATGCGGCCTCCTTGAGCGCTGCGCGCGGGTATTTGAGGTAGATCTTGAAGCCGGCAAAGTCGCGCAGTTCGAGAACAACGGTGGTGCTGTTGTCGAAGTCGTTTTTGCGGGTTTCTTCGGCGCTGATTTCCAGTCCGGCGTGGGCCAGCGCGGCGCGCAGCTGGTCGTGGGCGCGGTTGATGTACAGCAGGGTGTAAATTTCGACTGGCGTTAAGTGGTCTTGAGTAACGGCGATATATTCGAAGCCGCCTTCCCAGCCGAGGGCGACCATCGATGCGTTGATGGTGTCGGTCAGCGTTTCGGCCTGGGCAAGCTTGCCGGTGGCGTTCATGATGGCGCGGACGCTTTGGTCGAACTTGCGCGAGGCGTCGCGCATCAGCTTTTCCTGGATCGGTAACATGGTCACTCCCTACAGACTCAACGCCGGCTGGATAGGGGCCGGCTTGCCCTTGCTGCTGGCCTTGACCGCACACTCGAGCGAGATGCGGATCGGCTTGATGGCCAGCGCCCGCTGCAGCGTGTAACCCTGAAAAGCCAGCCCGCTGCGGCGGAATGCTTCGGTGATGCGCTTTTCGTTCTGGGTCATTTTCTTACCCGTCCCCGTCCCCGTACCCGTCCCCGTCCCCGTCCCCGTCC
>Ga0213919_1000253_pt1 | contig 26085 bp, 33 predicted proteins | sample McNCre317MG_FD_161056 | JGI IMG/M metagenome (GOLD analysis project Ga0213919, IMG submission 161056) | Freshwater microbial communities from McNutts Creek, Athens, Georgia, United States - 3-17 MG | ecosystem: Environmental > Aquatic > Freshwater > Creek | place: USA: Georgia | collected... | reverse complement strand
ATAATCACGCACGGCATCTTGTACGCGTTTCGGCATTGTCAGCCCTTCCCGCTGCCATCGGAGACAGCCCTGCACCGCCCAGCAGAGAATGCTTTCCGCTTCCTTTGCAAGCTTGTGCTTCAGGTGCTTGTCCACCTTTTCCGGCGGAATCTGCACCTCAAACGGGATCAGATGGATGCGTCTCCAGATGCCGGTATCCGTGCCGCGGATGAACGGCTTATAGTTCATCGCCATCCACAGCTTGAACTCGGGCTTGAATTCAAACTCGTCCGAGTACATTTTTCGCGCCGTCACGGTATCGTCGCCGGTCAGTTGCTTCAATAGTCCCTCATCGAGCCGCATTCCTTCATTCGGTTCAACCGAGGTCACCAGCCGTGCACCTTTGAGCCGTGCGATATCCGAGGACGGTGCATTGCCGGATTTCGGGTTGACCATGATCGTCTGCGGCTGGATATTCGTTGCATAGTCGCCAAGAATCCAGCGCACGATTTCCAGAAATGTCGATTTGCCGTTTCTGCCCGTGCCGTACAGAAAGAATGCACACTGCTCCGCCGTCGATCCGGAAAGCGAATAGCCGATGCACTTCTGAATGTAGTCGATCATATACTTGTCACCGTCAAAAATGTCGCTCAGAAACTGCACCCACAATTGGGGGAAGGGCGCGTCCGGATGATACGCGACTGGGCATTGCTTTGTAATGAACGCTTCTCTGTCGTGCGGGTAAAGCTGACCGGTCTTCAGGTCAATGATGCCGTTTTTCACGCCGATCACGGCATGATTCCGGTCGAGCGACTGCGGCATGATCGGAACATAATGCTCCGCCTCGCGTATCATATTGCTCTTTCCCTGAAAGCTCCGCGACTTCTTCAGATGCCGGTCAAATGCTTTCAGCAAATCCTCATCATGCGCAAACAGGATGCGTTCATCCGCCTGCGCTTCGGTCGCGCTGTCTGCCAGCTGCCGGATATATCCGGTCTTGTCAAAGAACCATTTGCCGTCCGCATAATACATCCATGTCCGGTCTGTATAGCAGAATCGCAGCGTCTCGCCGAACAGGTCAATCATGCGCTGTGCATTGCCGGTATCGTCAAAGGAATACATTTTCCCATGTACGCCTGCCGGTATATGCTGGTTTGTTTTCTTGATGGTGATGCTGTAATCACCGCCCTCTGATTTCGGAGGGCGGACGGAATAACCGGCTGTCACGCTGTCAACAGCCTTCTGCAGTGTGATCGCGCCGTAAGTCGTGCCGGACTGTTTTCTGTCCCATTTTTCGCGCATCAATCCGCTTTTCCGGAAAATTTCATCCATCAGAACAATGTCGCCCTGACACCAGAATGCAAGCATATTGCAGAACGCCATATCCGCTTCACTCTGCGATTCATAGCCGGAAATGTCGCCGGAATATAACGCAGAAAACTTTGCGCCCTGACGCGATTTTGAAGCACGTTCAATGACTTCATTTGCGGTACAATTTCCGGATAAAAGCGGCAGCTGTTCCGGTGCATTTCTGGGTTTATTTTTGGTATTTGTCCGGTATGTTTCATAAAACGGCTTCACGGTTTCGGTGATATTTTCAATGTCAGTGTACTCGGAGCAAAGATTTCCGGTCATTACAAAAAACCTTGCGCCGGTGTACATTTCAACGCCCATGTCCCGGTTGTTGAAGTCCTTGTCAGGCAATGTGCCGCGCCCGATGAAATGCACGCCGTTCCCGGATTGGCTGAGCTCCGCGTAGGTTTGCAGCGCATCATGCATCTGCCCGAAAATGTTGTCCCGTTCTCCGTTCCGGTACGCGGCAAGCTCTTCGGGCCTGTCGTCAATGTCGATTGCGATATAGCCCGAATCCCTGAACATGAAGCCGATGCCTGCATAATCGACAGATGCAGAAACGGCGGTATCAAAATCTGTCCATGTGGATGCATCGTTGGACTTTGCCATGCCGCCGGTACGCGGGTTGACCGGCTGTTTTGATATGCCGGAGTGCGATTTCGGATCGGGAACAGCCCGCCAGCAAACCCAGCGCGGCAAGGCTTTCAGTTCATCGGGTATCAGTTCATACACGCACATCACTCCTCTCTGTTTATGCGAGGGCGCGAACACTCACGCCCTCACCAATCTGCTCAGAACGGGAGCTCGCCGTCCTGCAAAATATCTTCAAACTCGCTCAGACTGCCGATGCTCGGCGGCGCAGGTGCATTCGCAGCGGGTGCCTGCTGCGGCGTCCAGAGCGGGCCGGCAGGCGGCTGAACCGGAGCCGGTGCGGATGCCTTGCGCGGCGGACGGTACGGTGTGCCGAGCGCATCTGTTGTCCGCGCATACGGTGACGGTGCGTGCGGCTGTGCAAATGCCTGATTCTGACGCGGCGCGCTGTATGCCGGATTCTGCGCTGCCTGCCGCTTTTCCTTCATGACGTGACGGCATTCCGGATACTGCGTCGGCATCAGGTCGAGCGGATCACAGCGCACAAACCACTTGTCGTTGTAATCATCGTGTGTTGCGTGTGCAATCACAAGCCGGCCCACCATGCATTTCAGAAACTGTTCCAGCGAATCAAAGCTCTGCCCGCTCGGGATCTGCGCCGCCCGGCTGACCGCCATGAGCTGTGCGAAGTTGAAGCCCTCGACCTGCTCGTCTGACGGTGACGGTTCCCGCTTGCGCCACACATCCACAAACAAATAGCGGTTCTTGCACGCCTGCTCGACATCGTTGCGAATGACCAGCGAGAACGCAACCTTGTATTTGCCGTTCTGCGTCTTGCGGATTTCCGCATTCACGATGATGCACTCGTAATCTCCCTCCGGAACCAGCTCGTTTCCGCCCTGCGGAATGTCATCGTAATTTGTACCGAATCCCATAATTTAACCCTCCGTTATCAGTTTGATTGCTTGTTCCGGAGAACGCGCAATTCCAGCAATTGCGCCGTTTTTGCGCATCATCTCCAGAAAATTGTACTGAAATTGTGACACCCTTCCGGATGCCGTTTTGACCTCGATGAATACCGCTTTTCCGTCCGATTTCCGCACGCCGAACAGGTCAGAGAACCCGACTGGCAGACCGGTTGAAAAATACCGTCCGTCCGGCGTTTTCATGCGCCCGACATTGGCGCGGAATATGACCGCATAGGGGGCGAGCGCGGCGCGGATTGCATTCTGGATGTCATGTTCCATGCAGCAGCCCCCTTTGTTTTGCCTGAAAATACGCCCATCCCGGTTTGTACCCCATCATTTTCGCATATTCGAGCAATTCCGCATACGTCCGGCACTCATTCGGCGTTTTGGTGTTGACGGTGAAGCCGGTGATTTTTTGCAGTCCGATATTTGCATCCTGCGCAATTTCATTCCGGTTTTTCCGTTCAATTTCCGCGCCGCAATACGGGCAAATCTGCACCTTTCCGGAAATCACGGCATAACATTTTGTGCAAGTCGTATACGGTTCTTCCTCCGGATTCTGTACCGTATTTCCGGCGCGTTTTCTGCGTCCTTCGAGTGTCCATTCGCGGTCATCATCCGGCATTCCGTGCCGTGCATAGTTCCCGACATGGTCAAGAATGACCGCACGTTTTCCCGCCCGATACCGCATACAGCGCATGGATTGCTGGATAAATAATGTCAGCGATTGCGTCGGGCGCAGCATGATAACACAGGAACAATCCGGCACGTCAAACCCCTCGGAAATGAGGTCTACATTGCATAAAACGTCAATCGCGCCGCGCCGGAATTTCTCTACAATTTCCGCACGTTCTGCCTTTTTCATTTGTCCGTCAATGTGTGCCGCATCAATTCCCGCTGCATTGAACTGCGCTGCCATCGTCTGCGAATGCTTCACCGTTGTGCAGTAACAGACCGCCTGCAAGCCGTCCGCGAATTTGCGGTAATAGGAGATCACATCGCCGTAGACCTTGGATTCGAGCATGATTTTTTCTGCACTCTTTGCATCAAATTCTCCGCGGTGAACCTTGACCGTTGAAAGGTCGGCAATGGCGGGCGCATAATAATCATACGGCGCAAGATTGTGATGTTCAATCAGCCATTTTGCCGATACGCCAATCACAAGATCATCATTGACATCTTTCAAGCCGGTTCCGTCCAGTCTGACCGGTGTTGCCGTCACGCCGACACGGTATGCACCGGAGAAATAATCGTAAATTTTTCGGTATGATGATGCTTTGCTGTGGTGGTTTTCATCGGTGATAATTAACGCAGGTACGGGGATTTTGTGCAGCCGATTGCACGCCGTCTGAACCATCATTACCCGTACAAACTGCATATCAACGCCCCACCAGAGAAACGTGCGGATGATCTGTTCACACAGTTCCTTCCGATGCACAATGAACAGCACATACCGCCCGTTTCCGGCAGTCCGTTTTGCCATTTCCGCAACAATCACCGACTTTCCGCCGCCGCACGGAAGGACGATACAGGGCGCATGATGCCCCGTCCGCCACGACCGTGCAACACCGTCAATCAACCGGATTTGATAGTCACGAAGTTCCGGCATTTGCCGCCTCCTTCCGCTGTTTCATCGCCTTGCACGCGCACGCAAAACACAGCTTTCTGCCGTATGTTTTCAGCGTACCTTCTGCGATTTCCGATGCCGTTTTATTTGCTGCGGATGTGATGATATTCCCGCATTGTCCGCAGTTTTCAGCCGGAACAAAATAATAATTCCGGATGGCAGAATCAACCGCTTTCAGGTCATTTTCGATGTACATTTCCGGAAACATTCCCATCGGCGATTTGCAGGTGTCACGCCCGTCTGTCTGCGTTGCGAACAAATACCGCCCGTCCATCACAACAGTTTTCAAAACGGTTGTAAACATCCCCTCAACGGTGATTTTTTCATCGAGCAGCTTGCCGATTGTTTTGATTTTCTGCCGCCCGTTCTCGTCCGTGTCAATATGCGATAAAAAGTACACAGTTACGTCATTTTGCAATGCAAAAACTGAGTGAACAAGTGACCAGAAATTCTGCCCGATATCCGTGAATTTATCGTACCCTTTTTCCTTTGCACGGCGCATAAATTCATTCGCCATCAGATATTGGCAGTCATCAATGACGATGATTTTTTCTTTGACGGTATGCAAAAAGCGGTCAATGTCGGCGTACTGGTCGGAACAAAGCACCGTCTGAAACTGTGTGCGGAACGGCAGTGCTTTTCCGCATACGTTGACCAATGCGATTTCATTTGCACCGAAATTCCGCATAGATGCTGACTTTCCGCTGCCGGAATAACCAAGAATCAAAACCGGTAAACCCATATTTTCACCTCACTTTATAATCAAAGATTCCGTGCGACCGAGTGCTGCGCCGTTGATGATCTCGCCGGACTGAAGTGCCTTTTTCAGCGCGGTCTTGTCCAGCTCCGGCGGCTTGACGCGAATCAATTCCGTGCGTCCCATCGCCAGCAGATCACGGGCGAGCCGGTCTTCATCGGGACACTGCACACTCTCTGCGTTCTTCCGGATTGACAGCTTGCATTTTGCAGTCTCGATCTTCTCACGGCGAATCTGTTTCATGCATCCCATGAGATAGCGAATCAACGATTCTGCACGTTTTTCCTTTGACTTTCTTCTCGCCGCAAGCACCTTTTCTTCCTCGCGGATGTCCTCCGCTTCGGCTTTCAGCGACTTGATAAACTGTGCGACATTCTCCGCCTTGATCTCGAATTCCTCCTCGATGCCGGTCAGCGTGTCGAACCACGCTTCCTGCACGATTTCGCGCTGTGTATCATCTTCGATCTCGTCAAACGCTTCGAGCTGATCGAACAGCGCGGCGAAATCATTTGAAATCTCAAACAGCCTGCTCATTGTTTACCTCCTGTAACATGGTCTGAAATGCCTTTTCTGCCTGCGCTCTGCAAGCATCATCCGGATGCGCGGAAAGGAATGCCATCATGCGCTTTGCCGCATCAATCACCGCCGCAAGATACACCTTGAATACCGCCTTGCTGTCCGGTGCTTCGGCGGGTGCTGCCTGCGCCGCTGCAAGCTTTTCCTCATACTCCGCGCGCAGGGCATCGGTCTCGGCGCGGTGCTGCCGGTTGATCTCCTGAACGTGTCTGATGTGGTCATCCTGAATTTTTGCTGACCATTGCTCATGCTCCAGATTGATCCGACGCATTGCATCCTGCATATTCTGCAATTCATGCGACGGCTCCGGCACGGCGACTTCCACAGGGCGGCTTTCAAGTTCTTCAATCTGTTCCTGCAATCTGCCGTTTCGTTCTTCGGATTTGACCAGTTTTGCATGGTTTTCCGTCAACTGCCGCCCTTTGCTTTCCGCCTCATCATACCACTTCTGCGCCCGTTCTTCGGCATCCTGCCGCGCCTTTTCGGTGTCCGCGTTCTGGGACTGCAAGGCGGCGATCTGCGCTTTCAGTTCGCGGACGGTGGTGCTTTCGAGGTCAACGGTCTGGGTGAGCTCTCCGCGCTGGTCGTCAGTCAGGGCGGTGAGAAGTGTCAGCTTGGTCATTCCAATTTGTGACATTGATGTCACAAAATCCGGCGGGAGCGTTTCGAGAATCGTAATGAATCTGTATGCGTGACGGCGACCGATCCCAGCACCATTCTCGCAGTATTCCTCAAAATTCTGATAACCGAGTTCCTTGTACAGCTTGCCGTCACGCATCTGTTTGAGCGCACTGCACATATCGTAAAGGTTCTGCTGAATTGCCTGCATACTCGTGTGAATCTTCACATTGAGATTGTAGGCGGTCGTGTACTGCTCCGTCACCGCGAGACTTTCATCCGCGGGCGGGGTTCTGTTTTCCGTGACAATCATTTCTGTTTCCTCCTTCTGATTTGTACGCCATACCATTGTAAAATTGGCACTTTCCTCATCTTCCATGTCTTTTCGGCTGACGGTATACCGTTTGCTGCTGATGCCGAAGATGCCGCCGCGAAAAGTTGCGCACACATCATCCGCGGATTCAAACGCAACAACCGTTCCGCCATACGGTTCATTGACTGCATCTTCATCCATCAAAAGCAGTTCCCCTTCTCTGATGGTTTTCATGTCATCAAAATGCAGCCGTTCGCCGAACAATTCCGGCTCATCATCATCCCAGATGATCTCTCCGATGATATATTCATGCCCCATTGACAAAACCTCGTTTCTGTGCTATAATGCACATAGCAAATATTCCTCTGTGCCGTGTCCGAACCGCCATTCGGATGCGGCATTTTTCATCTCCCAAGCATCAGCAGATTCTTCACATAACGCTCCGGGCAGTCGCAGAATACACGCTCACCGTCCGCATTGACATCCAGCCCCACAATGACTGCCGTCCCGACGATCTGCTGACGGGCGACCAATGACGCAAGCGCGTTCTGATTCAGGGCTTTCAGCAGCCCTTCCTCGTCCACGATCATGACCGCATCTTCTGCCAGCGTAACCGTTTCGATGTATCCGCCGATTGCCGTCTGCAAAGCGTGCAGTTCCTCGTCCGGCGTACCGTTCGCAATGTCAGTCAGCGTGACCTTGCGGTTTTCAATTTTCAGTGCCTTCATGCTCTGCCCTCCATCCGTAGAGCACCGCCAGCTCCGACCGCAGATTTTCATTATCCTGCTGCATTTTCTTGATTGTCAGCATATTATCAGAGAGCGTTTTCGACAGTGCATTGATACGTTCAACGACTGCCGTCATGACCGCATCCGGCACGTTCGGAGTGTCCGATTTTGTGTCCAAAGTGTCCTTTTTTGTGTCCTCGTTTTTGCTCTCCTCAATCATCTGATTGACCGCCGCGTCAAATTCCTTGTTGATCTGTGTTTTTCCGCGCTGACAGATGCGCCTGACAGTTGAATTTCCGCATCCGACTTCTTCGGCGATTTCCTTGGCGGTTTTCCCGTCGGCTTTCAGTTCGCGGATACGTTCAACGGTTTCCGTGTTCAGTTTTTCTCCTCTTGGCATTGTTTCATTCTCCTTTTTGAAATATTGATTCCGTTCTGTGACGGCATTCTGCTTATTGATTTCGTAGACTGCATCACGGTATGCTTCTTCACCGATATGCAGCTTGCGTCTGATAGCAAACTCGCTCAGTCCGTCATCCATCAAAGTTTTGACCGACAGCGCGTCCCCGTGCAGTGCGTAGAATTCGCGGTGCGGTATCGGTACATGATGCGAAATGATGCAATCCGTTTCGAGCATATGCGTCACTTCCTTCCACAGTTATCGTTGTGCGGACGGTCGTATGCACGCGGTATTCGCAGTTCCGCACGTACTTGCGGAACATCTCGTCCGCCCATTCCCGCGCAATTTTCCGGTACATCCGGTGCATAGCTCTGTGATACGCGGTAATGATTATGCCGATCACAACGCCAAGAGTGACCGCGCCGCAGATAAATTCCAGTGTATCACGCATACGCCCACTCCTTCGTGTCAGCATCATAGTAATTCATCCCGTCGCAAAACACAGCAGGCACGGTCACAAGGATATCGTGTGACTTGCCGTCATCGCCGACATAGCGCAGAATGATGATGCCGGAATTACGGAACATCAGCTTGTCCACAGCAATGCCGTCTTCTGTGCAGAATGAAGCATACACCGGGATCTGCAAAATGTCACACGGTTCAATGCCGTACTTTACGTCAATCATGCAAATTCCTCCTCCCCCATCTCAACACCCTTGCCGATTGCGTCAAGCATCATGAGATTGATGCCGGTGTGCAGTTTCTGGACTTCGTCATCCTGAATACCGTTTTCACGCAGCGTACGCACGGCATTCCGTACAATAGCGCATACCATCATTGCCGTTTCCGTCAGCACTGTGTCCGGGCTGCCGGAAATGCGCTGATAGACGCTGTTTTCCTTTACCTTAATTTCAATCATGTTTCTGCTCCTTGTCCTTGTCGATTTCCTCTTTGTGTTCCGCGTAATAGTGCAGAATCAGGCTGCACAGGGCTTTTGCAGTTTCCTGCCCGATTTCGCCGGGCTGTTCGGTTACGGTGACATTGATCTCATTCTTCATTGTCCGTTTCCCCTTCCAGAATTTCACGGAATCGTTCGACTGCCGCGTCATTGTAGCGGAACGAATCGACTTCCTTGCTGGAATACGGCGATTTGTCGCGGTACCACTGCCCGTATTCGTCGTTTTTCAGCCCGTAAGCATTGGAGAGCTTGCCGATTCTCTGTGCCGAAACGCCGAACATTTCGCCGATTTCCTTTGCACTGTACATCTTCTGCGCCGATTCCTGCGGCGGGAGAACGGGAACGCCGGTCAGCACCTCAGCCGCTTTTGCAACGAGAATATTTTTGTACTCCTGCGAAAGCGTTTCAACATTGGTCATTTTCAGCAGAAGCTGTGCGGCTCTTGTTTTGGCGTTCCGTTCCTGCACTTCGAGTTTCCGGAGCTGAACGTCCGAGACTGGTTTCCGCACGGAATAGCCGCCCGTTTTGCGGATGCACGGCAGGACTTCACCCGTCACCCAGCGGCGAAAGGGTCTTGCCTGCGGCTTGTCGCTGCGGAGAATGACGCTGTACAGACCGGATTCGTTGATGAATACCATTTCAAGCGGTTTTGCGGGATTCTGCGGGTGGGGTACATCAAATCTACCCACCTCATCCGGTTCCAGTCTGTCGGGCACTTCCTTGTGATTCTTAATTTCTAGCACGGTGCAGACATCTTTCAGCACCCACCACGGCTCACCGTTCACCTCAACGGTGCGGACTTCCGAGCCGCTGAAAGTCCATGTTTTCAATTCATTCACGCTGATTCCTCCTTTTTCGTTTCGTTGTTCGGTGCCGGAGCGATGGGATGCAGACGGCAGTACATCGCCGCGAGCATCTGCACAATGCCGTTGATGAATGCCAGGTCTTCGGGCAGCAGTCCGGACGTTGTGCGGCGGATCTCGGTGTTTTCATTCTTCATGTGATTCACCTCGCTTTCATTTTCCCATATAGCTGGAGACGAAATCTTTATCAGTCAAGTACGTTTTGTACCGGCCGTGATATGATTATACACCCGTTCTGTACTTTTGTCAAGCGGTTTTTCAATAAAATTATGCACAAATCGTACTTGCATTTTTTGTACACAAGGTACAAATCGGGGAGGATTTCAAAATTTCACATGATAATGTCTTGACATAATAGTACAAAACGGGTTATAATAGAGATATCCAAAAGGGGGTGTTTATATGATAGGTGAACGTCTGAAAGAATTACGGACGAACCGGAATCTTACAATTGCACAGACTGCGGAAGCATTGCAGATGAATGCAAATACGTATGCAAAATACGAGCGAAATGAACGTGATGTCAGTACGGACGGTTTATGCCAAATCGCCGACTTCTATAACGTGACTGCTGACTTTCTGCTCGGCCGCGCTCCGCAGACCGACCCGATTCAGCTTCTGATGTCGCAAACGGTTCTCAGCCCGCAGGAGCTTGAGGAGCAATTCAATTCCTTGCCGGAAGATTTACAGGCAATCGTGCTCGCACTCATCAAGGCAATGAAAGCCCGCAGAGCCGCAATGCAGCAAAGCCGCCCCTCCATCCAGATGCGGAAGCACCTGAACAAAGCGGCGGCAGGCTTTGGCTATGATCTGTCAAGCGAGGACGAATGGACGGAAATCAGTGTTGTCGGAACCGATGCAGCGCGTGCGGCAGATTTCGCAGTCGAAGTGGACGGAGACAGCATGGAGCCGGATTTCCATGATGGTGACATCGTGCTTGTCAAGTGTGACACGGATGTGCAGGTCGGCAAAGTCGGGCTTTTTGTACACGACGGCAAGGGCTACATCAAGGAGCGCGGAAAGAAATGTCTGATTTCCGCAATCCGGAGTACCCGGACATCGAGGGAGAGGCGCGGTGCGTCGGGCTTGTTATCGGCATTGCGGAATTGGCAGAATAGGAGGTGTTCAGTGTATGAAAAAAATAGCGTTTGCTGTTATTTTTATATTACTCGCACTGTTATTCATAATGCTCGGCGGCGTTGGTGTTGTATTTGGGATTCTGCTCATCATGATTGCTGTCAAACTGTTCTCAACTGGCCTGAAATCTTTTTCACGTAAAAAAATGAACGCTCCGTATAATGCGAATGACGGCATTGTTTTTCCGAAACGGCTAAAAAACGGGCAGCGTTTATACAAAGTTTATGACCACGTTTCAATTTGTGTCATTTCCGGAAAAGAACCGAATTTTGCGTTGCTGCATACAAAGGATAAACTGGAATTCAGGAAAGAACCCACAAACCGCTATGATTCGCGTGCAATTGCAGTTTATGACGGAAAGCAACGGCTCGGATATCTTTTTCGTGGTACAGGTCAGGATATGACGCATGACTTTATGGATAAAGGACAGGTGATTTTAGCAAGATTACAAGGAATAGATATTGAAAATGGAATGCTGTTTATGAAAGTCGCTTATTATCGTAAATAAATAAATCCCGCCCGGTGTTGGCGCACCGGACGGGATGAAGCGGAGAGTATTGCTACTCAAACCTCGACAGTTTCAGTATACCATATTCTCCGCGAAATGTCAATTTCAAGGAGGAAATTTTCATGAAAAAAGTTGCATTCTACGGGCGGTATTCGTCCACGAACCAGAGCGAGCAGTCCATTGAAGGACAATTGCACGTCTGCGAGGACTACGCCGCAAAAAACGGCTTGCAGATCGTCGCGCAGTATGTTGACCGTGCGATCTCCGGCAAATCGGACAACCGTCCGCAGTTTCAGCAGATGATTGCAGACAGCAGCAAGGGCATATTTGAAGGCGTTCTGCTGTACAAGCTCGACCGGTTTGCGCGGAATCGGTATCACAGCGCAATCTACAAACACAAACTCCGTGAGAACGGTGTGCGCCTGATCTCGGCAACCGAACACCTGACCGACACGCCGGAAGGCATCATGCTGGAAGCGGTTCTGGAAGGCATCGACGAATTTTACAGTGCGGAGCTGTCGCAGAAGGTCAACCGCGGACTCGCCGAGAGTTTCCACAAGGGCTATTATCTCAAAAAGATTGCACCGTTCGGCTATCAGATCAAAGCGCGGAAGCTCGTGCCGAATCCATTGACTGCACCGATTGCCGCCGATATCTTCCGCCGATACAATGCCGGTGAGCGCATTGTGGATATCGTGAACTGGCTGAACGGGCTCGGCGTGACGAATCAGAAGCGGAACCAATGGAAGCCGATGAACGTCAGCACGCATTTGAAGAATCGCATTTACATGGGCGAATACTATTACGGGCAGTTTGAAGAACCGATGCCCGTTCCCGCGCTGATTGAGAAGGAGTTGTTTGAGAGCGTGCAGGAGAAATTGAAAGCAGCCGCGCACCGTCGGCGTGAGCGTTCGGATTATGAATATCTGCTGACCGGAAAGCTTGTCTGCGGTTACTGCGGGCATATGGTGAGCGGTTCGACTGCGAAAACGAAGCATTATTATTATTGCCGGCATTGCGAGAAGGCGAACCGCACCTGTTATGATGCGGAAACGCTGCATACTCGCATTTTGAATGCGCTGTCGGAGTATCTCCGCCCGGAGAAGGTGAACGAGCTGACGGACGCAGCATATGCGCAGTATCTCAAGGAGCAGCCTGCGGATGAGCGACCGGTCATCAAGGCGGAACTGGACGGCATTGAAAAGCAATTGCAGAACGCCGTGCAAGCGATTCTGGACGGGTTTGCTAGTGATGCACTAAAGGATAAGATGAACGTACTGGAAGTCCGCAGAGAGCAGCTCCGTGCAAATCTGGATGCACTCCCCGCCCTGCCGAAGCTGACGCGGGAGCATTTCGCAGCGGTCTTTGCACACATTGTCAAGCATGACCCGGACGGCATCCTCCGTGTGATTGTCAATCAGATTATCGTGCACGGGGATGATGTGATTATCTGCATCAATCTCACCAATGAAAGCAATGTTCCGCCGATGGAGCAGATTTTGTTTACGGTAAATGAAGGGGAAGGCCACAATACCTTAAACAATCAAATCTCAGATGGCTGGTATCTGATTGCAGCATAACAAAAACCGCCCTGCCGGATGATCTCCGACAGGGCGATTCTATTTACAAATTGAGTGCGGATTGTGTCTGCGGACCCGCAACACCGTCAACGGTCAGCCCATGCTCAAACTGGAAGCACACAACCGCCCGCTGCGTTCTGATGCCGAAATCACCGTCGATCTTGCCGAGCTCATACCCGGCATCGATGAGCGCGGTCTGAAGCTTGCGCACATCGTTGCCCTTGTCGCCGCGCTTGAGCACCCGCACTGTCGGCTCAGGCGGCAGGATGAAACCGATGAACTTATACGCTGTACTCTGTCCCCAATTGCCGTCATTGCGCCGCGTCTGCGTCCAGAATTCCTTCTTTGCGTTCCAGCCGCTTTCGCTTGTCACGATTGAGCCGGAATCATTGATGATCTCGACAATCGCGACATGCCCCGCACCGTCGCTGCCATCGCCAACCTTGCCTTTTGCCCATACCGCAATGCTGCCGATCTGCGGCTTGTCGCTGACGGTCAGACCGAGCTTCTTTGCTTCGGTCACAAAGTTTTCTGCATTGGTGGACGGCAGCCAGATTCCCGTGATTTCCGCGAACCGTCCGGCAGCGTAGAACACGCAGTTTGCGAATCTCAACGGTGAACCGGTCGGCTTTGCAATGCACGGGTTCAGTCCACCGTTTGCCTTTGCGATGTAAAACTTGTTGCTTTTATCCGGAATGGTCAGTCTCGGTGTGAACATGGTCAGTCCTCCTCCTTTACGCCCATCTTGTCAGCCAAGCGCTGCACAATCTTGCTCAGCTTGTCGATGATTCTGGTGTTGTCAGCAATTGTCTCGCGCAGCTTTTCCATCTGTTCCCGGTGGTATTCGTCCTGCCGGCTGTTTTGCCAAAGCAAAAAACAGCAACACGCAATCGGGAAGCCAACCGTCGAAATTGCCTGAATGACCTCGCTCATGATGTACCTCCTCAAGCATCTTTGATTGCCCAGAATCCGTTTGTGATATAAGTACTTCCTCCTGCTTCAAACTTTCCATAATCAAGATTGTAATATTCGCCAACTGGCATATAGAACGCATTTGGCGTATAACTGACAGTCTCCGCCTGTGCATATGTCGTAAACGAAATAAGCTGCGTCTGATTCTGCGGTGAAGTATGAAACTGAATCGTTTTATTATCGTCAGATGTATCACCTAATGCAACCGAAAAAAGAGTTGTGATGGAGGCGGGATTGCAGGCAGATGTAATTGCCGCAAATTTGTTATTGTTTGTTTTTGTGATAATGCACTGTATCGTGCTTGTTATCTGAATCAAAATCCCGCCGCCGCATTTTGCAGCAATCCCGTTCGGCGTGATTGCATATACACTAGACGGGAAATTTCCAACTGACGAACCACCTGCCGTTTTATACAGCGTAAATCCGCCGAATCCGTTTCCGTTTGTGTTCCAGCCAATGCGGAATAAATTATCATCGTTTTCATCACGCAGGTAAATTCCAAATGTTCCTGTATCCGTCGTATCGAGATATACGGATGCACAATACTCCGGCACAGCGTTTGCAGAAAGCCAGTCAGCCAATTGCTGGATTGTTGTGAAAGTTGATTTTGTGATTGCCATTATGTTCCCTCCTCAATCGGTTCTGTATTTGTAACGATACCGTCTGTAAACGCATTCCCGATTGCCGTTGCATTGACGACCGTCTCCCCGCCGCTTGGCATATTTTCAAGCAGTTCAATCAGCTGTTCATATACATCCGCTGCCGGTTCCGGATGATACGGCTGATAATCCGTGATGCACGGAGCGCATGGGACACTTGCGGGAGAAGTCGTGCGGATGTTTCCGGCATACACGCCAATCATCAGCTCACAGGTATTGTAAACCGGCGGAATATCAACGGTGTTACCGTCAAAAATGACATCGGCATACACCGGAACACCGTTTTCCAGATACACAAAACGCGCTGTTTTTGATTCGTACTCGTCCCATTCCGTATCAAAATCGAATGTGACGGTGTAATCGGAATTTCCGCACACAATCTCCGGATTTCCCGCAGTCTGCGCGATTTTCTCACGCACATTCACAGTGATTTCAGGCATTCGCGTTCACCTCTTCAAGCGCGGCAATCCGGTCGCAAAGTTCCTGATATGACGGACGGTACGGAACAAATGCAGCTGAAATTTTACGGTTTGCAGCAGTACATACCATTGGAAAAAGCGTGATGTTATTCGCAGTATAACCGTTTGCAACAATGAAACGGATAATTTTTGTGGTATCCGGAATTGCCATTGCCTGATACGACACTGACCGGTTGCTGTAACCGGAATCAAATATATCGCAGAAAAATGTTGTGCCGGAACTGCCATTCGGAAAACCGGGTGAAAAAACATAACTGCCGGACTGCAAATTCAAGTTCGTTATAAGGTTAAACACCGCGTCAGATGTTGCCGTGCCGGATGCGGAAATACTGCCGTCAGAATTCACCGTAAATGTTACACCGCTTACAGTTTGTGAAGTACCTGAAATTTTCAGCAGATTTTTTGCACCGCTGTCAATCAGTTCTGCGAGGACTGTTCTGTCATCATAAACAGCACCGGATGTAATCGGATTCGTACTGTTTTCAGTCGGCACGGAATCAATCTGTGATGCGGATGCAGAAATCACACCGCCTGTTTCCGAAATTGCAGAGAGATATTTTCCGGTTCCGCCAACCGATGCGGCATTCAGCGCACCGATTGCGGATGTGATGTCTGCTTGCGTTGCCTTGCCGGACAGTGCGGTATTGACCTGCCCCGCAAATGCGTCAATTTTATCGCTGTTCGCATTGACGCGGGTAACGCTGTAATAATCGGTTTCTGCATCTTTTGTAAGGTGCAGATTTGTTGTTTCAGTCATCGGATATCACCTCCTGCAACGCCGCAATCCTGTCGCGTAAATCCTGAATTGCCGTCCGTACTTCGAACGCAAAATCGTCGATTTTCGTGTTGTTCCCGTTGATTCTGTCAATGCTGTACTTCTCATTTAGGGATTCCTGTTCCAGTCCAAGATTCGGTGTAACTGCCATAGTTCCTCCTATTCTCCGATTGCGCCGTGCGTCATTGCACCGAGCTGTTCATGCGTCAATGCAGCCATTTCAGCGTGTGTCATCGGCTGATGTCTGCCGGATAATTCTGCATACGTAAAGTGCGCTAAATCGACATTTTTTAATGCTTCCATGATACTGTTGCCCCATTTCTGGATTTGCAGCAGCCGAATGACACGAAGGAAATTGTCATACTCAAGACTGCCGCTGGAACGCTCTCCGGATGCTATTTTTTCCGCCTGTGTCTGACGGATACCCGCAATCGCTTCCGTACCGCAGGCATTGACATTCATTCCGCCGTGAAATGCCCATTGATACGCGGTTATCGGTATGGCAACGGTTCCGCTGCGTGTTTCAAATGATACCCAATCCATCAGATGAACAGTCGGGTCAGAAATCTGCACGATTTCCGCCGGATAATACGTTGCAAAATCAATATCATTCCTGATATATCTAATCACAAAACAGCGTTCCTGTTCCGCGTCATGTTCACAAACTAGTACGCGCAGCAGCGGATTTTCCGGCAGTTCCGCATATACACCGTCCGCCCAGTACGTTTTCTGTGATGTGGATTGCGACACATTTACGCCGTTTTCCTTGTACTGAATCATTGTATGCAGCGAATAAAGCTGATACCGTTTTGCGGAAATCTGCGACTGCACAATCTGCCGTTTCCCAACATTGCCGACTGAATCTTTGTACACAATCCGCGTCAGAATCAGACTGCCGTCCCGCCCGATGTATGCACAGCAATTCAGAATCTGCGCAGTATACATCAGCAAATCACGGAGCGTTTCAATTGTATTGTCCAATGAAGAAAGAATAAATGTACAATTTTTGTTCACGCAATCATCCGTATTTCCAGTGTACGGAATCCCGCTTGCACCGGAAATCATCCGCAAAATTTCCAGCGGTGAATATGCTGTATCTACTGTGATATTCAGTTTGGAAACCGGTATGCTGTCCAGTTTCATCATTGCATCATACGCTGTAATTTGTAACTGATTTGTTCCGGTTTTCTTTGGTTCAAATACCGTGAAAGTCCCAAGCGGAACGGCGTACCATCTGCGTAAATGTGTCATAACTTCATATGTCACATTGATTTCCGCGCCGGACAAATCATAATCTGCAAGCGTTCCGACAAATGTACACGATAATTCCGCCGAAGGAACACCGCCCGGAAGCAGAAAATCACCGGTCATTGCGTTCACATTGATTGAAAATGAACCCGCAAGAATGTCATGTTCCGTGAATGAAAAAGACGCGCCGTTTTCCAGTCTGGACGTGCCGCGCAGACGGGATTCGACACATCCGGACGCAATCGCCGCACGGTATTCTGATTCCAGAACCGGCTGTGCAGTATGCGTCTGAATCGCGTTCATTTCCGCCTCCAGCCGGTCAGCAGATGCACCGTGACGGGCATCGAAAATATACTGCATCATCGCATTATACACGTCAAAATACATAGGCGGAGAATGCGTCTGTCCGTCTGTGATGCACGGTTCACACGGAATTTCCGCCCGTTCAGAACGCAGAAATCCGCCAGATAACCAAAAGGACAATTTTTCTGCATTTTGAAACGCCGGAAGATTCACTGCATTGTTCGGCACAGGAAAGAATCGCGTTTCAGAACCGTCCGCACGGATGATTTCTACATATAAAAACCGCGTAACATCGTTCCAGTCCGCATCATAGTCAATGACAACCCTGTAATCGGAATTCCCATTGACAAGCGCAGAAATGCCGGAAATGGATGCGGATAAATTCCGGATTGCCATTTTGAATTCCATATCAAATCTCCGTTAATTTTACCGATAATGAAATTGTGGATGAACCGTCACTGTGAATCTGTTCTGTCCACTGTCTGTCACCGGCATACATCTGCCGGAGCGTCCGCGTACCGAGAAACCGCGCTTCGACATTCAATGTCTGCGGTGCAAGCGCGTCACGCAAACACCGTGCTTCGTTCTGGTCCAAATCCTTCCACTCCAGATCATAGGACGCGACATTGTTCCGGACACGTTCCCGATGCAGGAAGCCGGATTCGCCGCGCCCGGTTTCCGCACTGTCAATGTCGATTTCCGTGACCGAATTTGTAATCGGTGCCGGCATCACTGCACCGTTGATTTTGATGTACCACATATCATCCTCCGTTCGATGCGCGGCGGTTTTTCAGGTCATATTTCTGCACGGTCTGCGCCAGAACGCGGCCGTCACAAATCAGCTTGACCGTGATATCCCCGCCGGTTTTCAATGCGGAAATTTCAGCAGCTACTGCTTTTCTGATTGCAGATTCCGGTGCAACAATCTCCGGTTCGCGCTTGTTATCGCCCAGAACTGCGAGGAAATTACCGTAATTTGCCGGTACAACCGTACCCTGTGCAAGATACGGAATGCGCGGCAATTCTGCGTGCGGAATGTCTATCGAAAAGTCAGAGCCGCCGATGACCGGCACCCAGTCCGGGATAGAAAACGACAGGAGCGAATTCAGCCCGTCAACAATATAATTGATTCCAGATTCCACTTTATCAATCATACCGTTCAGACCGCCGATTACAAAATTGACAACCGATGTTACGCCGCTTTTGATGCCGTCCCAGATACCGTCAAAGAATTCTCCGACACCGGAAAATATGTTCGTCAGGGAATCATACGCTTTCTGGAATTTCTCCTTAAACCAGTCTCCGACCGACGAAAAAGCGTTTGTGATATCGTCCCAGCGTGCTTTGAACCAGTTCCCGATTCCTTTGAAAACATCTGTGATTGCGTCATACGCTTTCTGAAATTTATCGCCGAACCATGTGCTGATTTTGTCAAACACATTTTTTATATCCGCCCATTTTTCGCCGAACCAAGAACCGATATTCCGGAAAATATCCGTCACAGCATCATACGCAGACTGGAATTTTTCCGCGAACCATGTCTTGATTTTTGCAAACACATTCTTGATATCGTTCCATCGTTCCGCGAACCATGCACCGATATTTTTGAAGATGCTGCAAACTGCATCATACGCAGATTTGAACTTTTCGGAGAACCACGTTTTCACAGAAGATAAAGCGTTTTTGATGTCTTTCCAGCGGTCAGAAAACCAGTCACCGATATGTGCAAAAGCCGTACAAATGCCGTCATACGCTTTTTCAAAGATTTCAGAAAACCATGTGCCAACCGCTGAAAATGCGTCTTTGATGTCTGTCCATCTGGCAGCGAACCATGCGCCGATTTGTTCAAACGCTTTTGTGACTGCGTTTTTCGCTGCGGTGAATTTCTCGCCGAACCATTTCCCGATGCCGGAAAACGTCTTTTTGATACCGTCCCAGAGTCCCGCAAACCATTCGCCGATGCTGTGAACCGTGTCATAAACCGATGCACCGACGGCTTCCAGCTCACCTTCAAAATCGGAGAAAAACTGCCCGATTCCGATGAAAACATTGTCGATGAACACGAATGCGCTGTCAAACCACTCTTCAAAATCCGACACGGTATTTTTGATTTCGCCGAAGAAATCATAGACACCTTCGCCGAATTTTTCCATATTCTTCGTGACTTCCGTGCCGCTGAAGATGGATTTTGCACCGCTTGCCCATGTATCCCAGAACGTGCCGTCTGCAATTTCTGCACCGAGTCCTTCAAAGATTTCGGACGGGCGGAAATCCTTGTCCGTGAACACTGCAAATGCGTCGCCGAGGAAGTTTCCGACCGGTTTTGCAAGCTCGTCCACAAGCCAAGAAAGGTACGGTTTTAACGCCTGAATCGCTGCATTCAAGTCCTCAATGCCGCGTGTAATCAGCGTGATAATTCCCGGAATGCCGGTTTCAATCAGCCATTTTCCAAGCGGCAGGCAAACTTCATTCCAGAACGCCCGCAGCCCCTCGCCGACCGTATCCGCAAGCGGTGCAAGTGCTTCGGACAAGTCCGCAAGACCGGTCAATAACGACGTAAAATCGACGGTTTCCGACCATGTAACAGTATCCGAAACGATGTTGTCAAAGGTGGTCAGAACCGAATCAACTGTTTTCAGGATGCCGCCAAAAATGCGTTCACCGGTTTCATTTTCTTCCCATGCCTTTGCAAAATTTGTACGCAGATTCGTTGTAATCCGGTTGATACCCGTCAGAATTTCAAGCACATGACCGATGATTTTTTCGCCGTTTCCGTTGTTCCATGCGTCACGGAAAGACTGTGTGACCGTGTGAATGATTTCAAGTGCGGCATTCCATTTGTCCGTAATCGACTGAATATACGCCGTTCCGCGCCCGCCGTCATCCCATGCACGCTGAAACGCGCCGGAAATATCTCCGATGACACCGAAAAAATCCGTGGACAAATGCAGCAGATTCCGCATGGTACGGAGTCCCGTGCCGTTCGTCCATACCGTTCCCATGCTCCTGCCGATTGAACGGAAAATGTTCCGGATTTGTAACGCCGTTGTTTTCGCCTGTTCGATAAGCGCAGGCGCATCCAGTTCCCATGCCAACTTGACCGGTTCCAGCAGTTTTTGCAGTTTTTCGGTTAATTTGTCCGCTGCCTTTTCGGTTTTCTTCTTGTCGATAACCGGTGAAACTGCGATGTTTTCCGCGTGTTCGGATTCAGAATTGTTCTTCTGGTCATCCGTGCCGACGGTGTGCAGCTCATCAATGGAAACGAGTTTCTTTTGGGCTTTTGCAGTTTCATTTGTCGCATCGGTCAGATCATTTTGTTCCGAAACGGATGCGGAAATATTCGCCGTTACGGATGCGGAATCATCCAGAGAAATATCAAAAATATCCGCCAATGATTCCGACACGCGAACCGCAAGATTTGCAATTTCCGCGAGCATATCCGCAAGGCGTTCGAGTGCAGGAAGGAACAGCGCAGAAAGGTTTGTAAATGCCTGCCCGAACTGTTCCTTGACATCACCCATGCTGTTGCTGATTTGTTTCAGCCTGCCCGCGGGCGTTTTTGCGAGGGCTTCATTCATGCCGCCGACGGACGCTTCGACAACCTCCGCAAGCGTTGCGACACGCTCCTGTTCATTGCCGTATTTCAGGATTTGTTCCTGCGCTTCGGTGAATTTGTAGCCGTACCGTGACAGCGCGGAAGTCTGCCCCTCCAACACTTTTCCGAGCATCGTGGAGATTGTGACCGCGTTTTCAGCCGTTGCGTTCAAGCCGTACTGCTGCGCAAGCATATCATCCAGAACGACCGACATTTGTTTCAGCGAATCGGCGTTTTCCAAGTAGGTACTCATTTCCTGTAATCCGGAAAGCGTCACTTCATCGCCGATCACACCGATTTTTTGCAGCTCGGATGCGTAATCCTTGACCGCCTGAATCTGGTCATCGGTCGCGTTCATCGTGTTCCGCATCGCCTGTGCAAGCCGCGTTTCCGCTTCCATCTGCACCTGCCATGCCTTCCGCGCATCTTCGGCAAATGCGGCAATGTTTTTCAGGCTGACCATCTGGCTGACCTGTGATGCAATCCCCTGCAATTTTGATTTCAAATCTTTCAGCTTTTTACCGAGCCCGGTGATACCGGACGAAAAGCCTTTTGTGTTGATCTTTGTATCAAAATTGAGATAGCCGTCAACCATGAATTCTCCCTCCTTTCATCATGTAATGGTATCGAGAAACCGTCTTGTTGCGTCGATTTCGGATTGTTCCTCCGGTGAACGTATCACGATAAGTTCCTTATGATTCCGGAAGAATTCATCCTCCCATTTTTCGAGCTTTTTACCCTGCGATTTCTTTTGGCGAATGTGCAGTACAGTCGAAAATAAACCCTCGCCGATTTCCCCGAACAGTCCGAGAAATGTCCACCAATGCAGGAAACCCAGCGTCCGGATATCCACAACACCTGCCGCCTTGCTGACTGCCGGAATCATCATTTGCTCATCGTGATGCCAGTCAACCAGCGGAACCGGTGACGGCTTCGACTTCGGCATATCTCCCCCGCCGATAAACCAGTATGCACGCTCTGTCAGCAGTTTGAAATTCGCGCCGGATGTATCATCATTGTAAATCCGTTGTACCGCAACAAACGCCTTTTCGGTATCGGATAATCTGACATCATTCAGCGCATCAATTATCCGCAGAATATTCCGGAAATCCGCGTTGATACGATATTTTACGCCGTCAACTGTCAGCGTGTCCGGCAGACCGGTCATTCCAGATATTCCGCTGCTTTCCTGCTGATTTGTGCCGGAAATGCAGCTTCAATATCAGTCTTGATTTGTGCGCTCAGAGCGTTTACAAATCCCTCAAACAGCAGGACATTTTCACTGACCGGCGAGCAGCAGTTGATATTGCCGAATGCAGTTTCTGATACGCCTTTTCCGAATGCGCGGTCGATGATTCCACGCACATCCCGGTCAAGTTCGTAAAGATGCTGCGCGTCCGGATGACCGATTGCAGCGTATTTTTCATGCAGCGCATTGATTTCATTTTCTGCATCGGAAATCCGTTTCGGAAGGTTCATATCCGTGACACAAATCCGGATAACGCGGGATTCATCACCGTTCACCGCATATTCACGGATGCCGGAATCAAAGTTCAGATTTTTCATCATTTCACCTCATAAAAACGGGCAGAGTTCTGCACCCTGCCCGTTATAATATTCACGTAGCTGCTGTAAAAGTCGGTACGCGGTCAGCGAGCGTCACGGTACCAGCAACACGACTGCCGATGAATGTCACGGTGTACGGAATGCGGACACCGCCGGGTGCGCCGCCGTAGCTGGTCGGCTTGATGATGCATTCCTGCTTCCATGCGTCAAACGGCCCGGTTGTCTTGTCAACCAGCACTTCCAGCACGTAGGTTTTGCAGTCGTCGCCGGTCTTGCGATTCATCGCAATGTCCTTCAGAACCGTGTAGAAATCGCCGTCGGACGGGTCTGCGTAGTAGGTATCAACGCTCATGCTCGGCTCGTAACCGTTGTCTGTTGCACCCTGTTCATCGAGGATATTGCGGTATGTTTCAGTCTGCGGATTCAGTTCGACAGACATATCCTCAACGTCCTTGCCAATCAGGAACCATGCGGATGTTGTGCCGCCCATCGAAGAATCAATGTAGTGCAGCAGCGCGCTTCTTTTCAGCTTTCCCATTGTTGTTTCCTCCTCGGTTGTTTCTTCTTCGGTATCGGTACCGTCGCCGATACCGTAATCATTCAGGTATTCATCCATCATAAAAATGCTCCTTTCACGCGAACAATTCATATTCCGTTGTAATCTGCATCTGATACTGATAACCGGTTACAATTCCGTCCTCCGGAACCTCCATCAGCATTCCGTTTCCGGCTTCAATTTTATGCAGAATTCCTGTATCTATTGGAATTCCCGTTATCCCGTGCAGGTAATAATTCAGGTCAAGCAATGCGCTGGAATTTTGCAGGCGTTCATAATCGTTTATAGACGAAAATGTCGCATAAAGCAGGAACGTATGCTGCCGTTTCTGACTGCCGATGACATCTTCAAATAACAGTTTATCGTCCACAGATGACAGCCCGTAGCTGGTCGGTTCGTTGTCGGTGAAGTCGATGTGAACCGCGTTGCAGACAGCGGAAATCTGCGGATAATCCGTCAGAATTTTCCGCACGGTTTCAATAATATTCATGTGGATTTCGCCCCCAGAATTGCCGCCGTCCCGCGCAGGATTGCACGTTTCTCCTTCATTTTCATGTACTCAAACCACATACGCTGCCCCTGCGGATTTCCTCCGAACGGCGGTTGATGGCGTTTGTGCGCATAATAATCGCTGCGGGCAAAACGTGCTGTATAAATGATGACTCCGGGCATTGGATTTTCTGCCGAATCGCGCAGTTTTCCCGCATGATGCCAAAAGTATTTTGCAACCGGAACAAACGGTGTCATTCTGGTAATGCACTCGGAATCAACGTATTTCTGCGCTTTTGCAAGCCGGATTTTTCGTGCTGCGAGTGCTGACGGATACAGAATCAGATTGACGGTCATGCCGCTCACCTCGCTTCAATGTTGTAATCCGGTGCAATGCCGATTGTTTCCGCAGTGACGGTGCGGATAACGGCTGGATTGTATGCACGCAATGCAGATACACCCTGTGAAACGGTTTGTTCAGCTGCATTTGCAATTTCGACCGGACAGTCACCAAGCACAACAATATCTCCTGTTTTCGGCGTATATACGTTGTTTACGCAGTACAGATGCACGAATAAAACACCGGCATTCTGTGCGCCGGTTTTCTGCACTGTTTCGCCGCGAAGATCGGTATAAAATACGCCGCCGATGAAATGCCGCGTGTATGTATTTGCGGAATAAATGGTGACGGCTCCTGTGATTTTCAGCGGTTCTGCGCGGATTTTCTTGTGCCAGCAAAGCGGAATATTTGCTTCAATGCCCTGTATCGGTGTGCCGACCGTGCGCCAGAGTTCCCCGAAAAATCCGATTTTCCGGTCAGCCCATTTATGCGCGTCACCTTTCGGAATGCCGAGTGTATATCCGCCGCCGGACGGTTCTCCAATCAGTACATTTTCAACGGTTTCGGTTTCATTTCCGGTATACAAAATAATGCTTGTGCCTTTTATCAGTTGCATATCAATACACCTCAATTGCGCCGTACCGCTGTTGTTTTAACCCCAAATCACGCAGTTCATTGCGCAGAAAATATAAATCCTGACCGGCATTGACATACGTCACGGATGCGGAATATCCAAGTCCCGACTGTGTTTCCGATGAAACCGGCGCAGCATTTGCACTGTCAATCGCACGGCAGACCGCATTCACGATCACTGCTTTGACTGCAAGTGCAAAATCTTCTCCGGTTGTTTCATCAGCAATCATTGCGTCAATGTCCTTGTGATAATTCCGCGCTGTGACACGGAGCTTTGCGGATGCCTGCGCAAGCAGTACCTCCGCCGCCTCCTGCTGCTGCGCGGTCAGGGTGCGCCCGATTGCGAGAATGTCAGCGACGGACGCATAAACTGTACCCATTCCGATCACTCCGTTTCACAGGTCAAACCGGACAGATCATAACGCTGGGTGACTGTCTCGCCGTCCTTTGTGACCTGCACGCAGAACTTCTGACGGAGTTTGTCTGTGATCTTGAAGACGCCGTTCTTGTCTGCATCCAGCTCGACCAGCCCGCTGCCCTGGGAGGGCTCCAGACCGACCTTGACCGTGCTGTTTTCAATGTCCGCGTCAGGGAATTTCAGCACAAGGAAATTGCCCGCGCCCCAGTCGGTTGCAAGTGCGCCGGAATCGCAGTATTTCAGCGTGCCGGTGATTGCGTTTCCGGTCACGGTAATGCCGGTCTGCAAGGTACTGACCGTATGCCCGAATACTTTGCTCCCTGCTGTTTCAGGCTGTGCAGCGGGAGCCGTCAAGGGTTTACCTTGATGAGCGCGAAGCTGTTCGCATCAAGGATGCCCCAGCCGATGTATGCTTCGGAACGCAGAACAATTTCATTTGTGCGCTTCAGATCGCCCTGACCGTCCGGATCGCCGTACTGGATAATTTCCAGCGTGATATTCTCCGCATAGCCCCATTTGAACGCATTTGCAAAGTCACCGACAATCGCACGGAGCTTCTGATTTGTACCGAATGCAACCGTGCTGTTGATGTCGGATGCAAGTGCGCCGAATGCCGCCGGATTGCCGCCGAAACGGAATTCCGGATACATTGCCGCGCCGGAATCGGTCATCTTCATTGCACCGATTGCCGCGCCCATTGCCGGAGCCATTGCAATGCCGGTTACAATGCCGTCGCTGGTCTGAATTGCACCGACTGCTGCGTCAATATTGTCATCCGGTGTGCTGGAATTGTACGTGATGATGTGGCTCGCATCGGTCACAGTACCCTGAAAACTGTTTGTGCCGACGATCGCGGATGCGCTGCCGGTCGCCGGATTGACACCGTGCATTGCCGCAATATCCATACCGCGTGCAATTTTCTTTGCAAAACCGTCCGCATAGGTGCGGAGATACGGAATCTGCTTCTCCTCGGAAAGACGGATAAATTCATCCGTGACGCGGTGCTGATACACAAATTTAATCGGCTTGATTGTCACGGAAGTGAGTGCCGCATCACCGGCGGGCTTCTGTGCGCCTTCGCCGACAATTGCGGCTT
>Ga0213919_1000252_pt1 | contig 26110 bp, 29 predicted proteins | sample McNCre317MG_FD_161056 | JGI IMG/M metagenome (GOLD analysis project Ga0213919, IMG submission 161056) | Freshwater microbial communities from McNutts Creek, Athens, Georgia, United States - 3-17 MG | ecosystem: Environmental > Aquatic > Freshwater > Creek | place: USA: Georgia | collected... | reverse complement strand
ACGCTGATGCCAGCGCTCCATTCCCGCCTTGCCTGCCATGTTCAGGCCTCCCATGATCCATTGAAGATGGAACGAATTCTCCGGAACGGAACGGGCGGGGGAAGAACGCCGTTGGATTAACGCTTACCTTGGTGCAACAGGCGTTGAAGAGTGTGGACTACCTATGGCGGGCGCAATTGTCGGACGGTGATGATGCCGCCGCCCTTGTATATTTGAAAGGCACCGGGCAAGCCTTTGCCAACAACCAAGGCGAACAACAAGAGTTTTTTTCCTTCACCGGACAACAACTTATCCGCCCGGAAATATTTGCGGACGCGACAAATCCTAATTTTTACAAGGATTTCGCTCAAAGTGGAGTCCGTCGCAGCTTGGTAGTGGGCCTGAGAAAAGAGGTTAACGATTCGGGTGTCAGTCTGGCGGCCGATGCCAAAAATTTGGTAAAGACTATCAAGGACAATCCTCTATTCGCGGCGGGTTGGCTGCTTAATGCTGTCAAAAATATACCGCTAGGTGTGCTTGAGGGTTTCAAGGAGAGTGGGGCTTCCATCGGTGAAGGCGCTGCGGTCGCCCTGAATCCAGATATTACGGCTAAGCTGAATACTATTTACGGTGTCAACGTTTCCACTGCACAACAAGCGCTGCTGGCGGCCCGTATCACCTCAGCAGTCGCCGGCGCGGCGGGCGCTGCTAGGGTAGCATCTGAGGTGATGGAAGCTGCCGCCAAGACGCTGAGAGCGAAGGCTGCAGCGGCCGCGGACGTTGCAGCGGACGCGGCGCGGATTAAGCAAGCTGATATCAGTAACAACTTTTACCGTGATGGAGGAATCGCTGATCCCACTAAGGCTGTGTCAGTCTCCGGGCCGTGGAAATCTGTTGCCGAACTGACGCCAGCCGAGGCTGACGCGCTAATCGCATCTCGCTTACCGACAGGAGTCACTGTCCGGGGAGGCGTCAACGCGAATCAGGAAAACATAAAAGCTATTTTGGATGGATATCAAGCGCCTTATTTTCCCAATACGCAGATACTGGAAGTGTCTACTTCTCAGCCGACACAGTTCGTGCGGGTATTTGGTGGCGAGTCAAGGCAGTCAGGTGGCTGGGTGATGCGAGCAGAGGACATTCAAGGACTAACGCCCCAACAGATCGCCGCCAAGTTCAGCTTGCCGCAGGTGCCTACCATGGTGACTGACGTTACCGTGCCGGCCGGCGTAAGACTGAATGTCAGTGTCGCTAACGGCATTTCACCTAATGTGGGCAAGAACATTTTGACCGGAGATAACTTCGGCGGTGGAGGGGTGTAGTTTGAGATTTTGACTCGTCCCCCGACCAGTAAGGAGTTTGCAACTTGGTTTAACAGTCCGAGGCCTTTGAAATGATTGATGAAATTATTGAGATCCAAGACATGCCCGTCAAGGTGTCTTGTGAATTGCATATTCCTGATAATGGGCGGATTATTCTTGTGGATTGGGGCATAAACGGCAGATTGCACACATTGCAAGTAGCGAACCACAATATCTTCCGCCTCGACAAAAATTGTCAGGTTGTGTGGCAGGTCACCAGGAACGAACACGGGAAATTGGACTGGGATGCAATGCATCGCCATGCACATGAAAAGGGTTTTGACGGCTGCCGCGAACCATTCGGAGACTTCGTACTGAAATACCCCGACGGCCGCACCAATATAGACCCACAAACCGGCTCCCCCCCTGAGAGTGCCATTTGGGAGTTGGGCTGTATTGTTTGTGTTCGCAGTTTCAGTTCGCAGTCCTACGAACTGGACATCGAAACAGGAGTTGCTGCCAACGTTACGCCAGGAAGGCAACGCCGCTGGTAAGAATTTTCCTATATATGTGTCCATCGAAGAGCGAATTGCCGCAGAGCATCCGCTGCGGCGGTGCATCCATGAGCATGAAAACGATCGAGGTGCCGGATTATGTGTCGGATGAGTTTGATCGGCCGCTGAGTCACCCTAGTAAGCGCGCCAATGCGATCAATCTCAGTATTGATAGGGTGTACCACTTGGCTGCTGAGGCTCTAAAGGGTCTTGAATGGCCAGACTGGGAAATTGAAGGGCAAAATTACCACTCTCTTAATAATGTTGAGCCTTATGGGTTTGAGCGTGTAGGCTCGAGATTTTATATCTATTTAGAGCAACGTGGCAGGAAGATGCCTATTGCCGTCTTCAAGAGTTACTATATGGCTGCCGACTACTTTGTTTGGTTGGTCTCAAAGGGGATGCGGGCAATTCAATGGGATTCTTTTATGGATATGGAACCTTGATCTCAGAGTAACCGTTCAGTCCCCTACACCCCAGGTAATCCTCCCAATTTAAGCATTTATCATACCACAGGCTTGTAAGCATGGAACTTGTGAGGCTTGTCCGAGGGGCAGAGGCAGGGCCGTCATTATCCCAAATGCCCGCCGACTTCACCCGGCGGGTGCGCAGAGAAACGCCGAAAACCCGTGCTCGCCAAGGGATTGGCCGGGGCGGGTCACGGATTCAGGAATATCTCAGTCAGGTAAAGGGAAATCCATGAAAATAGAATGGGATGGCAGATATGATTTTGTTCCTACAAGGCCCAAGCCAATACCAAATTGGGCCCTGAAGGAGCTCGCGGACGAACTAGAAAGATTGAATGTGGACGTTAATACTCAGTTGCTAGGTGTTCCCGATGCGTTTGGGGATGGAGGATGGTGTATTCATGAGGAGGACGGCGTTTGGCTCGTCTACCATTCGGAGCGTGGTCGAAGATCGGGGGCCGCCATATTTACAAGCGATTTTGACGCCGCAAACTACTATTTGTGGATTCACATCTGCTCCCCGGAGGCAGACAACTCCTCTGTAGGCCGATTGCCGCGCTTGCGCTGATGCTGCCCATCGGAAAAAGGGGGGACTGGGAGGCGATCCTGGCCGCCCACGTCGTCGAAGGCGCGAGCTATGCCTGCAGTTGGCGGAAGGAGGCCATGGTCATGGTGCACCTCCAGCTGGAAATCTATACGTATGTACAGTACAGCCGCACGACCGCCATCAGCAGTCGTCCAAGCCGAACATCGTTGTCAATCAAGAAAAATTATGCACGGAAAAAAATCTATTAATGATGCGCTGAAAGAATACATTGGGTTTGGTACTTTGCTTTCTCCGAGGAGTGATGTTGCCGCTTTGGTTAATAATTATGATTTTGAGATTAATAAAAAAATTTTTGAAATACTTGAAGAGCTGGATACGGTGCAAGTTGACTGGAATAAGTTTGATCTTGAGCATGCGGCAGAGTTTGCTGTAGGCGAGGTTTTCAAGAAGTTCACGTTTCTAGATGAAGATAGTAAGAAAGCTTTGGCTTGGAAATTTACCTTCGACTGGAGATAGCCTCAGGGCAATCGCGTGGCCCTTAAGATATGCACAAATATGAACTGCTGCGCTTACGTGCGGAGGAGCTCCGGAGTATTCTAGGAGAATATGCTGAGAAAGATCCGGATGTTGCGGAGTTTCTGCAACGCTGGATGCTGTGGTATGGGAGGATTTGCCGTCGGGAGATTAGACTTCCGTGTTTTGAGTACCGATTGGGCGTTTATTTTGCAAATCCTGATTTGTCACCTTTGGCTGAGCGTTATCGTTTTGGAAAAGCTAATCGTCTGGACGATGCTGTGCTTAATTTCAATATGGCGATGTCGGACTGGCTCTCCAGCCCGGAATATGTAGCGCAACTTAAGGCTCGGGGAGAGGAGCCAGATATTGTTCCCGACGAGTCACCACCACCTGAGGAAGAAGTTCCGTTGCCCACAACTTCTGAACCTTTGCCTCGTAGCCTGAAAGGCTGGTTGCGTCCGGTGACCCTTTGTTTGAGGCTCTGATAAAAAAAGACCACGGTTTTGTGCCAATTCCCGGCTACCTTGGCCGCTGGGGGCCGGCATGACGGCGAGCCCGGGGCCAAAACGATCTGGCTCGGTCTGGGGGAGGTGGCCGTCGTCGTCGAAGGTGCTCGCTACGCCCCCGGCAGTTGGCCGAAGGAGGGAGTTGTGTATAAGTGGATGGATTTAAGTACCTTGCTGTATTAAAAGGGAAGCCATGATAATAGAATGGGGTGATAAGTACGAGTTTGTCTCTTCGTTGCCCGAGAAGATACCCAATTGGGCTCTTACAGAGTTGGCGGAAGAACTGAAAAGATTGAATGTGGACGTTAATGTTCAATTGCTAGGCGTTCCCGATGCTTTTGGGGATGGAGGATGGTGCATTCACGAGGAGGACGGCGTTTGGCTCGTTTACCATTCTGAGCGTGGGCGAAGATCGCGTCCTGCAATATTTACAAGTGAGTTCGACGCCGCAAACTACTATTTATGGATTCACATCTGCTCCCCGGAGGCAGACAACTCATCCGTAGGTCAATTGCCGCGTATTCGCTGACCCCGCTATCTCAAACGTGTGCGTGACTCGACGTCACCAAGAAAGTCACCGGAAACGGAGATGATTACGCGAAGCTCGGAAAAAAGAAGGGCGCGCGGGTGCGTGCAAATCTCCGGTGATCCTGGCCGCTGGGGATGACGATGCCCTGTCGTCCGCACTGAAAGTCCCCCGCATCGGCCCGACTTAAACCGACAGCCTGTGCGGAAGCCGGGGTGATTCACCTTGTAAGCGGAGAGCGGATCATGCGATGGCGATACGGGTCAGGTCTGCTGGGGGTGTCACTGCTCTTGCACTTGATCGTGTTCTGGCCATCCGGCGAGGTGCGGCAAGAATCGCCGGGTGGAAGGCTTCCCCCTCTGCGCCTGACGCTTCCCGTTCAGGAAGGAGGCGGGGTGGTGAATCCTGGCGAGGTGGGCGTTGTGGCGAAAGCGTCGTCCGCACCGGGCGCTGCGCAAGGCTTGCATAGCGTCGGGGAGGGCAGGAGGTCTGTCGTGGACCCGAACGTCAGGATTGCTGCTGATCGGAAAAACCGAAAACCTCGATCGATCGAGAAGCCCGGAGTGCCGGTACCGGCGGACGGCTTCACCGGCAATGATCTCCATAAAGAAAAATTGCCGGCAAAGGGGCTTGATGGTGGGTTTGCCGGTGCTTCAGAGGGCCGGCAAGGCGGGCCGGAGGGAAGGCCTGGGAACTCCTTGTTGCGCTACCGGTTTGCATTGGCGGCCGCTGCAGTCGCCTTGCAGGGCGCGATTGGTGTCGGTGGGGCAGGCGGTGGCGCGGTGGTGGTCGAAGTCCGCTTCTCCGGAGGAGGCGCCGGAAGCCCTACGCTGGCGATCACTCAGTCAAGCGGAACCGATGAACTGGATTCGACCGCGCTTGCATTGCTCGCCAGGGCCGCTCGCACGGTGCCAGCACCTCCTGCAGCTGGAGGCGAAGCCCTAGTCGTCAGCATGCCCGTGGTTTTTGACTTCGAAGGGCTTTGAGTTGTCTTTATGTTCCGACCGATGGGCTGATGAGGTTGGCGAGACTGGTGGTATGAAGTTCAAAGCGCCCGCGCTCCTGGTCGGCGAAGAAGCATTTCAGCGTGTAGTCGATGGAGCGGAAGGCGATTTCGTCCCAGGGAATCTCGGATCGGGTCATCAAGACAACTTCGAGTGATTCCTCACCAGGATGAAAATCGAGGTCGAGTAGTTTTGCCCGGTAAATGATATGAATCTGGCTGATGTGTGGAATGTCCACAAAGGTGAACATCGGCTCGAGTTCGATTCGAGCACCGGCTTCTTCAAGGGTCTCGCGTAGCGCTGCGTCTCCGCAAGTTTCGTTGTTTTCCATGAATCCGGCGGGGAGGGTCCACTTCCCGTAGCGCGGTTCGATGGCTCGACGGCACATCAGGATCCGGTCCTCCCACGTGGCGAGAGCGCCGACCACGACCTTCGGATTCTGGTAATGGATGGTGCCGCATTGATCGCAGACATGCCTCGGCAGGTTGTCGCCGGGAGGGATTCTGAGAGTCACCGGGGCACCGCAATGGGAGCAGAAGTTCATGGTCTTAAGTGATCAAGAGTGGTGCGACAATTCTAAGGGAGCTGCCTCGGAAATTTCCTCGTTGTCGTCGCCTTCGCCATCCTGCGCCTGTAGAAATAGGTTCCGGATAGGAAGAAAGCCAGCGCAAGGCTGGCTTTCTTGGTGTGGTGGGCCTGCAGGGGCTCGAACCCTGGACCAAAGGATTCGTCACACTTCGACTTTCGTCGCCGAAGCACCGGCCGGGGCTGGTACTTCATTTGTGCGCTGGACTATCTCATCGCCTTCCGCACCGATGCATGGCACGCTGCAGGGTAAGGCGTCGGGCGCTCTTGGCGGTCATTAAGGGGGCTGAACCCCTCCGCTAGTCTCTGCACCTTCCGGGGCTGTAGCCCCGGCTTGGCTCAGGATTGCCATGCACGCATCGCTGCGTGGGTAGGTTTCCCTGAGTTCACCCGATTTTTCAATCGCCGTTTCCGGCAAAAGTCACCATCGATGAGTCCTCTGCTCTAACCGACTGAGCTACAGGCCCGAAGCTGTAATTCTACCAGCCTGCCCCTTGTGGAGCGAGGCCGGCTTCTTGAGAGGTTTCAAGCCTCGTTGTCGAGGAAACTGCGCAGGCGTTCGGAGCGGCTGGGATGGCGCAGCTTGCGCAGCGCTTTGGCTTCGATCTGGCGGATACGTTCTCGGGTCACATCGAACTGCTTGCCGACTTCCTCGAGCGTGTGGTCCGTGTTCATCTCGATGCCGAAGCGCATGCGCAGCACCTTGGCCTCCCGCGGGGTCAGGGAGTCGAGGACTTCCTTGGTGGCGTCACGCAGGCTGGAGTAGAGCGCTGCTTCAGCCGGCGCCAGCGTCGCATTGTCCTCGATGAAGTCGCCCAGGTGGGAGTCGTCGTCGTCACCGATGGGGGTTTCCATCGAGATCGGCTCCTTGGAGATCTTCAGGATCTTGCGGATCTTCTCCTCGGGCATTTCCATCTTCTCGGCCAGGGTCGCGGGATCGGGCTCGTTGCCGGTTTCCTGCAGGATCTGGCGGCTGATGCGGTTCATCTTGTTGATCGTCTCGATCATGTGCACCGGGATGCGGATCGTGCGCGCCTGATCAGCGATCGAACGGGTGATGGCCTGGCGAATCCACCACGTGGCGTACGTGGAGAATTTGTAGCCGCGGCGGTATTCGAACTTGTCCACCGCTTTCATCAGGCCGATATTGCCTTCCTGGATGAGGTCGAGGAACTGCAGGCCGCGGTTGGTGTACTTTTTGGCGATGGAGATCACCAGGCGCAGGTTCGCCTCGGTCATCTCGCGCTTTGCGCGGCGGGCTTTGGCTTCGCCTGTGGACATCTGTTTGTTGATGTCCTTGAGCTCTTTCAGCGGAATGCCGATCCGCGCCTGCAGATCGATGAGCTTCTGTTGCTCCTCGAGCACCGCGGGCTGCATGCGCATCAGTACCGGCGCGTTGTTGGGACCAGCGGTGATCTCGTCCTTCAGCCAGTCGAGATTGGTCTCATTGCCGGGGAAGCTCTTGATGAAGTGCGGGCGCTGCATGCCGGCCTTGTCCACGCAGAGGTGAAGGATCTTGCGCTCGTGGGCACGAGCCTGGTCCACCATGTGGCGCACCGCGTCGCACAGACGTTCGGTGGTGCGGGCGGTAAAGCGGATGTTCATCAGCTCGTTGGAGACCTGCTCCTGGAGCTTGAGATAGTTCTTGTCCTGGTAACCCTTCTTCTTGAGGGTGGCGTCCATCTTTTCGTAGAGGGCGCGCAGGTTGGCGAAGCGCTCCAGGGCGTCCGCCTTCATCTTGATCAGCGACGCGGACTGGGCGCCTCCGCCTCCTTCGCCATCCTCTTCATCGTCTTCCTCGGCCTCATCGACTTCGAGCTCCTCGCTCTCGGCGAGCGCTTCGATATCCTCGACCGCATTCGGGTCGATCAGGCCATCGATCAGCTCGTCGATGCGCATCTCGTCGCGGCCGATCTTGTCGGCGGATTCGAGAATGTCGGCGATGGTGGTCGGGCAGGCCGAGATGGCCTGGATCATGTGCTTGAGGCCTTCCTCGATGCGTTTGGCGATCTCGATTTCGCCTTCGCGGGTGAGCAGTTCGACGGTGCCCATCTCACGCATGTACATGCGTACCGGGTCGGTGGTGCGGCCGAATTCGGAATCCACGGCCGACAGGGTCTGCTCGGCTTCGGCTTCGGCCTGTTCGTCGTCGACGACGGTGGGTGCGACTTCCGACATCAGCAGGTCTTCGGCGGCGGGGGCCACGTCGAAGACCTGGATGCCCATGTCGTTGAAGGTGCTGATGATGGACTCGATCTGCTCGGCGTCCACAAGGTCGTCAGGCAGATGGTCGTTGATCTCGGCGTAGGTGAGGTAACCCCTTTCCTTGCCAAGCGCGATCAGCGTCTTGAGGCGCGTGCGGCGGACTTCGGCCTCTTCCGCCGAAGGGGCCTCGGCGATCATCGGGGCGAGTTTGTCCTTGACCTTCGCTGCACGCGGCTTGGCGGGCGCTTTGCGCGGTTGTTTGGGCTTTTCCGTGGTCATGGCTTTCCTCGAAGGTTCGTCCGATTTGTGCTCGGTTTTCTGTGCCGCGAGATTTTCGCGAAACCGTAAATTGTATTACAAATCTGATACTTTTGGGCGTGATTTGAGCTTCTGTTTGAGCGACAGGAGTTCTGCGAGGCGGCGTGCGTCGGCCAGCGTGCTCCCCGTTTCGCTAGTCCTCTGGTTGAGCGCGCGGATCTCCTTTTCGACGAGATCGGCCTCGAGCTTATAGAGTGTGTCGTTGAACTGAGGTTCGATCGTCGCCTCGTCGAGGGGTGCGTCTTCCAGTTGCCCGGCCATGCGAGCCAGGACCAGCGCGTGGGGCGTGTCGCGGTAGTGTTCGAGCAGTGCGCCGATGCCGTGAGTCGGTAGTTCGCCGACGCTCATCGCGTCGACGATGGCGATCAGCGCGAGGCCTTCGGCGCTGTCGGCGGGCAGCAGGTCCACGGGCAGGCGCGCGGCCCAGGCCGGGTGCTGGACGACCAGCTTGAGCAGGGTTTCGACCGGCGTCTGCGGTGCCTGGCGCGGCGGCTGCCGGGGGAGGTCGTAGCCGGTGCGGCGCCGGCCACGGAAGCTGCGATCTCCGAATCGGGGGGCGACATCGTCGAAGGGCGGTGCGCCGGCATTGCGCGGGGGCGGCAGCGCCGCGGTCTTCAGGCCGAAGGCCTGTTCGACCTCTGTCTGCGTGAAGCCGGCCGTTTCGGCGAGCATCTTGATGATCTGCAGGCGCAACAGTGGGGCGCCAATGCGGGTGATCAGCGGCTTGGCCTCGTGGACCAGCTTTGCGCAACCTTCGGCGGTGGTGAGATCGACGTCTTTCTGCAGTTCGGCAAGCAGGAACTCCGCCAGCGGCAGCGCACGGTTCATGGCGGTGCGGAAGGCGTCCGGCCCCTCGGCGCGGATGAAGCTGTCCGGATCGTGTTCTTCGGGCAGGAACAGGAAGCTCAGTGTCTTGTTGTCGGCCAGGTGCTCGAGACTCACCTCCAGGGCCCGGCCCGCCGCGCGGCGGCCTGCCGCATCGCCGTCGAAGCAGAACACGACGCGGTCGCTAAGCCTCAGCAGTTTCTGGATGTGGTGGGGTGTGGCGGCGGTGCCAAGCGTGGCGACAGAATTGTGGACGCCGAACTGGGCCAGTCCCACCACGTCCATATATCCCTCGACGACCAGTATGCACGCCTGCTCCCGGATGCTCTGGCGGGCCTGGACGAGGCCGTAGAGTTCGCGGCCCTTCTCAAAGAGCGACGTTTCGGGCGAGTTGAGGTATTTGGGCTCGCCCTTGCCAAGCACGCGGCCACCGAAGCCGATGACCTTGCCGCGCTGGTCCTGGATCGGGAACATGATGCGGTCGCGGAAGCGGTCGTAGCGCCGTCCCTGCTCGTTTTCCAGCACGAGCCCGCATTCGAGCAGGCTGGCGGCGCTGTAATCGGCAAAGGCGGCTTGCAGCGCCTGCCAGCCCTCGGGAGCATATCCGAGTCCATAGCGGGCGGCGATCTCGCCGCTCAGTCCCCGGCCCTTCAGGTAGTCAATGGCAACCGGGCTGCGCTTCAATTGTTCCTTGTAAAAGCGGGCGGCCTGGGTCATGACCTCGGTCAGTGACTGCTCCTTGGCCCGGTCGTGGCTGGGGGTGGAGTCGTCATCGGGGACTTCCATGCCGACGGTTCCAGCCAGTTCCTTGACCGCATCGACGAAGCCGAGGCCGCTGTACTCCATCAGGAAGCTGATGGCGCTGCCATGCACGCCGCAGCCGAAGCAGTGGTAGAACTGCTTGGTCGGACTGACCGAGAACGAGGCGGATTTTTCGCCGTGAAAGGGGCAGCAGGCGAAATAGTTTGCGCCGCCCTTCTTGAGCGGCAGGTAACGTTCGACCACCTCGACGATGTCGACGCGGGCAAGCAGATCCTGGATGAAGGATTGCGGAATCATGATGTTCGGTCGGCTCCCGGGCGTCAGCTCCGGGGGCCGTGTTCATGAATCCTAGTTGGCGAGGCGGGATTTCACCAGTCTGGAAACTTCTGCCATGTCCGCTCTGCCGGCGAGCCTCGGCTTGAGTGCGGCCATCAACTTGCCCATGTCGGCAGCGCTGGCGGCGCCGGTGGCGGCGATCGCGGCATCCACTTCGGCGGCGATCTGCTCGGTGCTCAGGCCGGCCGGCTTGTAAGCGGTCAGGACGTCGATCTCGAAGCGCTCGGCGCTGGCCAGGTCGAAGCGCTGGGCGGCCTCGTACTGGGCAACGGAGTCGCGGCGCTGCTTGAGCATCTTGTCAACGACGGAGATCACCGCCGCGTCGTCCAGTTCAATGCGCTCGTCCACTTCTTTCTGCTTGATTGCCGCGAGGAGCAGCCGCAAGGCGGACAGGCGGGCACTTTCCTTGGCGCGCATGGCGGCCTTCATATCTTCGTTGATCCGGGCTTTGAGGGACACGAACGGGATTCCTGGCGGTTGGAAGGGCGCGCGGGCGCCGATGACAAAACGCAAACGCCACGCGCTCGCGCGGAAGGCGCGTATCGCGTGGCGACGGGGAAGCGTGTACTCGGGTGTTGCTTAGTACATCTTCGGGGGCAGGGTCTGGCTGCGGAGGCGCTTGTGGTGGCGCTTGACGGCGGCAGCGAGCTTGCGCTTGCGCTCGGCGGTCGGCTTCTCGTAGAACTCGCGGGAGCGGAGTTCGGGCAGCAGGCCCACTTTTTCGATCGTGCGCTTGAAGCGACGGATGGCAACTTCGAACGGTTCGTTTTCTTTGACGCGGATACCCGGCATTGCGTGCTTCCTCGAAAATTCTTTTGGCGGAAAAGCGAGGATTATAACCAAGTCCCCGCCGCCCACCAAGCCCAATTTTCGCTTTGCGTGCGCTGAGGCGCTAAAATCAGACTTTTTCCACTTCCCTCTTCGGGCTGACCATGCGCGTTCTCGGTATCGAAACCTCCTGCGACGAGACCGGCGTAGCCATCTACGATACGGATAGAGGCTTGCTGGATCATCGCCTGCACTCGCAGATCGATCTTCATGCGGCCTATGGCGGGGTGGTGCCCGAACTGGCGTCGCGCGATCACATCCGCCGCCTGCCGCTGCTGCTGCGCGAAACCCTGGATGCGACCGGGCTCGCGATCGGTGATATCGACGCGGTCGCCTACACGGCGGGGCCCGGCCTCGCCGGCGCGCTGCTGGTCGGGGCCAGTGTCGCCGCTGCGCTGGGCGTCGCGCTCGGGGTGCCGGCACTGCCTGTCCATCACCTCGAGGGGCATCTGCTGTCACCGCTGCTGTCGGCGAATCCGCCGGGTTTCCCCTTCGTGGCGCTGCTGGTTTCCGGGGGGCATACGCAGTTGATGCGGGTGACGGGTATTGGCGATTACGCGCTGCTCGGCGAAACCGTGGACGATGCGGCCGGCGAGGCTTTCGACAAGACGGCGAAGCTGATCGGTCTCGGCTATCCCGGCGGGCCTGCGCTGGCCCGGCTGGCGCAGGAAGGCCGGCCGGGGCGCTTCAGGCTGCCGCGGCCGATGTTGCGCAGCGGGGATTTCGACTTCAGTTTCAGCGGCCTTAAGACCGCGGTACTCGCCGCCGCGTCGGCGCCGGACTTCGTCGCTGCCGACCGGGCCGATCTGGCGGCCGAATTCCAGGCGGCGGTAGTGGACGTGCTCGTGGCCAAGGCGGTGGCGGCGCTCCAGCACACGGGGCTCAGGCAACTGGTGGTTGCCGGCGGGGTTGGCGCGAATCTCGCGCTGCGCGCGGCGCTGGACGCCGCGAGCGCAAAGCACGGGGCGCAGGTCTTCTATCCGGAACTTGAGCTATGCACCGACAACGGCGCGATGATCGCCTTTGCCGGCGCCATGCGCTTCAAGGGGGGGCAGCAGGCCGCGACGTCGGATGGCCGCTTCGCGGTGCTGCCGCGCTGGAGCCTGCAGGACATTGGGCCTCCGCAGCGAGGCGGCGGAGCCTGATGCGCGCCGCTTTCAGGCTTCCTTCTTCTTGCTGCCTATGCGGCTCTCCTGGCCCGCGAGGAGGCGCTTGATGTTGTCCTTGTGGCGCCACAGGAGCAGCGCTGACATCACCGTAACGGCGCCGATCCAGTTCAGGTCGAGATTGAACAGGAAGGCGAGGCCCGGCGCTGCCACGGCGGCACCGAGCGCGGCGAGGGACGAATAGCGCAGCGTGAAGGCGATGGCAAGCCAGACGCCGAGCACCGTCAGTCCCAGCAGCCCCGTCGCACCGATCAGCACGCCGGCCGCCGTGGCGACGCCCTTGCCGCCTTTGAAGCCGAGGAAAACGGGCACCAGATGCCCGATGAAGGCGGCCAGGCCGGCAGCGGGTGCGGCCTCGGCCCCGAGACCGAAGGAAGGTGCGAAGCTCCCCGCCAGCCACACCGCCAGCCAGCCCTTGAAGGCGTCGCCAACCAGGGTCAGGGCCGCGGCGAACTTGTTGCCGCTGCGCAGCACATTGGTGGCGCCGGGGTTGCCCGAGCCATAGGAGCGTGGGTCGGCCATGCCGAAAAGCCGGCTGACGACGACCGCGAAGGGGATTGAGCCGATCAGGTAGGCGGCGAGAAGCAGCAGGGTCAGGTCCATTATTGAGGGCGCTGTCGGGGGTGCGCAAGATAGAATGGCTGCGATTTTAACTGGGACGGACGATGGATTTCATTTTTATCGAGGCATTGCGGGTCAGGTCCCGGGTTGGCATCTATCCGCGGGAGCGGGTGACGGAGCAGACGCTCGAGTTGAATCTGACCTTCGGTGTCCCCGACGCGGCGGCCGAGCGTGACGACATTGCCGACACGATCGATTACGCGCAGGTGATAGAGCGTATCCGCGACGAACTGGCGCGGCATCAATTCAATCTGATCGAAACGCTCGGCGAATTCATCGTCAATTTGCTGTTCGACGAATTCGGCGCCCCATGGGTGAAACTGGCGATCGCCAAAATCGGGGTGATGAAGGATGTGCGGCGGGTCGGTGTATTCATTCAGCGTGCCCGTAATGGCTCCGAGCCGCCTCTCCACGCACCCGCAGCAGGCCTTCCGGGCTAGTCTGGAGGGCCTGCTGCGGCGGATGCCGGTGACGGAATCCGCGATCGCTCAGGCAGCCGTGACTTCGACGGCAGCCGGGGCTTCGGTACGCAGTTCGTCGAGGGGCTTGTCCTGGGCCAGCCAGTCGATGACCCACTGGGGCTTGCGACCATGGCCGGTCCAGCCGATTGCCGGGTTCTCCGGGTGACGGAACTTGATCACCGATGCCGGCTTGTCAGTGGCTTTTCTGGCGGGCTTGGGTGCCGTGGGCTTTTTCGGTGCGGCAGGCTCGGCTTTTTCCGCGGCGTCCTGACCGATCACCTCGGTCAGGCTCATGCCGTGCTCGGCCGCGAGCTTCTGCATGCGCTTCAGCAGATCCTTCCGCGCGGTGTCGGAGCGGCGCCGGATCTCCGCCTCCACTTTGGTCTGCAGACGACGCAATTCGGCGAGGGAAAGGGTGGAGATATCCATGGCGCAGTTTCCTTGGTCTTGATGGTTTTGGTGAGGGCCGCCTTGGTGTGATAAGCGGGAATGAAGCGCTTTTTCAGAGCTTCTTTTCTCTTTATATTCTGCCATTATTGTCCGTGCATTTGGCAAGTGTTTTTTGAATTCATTCCAGTGCGACGTCCACAAGGCCCGGTTGCAGCAGTCTGAGGATTTCGTCTGGCTTCACGCCAACCAGAAAGCCCCTTTTCCCGCCGTTGATGTAAATGATCGGCAACTCGACAATGCTGCGCTCCATGAATACAGGCAGCGTTTTTCTGGTGCCGAAGGGGGAGGTTCCGCCGACGAGATAGCCGGTGTGACGCTGGGCCACGGGCGGCTCGCAGGGGCTGATGTACTTGCGGCCGGTCTGGCGTGCGAGTTCTTTTGTCGACACCTTCCGGTCACCGTGCATCAATACGAGGAGGGGCTGGCGGCTTTCGTCTTCCATTACCAGCGTCTTCACGACTGCGTGTTCGTCGACATTCAATTCGCGGGAGGAGACCCGAGTGCCGCCATGCTCCTCATAGGCGTACAGGTGGGGTGTGAATGCGGTTTTGTGCTGGCGCAGGAAGCGCGTCGCCGGCGTTTCGGGCGGGTGCTGGGTTGGGCGTGACATGGCGGGATCAAATGAGCGGCAATTGGATTGTCTCAGGGGGCGGTGCGCCTTCATGGCGTAATAGCCAGCGCTTGGCATCGAGCAGGAATCCGCCCCGGTCATGGGCGAATCCACCCAGCCCCGAGGCTGCGACGACCCGGTGACAGGGAATGACGATCGGAAAGGGATTGTCACCACAGGCCTGGCCGACCGCGCGGGCGGCGCTATGGGCCTCGCGGGCGAGTGCCCCGTAAGTACGGGTGTGGCCCCGGGGAATCGCGGCGATCGCAGCCCAGATGCGGCGCCGGAAAGCGCTGCCGTGAAGCGCCAGAGGAAGGTCGAAGCGGAAATCCGGGTCGGCGAGATATCGCTCGAGCTGTTCGGCGGCCAATTCGGCGAGTCTATTGGCGGACGTCTGGCATGGATGGTCCGGCGGCAGGAATTCAATCGTGTCGACGAATTGCTCCGTGCTCGCGATGCCGAGAGCGCCGAACGGCGCGGCAATTACCGCGGAGAACTTTCGGGATGGCGGCAGCATAGCGGGATTCCGTTGGGTGAGCGGATGCCCGGCAAGGACGTTTCAGCCCGTCGATGGCCGCACGCCCGCTCACGGTGAGTTCAGCCCCGCTCGGCCGCTCAGGCACGTACCTGGCCGTCGCCGAAGACGATCCATTTCTGGCTGGTCAGGCCTTCGAGGCCGACCGGGCCGCGGGCGTGGATCTTGTCGGTGGAAATGCCGATCTCGGCGCCCAGGCCATACTCGAAACCGTCGGCGAAGCGGGTCGAGGCGTTGATCATCACCGAGGCCGAGTCGACTTCCCGCAGGAAACGCATCGCCCGCGTGTAGTGCTCGCTGACGATGGCTTCGGTGTGACCCGACGAATAGCGGTTGATGTGTTCGATGGCTGCGTCGAGGCCGGCGACGACCCGGACGGCAATGATGGGCGCCAGAAACTCCTCGGACCAGTCGGCCTCGACGGCTTCCTTCAGTTGTGTGTCGGGTACGCCCGCTTCGCGCAGGATCGCCAGCGCCTCCGGGCAGGCGCGCATCTCGACCCCCTTGGCGGCCAGCATCGCGCCGATGGATGGCAACTGGGCGCGGGCGATGCGGGCATCGACGAGCAGCGATTCGGTGGTGTTGCAGGTGCCGTAACGCTGCGTCTTGGCGTTCTCGACGATGGCCAGGGCCTTTGCCGGATCGGCGAATTCGTCGACGAACACGTGGCAGTTGCCGTCAAGATGCTTGATGACCGGTACACGGGCGTCGCGGGAAATGCGCTCGATGAGGCTCTTGCCGCCGCGGGGGACGATCACGTCCACGAATTCGGGCATCGCGATGAGTTCGCCGACCGCGGCACGGTCGGTGGTCTCGATGACCTGGATCGCCATTTCGGGCAGGCCCGCGGCGGCGAGGCCGGCGCGCACGCAGTCGGCGATGGCCTGGTTGCAGTGCAGCGCTTCCTTGCCGCCGCGCAGGATCGCCGCGTTGCCCGACTTGAGGCACAGGGCCGCGGCGTCGGCGGTGACGTTGGGGCGGGCTTCGTAGATGATGCCGATGACGCCGAGCGGCACGCGCATCTTGCCGACGGTGATGCCGGAGGGGCGGCGCTTGAGATCGCTCATTTCACCGACCGGGTCGGGCAGCGCGGCGACCTGTTCGAGGCCGGCGGCCATCGCCTCGATGCCCTTCGCGGACAAGGTCAGGCGGTCGATCATCGCCGGCTCGAGGCCGTTGGCGTGGGCTTCGGCCAGGTCGCGGGCGTTGGCGGTGGCCAGCTCCGTGGCACGCTTGCGGATCTCCCCGGCCATCGCCAGGAGGGCCTTGTTCTTGGCGTCGGTCGAGGCGGCTGCCACCGCGCGTGAGGCGGCGCGGGCCTGGCGGCCGACAGTCTGCATGTAGGTCTTGATGTCCATCGTGTCTCTTTTCAAGTCGGGGTCAGCGGCGGGCCGGGGCTGCGCCGGGGGTGAGGCGCAGACACAGTTGCAGGCATTCGTCCCAGACGTCGCCGCGGGCGAGCCCCTTGATCATCCGGTCAATTTTCGCTGCGTGCAAGATCGCGGTGCGCAGCGTGCCCGCCTGCAGGCGCGGCAGCGCGCGCTGGATGGCCTGCCGGCGGCGGTCGTCGAAGACCCGTTCGGCCTTCAGCAGCGCCGGCAGGGGCTGACCATCGTCCATGCCCTGACGCAGGTTGGCGAGGCTGCGGATCTCGTTGGCGAGGGTCCACAGCACCAGCAGCGGGGCTTCGCCCTCGCCCTTGAGCCCTTCGAGCAGGCGGGCGCAGCGCGCGGCGTCGCCGTCTAGCAGCGCATGGCGAAGCTTGTCCACGTCGTAGCGGGCGACATTGAGAATGGCATCGCGAATGGCATCGAGGGAAAGCTCCCCCGGGGGATGGAGCAGGCCGAGCTTGAGGATCTCCTGGTGGGCAGCGAGCAGGTTGCCTTCCACGTGATCGGCGATGAAGGCCAGCGCGTCGGCGCTGGCGTGCTGCTGCTGGCGGGCCAGGCGTCGGGCGATCCATTCGGGCAGGCGGTCCCGCTCGGGGGCGTTGAGTTCGACGACGACGCCGGCCTCGGAAAGGGCGGTGAACCAGCTGGCCTTGCGGCCCGCCCAGTCGAGCTCGGGCAGTGTGAGCAGGGTGACGACGCTGCTGTCGAGGGTCTTCGCGTAGCGTTGCAGCGCCTCGCCGCCTTCGCGCCCGGGCTTGCCGTTGGGGATGCGCAGATCGATGAGCTTGCTGGCGCCGAACAGCGAGAGATTGCCGGCCGCCGACTGCAGGCTGTCCCAGCGGAAACCCTGGCCGGTGACCAGCACCTCGCGTTCGGTAAAGCCCTGCTTGCGGGCCGCTGCGCGGATTGTGTCGCCCGTTTCGAGGACCAGCAGGGGCTCGTTGCCGAACAGGACGTAGAGCGGGGCGAGGGGCTTGTCGAGGTGGGCGGAGAGCTGCTCGGGGCGCAGATTCACGGCTTGGGCGCGGCAGCCGGGGCCGGCGGCGCGTCAGGCATTTTTGCGGCAGCGAGGCGACGCATCAGCTGTTGCACCAGATCGTTCTGCATGTCGCGGTAGAGCAGCGCCTCTTCCTGCTGTTTGGCCAGCAGCTGGGTGTCGTCGAAAGCCTGGTCGCGGAACAGGAAGATCTGGCTCGATGGCATGACCTCGCGGCCGGCCTTGTCCACCACACGGAACACGAAGCGGTGGCGCAGCTTGTACTCGCGAACCCGGCCCTGGGCGTTGAGGGCCAGGATCTGCTTGTCCTTGATGTCGGCCTGAACCTCCAGGCGGACCTGCGCGTCCTCGGGCTTCTCGGCGACGACGGTGCCGCCGTTGGCCCGGATCTGGCGCCGGATCGCGGCGGCCAGTTCGGAATACTGGTACATGCCCAGATAGATCGACTCGAAGGGCAGCGGGCGCGCGCCACGCAGCTGGAAGCCGCAGCCGGCGACCAGCAGCGGGGCGCCGCCGAGGATCCAGAGGGCCCGGCGGCGGCCGGCGGACGGGGTGGTGCTCATCGGGAATTTCCTTCCTTGAGTCGCTGGCGTTCCTTCTCGTAAGTATCGTAGCCCGGCGGCGCTTCGCGATTCATGTCGTGGCCGGGCTCGTGCTGGCGCCGGGCGTTTCCCTGCTGGATGCCCTCGTAGAGATTCCGCGTTGGCGAGGCGCAGCCGGACAGCAGGGCAAGGGCGGCAAGGTGGGCGAGGCTGATCGGGAAGCGCATGGTCGTGTCAGCCGACGATGTTGACGAGGCGGCCCGGGACCACGACGACCTTCTTTGCCGGTCGGCCTTCGAGGAACTTGACGGTCGCCTCGTGGGCGAGGGCGGTGGCCTCGATGGCGTCCTTCGGTGCGTCGGCGGGCACGCGGACGGCGCCGCGCAGCTTGCCGTTCACCTGCAGCATCAGCTCGACTTCGTCCTGCACGAGGGCGGCGTCCAGCGGCTCGGGCCAGGGGGCTTTGATGATGTCGTCGCCGTAGCCGAGCTCGCGCCACAGCGCATGGCTGATGTGTGGCGTCAGTGGCGAGAGCACACGCAGCAGGATGCCGAAGCACTCCTCGATGACCTCGGCGGCAAGCTGGCCTTCGCGGGGTGCCTTCTCAAGGGCGTTCTGCATCTTCATCGTCGCCGAGGCGACGGTGTTGAACTGCTGCTTGCCGAGGTCGTAGTTGGCCTGCTTGAGGAGCAGATGGATCTCCCGGCGGAAGGCAGCGAGTGCGTCCGGCAGCTTGGCCGTCGCCAGTGTGCGGGCGGAGCCCAACTGTGGGCGGATCTCGGTGGCAAAGACATGGCCGAAGCTCCACACCCGCTTCAGGAAGCGGTAGGCGCCTTCGACGCCGGCATCCGACCATTCCAGCGTCTGCTCCGGCGGTGCGGCGAACATCATGAAGAAGCGGGCGGTGTCGGCACCGTATTGCTCGATCAGGGCCTGCGGGTCCACGCCGTTGTTCTTCGACTTGGACATCGTGGTCAGCTCGTGTTCGAGCTCGGTGCCGTCGGCTTTGAGGGTGGCGCCGGTGATCTGGCCCTTGGCGTCCTTGCGGACATCGAGTTCGCTCTCCCAGTAGTAGTTCTTGCCGCCACCTTCGGGTTTTTGGAAGAAGGCGTTGTTCAGCACCATGCCCTGGGTGAGCAGATGGGCGAAGGGCTCGCGGTAGCTCACCAGGCCGAGGTCGCGCATGACCTTGGTCCAGAAGCGGGAGTAGAGCAGGTGCAGGATCGCGTGCTCGATGCCACCGATGTACTGGTCGACGGTCATCCAGTAGGCGGTTTCGTCGTCCACCATCCGGTCGGCGCCGAACTTCGTCGCGTAGCGGGCGTAGTACCACGACGAATCAACGAAGGTGTCCATCGTGTCGGTTTCGCGACGGGCCGGCCTGCCGCAACTGGGGCAGGCGCAGGTGAGGAAGTCCTCGCGCTTGTTGAGGGGGTTGCCGGAGCCGTCAGGCACGCAGTCTTCCGGCAGCACCACCGGCAACTGGTCGTCGGGGACCGGCACCGAGCCGCAGTCGTCGCAGTGGATGATCGGGATCGGGCAGCCCCAGTAGCGCTGGCGGGAGATGCCCCAGTCGCGCAGGCGCCACTGCACCTTCTTCTCGCCGACGGATTCGGCGGCCAGGTCGGCGGCGATCGCGTCGACGGCCGTGTCGTAAGCGAGGCCGTCGTACTTGCCTGAATTGACGCAGACGCCGTCCTTGCTGGCGTACCAGTCCTGCCAGGCGTCGGTGGAGTAGGGCTTGTCGCCGACGGCGACGACCTGATGGATGGGCAGCTGGTATTTCCTGGCGAAGGCGAAGTCACGCTCGTCGTGGGCCGGCACGCCCATCACCGCTCCGTCGCCGTAGCTCATCAGCACATAGTTGCCGACCCACAGCTCGACGTGCTGGCCGGTGATCGGGTGAATGACGTGGAGGCCGGTCGGCACGCCTTCCTTCTCCATCGTCGCCATGTCGGCTTCCATCACCGAGCCGTGACGGCATTTGTCGATGAAGGCGGCAAGGCCCGGGTTGGACTTCGCGGCGTGGAGGGCCAGCGGGTGCTCGGCGGCCACCGCGCAGAAGGTGACGCCCATGATGGTGTCGGCACGCGTCGTGAACACCCACATCCGGCCGTCGCCGATCGGGCCGTTTTCATCGGCGATGTCGTGGCTGAACGCGAAGCGCACGCCGGTGCTCCGGCCGATCCAGTTGGCCTGCATCAGCTTGACGCGCTCGGGCCAGCCGGGCAGGTGCTCGAGGTCGGACAGCAGTTCGTCGGCGTAGTCGGTGATCTTGAGGTAGTAGCCGGGGATCTCGCGCTTTTCGACCAGCGCACCGGTGCGCCAGCCGCGGCCGTCGATGACCTGCTCGTTGGCGAGCACGGTCTGGTCCACCGGATCCCAGTTGACGACCTGGGTCTTGCGCTCGGCGATGCCCTTCTCGAGCATGCGCAGGAAGATCCACTGGTTCCACCTGTAGTACTCGGGGGTGCAGGTGGCTAACTCGCGGCTCCAGTCGATGGCAAAGCCCAGCGACTTGAGCTGCTGCTTCATGTAGGCGATGTTGTCGTAGGTCCACTTGGCGGGCGGCACCCTGTTCTTGATCGCCGCGTTCTCGGCGGGCAGGCCGAAGGCGTCCCAGCCCATCGGTTGCAGGACGTTATAGCCCTTCATCTTGTGGAAGCGCGAGAGCACGTCGCCGATGGTGTAGTTGCGCACGTGCCCCATGTGCAGCTTGCCCGACGGGTAGGGGAACATGGACAGGCAGTAGTACTTGGGCTTCGAGGCGTCGGCCGAGACGCGGAAGGCGGCGCTGTCGTCCCAGTATTGCTGGGCGGAACGTTCGATGTCGGCGGGGAGGTATTTGTCCTGCATTTTGTCCTGCATCGGCGGGAGGGATCGAAGAGAGTGTTGCCCGGCTGGCGCGGGGTGCTGGCGGCGACAGACCGAAACCATGCATTATAAACCGCTCTTGCCGGAGGCGCTTCGCGTCACTCAAGACCTTGATGTCACGCGGTATTTCTTTTGGGGTCGGGTTTCCCTGCATGTCAGGTAACGAAGCCTCTGCTACAATCATTATTCCGCAATGCAACATTTTTCCATGTCCGAACCTTTAGTCAGCCTTGAGAACGTGCGTTTCGCCTATGGCGAGCGGATGATCCTGCGCGACATTTCGCTGTCGATCCCGCGCGGCAAGGTGGTCGCCATCATGGGCGGCAGCGGCAGCGGCAAGACCACGCTGCTGCGCCTGATCGGTGGTCAGGAGCGGGCGGCGGCCGGGCGGGTGCGGGTGGATGGGCAGGAGGTCGGCGCGCTGGGGCGCGATGCGCTGTATGCGCTGCGCCGGCGCATGGGCATGCTCTTTCAGTTCGGTGCGCTGTTCACCGACATGACGGTGTTCGACAATGTGGCCTTCCCGCTGCGCGAGCACACCGACCTGCCCCGCGAACTGATCGACGACCTGGTGATGATGAAGCTTCATGCCGTCGGCCTGCGCGGTGCGGCCCGCCTGATGCCGGGTGAGCTGTCCGGGGGCATGGCGCGGCGGGTGGCGCTGGCGCGCACGATCGCCCTCGATCCGATGCTGTTGATGTACGACGAGCCCTTCACCGGTCTCGATCCGATTTCCCTGGGCGTGATCGGTCAGCTGATCCGCCGTCTGAACGATGCGCTGGGCGCCAGTTCGGTGATCGTTACCCACGACATCCAGGAGTCCCTGCTGATCGTCGATTACATTTATTTCATCTCCGAAGGCCGGGTCGTCGCCGAGGGGACGCCGGACGACATCCGCAACACCTCCGATCCCTTCGTTCACCAGTTCGTCCACGCGGAATCCGACGGCCCGGTGCCCTTCCATTATCCGGCCGGCGACTATGCGGCTGCGCTGACCGGAGGCCGGGCCTGATGGGCGACAGCTTGCGCAAGCTCGGGTCGATCGCCGTTGATGCGATCTGGCAGCTCGGTTTCATCACCCGGTTCTTCTGGCTGATCCTGCTCTACTCGGGTCAGTCCTTCCGGCGCGTGCACCTGACGCTCCGCGAACTGTATTTCAGCGGCGTGCTGTCGCTGCTGATTATCCTGGTGTCCGGGCTCTTCGTCGGTCTCGTGCTCGGGCTGCAGGGCTACGAGATCCTGCAGCGCTACGGGTCCACCGAGGCGATGGGCACGATGGTGGCGCTGTCCCTGCTCCGGGAACTGGGGCCGGTGGTGGCCGGACTGCTGTTCGCGAGCCGTGCCGGCTCTGCGGTGACTGCCGAGATCGGCCTGATGAAAGCCACCGAGCAGCTCAAGGCGATGGACATGATGGCGGTCAGCCCGATCGCCCGGGTCGTCGCGCCGCGCTTCTGGGGGGGCGTGATCTCCATGCCCCTGCTCGCCGCGCTGTTCTCGGCGATGGGGATTTTCGGCGGCTGGCTGATTGGCGTGGTGTTCATCGGTGTCGATGACGGCGCGTTCTGGTCGCAGATGCAGGCGGCGGTGGATTTCCGCTACGACGTGATGAACGGGGTGATCAAGAGCTTTGCCTTCGGCGTGGCGGTGGCGCTGATCGCCGTCTTCGAGGGCTACGACTGCGTGCCGACGGCCGAGGGGGTGTCCCGGGCGATCACGCGGACCGTGGTGAGTTCGGCGCTGGCCATTCTGGCGCTCGATTTTGTAATGACGTCTTTCATGTTCCGAGGTCTATGATGAGTCGCACGACGCTCGATCTGTGGGTCGGGGTTTTCGTGGCGATGGGTATCGCCGCGCTGCTGTTTCTGGCGCTCAAGGTGGGCAGCATTTCCGGGTCGGAGATCCAGGCCCCTTATACCCTCAGCGCCCATTTCGACAACATTGGCGGCCTCAAGGTGCGGGCGCCGGTCAAGAGCGCAGGTGTGCTGGTCGGTCGTGTCGAGCAGATCCGCTACGACAACGAACGCTTCCAGGCCGAGGTTGTCTTCACCATTGACGGGCGTTACAAGTTCCCGGTGGATACCTTCGCCAACATCCTGACCTCCGGCCTGCTCGGCGAGCAGTATCTGGGGCTCGATCCCGGTGGCGAAGAGAAGACCCTGGCCCCCGGTGAAGTCATCAAGAAGACCCAGTCCGCCGTTGTACTCGAAAAGCTGATCAGCCAGTTCATGTTCAGCAAGGCCGCTGAAGGGGAGCCGGCTCCGGCCAAGTAAGGCGGGATAAAACGATTGATGAGCGATTGACAGAGAGCACGGAGCGGGGCCCGCCCGTGGCATGCGCATGAAAACAAGAAAACCTGAAGTCGGGAACCTGTGTCGCCGTCTCGCCGCCGTGTTGCTGGCGATCGGCCTGACGGCCTGTGCCGGTACCGGGGGGCATCCCAAGGATCCGCTCGAGCCGCTCAATCGTGTCACCTTCCGCTTCAACGAAGAGGCTGACCGCTATGTGACCCGGCCGCTGGCCGAGGCCTACGATATGGCGCCCTTGCCGGTGAAGACGGGGGTCGGCAACTTTTTCGGCAATATCGCCGACCTGTGGATCGGACTCAACAACATCCTGCAGGGGAAGTTCGCCGAAGGTCTGTCGGACGGTGGCAGAGTGCTGGTGAACAGCACGATCGGCATCTTCGGCATCTTCGATATCGCCAGCGAACTGGGTCTCGAGAAGCACGACGAGGACCTGGGGCAGACCCTCGGCAGTTGGGGCGTCGGCGACGGTCCCTACCTCGTGCTGCCCTTCCTGGGGTCGAGCAACCTGCGTGACACCGTGGGTCTGATCGGCGATCTCAACGTCGACCCGGTGATGGGGATCGACAGCCCGGGGCCGCGCAACCGGATTGTTGGCCTGCGTTTCATCAACCGGCGCAGCCAGCTGCTCGGTGCGGATACCACCGCCGAGCAGGCCGCGCTGGACAAGTACGACTACCTGCGCAGCTTCTACATGCAGTACCGGAAGAGCCAGATCTACGATGGCCGGCCTCCACGCGAGGAGGATCCGGGCGAGAACGGCGGCGACGACGCCGTCCCCGATATGAAAGAGGATCAGAAATGAAAAAGCTTGTTTCCCTGCTTGCGGCGCTGAGTCTGGGGCTTGGCGTCCAGTTTGCCGCCTTCGCCCAGAGCATCGCGCCGGATGCGCTCGTGAAGAGTGTCACCGACGACGTGATCGCCATCGTCCGTCAGGACAAGGCGATCCAGTCCGGCGACACCCACAAGGCGGTCGAGCTCGTCGAGACCAAGGTGCTGCCTTACTTCGACTTTGCCCACATGACCCGCCTGGCTGTCGGCAAGGACTGGCGGCAGGCCAGCGCCGAGCAGAAGGCGGTGCTGACCCACGAGTTCAAGACCCTGCTGGTGCGCACCTATTCCAACGCGCTGACCCAGTACCGCAACCAGCACATCGACTTCAAGCCGCTCAAGGCGAAGCCGGACGACACCGACGTGCTGGTACGCACCGAGGTCCGTCAGCCCGGCGCCAAGCCGGTGCAGATCGATTACAACCTGGACAGGCAGGGCGACAGCTGGAAGGTCTATGACGTGCTGGTCGCGGGTGTCAGCCTGGTCACCAATTACCGGGACAGCTTTGGTCAGGAGGTGCGTGCCGGCGGCATCGACGGTCTGATCAAGTCGCTCAAGGACAAGAACAAGCAGCTCGACCCCACGGTTTCCGCAAAGAAATGATGCGTGAAGACGGAGTGCGGCTCAGCCTGGCGGGGCCGCTCACCCTCGCCACCGTCGCCGGCCTGGCGGAGCAGGGAAGCGCCCTCGTCGCTGCCGCGGACCGCGTTGCGGATCTCGCCGCGGTCACCCAGGTAGACTCCGCCGCGCTGGCGATGCTGCTCAGCTGGACCCGTGCGGCCCGCGCAGCCGGGCGGCAGTTTTCGATCATCGGCGCCCCCGATGCGCTGCTCTCCTTGGCGTCGCTCTACGACGTCGATACCATTCTGCCTTTCGGGCGTTGAGCCCGCCTTCCGTTGCCGCCATGACTCCAGCGATCCGCATTGCCGGCGTGACCAAGCGTTTTCGTTCCCTGCAAGCCCTTGCAGGCATCGATCTCGAGGTCAGCCAGGGTGAATTCTTCGGCCTGCTCGGCCCCAACGGTGCGGGCAAGACGACTCTGATTTCGTCGCTCGCCGGCCTCTCGCGGCCCGATAGCGGCACGCTGGAGGTGATGGGGCACGACGTGGTGCGCGACTATCGGGCGGCCCGTCTGGCGCTCGGTGTGGTGCCGCAGGAGCTGGTCTTCGACCCCTTCTTCTCGGTGCGTGAGATCCTGCGCCTGCAGTCCGGCTACTTCGGGCTCAAGCACAACGACGACTGGATCGACGAGATTCTCGACAACCTCGATCTGACCCCCAAGGCCAATGCCAACATGCGCATGCTCTCCGGAGGCATGAAGCGGCGCGTGCTGGTGGCCCAGGCACTGGTCCATCGGCCGCCGGTGATCGTGCTGGACGAGCCTACCGCCGGTGTGGATGTGGAGTTGCGCCAGGGCCTGTGGCAGTTCATCCGCAAGCTGAATCAGGATGGCCATACCATCGTGCTGACCACCCACTATCTCGAAGAAGCGGAGACCCTTTGCGGGCGCATCGCGATGCTGAAGACCGGCCGCATCGTCGCCCTCGATACCACCGCCAACCTGCTGAAACGATTCTCCAGCCACGCCTTGCGCGTGACCCTGGCTGCGCGCGTGGCGCTGCCGCCCATGCTGGCAGCCAAGGTGACGAAGGAGGAGGGCGAGGTGCTGGAATTCGGCTTCGAACGTTTCGACGAGGTGGCGGACATTCTCGCCGGCCTCAAGTCTGCCGGCGGCAGCATTGCCGACATGGCCCTCGGTACGCCCGACATGGAGCAGGTCTTCGTCGGCATCATGAACCAGAACTGACAACGGAAGCGCATACCCCATGGAAGGCTTCAAGACCCTGCTGTACAAGGAGTGCCTGCGTTTCTGGAAGGTCGGCTTCCAGACCGTGCTGTCGCCGGTGCTCAATGCGGTGCTCTACCTGCTCATCTTCGGCCACGTGCTGAAGGACCACGTCGAGCCCTATCCGGGCGTCAGCTACACCGCCTTTCTGGTGCCCGGCCTGGTGATGATGACGGTGCTGCAGAATGCCTTTGCGAACAGTTCCTCGTCACTGATCCAGAGCA
>Ga0213919_1000251_pt1 | contig 26404 bp, 25 predicted proteins | sample McNCre317MG_FD_161056 | JGI IMG/M metagenome (GOLD analysis project Ga0213919, IMG submission 161056) | Freshwater microbial communities from McNutts Creek, Athens, Georgia, United States - 3-17 MG | ecosystem: Environmental > Aquatic > Freshwater > Creek | place: USA: Georgia | collected... | reverse complement strand
TGGGGAGGTCACGCTTTTATTACGGTTTGGATGACAGAAAACGTAATGTTTTTCAATTAGTTTCCTGTTAATAGGTTTCGTTTAGAAACGAGGACCGATCTGGAGAGTCGAGTTCAGGTAGCGACCTGTGTTCTTTTCGGTTACTAAAACAATCTTGAAAACATTGTGTGCGAGATTTAGGTCGCTGACTAGCCAGTCGTGTTCGTCCAGCACATAGTCCAGCGAACCAACGAATGCGAGCACGCGGTTACCGTTCGAATCGAAGGTAATTTCGTGGCTGATTTCCTTGGTAAAAGCTGAGTAGTCAGAGTCGCCAATCGAGAACTTTAGGGTTGCGGCAGAAACAAAACCATCGGTTAAAAGCGTGATGGTGGTGCGGATGTTGGAATCCGACTCAAGTGCGTAACTCGTCTGGGTGGCAGAGCTAGACATTCCTGCAAGATAACCCTGTGATGCGCCAAGGCCAACTAGATAAGTAAGGTCCTTGCCATTTACGCCACGACCGACCTCGGCTGGCTGAATCTTGATACTTTCAACGACCTGGCTTGTGCTCCTGCTCGGTGCCGGCGAAGGTGTGCCGGAAACGACTAAACGGGTTGGAATCGAAGCCGGAGATGATTTGCCAGCTGACGAGCTAGCCGAAGGCGAAGCCTGGGCGGTTGATGCCGATGTGGCCGCTCGATCACCATCTGCGACAACACTCTGCGGGTTACGGTTACCGAAGTTCACGAACGCACCCACGGCTAGCACCATGAATAAGACAAACACCATGGCCTGCGCGCCAACCTTTTTTGCTTCTTCGGCTGCTTTGCGGGCAGCAACGGAAAGAATTGCAGAGACTGACATGCCTGTGGTGTCGATGTCTGCGCCGAGAAGGGCCTTCTTGAACGCCGCGCGAGCGCGGAAGATCAACTGGAGGGTCGCGTTCTCGGTCAGACCAACTTGGGCTGCAATCTCGCGAGTCGACTTCTCTTCGTACATAGAAGCCAATAGAACTTCGCGGTGGCGACTGTTCAGTTTGCTCAATGCCAAACGAACAATGGCCGCATCCTCGATGTGCTCCATCTCGCTGCCAACTTCAGCGTCTTGAGATGCCGGTTCAGCGATCTCATCGATGTTGTTGATGATTGCTCGACCCGAAGCACGAAGAACGTCAAGGCAAAGCAGGCGAACTTTCCACTTCAGGAAGCGAAGAACGCCAATCTCAGAGTCCAGCTCCGGAAGGGTAACCATCAAATAAAGGAATGCGTCTTGAACGACTTCGTCCACTTGATGCTGGCTTCTCAAGAAGCGGCGAGCGTGACGTTCAAGGTGTGGACGGAAACGGGTGTATATGTTGGCAAAATCCTGGGCAGACCAATCCTTTAGCACCGCTGCACCATGCGCGCGGAATTCAGGGTTCTCGACGTCGTCTAAAGACTCGTCATCCCATTCGGCCATTTGATCCATACCTTTATTTTGTCATTCAAAGTAAGTAACGCCAAGGGGTTGGATTTATTACTGCGAGAATAAGAATCCGTAAAGCATCAAATCTAAATCGGAAAGCGCAGATGGGCAATACGCGAAATCTAACCAAAGCGGTGATACCGGCGGCCGGCCTCGGGACTCGGTTCCTACCCGCTACCAAAGCGATGCCCAAAGAAATGCTGCCGATCGTAGACAAGCCCGTAATTCAATTTGTGGTTGAAGAAGCGGTAGCGTCCGGGCTGACCGATGTTTTGATGGTCACAGGCCGAAATAAGACGGCACTAGAAAACCACTTTGACCGCGCCACCGAGCTCGAAGACAGACTTTCACAAAAGCGCGATTCGGAAAAGCTTATCTCCGTAGAACATTCCAGTAACTTAGCCGACGTACACTACGTAAGGCAGGGCGATCCTCTTGGTCTAGGACATGCAGTGCTTCGAGCTAAGTCGCATGTGGCTGGCCAATCTTTCGCTGTTTTACTGGGTGACGACATTATTGCCGAGGGGGAAACTCTCCTGAGTGACATGATCGCACTTCACATAGCCCGTGGCTGTCACGTGGTCGCTCTTATGGAAGTGCCCGAAAGCGACATACATTTATATGGATGTGCTGCCGTAGCCCCCACGGATGACGAAGATGTTGTTGAGATAAGGGGTCTGGTTGAAAAACCAGACTCGCAACATGCCCCTTCAAACCTCGCCGTAATTGGGCGCTACGTTCTCGGGCCGAACATCTTCGACGCGCTAGAAAAAACGGCGCCTGGTGCTGGTGGCGAAATTCAATTGACTGATGCGTTGGCAGCCGAAATTTCTCATTCTGGTAAGAAAGCCGTGATGGGCGTGATTTTTCGCGGATCAAGATTTGATACGGGCGACAAGCTCTCGTACTTAAAAGCCACCTTTGAACTTGCTTTAGGTCGCAGAGATGTCGGTGAGCCTCTGAGACTATGGATAGAAGAGTTTTTGAAGAAGAACACAAGGAGCAGTCGATGACTAAGGCGAAAAAAGCTTTCATTACAGGCATTACAGGCCAAGATGGCTCTTATCTTGCAGAACTACTCTTGGCCAAAGGCTATGAAGTACACGGTCTAATTCGTCGTGCTTCGACTTTTAATACTCAGAGAATTGACCACCTATACGTCGACCCTCACAACCCGACGGCTCGATTGTTCCTTCATTACGGTGACTTGGCCGACGGAACTAGACTCGCGACGCTGCTAAGCGAAATTCAGCCTGACGAGGTATATAACTTGGCCGCACAGAGCCATGTTCGAGTTTCATTCGATGAACCAGAACACACCGGAGAAACCACTGGCTTGGGCACGATTCGACTCCTTGAAGCCATCAGGCAGGCAAAAGTTACCACAAAGTTCTATCAAGCCTCTAGCTCAGAGATGTTTGGAGCGGCTAGCCCACCTCAAAATGAGCTGACAGAGTTTTATCCAAGATCGCCATACGGTGCAGCGAAAGTTTACTCTTACTGGATCACAAAGAATTATCGCGAAGCATATGGTTTGCACGCAGTGAACGGCATCCTCTTCAATCATGAGAGTCCGCGACGCGGTGAAACATTTGTAACCCGTAAAATCACCCGCGCAGTCGCTCGGATTTCAAAGGGCCTTCAATCTGACCTTTACCTCGGCAACCTAGACGCTAGAAGAGACTGGGGCTATGCCCCAGAGTACGTCGTTGCGATGTGGAAGATGCTACAGGTCGATGAGCCGGACGATTTCGTTATTGCCACCGGCACAGACTTCAGTGTGAAGGACTTCGTAACCATAGCGTTCGAATCTGTCGGGTTGAATTGGGAAGACCATGTCAAGTTTGACGAACGTTACCTACGACCGACTGAAGTTGATGCCCTGGTCGGAGATGCAGCTAAAGCGTCAAAGCACCTTGACTGGAATCCAAGTATCGAGCCGGCTAGGTTGGCTGAAATTATGGTCCAGCACGACATCGCCATCCTTGATGGATACAAGCCCGACAAGCCGGAAGGTCAAATTTGGAAGTCGGCTACCGAGTGAAGATCTATGTAGCGGGTCATAGAGGTTTGGTAGGCTCCGCAATTGTTCGAGCGATAGAACGCAGCGACCAACACACTTGGATTGGTCGCGTACGCACAGAACTAGACCTGCTTGATAGAAAAGCGGTGTTTGATTTTATAGAATCCGAGAAACCCGATTGGGTGGTAATCGCGGCTGCAAAGGTAGGTGGGATTAGGGCCAACTCAGAGTTCCCCGTTCAGTTCTTATCCGAAAACTTGCAGATTGAAACAAATCTTCTTGACGCATGCCATGCCTCAAATATTCGTCGCGTCCTCTTTCTCGGTTCTTCTTGCATTTACCCGAAAATGTGTCCACAACCGATCAACGAAGACTACCTACTTACAGGGCCGCTGGAACCTACAAACGAAGCGTATGCTCTCGCGAAAATCGCAGGCCTAAAACTTGTTCAGGCTTACAGAGCACAGTACGAACACGACTGGATATCTGCGATGCCGACTAACCTTTACGGACCTGGCGATAACTTTGACTTGAAAAACTCACATGTCCTTCCGGCTCTCGTCCGTAAATTTCATGAGGCAAAGAAGCAGGGTGTGCCTGAGGTTACACTTTGGGGTTCGGGATCCGCTCTTCGAGAATTTCTACACGCCGATGACTTGGCCACAGCCTGCCTCCACCTTTTGGAAAACTATAGCGGTGACATTGCCCTAAATGTGGGTTCCGGTAGGGAAGTGAGCATCAAGGAACTTGCAAACCTTATCGCTGAAATTGTGGGTTATTCCGGGCGCATAGCGTGGGATGTGAACATGCCAGACGGAACCCCGCGTAAGTTTCTGGATACTACAAGGATTAGAGAAACCGGTTGGACGCCAGAGGTTTCGCTTGAAAATGGAATTAGAGCCGTTTATGCAGGCAGCGTCAGCGAAGCTTGGTACTGATTAGCAAAGCCTATCTACCTCTCAGGTGGAGCCGGGCCTATCGCGTAAAGTTGTGGCATGCGGGAAATTGATGCGACGATCTTTACGATCGCAACCGGAAAATACCTGGCCTATTTTGCTTTGCAACTCGAGCAAATTGAAAAACACTACGCACCAGGCAAGAACCTCCAAGTAATCGTTGCAACCGATCAGTTGGAAAAACTACCAGCCTCTAAAGACCCGCGCGTGAAACTCGAGTATGTGATAAGTCCTTCTTACGGCTGGCCGGAAATAACACTTCTCCGTTATGAGCAAATTCTTGCGAACAAGGACCGGATACTTGGCGAGACACTTATGTGGCTGGATACCGATATGGCGCTTTTGCAAGACATCCCCTTCGAACGAATAATGGGCAATGGCTTGACGCCCAACCTTGCCAAGCAACCTGGCTTCGTGTGGGCTGGGCGAAAAGCAGCCTGGACTAACCCCTGGAAGTTGGGTTTACAACTTCTCCCTTGGGTTCGAGCATGGTCACGGCTTCAACCGACTGCGGGCACTTGGGAAACTCGAAAGATATCGAACGCGTATGTGCCAAGAATGAAAAGGCGAACCTACGTGCATGGCGCCGTGTGGGGCGGGGGCACCGCTCAAGTGTTGAAGATGGTAGAAGTTTTAGCTTCGCGAACACGCGAGGACTACGAGAAAAATGTTGTTGCCCTTTGGCACGATGAGAGCCACTTGAACTGGTTTGCAGCGAACCATCCGGTGCAGTTTTACCCAGATCAGTTTTCAGCCTGGCGAAATGCATGGCAGTTTGATGAACCCAGCGCATACCTCGAGAGTCTCGATAAGGCCGCGATGGACTCCATGATTAAATCAAAAACAGTTGAAAAATAGAGATCAAACTCATGAATCTCAGACGCAAAATAATTGATGCGATGCCTACTTGGCTGTTGCAAACATTGGTTCGATTCTTCATCGCCATGAAGAATTTGCAACGTTCACTAAAAACTTCCGGCGTCCGACAAGTTGTGCTTGGTTCGGATTCTGGCGAACTAAAGGTTCTGATCGTCGGTCCCGGCGAAAAGAGCATCCCCGTTTCAGGTTGGGGCGCCGTCGAACTCATCATCGCCAACCAAATGAATGACTTTGAGCGCCAAGGCATAAATGTATCGCTTTTGAATTCATGGAATTTCACCGACTGGGTAAAAGCGTTTTTTTGGAAACCCGATGTTGTGTTGTGCCACTACGACGTTTTAGTTTCGCGCGCTTTGTTTTTTTCCAAGCTATTTCGGTCAAAGGTAGTATCTCTGACACACTATGCCTATGCCCAGCAACCTGAGCGATGGGATTCACAATTTTCTAGATATGTAAAAGCTCTGGCCAAATCAGATGTTTTTGTTGCTCTCAACCAGGAAATCGCTTTCACCATTGGGCGAATGTACCCGACCTTAGAGATTGCTGTCATTCCAAATGGTATCCAGCTAGGCAAGATTCAAATCAATGGACCGCACAAAGGTGCGATTTGTCTCGGCAAAGTTGAGCCTAGGAAGCGGCAGGTTGAAATAGCCCGGTCACTCACTGGGGATGAAAACGTGCGCTTTGTTGGCGCGATAGACGATCCCGAATTCAAATCATTGTCCGACAAACAGAAGTCACTCTTTCTAGGGCCTTGGGACCGAGAACAAGTCGAAAATTGCCTAGCTGAATACTCAACATTGTTCCTGCTAGGTGACGGCGAGGCGGATGCATTGGTGCTTTATGAGGCCCAAGCGGCGGGGCTAAGAATTCTCACCAACGAACTTTCAGTTGGCGCTCAACCTCAAGATTGCGAATGGATTCACATCGTCAAACGCGATGAAGAGTTGGCCATGTTGAATGATTCGGCTAACACAATCTCCACCCAGGAAGATGTGCAGAAAATTGCAGACTACGCAGCACTTCATTACACGAGTTCTAAATCGACTTCGGTTTACATCGAGCTGATCAGGTCTCTGAAATGAGACTCACTAGCGATGCTTCAAGAGGTCCGCGGCTGACAGTCTTTGAACTCGCAGGCGGCCTGGGCAATCAACTGTTCCAGTATGCTGCTGGAGTATATTACGCAGCGGCCACCGGAAATCCAGTTGTGTTCGATACCTCGGTGATTGATAGACGGCAAAACACTCAAGGGCGCATAACTGATTCGCTTGATTTGGTCGGAGATTTTAAAAACTACGGCAACGGATGGTTGAAAACACGTCGCCTTCTCGCGAAAATTGCCGCGCAATTGTCATTACGAATCCCTAATGGTGGATCAAACACATTTCTAGAACGAATTGCCTACATATCTAAGGCCGTTGGCTTCGATGCTGCGCTGCAAAATCTACCCGCTGGCACTTTCGTACGTGGTTATTTTCAAACCCACGCTTATGTTGAGCAACTTCAACATCAAGGTTTGTGGCCAAAACTCGAACTTAGAGAACCATCAGAGTGGTTTCAGGAACTTGAACACGAGATTCAAATCACAAGGCCAGGTAGCCTTCACCTACGCAGGGGAGATTACGTCGGCCTGGGTGACAAATATGGACTTCTTAGCCCGGCTTACTATCGAGACGCGATCCAATCGATCCCCGGCGCGGAACGACCAAGGAAGTGGCTAATTTTTTCGGACGATGCGGCAGAAGCGGCTAAGTTAGCCGACGAATGCCAAGATTTGATCAAGTCTGAGGTGGTAGTTCCACCCGAAGGAACAGATCCGACAGAGTCGCTAGTGCTTATGTCGCTTTGCTCGGCCAATATCATCGCCAACTCAACTTTTTCATACTGGGCTGCCCTGCTCAATGAGAAGTCATCAACAACGATCGGCCCCAAACCTTGGTACAGGAATATGCAGGATCCCGAAGGGCTAATCCCCGACGCTTGGGGTCGGATTCAAAGCGTGTGGCTTTGAACCACAGGCTTTCCAGTAACCACCCGCCGTAGGAAAAGCGCAAGCCCACGACTACGAAGTAGATCTGCCCTGTTCCAGCGAAGCAAACCCTGGGCAAAGTAACCCAAACAGAGCGCAACTGAAGAGACAAGCACCATACCTTTCGACACTTTGCCTGGGTGCGTGGTTGCTAGCGAATACCTGAAGCCGGCATTGAAAGCCTCCGCTGCACTCGTGCCATCGCGGCCTGACGGCTCCGGATTATGCGACACCCCCAAGAGAGGCGAAATGTAAATTGGCCCCGCCTGTCCCAATCGAAGGCAAAAATCAACATCCTCGCCGTACATGCGAATCGAAGGGTCGAACTTGATTTTGTTGAACACATCAGCTCGCACGTTCAAACTATGTCCAGGTGCCCAGTCAACCCGAGTCAACATTTCTATTTCATAAACTGGGATGGCGATCCCGGAGCTAAGTACCCGCCCAAAATCATCATCTCCGCGAAGTCCGAATAGTCTCCTGCTCCGTGAACTTCGAGGAGCCTCCAAGTTTGTGTCAAAACCACAAATCGCCAAAGCGTTGGGATTTGCCCCAAATTCCAACGCAACATTTTTAAAGTAGTCGCCAGGAACAGTTATGTCATCGTCTAGGAATGCAATGACTGTTGGAACATCAGTGCCTTGGCAGATGAAGTCAATGCCTACATTGCGCTGGTAAGGCAGACCGGCTTTAGAACGGCGGTACACCAAATTCTGGCCACCGAAACCATGAACGAGTTGCTCTGTCGCTTGGTCAGTCGAGGAATCCACAATCACGACCTGATTTAATTCGTCCGTCTGGCCGGCTATGGAAGTCAAAAGTGCCCGAATTCGATTTGGCCTGTTTCTGGTGCAGACAATTAATGAAATCGAAATCTTATTCACGACCCAAGCCTAAGTCCAAAGGGCTACTAGAGCGAAGACCGATAAACTCGAATAAACAAGATTGAGGTGTCACCTTGCGCATTTCGGCGAAGCAACTCTTAGCCCACCGGGGGTGTTGGACAACTCAGTCCGGCGAAAAGCTATTTGAAAAGAACTCAGAAAGCGCACTGCTCAAGGCCGCTGAGCTCAATTTTGGCCTTGAGACCGATTTGCGCGATAACCTAGGAAAAATCGTGGTTTCCCATGACCCACCAACGCAAGAACTAGAGCCGACAGACTTAGGGTTTGTATCCAGGTTTCATGGCCCCGTGGCTCTCAATGTAAAGTCAGATGGTCTCGCAGGATGGCTTTCAAAAAACGATTTTGTCAGTGCGCATAAGGACAACCTTTTCTTTTTTGACATGTCGATGCCAGAAACTATTCAGTATCGACGCAGTGGGCTACCGATAGCGAGTCGGGTTAGTGAATATGAACCTTATTCGAACTCACCTGAAGATTGGATCTGGTTGGATTGCTTCGAATCGGATTGGTACCTCCCACGCTTGGATGAGATAAGGGAAACTCAACCAACTGCGCGAATTTGTATTGTGTCGCCGGAATTGCATAAACGCCCGATTGAGAGTACGTGGCAAGAGCTCGCTACTCGGCTAGAAAACGATCCGAACGTACTGCTCTGCACGGACTTCCCTGAGCGTTTTTTGGACGAGTGGTCCTAATGAATGGGACGAACCCAAAGGCCGTTATTTTCGACATGGACGGGGTTTTAATTGACGCCCGAGACTGGCATTTTGACGCATTAAATCAGGCATTGGAAATGTTTGGATTCACAATTTCATTGGAAGACCATTTGAGTACATTTGATGGTCTCCCGACTCGAGATAAGTTAAATCTCTTGAGCGATAGCCGTGGACTTCCTCGTTCTATTCACGGCCTTATCAATGCGGTCAAACAAGAGCGAACACTTCGTATTGCTGCCGAAAAATGTTACCCGCAAGCACATCATCTAATTCTCATGTCAGCGCTGAAGAGAAATGGCTTGAAAATTGGGCTTGCGACAAACTCCATTCGAGCAACGACAGAGGCGATGCTAAAGTCAGCGGGTTTACTGGATTTCTTCGATACGGTAGTCACAAACCAAGATGTATCAAATGCGAAACCTCATCCAGAAATATACCTAACGGCTATGAGCCGTCTAGGTGTGGCACCAGAGGAAACCCTCATCATTGAAGACAACCCTCACGGTATTGCAGCTGCTACGGCATCCGGCGCTTGCGTCTGTAAGGTCTCCGACCCGAGCGAGGTTCATGTCGAGACTCTAAGCCAATATTTCGAGAAGGGTTTGGTTTAGACGATGTGGCAGACAATCATTACAGCTGCCGGCGATGACGACCAAGTATTCAGGCAGGCGGGTTTCACGGAACCGAAGAACTGGGTGAAATTTCGAGACCTAACAATTTTGGAATCCGCAATCGGCAGTTATGGGGCAAATGCTGAGAAAACTGCTGTGATTCTGCGCGAAGTTGAACGTCCATTCTGGGCTCAAAGTGAAACCTTGCAAACCACAAATGCAAGTTCCATCTTCATCTCAAACTCCACGCAAGGCGCACTATGCACTGCGCTTCTGGGGTTAGACGGGTTCGATCTCAACGCGCCTCTTGTCGTTGCACCTGGTGACTCAATACTTCGATTTGGAATCTCTGAGATCGTAGACGAATTCCTAAGTAGCGGTGTAACTGCTGCAACCGTTTTATTTGAGAGTTCCGATGCTCGCTATTCTTACGCGAGGCTAATGCCAAACTCGGATATTTCGGAGATGGCGGAAAAACGCCTGATATCAAATTGGGCGAGTACTGGCCTGTTCCTCTTCAAGAGGGCGCAGGACTTTCTTGATGCCGGTACATGGGTACTCAAACAGAACATGCGCACAGGAAACGAGTTTTTCATGAGTAGTTCACTGAACTACTTGGTCATGCGAGGTGACCGCGTCCGCGGAATTAGTCTTCCAGCGCCAAATAAGTACATAAGACTTGCCACACCATTTGATTTGCTGGGAGAATCCGACCGATGAAACTTTCAATGATCAACGAGATGACTGGTGGGTGGTTCGTAGGCGACTTCGAGCCATCAATATTGAAAACATCTCAATTCGAAGCCTGTGTCAAACATTATTCTCAAGGCGACCGGGAACCAAGTCATTTCCAGAAGACAGCGGTTGAAATAACAGTCATGATTAGCGGCCAAGCAAGAATGGGCCAGGTGGTTCTCAACCCGGGCGATATCATCCTTTTGGAGCCCTATGAAATCGCGGATTTCGAAGCACTAACTGAAGTTACTCTAGTGGCGCTCAAGACTCCAAGTATCCCTGAGGATAAGGTTTTAGCGAATGACTAAACAAATTCAACTAGTAATACCAATGGCTGGTCTAGGAAGTCGTTTTGCTCAGGCCGGATATAAGGTACTTAAGCCATTAATTCCAATCCACGGCGCTCCAATGATCTCTGTCGTGACCTCAAACCTGATGGATCCGCGAATCGGCCACATAGTCCTGGTCTGCCAGCGCGCGACTATGGAAAATCTTGATTTGCGCTCGATCATTAACCCTGGAACTGCTCAGCTGACAATCCTGGCCGTCGATGAAATCACAGATGGACCAGCAGGGACCCTGGAAGTTGCTCGGCCCGCACTCGACATGAATTTACCTCTTGTAGTGGCAAACAGTGATCAGTACCTAGACTCGCAACTCAGCGATTTTTACGACGACCTATCATCGGGCACCTACGATGGGGAAATTCTCGCAATGCGGGACTCCGATCCGAAATGGTCTTTTGCCCGAGTAAACGACGATGGGCTGCTTTTGGAGCTTAGGGAGAAAGTTGTCATTTCGGACCTGGCCACTGTAGGTATTTACGGGTATGCGAGAGCAGATTTTGCCTTCGACGCAATTTCGAAAATGCGTGAGGCTCGGGACACCACAAATGGCGAGTACTACGTTGGACCTGCCTACAACTATTTGGTCGAATCGGGGAAGAGGGTATTCGTTCGTGACCTAGGTCCTGTTTCAACGGTTATGTATGGCCTCGGAATTCCAGAGGACCTGGACAATTTCCTGAATACGAAACTCTCGTTACTTGCTGCAGAAAAGGCGATGCAGTAGATGCACCCATTCGAATCGGCTGGTCGAAGGCTACTGTCTGCAGCTGTAAGAAATGTCGTGCGATTGCCACGAAAATTGTCTACACCAGCGGCGCAACTTTTGACAGAAATACCCACTCTAATCGCAAGCGAGTCTGGCTTAGCCGCCACAACCAGCTACTGGGAACCAGGTTTAGCTGACAACTTTGGCGCGTATGCCCCGAAGTTTTCAATTGGCATACTCATCCAGGGGCCAATTTCCACCAAATCGACGCTAGCCCAGGTTATAGAAACAGCAACCCAATACAGGCGACTGTTTGGTGACATTAACCTAGTTGTCAGCACTTGGCGTTCCTCTGAAGGCTTGATCAAAAATTCAACGTTAAGTGATTTTGCTGATGTCGTTTTCAGTGAAGATCCCGGGCCATCTTTCCCAACTAACCTTAATCGGCAGACTGTAAGTACCTACGCAGGCCTTTGTAGATTGAAGGAAAAGGGTGTCGAGTACGCCTTGAAGACTCGAACCGACCACCGAGTAACATCGTCACAAGCTTTGGCCTATTTGGAGTACCTGTGGACCAGGCAACCCAACGATATAAGAATTGTTGTTTCCAGTTATGGTTCTGGAAAATTCCGGCTGTATGGTTGGACTGAACAACTGCAATTTGCCAAGATCGATGCATTGATCAAGTTTTGGACGGGCAATCCGATAGAAACCATTCACAACGTGGCCTTGGCTGATCAGCGGGCCAGCCGCCTAGCAAAATTGGGGCTAGCAGTACATGAAACGCGGATGAATGTGAGGTACCTCAACTCTTTGGGGATTGAGGCGAAATGGACCTGGCCGGATAATCTACAGATCCTCAACGCCGTGTTTGGCATAGCAGACTCTCACACACTAAAGCACGTGCAGCTAGGCAGGCATACCTCTGTCCTTGACCATGTTTACCCTTGGAACAGTCCTGGTGTCAACAAAATCGAACAACATACTTCAGCTGCCGACTGGCTATTGAGTCTGGCCGGATACGCTGATGCGTCTAGCCCATCTCACGAGGAACTCACTGCCGCGATGAAAGTGCCGTCGAGCGACTTGACTAAGCTAAACGCTCTTTTTGTGGAAGCCGGGGCTAAGGAGACCTCGAATATTCCAGAGTAGGTTCTTCGCGCCAGCAATGGCTAGCGAAACCCCCTTACGCCCCGAAGCCGAGAACACAGATCTGAACCAACTACCCCGCCAGATAGTGTAACCAAGCCTGATTGGGTACGAACGCAACCCGTTATCTTCTAATAACTGCCCTACCACGAATTCATTGACAAGCGGTTGTCTCAAATCGAGACCAGCAGCTATCTGGTCAAGTAGCTCGGGTAATTTGCAAAAATTTCGTATTGCCTGCGGGGAACCAATAAAAAAATGGTCGATGGGTAGATTCCGCTTCTCATGGTTGACGTTCAGGACACGATGCGCGCTAGCACGCGCAGCCACGGCGACAGTTGTTTTATCCCAGATTTGGGACGTGGAAAGACTGCGGACAACACGGCGCATCGCACTTGCGCTGAGTCGAAGATCGGGCCTCAAAATAACCCACAAGTCCGCCTCTGCCTTCGGGTCTTTATCAACGAGCATGGATGCCCCTCTGGCCAATGCCGTAAGCCAAGAGAAACTTGCCGCCGGATTGGGTTTGAGACCAAGCTGTTGCACCTGTGGATGAACCGTGAGGGCAGATCGAATCGCTGGCTCTCCAAGGGGTTCAGAAATTTGGACTGTTGCAAAATCAAAGGCCTGCAGGTCAGACCAGTCTGACTCGCTTATAGGGACGGGATGTCGACCCTGATTGGTTTGCGGCATGTCCGCGTCAAGGTATTTCCAGAAAAATCCAGCCGGGGCATTTGCGCCAGCCTTTTGCATAGTTCGAAGCAATCGTGGGAGGACGTCACGAAAATACCTGGGTACACCAACAACCGCGTATTCAATTTGCAATTCTCGACTCAACTCCCGCCACCGGCAGTTGTTACTGTCACACTTTCCGCCGAAAAGCTAACAATGCGATTCGCCCTTTGAATCACAGTTCCTCGATGGGCTATAGCAATGATTGTCATCCGATTTCGAAGAAGATCCAGAGTGTCAAGAATTCCGATTTCAGTCTGATTATCCAAAGCGCTTGTGGATTCGTCTAGAACCAAAACTCTAGGGTTGCCGTAAAGCGCCCGGGCGATGCCGATTCTTTGAACTTGCCCTCCCGATAGTTGACGCGCCGTGCCACCAATTTCAGTTTCGAGTCCCGAATCAAGTTCTTCAACCCAATCGCGTAAACCTGAGGAATCGATTGCTTCCTCAAGTGCGGACTTGTCCAAAGAACCCAAATCCTCCGTGAGTGCAATATTGAAAGCGACCGAGCCTTCAAAGATTGAACATTGTTGCGGAACATAGCCAATGCACCCAGGATGGTCCTCGACAAATTCATCCGCTGGAACGCCATTAATTGAAATTGATCCACTGGTAGGGCGCCTCAAGCCAAGGACTAGGTCGGCAAATGTACTTTTACCGCTACCCGATTTACCGGTTACGACTAAATAGTCCCCAAAGTTGGAGCTAAATGTCAAATCACTAAAAACATCCCGCTTCGCCCCCTGGTACTTGTAACTCACTTGATCAAAGCGAACCTCGATCGAGTCAGTAATCGGGGGTGCGACCTTAGCCGATTTCACTGGGTCGCTTGGATATTTCTCCATTAGTTCCAACGCCAATTCACTACTGCCGGTGATTTGCTTCAAGAGAGCCAGCGCCCCCTGAAAAGGTAATAGCGAGGCCATGATTCGGAAGCTGCCAGCTACAAAGATTGCCAGTGTTGCGGCATCGAAGAGTGAAGGGGCCAACGATCGTTGGACTAGCAGCAAAGAAAACGCAAGCATGAGGGCTATTTCGGTAATGTATCTCGGCATGACAGACAACATCGAGAGAGTAGAAGTACCGAAAGCGATTTTTTCTCTGGCTTTCTTGAATCTCTGCACCACGACATCTGAGCGACCAAGAGACCGAAGCTGTCTAAAGTTGTCGTAAATATCAAAAACGGCGCGGTTGACTTGGATAGATGCCTGCTGCATATTCTTCGCCGTGTCTCTAGTCCTCTTGGCAACAAGAAACTGCATAATCGCTCCCAGTAACGCAAAGTACGCAAACATGAGCAAAAAGAGCGGCAACTTGATGATCGCCAAGTAAATGCCGATTGCCACCATTAGGGAGCTTTCACCAAATATCACGGAAAGGCTCATAATCAATTTGCTGACGGACATGTCCAATGAATCGACTAGCCCGATTCCTAGTTCGTTTTTTCCAAAACCAGCTAACTGGTCTAAAGACCCCCGAGATATGCGCTCGAATAGGGTGACAGATTTACTCGACTCGATGCGCGCCACAGAACGAAGTAACGTCTTATTTAACGCCAAAGAGAGTAGCCCCTTTGCCACGAAAAATGCTACCGAGGCTAAACCAAAAACCGCATAAATATTAAATAGCCCGAAGGAATCTACATATGCGATCGCGCGACCCGTTATGGTGTTGGGGCCGATGCTAGTGCCCGAAATCAGCGATACAGTCACACCGATTAGGCTCAAACCGACTAGGTCTAAAACGACGAGGGCCAAACGCACAATCAGTGAGAGACCGACCAGATTTCGTTCGCGTTTGTCAAGCAACCTAAGTAAACGGCGTAGCACGCCAGTTGAAGGTGACTCTTTTTCAGCCATGATCACTCATTTCCTAGTGAGTAGAACCTGTTCACGCGTTGCCCGATATCACTATTCGAAGCCGACGATGAAATAAATCCGCGGTTAATTGCCATAGCTCTTGACGTCTGTTCTTGGGGAAAACTCAAGACTTGCCTAAGGCCAGAAACTAACTTCGTCGATACGGGCTCAGAAAGGTATAGGCCTGTCTCAGCATCCTTAAACCACTCATCTACACAAGCGGTACTAGTTTGAATTGGAAAAGCGCCCATCGCCATTGCTTCTAAGAGAGACGTGCTGATTCCGTCGCTTAGGGAGATGCCGATATAGATGCGTGCGGAGGCGAAAAGATCGAGCATTTGCGTGTGGGAGAGTTCGCCCTTGCCATGCCATTCGACGTTTAGTCCGGTCTTGCGCTTTAACCGCTTGACCAACCGAATGGTCTTGGCGTTGCATGAGTAAAAGATGATTTTGTAATCGGCTAGCTCAGCGGTCAACGAGTAAAGAGCCTCGACTGCGACCGATGCGCGACCAACCCACCCCTCATAGCCCTTGATGGCAATAACTTTTCGTTGTGAAGTAGGAATCAACTCACGATTTAGTTGCTGATCTGTAAAGCCGCCCGCATTAGGAAAAACAGGCATAACTTCACCGGTAAACCCATACTTCTTTGCTAGGTCGACGTCCCGGTTGCATTCCGCAGAGTAACGATCAGCTCGAGAGAGAAGTTTCTGTATTTTTGCTAAGTGCTTAGGAAACTGTTGGAACCAGTAGATGTCGCTTCCATAGTTGGTGGCTATAAAAGACGTCTTGATCGAGGCATCTTCGAGGGCCCGACTGGCGATGTATCCACCGTGCTGCAACTCGAGTGCATGAACAAAGTCTGGTTTATCGCCCTTGAGAATCCCTCGGAGAAGCATGCCGCGCACATAATCTGAAAAAATCAGGTCCATTCCCCAAAGTGGAATCGAGAGTTTGCCACCGAACGGAACAAGCCTGATGTTGCCATTCTTGGTCATCATGTCTTTGATCATGGCGTGAACACGACGATTCGGAGTCGATGGGAAAAGCGTGAATTCAACTTCACTCGGCTCAAACTGTGCAATCCAACGAGCAACATGGATGCTGTCCACCATGCAAACCAAGACGACCCGCTTGTGGCTCATCGACTAACCAAGACGGCGAATGCCGGCCCATTCGTGGTGGCGGCTGGCGGTCGAAAGAATGAAACGCACTACGCGTTCGGCAAAGTTTTGAACTTCGTAGCCCTCAGGCAGGGTGCGACCAGCCTTTGGCGGGTTGGCGATTACTTCACGCAGACCAGCTATGACGTTGTCGCGCTTCAAGCCGGTCATCACTACTCCGGCGACTTCTAAGGCCTCTGGGCGTTCCATCGAGTCACGGATTGTGATCGCTGGAATGCCGAGAATCGATGACTCTTCGCTGATGGTGCCACTGTCAGAAATCACAGCAAGCGCGTTTAACTGAAGTTTGTTGTAAGCCATGAAACCAAATGGTTCGTGGAAGATAACACCAGGAGTTTCGACGTAACCCGGTAGGTTCTCGAGCTGCTTACGGGTGCGAGGGTGGGTCGAAACCATAACCGGAATCTTCCACTCTTCGTGAATAGCCTTGAGTGTCTCAAGCAGATCGGCCAGACGAACAGGGTTGTCGACGTTCTCTTGACGGTGAGCACTGACCAAGAAGTAGCCGCCCTTTGCTAAGCCGAGGTCGCTAAGCACGTTGCTAGCTTCAATGTCGGCTCGGTAATACTCAAGAATCTCGCGCATCGGCGAACCGGTCTTGAGCAACCGACGTGGGTGGATGCCCTCGTTGCGAAGGTTTTCGTAAGAGTAAGAGTTGTAAGGCATGTTGAAGTCAGAGACGTGGTCAACCATGCGGCGGTTTGACTCTTCTGGCACGTTCTCGTCGAACGAACGGTTGCCCGCTTCCATGTGGTACACGGGAATGTGCATGCGCTTGGCAAGGAGCGCCGCGACTGCCGAGTTGGTGTCACCAAGGATGGTCACGCCATCTGGCTTGTGCTTGATAAAGATCTCTTCAATCTTCTTGATGGTGTCACCCATCACTGCACCCAAGCTAGAGGTGTCAACGTCCAAAAAGTAGTCAGGCTTTCGCACCTTCAACTCTTCGAAGAAAATGTCATTCAGTTTTGGGTCGTAGTTTTGACCGGTGTGAACAAAGATGTGGTTCACGGTTTCGTCGAGCTTAGCGATGACTCGTGAAAGACGAATGATTTCTGGGCGGGTTCCAACGACGGTGACGATAGTCAATTTGCTCATAGCTGGGCCTGCACTTCAGGAAGGGTAAGTAGAAGCTTCTTGACGCCTTCAACGTCGAGACGCGCGGTGTTATGTGAGGTGTATGCCTCGAGTTCGACCGGGCGTTTTGCGCCTTCATCGAAGTAGAGCGAGTAGTCAAGCGAACGAGTGTCTAGCGGCACCTGGAAGTAGCCCTCGTGGTCGATTGCCGTCGCACGCTCTTCGGTGCTCAGCAGAGACTCGTAGAGCTTTTCGCCGTGTCGAACACCAATAGCCTGCACCGGGTGGTCTTCTGCACCGAAAAGTTCTTTGATTGCCTGAACCAGAGTTTCGACGGTAGAAGCCGGCGCCTTACGCACAAACACATCGCCAGAGGTTGCGTGCTCGAAGGCGTACTTGACCAAGTCAACCGACTCGTTGAGGCTCATCAAGAAGCGGGTCATCTGAGGCTCTGTGACGGTGATTGGCTTGCCGGTCTTTATTTGATTGATGAACAGGGGAATTACCGAGCCGCGAGAGGCCATCACGTTGCCATAGCGAGTAACCGCAATGACGGTCTCCCCAGCCTGGCCGTTACGAGCGAAAGACAAAGCAGTCTTTTCCATCAAGGCCTTAGACATTCCCATCGCGTTGATTGGGTAGACAGCCTTGTCGGTGCTTAGGCAAACTACCGACTTCACCTTGGCATCGATAGCGGCTCGAACCACATTCGCGCTGCCTTGGATGTTGGTGTTTACCACTTCTAGTGGAAAGAATTCTCCCGACGGGACTTGCTTGAGAGCGGCTGCGTGAAATAGCAGGTCGGTGCCCTGGATCGCAGACTTGACGCTCAACGGGTCACGAACGTCACCGATGTAGAAGCGCACGCGGTCGTCGCCTAAGGCGTGACGCATGGCATCCTGCTTCGCTTCATCGCGGCTAAAGATGCGAAGCTCGGCAACACCGTTCTCAAGAACATGCTTCGCCATGGTGCTGCCGAATGAGCCCGTGCCACCAGTGATGGTAACTACCGAGCCGGCTATTTTGCGATCAGACACTTAAACCCCTTTGCTGAGCCAAGTTTAGCCCGACTAGAGCTAAATCTCAGCGACCAGCTCAGCCACAGTTGGCACGTTCACACGGCCAGCGGCGGCCCACAACTTTGCATTGAAGGCTGGGTTGTTGGTGGTCAGGGTGCGGTCAACTGATTTGCCGGAATTTGTTGGATTGATTTGAAGGTCATTTCGACCTGCGTTCGCGGCGATCAGGTTCACGAGTTCGTTCTTGTTGACTGAACCAGTCGGCACGATGTGGTGAACGCCAGATTCAAAAAGTCCGTCGCGGATTATGCCGGCGATGATTCGACCGTATTCAAGGCTGGTAATGCCGTTCCATTGGTGGTCTAGGTAGCCACTGATAGTTGCATCTTGAGGTTGGCTGGCAACCCAGTGGTACAAACCCTGGTTACCCTTGCCGATGACCGAAACCCTTAGGTTCATTACTGCCGGCGAAGGCACCTCGCCAAGGCTCTTGGTTTTGCCATAGACATCTAATGCATCGTGCGCGGAAGACTCTGAGTAAGCGCCGGTCTGACCCGAGAAAACACAGTCAGTGGCCATTTGAATGACTTTGAGTTGCTGACCTTCAGCGACGGCTGCTAGTTGGCTTGGGAAGGTGGCGTTCAAGAAAATGGCGCGGTCACGAGATTGGCGATCTTCGTCATTGATAAGGCTCTTGACCATGCCGATGCAGTTGATCACGAAGTCGCCGATATTCAGTTCGGAAAGAACATCGGCTACAGAATCGGTTTGCGCCTCGAACTTATGCACCGCAACCTCTGGGATGCGGTCAATCGAATCACCGCTGCGACTAGTGATTTCAACCGAAATCCCAGCAGCCTGAAGTGACTGCGCTAACCCGGTGCCAATCATGCCCGAGCCACCCAGAATCAATACTTTTGCCATGCTTAGAGCCTATTTGCTAACCGCGCGGATGGCGGACTCGAAGGCGGTAACAGCAGAATCGACGCCGAACCTTGTCGAAACTGTTTCAAGCTGAAGTCGAGCGTTTTGCAGAAGCTGGGTCTTGTTCTCAGCTAGTGCAATAGCAGCACCAATCAAGCCCTCTGGACCAACAGACCAAGTCAAACCTGATGAGTCACCAAAGGTCTTATAAAGGCCGTCCAACTTCGTAGTCACCACCGGCAAACCCGAAGCCATGTATTGGATTACCTTGTGTGGGAAAGCAGTGTGCGAAACCATGCCCGGCTTCATTGGGTTGATTGCCACGGTGGTTAGGCCAAGGTAGTTGGCAAGTTTGGCATACGGAATGAAACCCGTGAAGATCACTCGGCCTTCAAGTTTGAGTTGACTAACCAGCGTGCGAAGTTCTGCGTCTTGCTCGCCGCCTCCGATCAGTAAGAGTTTTACATTCGGGTTCGCATCAGCCTTGGACGCAAACTCTCGGAGGACAACATCGAGGCCCGAGAAATGAAAGAAGGTACCGAGATAGGTAATGACTGAGTCGGATGACTGAATGCCCAATGCGGCTTGAAGTTTTGAATCTCTAATTGGCTTTGCAAAGTGTGAGATGTCGAGCGGCGGCAGATTTACGACTGTTCCCTCGTTGCGGCCACCGAGGCCCGCACAGTACTCTGCCATTGCTGGGTTATTGGCTGACAAGAGGTCGGCATGCTGGTAAACATACTTTTCGGCCGACTTGATTAGTGGGCTAAGTGCCGACTTTCTGATCAGGTGTGAAACGTCCAACGCCCTGAACACCACAGGAACGCCATACTTTTTCGCTAGCTGAATCACCTGGTGTCCATAGGTCGGCACCGCATAAAGCACGATCGCGTCAAACTTTTGATTCTTTAGCATTCGGTCTAGCATCGGCCAAACCGAAACCGTAGCCCAGATTCGATCCAGCCCAGGAATGCCGAATTGGAAGGGTGTGACGATGTCTAACTTGACTCGCGGCAACACACGACCACTGATTGTTTTAGTTGCGGGTAGGCGCTTGTCTCGCCAAAATTTGAAACCCTCATCAAATTGGAGAAAGGTGACCTTGTGGCCCTTTGCAGCTAGATGCTCTGGAAACTCGTGCATTTCGAAGATTGGCTTCTTTTCATAGCTCACTTCGTGCACGAAAAGAAGGTTGAGAGAAGCCATGCCAACAATCTAGCCTGTGCGAGAATGCTCTTAGGGATTTTCCAAGGTTTTAAGGGGTATGCGCCGTGAAAATAGGAGTGGTCATTCCGAGTTACAAGGTAACTCGGCACATCCTTGATGTCATTGCGGGCATCGGCCCCGAGGTGTCAAAAATTTATGTCGTCGATGATGCCTGCCCAGATGAGTCTGGCAAGTTGGTAACGGCCAAGTGCAAAGACAAGCGTGTGACCGTTCTAACCCATGAAATTAACCAAGGCGTAGGGGGCGCAGTCTTAACTGGATACGCCAAGGCGCTTGAAGATGGCATCGACATCGCCGTAAAAATCGATGGCGATGGCCAGATGGACCCGAGACTTCTTCCAGCCATAATCGCCCCAATTGTCTCTGGCCGTGCCGACTATTCAAAGGGCAACCGCTTTGACACCCTCGAGAGCCTCGAGCAGATGCCGAAGATTCGCATCTTCGGCAATGCGGTTCTTTCGCTCATGAGCAAGATCTCGACGGGCTACTGGAACATCACCGACCCGACCAACGGATACACCGCGATTCACCGCAGCATCTTGAGTCAGTTGCCAATGGCTAAGGTCAACAAACGCTTCTTCTTCGAATCAGACATGCTCTATCGTTTGGCGGTGATGCGCGCCGTGGTTTGGGATGTTCCAATCGCCTCGAGTTATGGTGATGAGACCAGCAACCTAAAGATCGGCAAGGTGCTCTGGGAGTTTCCGCGCCGTCACTTCGCAAACCACCTGAAGCGCATCTTCTATGCCTACTACCTGCGCGAGCTGAACATCGCCTCCTTTGAGCTGCCTCTAGGTTTGCTCATGATGCTGTTTGGTGCTGTGACCGGCCTTGTTCGCTACAGTCAGTCGCTGGCCGGTGCTGGCGCTGCTTCCGCGGGAACAGTAATGCTCTCGGCCGTACCCATCATTTTGGGCTTCCAACTTCTTCTAGCTTTTCTTTCATATGACATCGCAGCAACACCAAAGCGTGCCCGCCACGGGCTCGAGAGGGACTAATGACCACGCTAAAAGACATCGCAGCAGATAACACCCCAGTCAACTGGGGTCTTATCAAGAGCAACCCTGGCAAGTTCTGGAAGACCTTCGGCTGGGTTGCCCCGGTGGTCGGTCTAGGCCTGATTTGGGTTATGACCCGAATCATGACAGTGCTGCCAAAGATTCTTGGTGACGAATACATCTACAGCATGAACGCGCGTCACACTCCTCTGGCCGACAGCTCGGTGCCGAACTACTTCTTCAACATCATCTTTAGCTCAACCTCGGCCTTCGGTTACGGCTTCTATACGGCAGCAAAGGTTTATAACCTCGGTTTCTTGCTTGCCTTCTCGGCCGTGGTGTATTTCGCTGCCCGTCTGATCGCGAAGCCAGGTGTGTCATTCGTTGTCGCGATGCTCGCTCTGGTTGGCCCAATATCGGCCTATGCCTCTTATTTCACCCCAGAAATGATGTTTTACTTTGGCTGTGCCCTGGTCATCTATTTCTCACTCCGATTCCACGCACGCACCGGTGTCGGCAAGTGGGCTTTGCTAGGCGTCGGGCTAGGCCTCGTTACCCTAGTTAAGCCTCACGCCCTATTCTTGGCAGCTCCGATCTTCGCGTACATCATCTACCTCGCCTTCAAGGGAGAAGGAAACCGTTGGCTCAATGCGCCAGTTCGCGCACTAGCTTTCGTTGCAGCCATGTTCGCAACCAAGTTCGCGATCGGATATGCATTCGCAGGACAGAAGGGCCTAGCCATCTTCGGCGGTTCTTATGATGCTTCTGCAACCTCGGCAATCAACAGCGGCGGTAAGGCTATTGGCGAAGCAACAACTGACCCTGCTGTGACTGCAATTGCCTCTGGCGGAGCGGTTGGCACCACCATCTGGCAGGTCCTGTTCCACATCGCCTTCATGATCATGTTCCTGTCGGTTCCACTGATCTTGACCGGAATCCAGACTATTCGTGCATTCAAGACCAAGGGCGAACCTTCGGAAACCACCAAGGTTTCATTCTTCCTCTTCGTCGCTCTGATCGCACTTGTGCTCGTTTCGGCAGTCTTCGTGGCCTACTCAAGCGCTTTCGGTGAAATGCTTCAGAACCGAGTCATGATTCGTTACTACGAGTACCTGATTCCGTTCTTGCCACTGACCTTGCTACCGCTTGGAAATCACATTCCAAAACTAGGAAACCTGGCCAAGTGGCTGATTCTTGGCGGAGTAACCGCGTGGGTATTTGTGGCACTTCCAAACATGAGCAAATACGTTCCAGCTCTGTTCACCGACTCGGCCTTGATTGCAGCGGCAATCAAGTCTGGAATCCCGCTGTTTCTATTTGCGCTTCTTGGTCTTGCCATGCTTGCCTACTGGTTGTTCAAGCCTGAGCAGGGTTCGCAGATGTTCTTGTATGGTTTCGCGCCACTGGTGATTGTGATCTATGCAATCAGCAGCTACACCAACATGACTGTGCCTAGTTCTGAAGTCGGCATGTATACCCAGTCGTCTCGTTGGGCACACGACCACCTAACGGCCGACGAGAAGAAGAACCTGATGATTATCGGCACGGTTCAACAGACCACTCAGGCGGCTCAGCTTTGGCTAGATGAGCCAACGTCGCAAAAGATGGTGCTTACAGAAGGTTCGACGTTTGACATCAACACCCTACCTGAAAGCGTGAAGTACATCATTCGCGTCGGAGCAATCAACCTGACCGGCGATGGCATCGTAGTTCAGCAAGCCAAAACAAACTTGGCCAACTCCCAATCACCATCATGGTTTGTAATCAAGAACTCGACCGCAGAGAAGATTGCATCGGGCGAAGATAAGTAGTCGTAAAACAAAGGAAGAGGCCCAGGTCATTGACCTGGGCCTCAAGCTTTAACTCGATATCTAGCGAGTAACCACGACGGTCGGGGTGCTGGCCGAACCATACTTGATGCCAGAGAAGCTGGCTGAGACCCAACCTGACGAGACACTGTTGCTGGCGGTGCCACCGGTGGTCTTGACCTTAAGGGTGCCGGTCTTAGCGAGACCGAAGGTGCAGCGGGCGAAGTCGTCGGCAAGCAATAGGTCGAGGCTGCCTGAGTCGGCCTTTCCATCGGCGTTGTTGAGCATTCCGTTGATGGTCTGCTTTAGGGCTCCTGCGCTCTTCACAGGGCTGAAGCTGTCGGCAACCAGTGCATCGGTGGCAACTAGGCCGGCGATGCCAGAGGCAGCCTTGCAGCTGGTTGGCTGCGAGATGCGAGAGTCATCCTGGTTGGTGACGGCCCAGAAGGTGCGGTTGCCCGAAGCCTTGTTGCCGGCGGCGGCACGAAGAGCCTCGGCGTTCTTGGTGGTGTCTAGGGCATAGTCGAACATGCCCTTAGGTGCTCCACCGACGTTTAGGCCAGCAGGAACCTTGTTGGTGGCCAACTTGATTGCCAGCTGCTGAACGCTTGCCGGGGCGGCGTCAATGCTCAGTGAGATCTGGTTGGTGCCGGCAGCCTTGGCCACGGCCAGGGTCGGCTTGACCAAGCGGCCAGACAAGAACTGTGCGGTTGGCTTGCCCATTCTGAAGGTGATGCCGACACGGGTTGCCGGGTCGAAGTCTTGCAGTTCACCACAGGTGCCGTTTTCAACCCAGGCGCAGTTGAGTTCGCGCTGGTCGTCGATGAAGGTCTTGTTGTCCTTCTTAATCACGGTTGCGCCAGTGAATGCGCCGGTGGTGACGGTGTATGGATTGACCACTGCCGAGAAGGTGTTGGCGGTTAGCTTGCCCTTGACGATCTGAACCTGAACCTCAACGCTCACTGCATAGGTCTTGCCGTCAGCGCCGGTGTAGAGCGAGGTTGCGCCACCGGCTGGGATGCCTGCGGCAGCGGTTGCGTCATTCACCTTGGCGGTTGGCGCAACCACCTGGCGGATGAAAGTCGCGGCGGCCTTGGTGCCCTTATAGATGTTGACGGTGTCTAGGCAGAGAATCTGGGTCGCCGAAGCGCAAACCGGAAGAACGTATGAGCCGTTGAAGACATCCGTGGTGACATTCGCACAAGGGCTCTCGCCCAGAGTCTCACAGAGCTGGTCTTTGGCGTTGAAGAGGGTGCTGAAGCCCTGGGTGCTGGTGAAGCTCTCTTGGCTGTCAACGGCGAAGGTGGTCTTGGTGAGGCTGTCGGCAACGGTTGGCCAGTAAACGGCGGCGCTTGCGGCGCTCGAGCCGACTAGGGCCATGGTGGCAGCGGTCAGGGTGGTGATGGCCAAGACGGCCTTGCTCTTCAGGTTCATGGTTCAAATCTATTGGTTGATTGGTGTCCTGCCGCGGAGGTGACCGGACATTAATTGGTTGGCTTAACCTAAGGAAACTTAAGGCTTTTAACAGGGTTGTCTGACAGAATGGAGGTTGCAGTTGAAACCAAGCCTTCTGCAAAGGAAAAGATTCGGGACCCATGAATTCGGGGCCTCGGGTCTTTTTCCATTTAACGGCCGCCCCGCAGACGCCTAGAGTTGAGTCATGCGCAAACGCGTGGCATTCGTCACTTTCTATTACGAAGCCTGGGATAGCCTGGCCGAGGTCTACGCGCGCATGCTCGACGACCCACGTTTTGAGGTCTTGGTCGTCGCAATCCCCCGCAAGTTGACGGGTGATGCATCCTGGGATGACGCATCGGGCGCCTCAGACTTCTTTGCCTCGCTGGGCATCGCCCACGTGATCGGCTCTGAAGACGCGAGCGAACTGCGCGATTGGGCGGCAGACTACGTTTTCATCAACTATCCGTGGCAGCGCAACTATCAGAAGGCCTATCGCGCCGACGAACTGGTCAAATTCACCCGCATTGCGTATGTGCCTTACTACTCGCTGCCGATTGTGAACGAACCGGGCGACGAGGATGTTGCCGGTCACCTCTATACCCAGCGCTCACACCAGCTGGCCTCACTGATTTTTACCCAGGATAAGTTCGTGCGTGACGCCTATGCCGAGACCTCGCGCGGTGCCGAGCACGTGTTCTTTACCGGGTCACCGAAGGTGGACGCGCTCATCCACGCGGCGGAGAAGGCCGCGGGGCACAAGGCGGCGGCAGTTGGTGCTGAGCCTGGCGGCGAGCACGGTCGCACCCGCGTGCTCTGGGCACCGCACCACAGTTATTCTCCACACTGGCTGAACTTCGGCACTTTTGCACAGATGTATCTCGAGATGCTGGACTGGGCGACCGCCCACCCCGAGATTGATGTGGTTTTGCGACCGCACCCATTCATGTTTGGCACGTTGGTTGACCGCGAGGTAATCAGCGACTCCGACCTCGATGCCTGGCTCGCCGGTTGGGATGCCCTTCCGAACACCTCTATCGATCACGCCTCGGGCCCGGCCGAATTATTTGTGAACTGCGATGTGCTGCTGACCGATGGAATCTCGTTCTTGGCTGAGTATCCGCTGGTCACCGGCAAACCATCGGTTTTCCTCGAGAATCAGGGTCACTGGAAGTTCTCGGCGCTCGGCGAGCTAGCCGCCCAGGCATCGGTTCGCCTAAACAGCTTTAGTGAGTTCGTTGCCGGCTTCGATTTCATCCTTGAAGCAGGTTTGCCAGATCGCTCGGCCGAGATTGAAGCCTTGCGTGAGGCGGCATCGCCTTATCCGGGTGAATCGGCGGCCCGAATCGTCGAGATTGTCGCGGCAGATCACTCAGACTTGGTCGACCCATCCAAGGTCACCGAAGTGCCATGGGAGCGCCAGCCTGGGCGCGAACCCCTAGACGATTAATCGAGGTGTTTGATTGGCAATGAGCCGAGCAACGTTGCGACTGCTTATCAGGCAGTTCACCGACCCGATCGTGCTGATTCTGTTTGCCGCCACAATCGTCTCGATGATTGCCGGAGATGTGACCGATGGGCTGATCATCCTGGCGATTATTGTGCCGAGCGGACTG
>Ga0213919_1000250_pt1 | contig 26497 bp, 24 predicted proteins | sample McNCre317MG_FD_161056 | JGI IMG/M metagenome (GOLD analysis project Ga0213919, IMG submission 161056) | Freshwater microbial communities from McNutts Creek, Athens, Georgia, United States - 3-17 MG | ecosystem: Environmental > Aquatic > Freshwater > Creek | place: USA: Georgia | collected... | reverse complement strand
CTCCTAAAATCTCAAGAAATAAATGCCCTGTCTCATGGAGAAAAGTTGATTTATCTGCATTCTCAAAAAGTGAAATAGTCATTTCTCTTTTAGGAGAAATTTTTAAACTTCCTTGTGGAGTATTTTTGTCTTTTTGAAAATGCTCTATATTTTGTAATCTTTGGTTAATAGCATTTTTAATTATTTTATGATCTTTATGTTTAGGGTCAGTAGCCGCTTTAACAAATGAAGTTTTATTTTTAAACCCTAATTCTTTTACTAAATTGGATTTTGGATCTTTTCGTACTTCATCCAACATGTTTTTTAATTCTTCATCATAATAAAATTTTTCATTATTTTTTTGAGTAGAATCAAAATTAGAAGCATCCCCTGATTTTTGTTTTTGGATTCTAATATTATATTTTTCATAAAGAGCATAAGGGTCAATATTGGCTCTTTCAGCTAAAACTCTTAACGGGGTCATAGCTTCGGCATAAATTTGAGCGGTCTGTTTAGAATGACCTGCTTCCATTAATTGGAGCGCAACATCTTCTTTTACCGCTTCAAAAGAATCATTAATCTGTTTTTTAGTAATTAATTCTTCTTGAGCGGGTTTTGCTAATTGCTGAATAGTGTTTTCAAAATTATTAGTAAATTCTTGAATCTCATTTTTAGATAACCCATTAGGGGTTAACTTAATAGAACCTTCTAATGAATCCTGAATTTCACTTTGAGCTATTTTGGTTATGTAATGGGATTGTTTTACTTCTATCGGATTCCCACTTTCTTTAGCTTCTAAATATTGTTTTCGTCCTTCTGGTAATAATTCATCCGCTTTTTCTAATGGAGAAATACCCTCTTTAAATAATTTTTCCCAATCACTTGCTTGGAAATAAATAGATTCACCTTGTGTAAGATTACCCACTAATTGTTCTATTTTTTTAGGTGAACGATTAAATGATTTTGAATCTCTTATTTTATTAGATAAATCTTTTATCGCTTGGATTCCTTGGGAATCTTTAAATGAATTAATAAATGTTTTAGTTTCATTGGAAAGATCTCTAAGAGAAGTGGCTTTTCTTCTAACCGCTCCTACAGAAGTATCCGCTACGGATTGACCTAAAGAAGTTAAACCCTCTTGAAGAGATTCACCTAGATCAACTTTAGATAAACTTCCTTCTCTTGCTAATTGCCCACCAAATTCGGATAAAGATTCGCCAGTGGATTGAACCCCTAATTCTTTTAATCCCGCTATAGCTTTAGCTTTAAGTGATTTACCAGCGGCACCTTTAAGTAGTTTTCCAGCAAATACCGTAAATAAAGAATCAATGGCCGAAGTAGTGATCCCTTTTTTATAAGCACGAGTTTTAATTTCATCAATTATTTTAGGATCTCTAAACGCTTTTTTTATGGCATCCTGATTAGAAGTATCCACCCCTTGTTTTTCAAGATCTTCCAAAATAGAAGAACCAACTTCAGTAGAAACCCCTCCCGTAAAACTTCCCGCATAAATTCCTATTGGCCCTAAGGGGACGCCAGCGATAGAACCACCTATAGAAGGAATAGCATTAGGAATATTTTGCGCAATTGTGTAAGAGGCACTTCTAGGATTAGAAATAAACTCTTTAGCAAAATCTAAAGCTTCATAGACAGTTTCAAAACCACCTTTAGCCGCTTTTTCTAACCCATCTAAAATTCTTCCATCTTTTAACTCATCATACCCAACTAAAAATTTATCTTTTGCTAAATTTAAATCTTGGCGTTCTTTACTCATTAATTCTTGGAAATTTTGTACATGAGTAGGGGTAATTAAATCTAAAGATCTTTGGGTTTTAACCGAATCAGCTAAAGCTTTAGAAACAAATTCTTCATCACCAATACCATGAGCTAAAGCAAGCACAAGAGTTGAGGAACCTAAAGAAACAAACCCTTGTTGGCCGGCTAAAATAGTATCATTAATAAATCCTTTATCTTTAGAAGGGATTTGTTTAGAAATATATTCAGATTCTTTTAATGAATTAATCTCATCTTTAAATAAGGAGAGATTAGTTGGATCGTTTAAAAAATCTCTCGTCTTAGGGGAGTTATTAGATAAATCTTCATAATCAATTTCATATTCTTTAGGTTTAAATCTATCCCAATTACGTTGAACCATAGCGACTGGGATATTTTGTTCCTCCGCTACTTTTACATATTTTGCATAATCATCTGGGTGTTCTTTAGAAACTTGTTTTTCATTAATCTTAAATTGTGTTTCTTGAATATCTTTAACTTCATTAATGGAAGAATCCACTGGATCAATTTTAGGTGGGGTAGATTTTATGTATTGGTCTATAAGTGAATCGTATTCATTCATTATTGTTTACCAGCTATTTTTTTAATATTTTTTATGACTAACTCTACATCTTGAGGTGAATGCGGACGACCAGCATCTTTTAATTTTTGTTTAACTTTTTGTTCAAGAAGAACAGTTTCTTTATAATTTTTTAATTTAGCCGCATCCTCTTCATTATCAGGAACAAAATTAGGAAGTTCTTCTGTTTTAACTTGATAGGCCCTTTTATTCGGATCAATTTTTAATAGATACCCACTCTTCACTTCACCTTCAATTAAACCCTCATCTATAATTTTTTGTAATTCTTCCCTCGGCATTTTTGATGGTTTTTTATTATTAGTAGTAGACCATTCTTCTACTTTTTGATTTATGTATTTATGAAAAGATGCTTGCTCAACTTTATCTTTTATTTTTAGTTCTCTTAAATTTTGATCTACCAACGCTTTTTGGGAAAGATACCCTTGCCCTTCAAGGGAATCAAATTTTCCTTTTCTAATATCCGCTTGTAATTGGATCATGTGTTTAGCATCAGTAGGAGTGAGATGTTTAACAAACTCACTCGCATCTATTCGCATAAATTCTTTATGCTGGCTAGAATCGTTGGCCATAAATTGCCAATCTTGGTATTTAGTTAAATCACTTTCTTTTTGTCCATCTTTCATAGAAAGAATCGTCGCTTGCATGGAAGGTGGTAATGAAGTTAATTTCTCTTTATCTAAATTACTAATATCTAATTTATCATGAACAACATTATTATAAAGTTCGGTAAAAGCATCATTTTGTGCGTAAACTTTAGCTTCATGATCCTCATCAAATCTAGTTTTAATTCGTTGAACCACCATATCTTGAATTTTAGGATCTTGAATTAATCTTGCTTTTTTTAAAGATTCACTCTGACTTAAATTAGCACCCATAATATTTTCAGTGAGTCTTTGGGATTGCCCTAAAGTGGAAGTTACTTCTAAAGATTTTTGAACCATTTCCCTATCAGAAGAGGTCATATCTTTACTAACATGATTAAAATATTGTTGAGCAATTACATCCTCACCTTTATTAAGGTAAGTATTAAGCACTCCTCGATGAGTCTTTGAATTCGCCTCTAAAATTAATTGATCGACTTTTTCTTGAGGTAAACCATTTAATTGACCTAAATTAATAATCGCTTTGTTTTGTTCTTTAAGACTATCCGCAATTGCTTTAGGAGAATATGGATTTTGGGAGGCTTGTTCTTGGAGAAGATTTACTCTGGCCGTAGCTTGAGTATTAGAAAAATCATTCTTTTCTTTTTCTATATGCCCATAGATTAAATTTTTTGAGCTAATTTTTTTATCAGAAGCGTAAAAATTAAAAGATTGTTTTTGTTCATCATTATTTAATGTTTTATTTATCTCTTCTATCTTAGCTTTATGTTGTACTTCAAAATCATCGTCTAAATTAAAAGCACTTTCACCTTTTTTTGTAAGTGCACCTGTATCTTTATTATGGAGGTATTCCCCTAAAAAAGAATCATAATCATTTTGCGCTTTCATTAAAGAAAGCTTATCCGCTTTTGCTTTTTCTTCTAATTGAACTGAATGAATTGCTTTAACCGCCCCTTTAGCTTGATCAAATACATTATTAAAATTAGCTGATAGATCAGGGGCATTAAAATTATTTTGAGGGAGATTAAGCCCTGTACTTCGTATTTGTCTTTCATATTTAGGTACTATAGGCATAAAACTACCTTATTGTTTGTATTGGTAATAACTTCCAACCGCTCCTATTCCTCCTCCTAAAAGAGAAAGATTAGATTGCATCTGGCCGAAAGATTTTACTGCTTTTGCATTTGATTTTAATTGGGACGCTTGGATCTTGTACCCCATAGCTTCTTTAAACGCATTATTCTTAATAGTGAGCGCATCAAGTTCTGCTAAAGCCGCTGTGTCTCCTTGAACATCAAGCGCACTCCCACTTGAAACATCTATTCCTTGGGCCGCATAACTAGCACGTTGAGAACCAATAAGAGATTTACTTTGTTTTCTTATTTGGTAGGCTTGTTCTTCCCCTCGTCGTAAAGAATCCTCCGCTTGCATATTAGCAAGTTTAGCATTTTGATTCATCTGACTAGCTTGGTATTTAGCTTGAGCTTTTTGCATAGAAGCGTTTGCGGTTCCTTGCAAAACATTAAGTCCTACCATTGCGGCTGCGGCTGCACCCATATCAAAACCCCTATTTATTAAATGGAAATAATCCTGATGGAACTATAGCTAAAACACTCACTGGAAGAGGGTCTGTTTGCCTAATAAAAACTCTCCCATTGGAATTCCATTCAGGTCTAATATTAATATCAACAACACCTGTCTTAAGAGAAACAGGGTCGTCATAACCTTCTTCATTTCTTATTTTTAATTCTTCTAACCCTTCTAAAATATCTGTTCCTGTAGGAGCGGAATTACCCGCAAAAACTCCCCGAGAAGATTCAAGAAAAAGAGTTATTCTATTTACTCTTTTCTTTTTATCTGAAAGTGATTCACCTTCAATCGCATCAATATCTAATGTTTCAAGATCGGATGTTATTGGTAAACCCACATGAATAACAGCGTAAGGTTTATCTAATGTTATGGCCCCATTAGTTACGGTCTGACTTGTGTAAGAATCATTATTAGGGTTAGCGACGACAAAACCATCCGCAAAAACAGATACGTCTTGCCCCTCTAAATGCCAAATTCCCGATACCATATCTACCGCTCTTGACCATGTAGTTCTAGCAGTAGACCGAAGTGAAACAGGAACAGTCTTATGAGGGGTTCCTGTAACTACTGTAGTAGAAGTGTAGCCAGTTATAGAAAAGCGGATAATATCTTCATCTGCATCATAAAGGAAAATTTGATTACCAATATCCGAGGAAGAAAAAAAAGCAGCACTTGCCGTAAGAGTTAATGTCTCGGTATAAACCCAATCGGTCCCCCCACTTAAAGTCATTGTAGTTGAACCTGTATTTCTACCATCGTAAGTAAGATAGCTATCTAAGTAAGTAGCCTCTTCAATAGTAGTAGCAGAAATAAAACGAGAACTAAGTCTCTCCACGAATCTCCTAGTTTCCCCATTGATCACTCTCTTTATTACTAAATATAAATAATCCTCATCCCCTTCAGGGATAGAACAAACATTTTCCACAATACCATTTTCAAATTCATGTTTATGCCACGCTAATACTTGATGCTCTCTTACATAGGTAAGACCTAATAAAACCCCATCATTTCTTACGGCCCATATAATGGAGTTAGGTACTTGCTGATAACACCAATCGGAAATAGTATACCCACTAAAAAGATGCGTAGAAAAAATTGTTAAATCATTTCCTCTATAGCCTTCCACATCGGCGTCAAAACCTAAATCCCTAACTATATTCCCTCGTGCTTGAACATAAAGAGCGTTTCCTGAAATAATGATTGGTGGGAGAGTATTAGACCCAGCATAACTATGTTGTTGGGGATTAATATCATTAGGTGTAACCACCCCATTAGTCCCTCCTTGTACGGACCATTCCGCTCCACTGGTCATGACAATAAATTTACCAATATCTAATAAATGGCGTACTTCATTTACTTGTCTTCCCGCCATATTAAAAGTAACCGCATCATCATCTTGGAGAGGGGAGCTTATGGTAAAATTAGTAAAAGCTCCTGTCCTTGAACCCCATACTTTTTCCGTATCATTAGTAGTATTGGCAAAAAATCTTCGTTGCTGAAAATAAGTAACAACACTCGGATAATTCCCCGAACTACCAAAAGGATTTCTTGAGATAGGAGGAGTTGACGCTGTATCTGGGGTTATCCCGTCATCCACGAAAGAGGTCCCACTAGCAATCCCAATAAAACCATGAACCCCATTTTTATAACGATAAATATTATATTCTAAAGCTCCTGTTACGGCCGACCAAGAAATAGTAATAGGCGCACCTGAACTTGGGACCGCCGATGAAGTAGTGGCCGTAGAAGCAAGAGACTCTTGATAAGATTCACTTTCTATAGTGGTTACTACCCATGATGAAGTAGCCCCCGCCGCACCACTATTAGTCACCCCGCCAGGAGCGGCTATAGTAGGAGCAAAAGTAATATTAGAAAGTGTCCATGAACTATGAGAACTCCTCGATAAGTCCGCTGGGGGGTAAGTCGGATGAACTAAAGTAATTACATCCGCACTTTGAACATACTGAATATCCATCAAATCAGCTTCTACATAAGAAGTAGAAATTTGATAAACCTTATAAGTAGAACCCCCTGAAATATAAGTAGTATAAGAAGTAGTATTAACCGCTACCCCGGTAAGAGTAGTTAATGTATATGTGTTGGCCGTAGCACCAGCTACTTTAAAATTTCTATTATTAAGTTGGGTCATCCCTAAGATGCCACTAATGGCGATCTCGTCCCCATTCGAATACCCATGGGCATTGCTTGTAATAACTCCTGGGTTAGCCTGAGTAATTCCAGTGATAGTTTTAGCAGCGGCCACAACATAAGCACCATTATGGATAACCCTCATATATTGATGACCAAACTCTAAAACATACGTTTGATCAGCATTAAAAATAAAAGGAATTAACCGAACCTCTTTATTAGCAATAGAAGTTTCGCCAATAAATTTTGTACCCGATCTATTAGCGGCCCCACCATGACGTTGGATAAAAAAATTTTTACAAGTACGTAAACCTTGCTGATATTTTTGAAGATCTACCCTCGCATAAAGAGAAGGGGCTAGTTCCCCACCGGTAAATGATCTAATCGTAACATTACTCATTTATTCCCTCGTGCGAATAAATTCGCTATCAGGTAATTCTTCATCTTGCTCTTCATTAAAAGAATTAACCACCGCTTTTTTTAAGTGCATTTGATAAAGTTCAAATGTTGCTACTCCTAATTTAAATGGATCGCCCCCCGTTAAAATAGGAGCAAGAAGGGTAGCTAATCTGTAGGAAAGAGCTAAAGTAAAATCACTCGGGAAATAAGCAGGGTCGGTCATATTATAAGTGTATTCAATATAAGCTTCTACTTGATCTGTATAAATAATCCTAGCAGAATCATCAAAGGCCACTCGATAAGGGACCCGACTTTGACGAGTATCTTTTCGTATTCCTGAAAGAATACGTCTAATAGTTAAACAATTAGAAGGGTAGCGATAAGAATAAGTCCATTCTGTGTTAGGATTTTCCTCGATAAGAGCGAGTGCTTCTATCTTAGTAGCAAACGGCCATTTGAAATCCCTTAATACCTCTTCTAAAGCAATATCAAAAAATATTCGGCAATTAGTCGCTTCCCCTGAGGTATCCGTTTCAAGATTAGATATTCTTTTGGCCGTACCTAAATGAGATAAAGCTAAATTACAAATTTCTGTTTTAGAACTACTCATTTATTTTACCTACTTAAAATAAAACATTTTTTCGTACTAAAAAAAGGCGTAGAGGAAATGAATAAAACCTCTACGCCTATAAAGATGAGATATTAAATCACATCTTTATTAACAGGATTTTTTTTACCAAAATTTTCAGCATTAAATTTAAGTTTTGGTAGTGGGCGGTCTTTTAACTCCGCATTTTTCTCCACGTCCACTTCTTCCATCCAAACAGACGAAAAAAGATTTTTATCAGCAAGATTAAAAATCTCGCCTTCTCTAATTCTACGATTACCTAAAAAACCTAATTTAATCGCTTTAACTTTCAAGCATCACTCCTTAAGAAATTGTTAATCCATCAGCATAATGAGAAATCACTTCCACACCATTATTTGATGGCATTAAATGCGCACTTAATGTTACGGAAGGGGTAGTTCCACCTAAAGTATAATTAAGTCTTAAATATCTTTCCATTCTTAAATCCGCAGGGATTGGAATAGAAATAATAGTACCCGCAGCAACGGACCCTACTAAAGTAGTTGTAGATAAAACTGCTGGGGAAGAAAAACTTGAGTTATCATCAGTTTCCACTCCGATAACATAAGTTTCATTTCCAGTCGTAAAATCTGAAGCTACTTCAATATTTACTATGGCCGATAATTTTTCTCCGATGCCGATATTTCTATCTGCACCAAAGTCGATTATGTTAGTTGAAGCCGCTGTAGCTGTTAAAGCTTGGCTATCTGAAAATTGATTGTGAGCATCTAGTATTATAAAAACTCCTTTGTTCTGTATCTTTTGGATACTTTTGTAATTATTTGAGGTGTAGTTACCGTTCGTTCTACGTTCCACTTTTTGCAAACCGTGATTCCTTTAACCCTATAATTTTTGTACGTATTATGTTTAGGATTATTACATCTTGTTAACATCGTATTCCAAACACTATACAAAGATTGTTTAGGAGATTGCATAATAAACCCTTATGACACAACGCTTTCAGTCTCAAGTAATTGGTCACATAGTTTAACAGGAATTCCTCTAAACGAAGCTATTCGTTTACCATCCACTACATCATAAGTTAATTGCCCACCTACTTGAACGTCATCTCGTCTTTGGATGTCTAGCATTTGAAAACATGATCTGTTCATATAGAACACTGGCTTACAATTATTTAGATTAGGGATTCTATGAGTAGCTTTAATCATAAGCTCGAGTAAATCGGCTGCTGATGATTTTGCTACTAAGTTAGAAATATCAATGTTCGGGATACGAACAACATATCTCCAATCTTTAAGTGCGATACCTAATTTCCATTGGAAATGATCTTGGTACGCTCTCATTCTATTCCCGGCAATTCCCGCAGTTGTTTCTACTGTCACTAGACCTAAATCTTCGTGCATAAGTCCTGCTTTAGAACCTTTAGGGAAAATTCCGTGAACAGTATTTTCACCCCAACCTACTAGCCATATAGAAGAGTTATCAGAACCAGAACCGCCGCCTGAAATAATATTTTGGGCATTAACCGCAGATAAAGAAGAATAACGAATAGCAAGACCATTAAATTCTTCTGGAGCGAGTCCTGAGTTACCATAAAATGCTGTTTGCGCCATTTCTTGGTTCATCGCTTCTAAGAAAGCACTAGATTCACTTAATCTAAATGCGCCTGTATTCCCATTAAGTTCGGCCAAATCTTTATCAATTTCAGCATAAGCTTCAAGCATCCCAATACCCTCATCAATTTGAGCAGTAGTGGATTTTGATGGCTGAATACCTTGATTGATTAAACGCCAATAAGCAGTAGGTAAACCTGTTCTTACTGAAGTACGATGACCTGTAGGAAGGTTTCCTTCTTTGAATAACATGTCTGATAAAATTTCATTTGATTGACCGAGTAGTTCAACGATTGCTGGAACTTTTCCATCTGGATCTAATCGTTTTGCCCAATCGGCTAGAGTAAGTACACTTGCGCCTAAAGTTGCCATAAAAAATCTCCTTATTTTTTATTGTTAATAAACTAAATTTTAATATCTAAATTTTTCCGTATAATAACTCCGCTGCTGATTTTGGTGCTTTAGATGTGTGAGCTTGCCCATGAACAAGTTCATCGTTTTTCATCGCTTGACCAATCTTAGCAAAAACTTTAAAAAGCCCTGGGTGATTACCATAGCCACTCTCATTAAGAGACTTCTTAAAATCCTCATCACCAAATTTATTAATCACTGGTGAGCGTAGTTAACATTGTCCTTGAATTTTTCTCCCCCAAATTCTTTATCATTTTCAATCTGTTTGGCCCAATCATTTACTTGTTTCTCATGATCGGCTTCTTGTTTGGAAATGTAATTTGAAAGAAGTAAATTCTCTCTTTGTGCAATCTTATTAGCAACCTCATTAGAGAATCCTTGCTCCTTTGAAAATTGGGCAATCTTCTCAAGATAGTCCGCTTCTAAATGCACGTCTTCCCCTAAATCGAATTTATATTCGACTTGTGGGGCTTCTTCTTTTACCGCTTCACCTTCTACTTTTTTGCCGGATTCTTTTCCTTGATCAGGGTAAAGTTTGGCCGAAACAGAAGATGAATCTTGATTGGAAGTTTCCTTAGTGGATTCTTGTGAAACTTTTTCCTCACTCATTCATTTTTCCTTTTAATTTCATCATCTCTATTAATGATTCTATGTTAGCTTCTTGCACATCAGCAAGAAGTTGAAGTCCAATGTTACGCCCGCCTTCTTTAAAAAAGGTCTCGGAGTTCCCTGTAAAAGATGACGTAAAAACTCCACATTTTTCCAAATATCTCCAAATGAAACGCTTCCCTTCATTTGTAGAGAGCACTTGCTTAAGATCGTGGAGTTCATCTTCTCTATTATATTTTTCTTTATCTTTAGCTTTTTTTACTTGATCAGGATCGGCTGAATTTTGAACTAGAGGTTTCATACGAGTTCCCCTATTTCACTACGCTTCACTATTTCAGATAAAGCATTTTTCCCTTCAAGATTAGTTTCTGATAATTGTTTAGCGGCCACTGCTTGTTGCTGCATTTGTTGTTGTTCTTGCTGCATTTGTTGTTGTTTAGCTCGGTCTGCTCTAAGAGACGCTACTACTTCATCAGATCTAATAACTCCTGGTGGAACTGACGTTAAATCCGAATAAATATCTATTGTTTGGTCTATATCAATTTTATCTAAGGCTTCAGGATTAAGTTGCGCCATTTGAGACACAAACCCTACTGTTCTTTCTAGCGCACCAATACCCACTAATTTTTGTGCTTGGGCCATAATGGAAATATATTCAACCTTAAGATTCATTCCTTGAAGTTCCTCTGGAGGAGTTGGGATTTGCCCCTGATTCACCATAATTTGAAAAGTGTTATCTATAAGTGGATTGAGTAAATCTTGATTAAGCTGTTCTAACACAGGTCCTAGAGCAAGAAGTTTTTCTTCATGCCGCTCTTCTATTTCTCTTGCGGTAATTTGTCTTCTATCAGAATTGGCCATCATTAAAAATAAATCCTCAAAATAACAACGACGAATTCTATCTCTTATTTGGGCTTGTTTATTTTCAAGTGGGGTTAAATCAAATCTCACTTCATGAGACGCTCTAAAAGAATCATTCCCTTTAGTATCCACATAAGTAATATCACCTGGGAGAATTGACGCTTTAGAATTTTTCATTGACGTCGGACCTGTCATCGGTGGGTTAATCATTTTCTCCACTGCTTGGGCCGCACGTTTTTCCCCTAATTGAAGTTGTTTAATATCACCTAACGCCGTCATCCCCGGGCAATCAGTCCCATAAACATCTTCAGACGCTACTTCCCAGCGTGGGGAAAGGATTGGGAAAAAATCATATCCCGAAACTCGGAGAAAACGATTTTGGTAAATATCAGATAACGAGTTAAACGCTCCTGAATAAGTACCTCTCTCACAATAAATAGAACTATATTTTTTATATTTAGCTGAAAATTTATTTTGATCAAAGTATTTATTAGGGAAAATAAAATGGTAAAGATCAATCCATACTTGTTTATTTCCATTTTGATACATGTCTTTTACATAGGTCGAAAAATTATCCCAAATAATTTCTCCACTAGGAGAATACTCTGCAAACTGTTCCACCAATTGGCATACCGTCATTCTAAATTCACGGAAAAAAGTATTGGTTCTAAGAGTATGATCTTGGGCCAAAGAATAAGTACCGATGGGAAAAGGATAAAATCTGATAGTGTGCTCACTATCCTCTTCCATAAGGATGCAAGCGGTACCTACCGAGCCAATATCACCGTAGACGATAGGAAGTACATTATACAAGTTTGACCTTAAAAATACAGTATTCATTCGATCCGCTACAAAAGTAAGCCAATCTTTCACTGGCTGAAATTCATTTAATGACGGGTCTGGTGTCGCTAGTTTAAACCAAGGTCTAGCAGGAGAGGTAATCCCACTCATCATGCCTGATCTAAGATTACGTAAAGCAAGAGTAGCGGTGGAATCAATGATTTTAGTATTTTTCTTATCACCTTTATTTGTATCGGTGATAGAAAACCTTCCTCTTCGCGGTAGTTGATGATCAACTAAATCCCGCCAATGAGAAATAAAAGAAGATCTTTCATTTTCAAGTTGAGCGCGGAGAACTTCTAAATCTTTTCTTTCAAACATTGTTATTGTCCTAATAAAGTTTTAGGTGACGTAAGAGACGCCCCAATAGAGGAATTAGCGAGAATCGTTGATTGTCGTCCTTGCTGTCCTCGTGATCGTGCTAACTGTCTTGCTCTTGCTGATTTTCGATTTTCATCTTTAGCCAACTGCGCTTGAAGTTCCGCTTCTTGATCTTGAACGGCTTGTCTGTCCTTATTTTGCTGAATTTCATTATTTTTATTCGCAAGTTCTATAGCTTTTGTTTGGTCATTTATAGCACTTGCTTGCGCATTAGAAAGATTTTGCAATTTTTTATTATTATCATTTACTCCAGTAACATCTAATAATTGTCTTTGGATCTCATTTTTGGCCAACTTTCCCGTAACGAGATCCGCTTGAGCTTGAACCACATTTTTTGTTTGATCTAACAAAGTACCTTTCTTAGATAAATATGGACTGTCTATAATCCCACCTTTACCAATAAGAGGTTTACTTTTTTTTCCGCCACTGCCCATAAATTAAATCCTTTAAAAATAAAAAATAAAAAATAAAAACCAACTATAAAATCTTAGCAAAAATATTTTCAATGTGCTTGTACCCATGAGAAAGAAGAGCTGGGGACCAATCCAGATTTGTTTTCACATGATGATAAACAATCTTCACACCAAATTCCTTCAAATGAATATCAATGAAATCTATAAATTGCCGGCCTACACCCCGAAACTCTGGATGAACAAAAATCGCATCCTGATTCGCTTCAAGTTGATTATCATAATGATGATTATTAAAGAGAAAAAAAGACGCATACCCTACAAGACGATTTGAAGTTGACGCTCTTGCTGTAAATATTTTTAGTGAATTGTTTTGTTCATGAGAATAATAAGTAGATAAATCTAGTTGTAGAGGAATACCAAAATCTTTGATCTCCTCATAATGAAGTTGAGAAAGAATTTTGATCTCGGATTCAATATCTTGAATAGTCTCAATTTGGTACTTCATGAAATTAATTATGCTTGGCGGGGGATATTCTGGCAATTATTGATAGTACGATATTAGTACTAATTAGAGGGGTTAAAAGGATCATACTCGGATTTTATTTTATTGGAGTCCTGATGAGAGGACTCAAATCCAGGTAAATTTATTCCGTCTGGGATAAAAAAACTAAGAATTAACGCGTCTAATTTATCGGGGGACCTTCCTAATCTCTGTTTTATTTGTTCTTTATTTTCTATTATGAATTGCCCTTTTGAGTTAAAGGCATACGTAATAGAGTTCATTTCCTCTATTAACTCTGGATCATTTGGAATGCACCCATTTTTTTTAACCCAATTTGCCATGGAAAAATACATCTCGGATCTAATGTTGGCGTAGCGTGGATCATTGGCCTTTGATGCAAAATGGACCTCATACGGAGTCCTTCCCATCGCAATTAAAGAATCAACTACCCCCGCACCAAAACCGCCCGTCCCATCCACAAATTCAACCTCATTTCCCCATCGCTCAACCGCAAGTATTATCCTAGAAACTATGTCCTGCGTTTTAGCATCTTGCATTTTTACTGGGTTAAACGCCATACATCCCTGTCTTGGGAATAAAATCGTAGCGTCCCCCCCAAATCTCGCCACATCCACTCCAAGACGTTTTTGGAAATGCTGATATTGGGATGGATCAGGAAACCGACGAGTAGCTTCATCTATTTCTGCTGGCGAAAGAATATGGTTTAACCCAGATTCGGGAAATTCTCCGAAGACGTTAATTTTAACCCACGCAGAATCACGCCCGTATGTTTCTATTTGTTGTTTGGCCCATTCTAAGGAAACTCGTGGGGAACGTTTGGGGTTATCGGGGTCCGAGTTTATATGTTGGACGTACCAATCTTTTTGGTTCTTATGAGTAACCCTATAGAGAGGTCCATCTATATCAGTGGGATTCCCACAAATAATTAATTTAGACTCAATACCAGACGCAAGAGCGGCCTCTGCCGTAGCAATAATAGATTCGGGGTAAGATCCGACCTCATCGCATACAAAGAGCATATAATCGGCGTGGAGCCCCGCTAGTGTGAGAGCTTGAGATTGAGCATCCGCTGTTCTGGACCACCCTCTAAGAGAACAGAACCAGATCTCCGAGTTCTCATTTGAGCTAACTCTCGTTTTAGTAACAGTAAAATATTTTTTGAGAAAGGGGGACTTGTTTTGCCAGAACGCTAATTCCGCCCTAAGACCATCCGAAAGATTATCAAAAGAGATAGAAGTCGCCGCAATCTTAGGATAGGGTCTGGTTGCCAGAAAATTCCATATCATCCAGGCGAGGAGAGCGGTCTTACCCACGCCCTTAGACGCTACAAACGCCATTCTTTTGTTGGTAGGAAACGCTAGGAGCGCATCTTTTTGCCATTCATCAGGGGTGATCTTAAAGTTATCCTTCACAAATTGCACCGGGTCCTCTTTCCACTTACGGAGAGTTTTGAGTGCGGATATTTTTCGGTCAATTTGTTCGGCCATTACTTGATTGTAAGAGTAGACATTGCGATTGGGAATTTTATTTATAAAATTTTGGGCAAAAGAATATAGACGAAAAATCTAATAGCGGAGTCTTGTGGAAAATGACCCTCTAATAATCGGGTTTTTATCAGCACACTAACTTCTATAGATACACCTCGCTAACTCATAATAATTTTATTTTCTATTTTATAAAATCATTAATTTTTATAGGAGTGGATATATAGTGGGGGGCGGTCGAAAAAATTTTCTCGGTGTCTTGTGGAAAAACACCCCCTCAAAAAATAAAATTTTTCCAATCCAAATATCAATTAGTTGGCTGAGAACGCACGATAAGAAATATTATCGTGCACTGCCATAATTCCAATATGTTACATTATTTTATGTAACATAATATCCACTATGTTACATAGATAATGATATCAATGAGTTAGGATTAATATCTACGTAACATTGTAGTGGGTTTAAGTATTTGATATTATTAGGATTCTGGTATAGTTAGCGAATTGATCAAGTCTTCAAGTCGTTCGACTTTTACATTATTATTTTTGTTTTCGGAATATTCGTCTCGGAAACGTGCGTTAAGCATGAACTTACCCACGCCGGCATCGGGGGCTGACTCATAGTTATCTAATTTTTCTAATAATTTGGATTCGAAAAGGTATTTAGCATGTTGCTCGCCTTTAGCTTTTGCATCCGAAAATGATTCGTGTATATCTACCCAGTCGTAAAGACATTTGGGCGTCACATCCACAATTTTTGAGAACGACGAAAACGAAAAGCCTTTACCCATGTGTTCGATTAATTTAGAGGCGTACTCCTCTTTATATTTGGACTGTATATTTTGTTTTTTGTTACTCATCCCCCCAATATAGATTAAACACAACGACAATACAATGTCATTGCGTTAATCTAACTGTTAGATAGATTGTAACATCGAAAACGTGGTCATAACAATTATTTGTTACTACCACTTTTCCCAAATTGTTCCACGTGGAACATTCAAAACGTATTTATAACTCACCGAATTAAAAGCCAATCCTTATAATTTTTACACAATGCACTAAATAAATATTGCATGTAACACGATAATGTATTACAATAGATTAATAACAAATAGGGACATTATGATACTTAACTATAAACAATTAAAAAAAGAATTCTACGCAAAACAGAAAAAATTAGATGCGCAAAAAGCTCTAATAATAATTAAAACGGCTAGCTTACTAGCTAAAACACTAAAAAAAATAAATAGGGGTATTTATGTTTAAGGAAACAATGACTGCAATTTTTACCACTTACGGGCTACTTATCGCAATCATATTGATTGCATCCCAAGTAACGTACCCACAATAATAAGAAAAGGAAAAATTTATGAAAAAATTCGAAAAGATCGACATTTATCAGCGTGTTACTGACAAAATTTTGAGCCAATTAGAGAACGATATTATTCCATGGCAAAAACCTTGGCGGACATCAAATTCGGCTCCACGAAATTTGATATCTAATAAACAATATCGTGGCATCAATAATTTTTTGCTTAATAACACCTCCTTTAACTCCCCTTTCTGGGCTACTTACGCCCAAATAAGAGAATTGGGCGGTAACGTAAAACGGGGCGAAAAATCAGAATTAGTGGTCTATTGGAAACTGTTAAAAATCCTCAATAAAAAAACAGGTGAGGAAGAGACAATACCAATGTTAAAACATTTTAACGTTTTTAATTTAGAACAATGCGAAAACATTGAATTAACAAAAAACGTGATTGATTACAATTTAGAATTATCGCTACTAGATAAAACGCCCATCAACAAAAATGAAATGGCCGAAAACATAATTGCCCAATACAAAAATAGTCCTAAAATAGAATTTAGGGGACATGCAGCTTATTACTCTCCATCGCGGGACTTAGTAGTGATACCAGAAAAATCCGAATTTAATGGGGATTCTGGTTATTACAATACGTTATTCCACGAATTATCCCACTCCACTGGGCACACTTCGCGACTTAATAGAGGATTAGAAAAAAATGCAGCTTTTGGCAGTCACCGCTACTCTAAAGAAGAGTTAATTGCCGAAATATCCGCATCCTTCTTGTTAAATATTTGTGGTTTATCTCCTCAACTTGAGAATTCCGCAGCTTACGTTAAATCATGGCTTAAAGTACTTAAAAATGACAAAAAATTCTTTTTTGAAGCAGCTAGTAAAGCCCAAAAATCTGCGGATTATATTTTAGGAAGTTATGGGGCGGAAGAACTAGAATAACCACTAATCGCCTCAGTGGATGAGGCACTATCTACCCCTCAACCCCTCAAAATTACACCAAAAACATAAAATAATTATACAATGCATTAAATAAATATTGCATGTTACACGATATTGTATTACAATTAATATAACGAATAACAAGAAAAGGAAAAAACTTATGAAAAAATCAAATTTTAGAGAAATCACTACCATTACAAAAATAGATGATCCCAACAGTTTAATGAATCCTTATGATGCTTACATTTATTTAGCTAACGGACAAATGGCCGTGGCGATGGATATCGAAAACAGGGATGAGTTAAAAGTTAACGATAAGGTATTAGTGAGTAACTACATCAATTTATACTCAAGACATGTATGTAATCTTGAGAAATATAACAAATAATAAAAGGACAAATATGAAAAATCCTCACAATCACCAACAAATTGCGGATTATGGCATTAAGAAAGTCGTAACTATTCGTATACGAGAAGCCATTTTAGCTAAACTCATTGAAGAGTTCGGTTCAATCCAAAAATTTATTGATCAAGTAATAGATGACTTGATTGATGATGGAAACAGCAACGAAAAATAATAAAAAAAAAACAAAGGACAAATATGAAAAGAGAACAAGTAATTTTTGAAATATTAGACCTAAATGAGCAAGCAGAAAAAAATTTAAAGGAAAAACAAGAGGACGTATTAACGCTGCACCCCACAATAATCAAAAAATTGATAAACGAATTGGAAAACGGCCGTAAATCTGATTATTCGGATAGTGAATTAATACAATTTTTAGAAACACTACAGGATAATTAAAAATAAAAGGACAAATATGAGAACATGGCTTAAAACACACAAAAACGCCCTAATTAGGGCTTTTGTACCCTTACCCCTACTCCTATTATCTTGCGCTAAACCTTCTGAAAAGCCCGAAAAAAAGCTAAAACACGCTATTGAGAATCAAAAAAAGGCTTTAAGGTGCCTTAATAACGATTTAAGTGGGGTTTATGTGTCTAACTCCACAGTTCCTACCTTAATCCTAACCATATATAGCAATTGCGATATAAACCTAACCTACAAATGCGGACAAACAGGAAAAATAACAGGGTTCCCTAAGAACGGAACCGCTACCATCATGATTGATCAAGAACCTCCGCAAGACCTTGTAGATGTGTGTTTATCTAAAGGAAAACACACCTGCAATTATAACGCATCAACTGTGGACCTAACCTTAAACTGTGACGCTAATGGTAATATTTATTGGGATAAGGATTAACGCTTCTGGACAAAAAAGAATCGCTATTTCTCAGAAATAACGCTTCTGGACAAGGGACAGAACCGCTATTTCTCAGAAATAACGCTTTCAGTGTACTTTTTATTAAAGAGTATTTATGGCGTATTACCTTTTTACTAATAGCTAAGTAGTTGAAATCACATTTCCTCAACCGTCTCTATAGTATATATAGTACATATTTATATTATTATTTATTTATTACTTATTAATTTCCCCTTAAAATATTTCTTTTAGAGAAATCGTACTCCATTGCTCAACCGTACATGTTTTTCCCTAATTTCCCTTTAATTTCCACGGTTAAGCTACTTTTTTTAGAGTCATTTTCCGCAAGTACCTCAACCGTACTCCATAACATTTTCCCGATTTTTAATTGATTTTTACAGAATTTTTGACAAAAAAAAGCAGAGTGTTTTTTATGACACTCTGCTTTACCAATATGACACGATACAAAAAAGAGAATAAATATTTACAAAAAAAGGATATTCATGTAAATATTTCCCTACCAATATAGTCTATTAATAACAAAAAAGGAATTTTTTTATGCCTATTTTCCATAAAAATACTAGTCTATTATTATCGGAGATCCCTAATATATCTCGAGCGATTTCCAATGGGTGGTTTTTGCGCCCTATTAAAAAAGGTTTTTTTAACAATATAGATAATCAGAAGGGGACGTTATTAACCGACAAAAACCATATTCTCACTTGCGTCGAAGATTTGGATAAATTCCCTGAAGGGACGACTGAGTTAGCGTTAATTCCTGATTTTTACCTGAATTTTATTTGTTTAGATTTTGACTCACTATCCCAAGATCTTAATAGCTCTATTTTTGCTGTTTTAAAGAGTTTTTATAGAGAGGACGAATTATTTAGGCGGATAGGTAATCCGCTCAAATTGGGCCAATTCTGGTTTAATTATGACCATTCATTCGATATCCCATCCCAACCACCAAAATTAGATCTAATCGTCAAAGGAAAAAGATGCAACGCATTAGGGAGATATAAAGATACATTTAACTCGTACATCTGGCCAAACAGAAATTTATGGGAAAACACACCAGCGGAAATGCCCATTCTCTTAGAGGAATGCTTGCTGAAAATAATAGATTTATATGAATTAGAATATGGGTTTAGAGAACCAATTTATCAAAAATCTGGGGCTAGACACGATTTTCTAAGAAATAGCGTTTATGCCCAAATTTTTAAGGGAGTTCCTCCTCATGAGATTTACCAAGAAATTTTAGAAACTCCTGAATTTAAGTCACTATCCTCGGATGGTTCACGCAGATCTTTTTTTACGGCAAAAAAAGAAATAATAGATATGTTCCCTAATGCGGTTAAAAAGTTTTTGGAGAAAGGAGATTTTCCTGTTTTTTACCAAAAAGAATCGCCTCATCATGATTTTTTAAATAACCCGTTAAAAGATCACCCCAAAGTCGAGGTCGGTTCGCTACTCGATATTCTTTATAGAGCGACCTTAAGAAACCAACATACTAATGCGGGCCAAATGGCATTTTTTACGGCTTTATCCGCAGTATCCTGGTTATTGTCCTATTCCATTGTTTATGGGAAAACTAGGTCAAATCTAATGGTTTTGTATGTGGCCCTATCAGGAAGCGGAAAAACAACGTCATCTCAACTTTTACAGAGCTTAAAAAATATTATCCCACCACTAAATAAATCTTGGAAAAATAGCAACATTGAATCAAAAGCAGCGTTTACCCAAAGTTTTGCTTCTAGTCCTATCAATTTTTATTTTTTAGATGAATACACTAAGATCTTAAAGGGGAAAAATAAGAGTAACAGTGCTACTAGTGAGCTATCGGAACTTTTTTGCCAATACTATTCTGATTTTTGCGATGATAATTTACAACATATACAATTAAAAAATGAGAGTTATGGCGTTTGTTACGGCCCTAGGTTTTCATCGCTAATGTTTACTACACCAGAATTTAAAAATGAATTTTATAAAAAAGATTTTATGGCGGGGATGGGTAGACGTACCTTTATGGTAGTTGATGATAATTTATATTTAAATAAACCGACAACAAATGAAAATAAAGAATTTTTTAATCAGGAAGAAATAAAATTTATCCAAAATTTTGTTAGTAAATGGGTATTTGAAAAAGAAGATAATTTTGATGATTTTTCTTCTCCTGAAAAAATAAATTTTAGTCATGAGATATTTGATAAAGTTGATATATCACAAATTAAAATTGAAAAAGGTTTTAATAAAAAAACAAATTCATATTTTTATTATGATTTTGTTTTGAAGCCGAAAGTTAGACACAATATAATAGAATCCTCTGAAGCACAATTTTATTTAAATAATGACCATACCAAAAAATCGAATGAGCTAAAAATAAAAGCGCATAAATCAGGGGATACTACCCAAGGAATAATAGTAAATTCTTTTTCCGAGTTTACAAAAAAATTATCTATGATTTATGCTTTAGCTGGGAGAAAAGAACCTTCGTTAGAAGTGCGGATGGATGCGATCACATGGGCCGAAGATATGTTTTATTTTTATATGGTGGAAAGTCTATCCCAAGATTTAGAACCTATTTTTGATTCGGATGAGACTAGCAACAAAATAAGTTTATTAGCAGAAAAAGTAATACAAAAATTAATTTCTAGTAAAACACAACTATTTAAAATATCAGACAATCTAATAAAAAATATTTTCCAAAAAAATAATAAGATTTTCAGATCCCAAGTTATAAGTTATCTTTTAGCGAATAAAAAAATTGAATTGCTAAATAATAAAACATCTAAAAAAAGTATGATTTATAAATTAGTCGAAGAAAATAAAAATGGCGAGATAGACGAAAATGGCGACACTATACAAGCATCAACTTGAAGCGATTGAGTTTCATCAATCCCATCCTAAATTTCTCCTGGCCCTAGAACAAGGATTAGGAAAAACAGCAATAGCATGCTCCACTATTACTCCTCAAGATCACACCCTCATTATTTGTCCAGCGACACTTAAATTAAATTGGGAACGTGAACTAAAATTATTTTCTTTTCCCCATAATATTGTCGTCATTAAAAAATCGAGTGATGTTCTTCCTATTATCCCATCTACCGTCATCATTAATTATGAATTATTAGGAAGAAAAAAAAATAAAGTCATCTCCCCAAATTTTGATTTTTCTCCTTTTAATAGAGTTATTTTGGATGAGAGCCATTACATCAAAAATCCCACCGCCATTAGATCTTTAATCGCCACAAAAATTTGTATTAACACAGATAAAGTCCTTCTTTTAACAGGGACGCCACTAGAACGGCATAGAGATCTATATATGCAGATGAGAGCGTTAGGAATTATTACGTCAACATTTCATGAATTTGGATTAGAATATTGTGGTGCCCATATTGTAAAAAAATTTAATAGAACAATATGGGATTATGATTCATCAACTAATGCACCTAAACTTAAATCACTAATTTCACCATTTATATTCAGAAAATTAAAATCAGAAGTATTAGATCTTCCAGAAAAAATAATAAAAATAATTGATTTAGATTTACCTATCGAACAAAAATTTATTCCCCAACAAATAACAGAAGAAAATATTCCTGAATATTTTTCTAATATGGCATCATATTTAAGAGAAGAAGGAATAAAGAAAATTAATCAAGCGGTTCAACATATTCAAATGAGATTAGAATCTATTCGCAAGATTTTTGTAGTAGCACGCCATTTGGAGGTAATAGATGCGCTCAAAATTCAATTAAAAGAATTTAAACCCGTAAAACTTGATGGACGTGATTCTATCGTTCAAAAACAATTTGCTATAGATCAATTCCAAAATAATTCCGACATAAGAGTTTTTATCGGACAAATACAAGCCGCAGGTGTGGGAATAACTCTTACTCAAGCATCCCATGTGATCATCGTGGAAGCCGATTGGAGTTATTCAGCTTTAATGCAAGTGATAGATAGATGCCATCGTATAGGGCAAAAAAACAAGGTTATAGCAGAGATATTAACTATAGCTAAATCGCTTGATTCCATCATGATAAATACGGTTTTAAACAAGAAACAAAATATAGAAAGGATTCTATGAGTACACATGCAAAATTTTCACCGTCGTCTTCTAGTCGTTGGCTTAATTGTTCTCAGTCTTTAAATGTAACCCAAAAAGAAACTAAACTAGATAGCCCCTACGCCAAAAAAGGTACGGCCCTACATTTAATGAGTGAGGATATTTTATCAGGAAAGGAACCAAAATTATTTTATAATGATTATGTCCCTACTCAAAAAGATATAGAAGAAATTGTTAAACCATATATTGATTATGTAGCTAAAGTTAAAGGGGAATTACGTTTATATGAGCAAGAATTATTTGTTAATGAGGATTGTTTTGGTACGGCCGATGCTCTTGTTTATGATTCCGAAACAATGACGCTAAATATTATTGATCTAAAATGTGGGGAAGGAATTTATGTTTCGGTTTATGGTAATACACAACTTCAAATTTATGCTATAGGAGCGGTAAAAAAAATATTGTCTATGAATAAACCAGTGGCCAATGTTTTTGTTCATATAGTTCAACCGCTAAAAAATAATTTTGAAAAAGAACAAATAAAATTAAAAGATTTACTTCCATTGGAAAAAAAGATTAATACCATTATTTCAAATTATAAAAATGGAATTTTTAATTTTGAAGTAGGGGAATCTTATTGTCGTTGGTGTCCTCGGGTTAATACATGTCCGGAAATATTAAAACAAGCTCAAAAAGCAGCAAGAGAAGATTTTCTAACTATCCCTCTTAACGAGCGTTTGGATATGACCCCTGCGATAAAAATATTTATTAAAGTAACGGAAGAAGAAGCGATGAATACTCTTTTACGAGGGGGAAATATTGATACGTATCACCTTGTCCCTGGAAGAAAAACAAGATCGTGGATAGATGAGAAAATAGCGTATGAAAAGTTATGGCCGTTACTTGGAGCGAGTAAAGTAGTGGAAACAAAAACTGAAATGCTATCAGTAGCGAAAATAGAGAAAGAAATAAAAGCACAAAAATTAAATATTGATTTAGATGAATTGATTAAAAGTGAAGCGACCACTGTGGTCATTAGTAAAATAAAATAGGAGAAGATTATGACAAAATTAGTTACGCCAGAATTTAGAGGGTCATTTGTTACCCTAATGCAACCAAGAGCGTATAGCGAAGGAGTGCAACCAAAATATTCCATCACGATAGCTCTTCCTAAAGATGATAAATTCTGGGAAAAAGTTGATGGGGAAATTAAAGCGGTGTGCATGGAAAAATGGGGGGAAGTACCAAAAAAATTAAAAACATTTTTTAAAGATGGGGATGAAGAGGACGAAAAATATGGATGGAAAAATTGTCGTGTAATGACTGCTTCATCTAAACAAAAACCAGGGGTAGTTATTAAAGATGGGGATGATTTAAGAGAACCAATTTCAGAAGATGAAATTTATAGTGGAGCATTTTATCGAGCATCTATTAGACCTTATGCTTATGAATTCCAGAATTCTAAAGGTGTAGCGATAGCATTAGATAATGTGATGAAAGTTAAAGAAGGAGAACGGTTTACTTCTAAAACTACCGCTAACCAAGACTTTAGCGATTTTTTAAATGACTAAAAAAATTCTTTTCATTGATTTTGAGACTTATTCAGAATTTGATTTATCTTATGGGACGTTCCCTTATAGCGAACACCCATCAACTGATGTTATTTGTATGGCCTACGCTTTTAATGAGGAGGAAGTCCGTTTATGGCTCCCAGGGCAACCTCTTCCTAAAGATGTATTTGATCATTTTATGACTATGGGAACGATTAGATCATGGAACGTAACTTTTGAGTACAACATCATTAATAATGTATGCCATAAAAAATATGGGTTTCCTAAAGTATCTTCAGATCAAGTGGAATGCACCATGACTGATGCGCTTGCTTTAAGTTTGCCAGCTTCTTTGGAGGCGTGTGGGAAAGCTTTAGGACTTGATATAGTAAAAGATAAAATAGGTAAACTTTTAATAACCCAATTATCTAAGCCAAAAAAAGCGACTAAAAAAAATCCATCTACTCAATTAACTATTGAATCCGATCCAGAAAAATTTAATGAATTCTACGAGTATTGTAAGCAAGACGTACGAGCGGAAATAGCGATCTATAAATCATTAACACGTCACCTTAAGCAATCTGAATTAGAGCTTTTTAGATTAACACTAGATATTAATGAACGTGGAATTCCAGTTGATATAGAATTAACTAATGCTATTCTTACGGCCAAAGAAAAATATAGTAAGGATTTAGCTAAGGAAATTCTTACCTTAACGGAGGGAAAATTAGACTCCACTAACTCACGTCCTAAATCTTTAGCGTGGTTAAATGATAAAGGGGTATCTCTAAAAAATTATACTAAAGAAGATGTTAATTTTGCTCTTAAGAAGATTAATTTATTACCTGAAGTAAAAAGATTTTTGGAAATAAAAAGTGAATTAGGAAGAACCCCAATTAAAAAATTTGATTTTATTAAAGAAGCTGTTTGCAAGGATGGCACTGTAAAAGGAAATTTAATTTTCCATAAGGCATCTACTGGCCGTTTTTGCCTATCAGATGACACAGAGTTGCTAACCGAGAATGGATGGGTTAATGTTTATGAATGTCGAGAACCTATTGCCGTGTGGTCTAAAAATTCTGGCGAAATTTTTTTTGAGACTACAAAAATAAATATGTGGCCGTTAGATGATGATTTAATTCATATAAAAAATAAATTTACGGATATGATAATTACTAAAGAACATGTTATACCTTTTTTTACATCCACTGAAAAATTCATGACAATATTAGCAAAAGACATGCTAGGCCGTGGTCTAAATAAGTATATTTTAAGCGGAGAAATAAAAAAAACAGGAGAAGAAATCCAAACTAGAGTAATAGTAATGACTCAAGCAGATGGTAATTTTAACTATAATGAAAATAATAAGAATTTAAGATTTATTTTTGTAAAAAAAAGAAAAATTGAGAGATGCCGTCGATTGTTAAAAGAAGCTGAAATTGAATTTAGTGAAACCCAATATAGTAACAAAGTTGTTTTTTATATTTCTTGGGAAAACATTCCTAAGTGGTTGTCCGATTTTGAGGATAAAGATTTTAATATTTTTTCGTTTATTGAATTAGACCTTTATGCTTTTATAGATGAACTACCAAAATGGGATGGGCATACCTACGAGGGGCAAAAATCTTTTGAGTATTCTACTTGTTCTAAAAACAACGCTTACTTTAGTGCTACTGTAGCACATTTAACAGGGAATTCCGCTAGGGTAATAGCAAGAGAGAGACAGGCCTCATGGAATACTAACTATCGTGTCTATATAAGGCCTTCTAAATATACAAGAATCACAAATAATCATTCTAAATTAACTAAATATCGGGGTAATGTTTTTTGCCCTGAAACAAGCACTGGTTTTTTTTTGGTAAGAAGAAATGGTTTAATCTCGATTACAGGAAATAGCGGAACGGGTTTCCAAATGCAAAATCTCCCAAGAGATACAAATAAAAATCCAGAAGAATTAATTAAAAAGTTTTTATCTCATGATACTGAAAATATCAATGTTATTGATCGTGGAATTGAATTAATAAGAAGTGTAGTTAAAGCTCCTTTAGGAATGAGGTTACTTGTATCAGATTTTGCGTCGATAGAAAATCGGGTTCTAGCTTGGGTAGCAAAAGATACAAAAACATTAGATGATTTTAGAAATGGGGTGGATCAATATAAAAGGGTAGCTAGTGGTATTTATAAAGTGCCTTATGATCAAGTAACAAAAGATCAAAGACAACTTGGTAAGATAAGCGTTCTCTCTTGTGGATATGGAGGAGGAGCAAAAACATTCAAAGAAATTTGTGAAACTCAATGGAATGTTTTTTTATCAGAAGAACAAGCTAAAGAAATAGTTGATAGCTATAGAAGCCATTACCCAAAAATTGTTAATCTTTGGTATGGGCTAGAAGAGACAGCAAGAGAAGCGGTCAAAAGAAATTACGTTACTGAATACAATGGAATCAGATTTAAAGTATTAAATGATTTTTTAATGATGCGTTTACCTAGTGGGCGTATGCTCGCTTATTATAAACCAATTATAAATATGGTTAA
>Ga0213919_1000249_pt1 | contig 26588 bp, 69 predicted proteins | sample McNCre317MG_FD_161056 | JGI IMG/M metagenome (GOLD analysis project Ga0213919, IMG submission 161056) | Freshwater microbial communities from McNutts Creek, Athens, Georgia, United States - 3-17 MG | ecosystem: Environmental > Aquatic > Freshwater > Creek | place: USA: Georgia | collected... | reverse complement strand
CTTCCTAGTGGTCATGACGGACGTCATGCCAAGAAGTGCCTCGGTTGCCCGAGGCACAACTTGGTGCGAGGTACGTCAGAGGTTGGCGAGCAGGTCGCGCGCCTCGGCCTCGGTGAATCCGCCCTCAGTCACGAGCGCCTTGATCTTGGCGTCGAGGGTGAGGTCGGCCTTGGGGGTGCGAGGTGCTCCCGACTCCTTCAGCTCGCGGAAGTGTGCGCGCATCTCACCCTTGGGGGCGTCGTACTGTGCGAGCACGGCCTTGCACTCCTTGGACAGCGGCTTGCCGGTGCTGTCCACGCCCGCCAGCGCCTGGGCCTGAGTGGTCAGGCGGGGCACGATGCCAGCGGCGCGGAGTTCCTTGAGCGCAGCCTTGGTCAGCGTCGGGCGCTTGGGCTGCTCGGGGGCGGTGACAGTCTCGACCTTGACGGCCTTGGCCTTGGGCGTGGCCTTCGGGGTCTCGACGACAACGGCGGTGTTGAGGTTGGCGATGACCTGTGCGGTGATCTGGGCGATGAGTTCGGGTGTGACGGTGATGTTCGACATGCGGGCCTCCATGGGCCTAGGTGGGTTCGACATGGACGATTTCCATGCCGAGGACGGATTCAGACATGCGCCTGAACCCGACCTCGGTGCGGCATCGTCAGATGAGCACCTTCATGAGCGTCGCGGTCGTGCCATACGGCCCGTAGTTCACGACCGTTCCCGTGCTGATGGCGACACCAGCGGCCTCCATGCTGTCCACGAGGCCCATGTGCTCGCCCTCGTTCTTGACGTAGATGTGACCATCCGGGGCACGCCCTACGCTCGCGATCAGGTTCACGGACAGTGTGGCGATCGGCTCACCGATGGGGCTGGTGAACGTCAGGGCGAGAGCGCCATCGCCGTACTCGTGCTTGGCGACGTCGCCCTCCTCGCTCCAGTAGCGCGTGCTGAGTGTGCAGCGCACGTCAGTTGTCCTTTCCGGTTGGCATCACGGCGTCGAGCCACAAGAACGTGGCGGGCTCACCGCAGTCGTAGGAACTGTCGCCGATGTAGACGTCCGTCCAATCGGACATGCGGAAGTCGCCTCCCTTGTAGCCCTCGAACGTCTGGCCCTTGGCGGCCTCGATCACGGCGATCAAGTCGGCCACCGTGCTCGGCACGTCCTCCTTGCAGAAGGCGAGGTTGGCGTAGTCGCCACGGTCGCAGTGCGGGTCGCTCAAGGTGAACGGCACTGTCGCCGTCGCGGGCTTCGCGTGGAGGTAGTCAAGCAACTCGTAGACCTGCATGGTCAGTCGTCCTCTCGGTGCTCGGGGCAGTAGTCGATGCCGGTGTGCTCGTACTTGTTGCCACAGGTGCGGCAGAAGTGAGGCTCGGCGAGGAAGTCCATGTACGCGAGGTGGTCAGCCTCGTCGAGCGCGGCGATGATCTCGTCGTGCGAGGGCGGCAGGATCTCGTCCAGCGCCTCCTTGACGATCAGCCGCTCCTGACGCAGGACACGGGTGTCGGGTGCGCCGTGACCCCACTTCTTCGGGGGGCGCGGGAACTTGACGTCATGCCAGTTGCGCGGCTCCCAGTAGCAGTGCCCACGGTTGGCACTCGTCCACGGCATCTGTGCGTCGTACTCGGCAGCCGTCTTGGGCTTGGGCGGCAGCGTGCAGTCGCCCTTGGTGTGGTTGTGGCGATCCGTCAACTTCGCGTGCACGAAGAACGGGTCGGTCTTGTCGGTCTTGCTCACTTGCCCTCCTTGCGATCCTCGAAACGATCGACGTAGTGCATGATCGTCAGGCACACGATGACGTAGAAGATGCACCAACCGATCACAATGGCACCCCCATCCGGCGTGCGTAGCGGTCAACGATCCAGTAGGCCTCGTAGCGCAGGGATGCGTACTTGGCCCCGATGCGGAAGCGCACCCAGCCGATGAGCCCGTCGTGGAACGGCATCTCGCCGTAGGTGAACACTCGGGTCAGCAGCGGGTCGGCAGGCTTCCATGCGCTGTAGGCGAACTCCCCGGCCTGATGAGCCTCGGCGTACCACGCCCAGTCGTCCAGGGCGCGCTCGTACCAAGCATCCAGTCGGTCAGCCCACTCGTCCTTGGTGCGCGGCATGTCGGCAGCGATTCCGACGACCGTCAGGAACAGCACCAGTAGCGTCAGCACGATCAGGGCGTTCACAGGACACCGCCAAGGACGAGCGCGCACAGCCGACCGTTCTCCTCACGCCGGACCTCAGCCCGACGCTCTGCCCTCTCGACCATCCCGTGCGTCAGATGCCAGCGCACGAGGTAGTAGAGGCCGATCGCCCTCCAGCGCAGCCTGTCGAACTTGGACACCTTCATGGCTTCTCCCTTCGTGAGTGAGCGTCACTCACATGGCCGTGCTGGTGAGTTGCCCCACCAGCACGACCATGCGTGGACGATCAGCCGAACAGCAGGTTGATGTCGTCGTCGGCGTTGAGCCCGGCGTCGGCGAGCACGTCCTCGACCGTCATGGGCTTGGCGACAGCAGCCTCATCGAGCTCGTACGCGAGCCACTGCTCGTTGATGAGGTTGACCTTGGCGCGACGGGCGCGACGGGCAGCCTTGGCCTTCTGCCACGGGGTCGGCTGGAAGTCAGGGCCGAGGGTGTCGCTGTGCGCGACGTTGTAGGCGTGCGCGGCGACCTGCTTGGCGTTGCGGGCAGCAGCGTTCTTGAGCGAGCGAGCGAAGCACTCGGCCATGCGAGCCTTGCGACGCGGGTTGGACATGCGCTTCGACGCGCCGTTGCCCTTGCTGGTGTTGCCTTGTGCCTGTGACATGAGCCCTCCTGGGCCTCGGTTGTGAGTGACCATCACTCACATGGCGGCCCCTCGACGCTCATACCGTCGAGGGGTCACCATGCGTGGATGCTCAGGCGGGGCTGTGCGTCCCACCCGTGATGCAGGCACGGCCATCGCTGGCGTCGTGCCATGCGTTCGGCACGTCAGCGATCGGCCAGATGCGCTGACGGCAGCGAGCGCAGGTCGCCCCGCGCTCGTAGGGGCTCACTTGGAGCCGTCCTGCGGGAACAGTGCCGCCAGCAGCGCCTCACCGTCGTTCAGGACCGGCTGGGTCATGGGCTTGCGGGCCTCGGCGCGCCGCGCCTCCTTGACGGCCTCACGCGCTGCGACAGCAGCGACGATGCGGGTCTGGGACTTGAGGAAGTCCGTCCCCGTCGCGGGTGCGGCACTCGCCGCGTACACCTGAGCGGTGCTCTTCATGGTTGCCTCCTTGGGCATCGTTGTGTCAGACGCTGACGCGGTGGTCAGCGACGAAGGGGGTGATGGTGGTCGTGCCCGTGAGGAAGTCCGTCACGGTCACGCCATCGACGTCGAACGTGATGTTCTCGCCCGTGATCGGGTCGTAGAACGACGTCTTGGCGTACTGCGCCATGTGGCGGGCCAACTTCGGCATCGCCTTGGCCGGGGCATCGAGCGCCTGATCGACCACGAGCGCGTCATCCGGGGTGAGCAGGAAGATTTCCCAGTCAGCCCAGTCGGGGTGAGCCTTGCGCATCTCGGCCTCGGTTATGGACATGCGTTCCTTTCTCGTAAGCGTCCTTCGCCCACGCGCCCTCCCTCGTGCCCTGTCACGACACGAGGGAGAGCGTCTAGGTGCTAGACGAGCGCGATGCCCTTGCTGGTGCAGAAGTCGATCTGCGCCTGCTTCGAGCACGCGGAGCAGCGAACCTGCTTCGGGTTCTTGGTCATCAGCCGCGCGCCACAGGACGAGCAGGCGATGGTGCGAACCTTGGCCGTCGTGCTCGTGGCCTTCTTGCCCTTGGCCTTGCGCGTGGTGGCGACCTTCGGGGTCACCGGCACCGTGCCCTTGCGCAGCGCGCGCACGATGTCGGGCATCTCGACGTCCTGAGCCAGCAGCGCCTTGGCCTCAGGCCAGCGGGAGTTGACGTCGATCGAGTTGGCGCGCATCCAGCGGGCCATGATCTGGTTGGGGTTCATGTCGGGCTTGATGTCCGTGGGGACGGTCACGTCGCCGACCGTCACAACCTTGGCCTTGGGCGTGGGGGTCACGACCGCCACATCCTCGCCGCACACGAGCGCGATGATCTGCGCCTTGGTCATCTTCTGGAGCATGGACTTGTTCATGGGCCTCTTTCCGGCCTCAGACCCGCTCGGGCTATCCGAACGGGTGATGCTTCCTAGGCATCCCCGACCCTCCGGGCGCGAACCCGGAGGGTCGAAGTCGCTAGGACGCTAGGACGCGATCAGCGCTCGTGCAGCGATCAGCACGGGGCAGCCCCACCACGCGCCGTTGTCGGCCTCGTTGCAGCCGCTCAGGAGCGAGTGGCCGATCCAGTGCGTGCCACAGGAGCACTCGTACTGGATGCAGCCCGAACCCGGCTGGCACGCCTGCCCACCGATGCGGTGCGACAGGTGCTGCTCCGAGAGAACCTGCTCGGGGGTCTTGACGGGCTCCTCGGGCGCGAGCTGCGCGATGATCGGGAACTCGTACTTGGCGAGCACCTTCTCGGCGACGATCATGGGCACGCGGCTACGAGCGTTCTTGACGTAGTGCGGGAAGTCGCTCGTGGGGTTGTTCAGCATGGCCTTGACGTTCTCGACCGGCTGGCCGATGCGGTCGGCGATCTGCTTGACCGTCATGGACTCGGCCTCCAGGCGCGCGATGATCTGGGTGCCCTGCTTGAGCGGGCGCAGATCCTCGGGGCGCGAGTCGGGGTAGGTGTCCACGACAGTCGCGGTCTTGGTGCTCGTGCAGCGCAGCGTGCTCGGGTTGTTCACGGTGATCGGCCTCCTTGTGGCCTCGGATGTTGCGTGGAACTTCGGGGTAACGTGCGCCGTGCCGAGGGAATCCTCGATCGCGGCTTCGACGGTCAGCGTCGGGCGGAAGTAGCGCGGGGCGCGCTCGTCCGTCACCAGTACCTTGTCGGCGCGGCTTCCGTGCTTGGTCAGTCGGTGGGCGTGCATCTTGCTGCTGATACCACCGTGACGGATGCCCTTGCGCATGGCTTCGTTCCTTTCGTCGTCGGGCGGAAGTGCCCTTCGTGCGTGAGCGGGTGGGAGTGACCCCACCCGCCCGAGGCGTTTTAGACGGTCGCCAGAACCGCGTCACTCGCCTTCGCGAGCCGCTCGTAATCGCCGACCCAGATGAGCCCTGTGCAGGCGTCCATCACGGCGTCGTCGTGCTTGGTGGCGGGCCAGACCTTGTGGGTCCGTGAGCACACGGGGCACTTGCCCGCATCGAACATCTCTTGCGTGGTGGCCTTCATGAGCCTTCCTTTCGGGTTGGTGGTGCGTGGTTTGGACGGGTGTTAGAACGGGCCGCAGACGACGCGAGGCTCACAGCCGCACTCGCCGTCACCGTGGAACCGGACGCCGCAGGAATCGCAGGTCATGGCCTCGTGCGCGTCGAAGATCCGGTCCTGAAGCGCGTCATGCGCGAGGGCGAACACGCGGAACCGAACGATCTCGCCGTGCCAGACGCTTCCCTGTGCCAGCGGGTAGGCCTTGCCGATCGCCAGCGCCAGCAGCACGCGGCGGAAGCCCTCGACGGGCTTGCTCACGAGGATTTCCTCCCAGAGCATGTGGATCAGGCCGATCACGCTGGCAACGAACGCCAGCACGAGCAGCAGCAGTAGCACGTTCGCGAGCATGGCTTGCTCCTTCCGGTTTTGGACGGGCGTCTGTTCGCCCAATCGCAAAGTGCCCCCATCGCGCTTGATAGCGATGAGGGCCGGAGGCTTACCCGGCCTCCTGCGGGGTGGCACGCGCTAGACCAGCATCAGCGCCAGCGCGGTGAGCGCCTCGGGCGTCAGGTCGCCCTGCGCGTCGGCGAGTTCCTGCGCCTTGCTCCAGCACGGGCCGCCGATGGGCAGGTCAACGCTCTGGAGGGTCTTGCTGATGCGCTGGTTGCGCGCCTTGCGTGCCTTGCGGGCATCAGCCGTGGGCACGAGGAAGTCCTGCACGAAGTCGAACGAATCGCTCTCGACGACCACGACAGGGGCGCTCTCGGGCAGCGCCGCGATGATCTGCGGGGCGTCCACGGGCGGGGTGTCCAGCACGCGCACGAGCGAGTCGTGGTGCACGCCGCGCAGGACCATCGTGCTGCCTGCGGCATCGGTGACGGGCGAGCCGTCAGCGTTCAGGACATCAGCGTTGTAGCGCTGCGCCTGCGTCACGAAGGTCACCTTGACCATCGAGCCGTGCAGTGCGGGGTACGTCGGGCCGACGTACAGGCACGTTGCCCCAACGGGCAGCGCATCGGGCATGAGCCTTGCGTTCATGGCCTCTCCTTGCTAGGGGCAGGCCACCCGTGAGGGCAGCCTGCCGAATGGGGCCCAAATGGGCAGGTCGTGACATGCGCTTTATGGCGCTGTCACCGTGCCCACGGGCAACGTCCCCCAAGTGGGGCGACCGTCACCCGTAGGCGAACGAACTATGCGTCTACGCGCGCGAGCTCATGCGAGCGATTGACGGCATCCCAGTACGCGACAGCCTCATCGCGCCTCAGGATGCGCCCATGAGCGTCCACAGCGTTGCCGTAGTAGTCCGACTGGACACCCTTGGCAGTCCAGGCATCCACACGCGCCTGACGGGCAGCCTGCTGACGGGCATCCTCAGCCCGCTCGGTGTGGCGAATCCAGACCCACAGCGGGCCCCACACGAGGGCAGCGCAGCACAGGATGAACAGCAGCCACAGGGTCACGATCCCCGTGTAGAGAGCGATCTCGCGCAACATGACTTGCTCCTTTCGTTGACTGACGCCCATCGTCAGGTGCGGTCCAACCGCACGACCATCTGCCTCACGGCGAGGGTTTCGGGCTTGGGTCAGCGCTCACAGGTGCATGGCCTCCAACACCTCGACCACCTTCAGGGCCTCGTCAATGCGCTCATTGAGCACGAGGATGCGAGCCCTCTCGTCAGCGCAGGCCTCACGCGCTCGCTGGATGCCGTCAGCAGTGAAGTCAGGGGTGCGGTTGTGATTGCGGCGCGCGTCCTTGCGGTACCAGCGCTCGGATTCGGTCCAGTGCGCGAGAGACGCCTCAGCAGCGCGCAGGGACTGGACCTGCGACACGACGTAGGCGTTGGCGACGCACAGGCGCTCGGCGTCAGGGGTGACGGCGATCAGGGTCAGCAGGGTTGTGGACATGGTGGGCTCCTTCCGAGAGCGTCTGGAATCACCCCAAAGTGGGGCAAAACGGATCGGTCGCAACGAGTCCCGACGAGGACTCATCGCATAGGCGAACGCTTTACGAGGGCTCGTAACGTCGTGGAGGAGCCCCTCCGTAGAGGGGCTCGACCATGGCGCGACGAACTCAGAGCGCCTCGACCTCAGCGGCGAGGTGGCTCATGGCGCGGGCGGTGTTGCGCTCGCCGACGAAGAAGCCCTTGGGGGCCTTGAGCGTGCCGGAGGTCACCAGCATGGCGAGGTCGAGCGCGCTCTTGTGGGCGTACTTGGCCTGCTCGTCCTTCGGCAGCGCGGCGACGAAGGCCTTGCGGGTGGAGCGAGTCAGCGCCTTGCCGGTCTTGCGCGCCTTGGGGGCAGCCGGAGCAGCCTTCGGGGTGTCGGTGCCGTTGATGCGCGCCAGCAGAGCCTGGGCCTCAGCCTCGGTGTCGGCCGTGAGCGTGATCGTGTATGACATGATTGCCTCTCTAGCGGTCGGTCTGTCCGACCTGCCACGACTGGCGCGACCAACCTAGGCGGCCTAGAGGCGCTCGGTGTGATCTAGATCACACCCCCCCTTCTCGTGGGAGTTTTGCATGGGGGATTGCCGGGAGTACGCCACGTTCCCCCTCGCACGGCACCAGCTCAGAAGTCTCAATGTTCGCCTACCCCCATCCCCCACGGTTCCACGTGAAACGGCGTCCTGGAGAGCGTGCGCGAGATGGCCCTGACATCCATACCGAACGCTTCCACATGGTGGTCTGCGCTGGCCCTGCTTGCGCCTATTGGACGTGTATCCGAATGTTTTCATGGGCTTATGCGCGGGTGTTTCCCGACGTGTTTCCCGAGGCGCGAAAACAGCCGTTTGAGGAAACAGCACGGGAAACATGTCTCTCATCTGGGGGTTCCGGGACATTCATAGGTTCACGGCTCCCCCTATGAATCGGGGGCTGACATTCATAGTCGGCGTTGGGAAGTGTTCGCCAATTGAAACCCGCCCTCGCGTCAGGGGTTGCGTTCTTCCTCAGGACTGCCTACGTGAGTACGCTCGCGTGATGACTGTCGAGGAGTTGATCAGCCAACTGGAGGTCCTGGAGCCCACTCGGACGATCGAGCTCGCCGTGCGTGGGGATGGGGTCATCCACACCGCAGAGGCTGTGCGTGTGGTCCGGCTGCATCACTCCCTTGCGCTGATCACCTCGGAGGCGTCATGAGGCACGTGTCCGACAGGACGCTGGAGGCGATCACGCTCGCGTGTCTGGTCATCAGCTACTCGTGCCTGCTCGTGCTGATCATTCGGTGGGCGCAGTCCTGATCTCTTAGTTCGGAAATATGTCTGCGTGTGCTCTACTGTTCGGTTATGACTTCCGAGATGCCCGACCTGGATCATCGCTTCGCGTACCACCCGCCCAAGGACGAGTTCGTCAGGAACCAGCACGAGGACGTCAGGGCGGCGTGCCAGTACGTGGCCCAGTTCTTCGCCGACACCCTTCCTGCGGGTCGGGAGCGGAGCCTTGCCATCACCAAGCTGGAGGAGGCCATGTTCTGGGCGAATGCGGCCATTGCGAGGTACCAGTGAGCACGCTCCGGCTGATGGACGGGCGCATGTACGAGGCGCGGGTGACCGCGAATGACTTGTTCGACATCATCACCAACGGCGGGGTGCAAGTGAACACGTGGCTGTATCTGGAGGTGCGGCAGCCGGGACGCACGGGAGCCCGCTATCGAGGACTGGCCCTGCCGCTGGAGATGATCGCGTCGATCGAGGACGCCGGTCTGGGGTATGCGCGGGAGGAGTCCTGATGAAGCCGTTCGGAGTGCTGGTGGACGTCGAGGGGGGATCCGATCCGACCCTGTGGGATCTCCAGCAGGCGCTGACCACCCTGAAGGTGCTGGACGTCCCTCAGGACGCCGTGCTGAAGATCTGGTACGACTCGGACACGCGCCGGGAGGGTGAGTCGGTCGGCCCCGCCTACCGGATCCGGGCGTCATGGACGGTGGAGTGATGTGTGGCTGCGACTGCTGCCAGAGCAGTGACCCGACATGCTTCAGTCCTGAGTTCATCGACCCCATCGACGCATATCACGCATGGGTGTGCAAATGCTCCTGCCCCGGCTGCATCGCGCGGGTCATCCGTGGGGCAATGGCCTATGGCGTTCAGCGGGGCTATGAGCGCGGTCTCGACGAGGGCTTCCGTCAGGGCCACGTGGACGAGGTGTCCCGATGAGCGTCCAGTACGCGCCCCGGCTGGAGTACCTGTGCGACGACCCTTCGTGCTGTCCGAACGGGTGTCCGATCGCCTACTGCCGGTACTGCGGCAAGGACTGGCCGTGCCCGGACTACCGGGCCAATCACACAGCAGGGCAGATCGCGGTGCAGGAGCGATGGATGGAGCGGAAGTGGGACTGAATCTCGTTGGACCCGAGGACGCGTGCGAGTGCCGGTCGCTGCCGGTCATGTGGTGGCTGGTCCCCGGCGAGCCGTGGTTCGTGGGCTCGATCGCATGGGACGGTCCTGCGGAGATGGTGGAGCAGATGGCCGTGCTCGACCGGATGCGCGCGGATCTGTACGGCGTGACCGAGTTCAAGTGCGTGTGTCCCGAGTGCGGGCTCACGATGGCCTCAGGGGAGCTCGAATGACCGCCATCGTGCATCTGGACGACGGTCGAAAACTGTTCGTCTCCGAGAGTCGCCAGTTTGCCGAGGACTGCCTGAGGTTCGACGGTCGCGCCACCCTGACCATGTATACGACCGTGGGCGGCGGTCCCCGGCGCACTATCACCGTGTACGCCCCGCACGTCATCAGCGTGGAGGACGAATGAGGAAGGATCCCAATGGAAAATGAAACGATCGATCAGGCCAACAAGCGATATGCCGCAGCGGCACATGCCATGCAGACGGCCGTGGCCATCAGGATGAGCGGGGGCGGAAAGGACACTGAGCCCAAGCATCTTCGAGTGGGCATCAACTCTGCTCACGTGAGCATCAGTGGACTGGCCACGCTGCTCATCGACAAGGGTGTCTTCACTCCCGAGGAGTACCACACCGCGATGGCTGATGCGATGGAGAAGGAAGTGGCGCTGTACTACGAGGAGCTCATTGCAGATGGGCTCATCTCTATCGGCACGACACTCAGGTGACTTCCTTCGACCCGCTGGTGATTCGGCGACGTCTGGGCCGCAAGGAGTGGGGTGCGCCCTTCGAGTTCGGCCCGGACGGCTGGCTCTTCGATCATCGCGACGAGGTGGCGCGGATCATTGTGAGCGCTGCCGACTGGCGGGACGGGAGAGTGTGGATCCATGCGTCGATCTCGCGTCCGGTGATGCCCACCTACGAGGACCTGTGCCTGATGCACCGCGCCGTGTGGCCGGATGGCTGGGCCTATCAGGTGTTCGCGCCTCCGTCCGACCACGTGAACATCCATGACCGCGCCCTGCACCTGTGGGGACGTCCTGACGGCAGCGCGGTGCTGCCCAACTTCGGCATGTACGGGAGCATCTGATGATCAAGGAAGTCTGCTCGTGCGGGGCGACCTTCGAGGTGAGCCTGGCGACCGGCTACGCCCAGCGCGAGATGAACGCCGCCGCCGCGTGGCGCGCCGACCACCAGCACGAGCCGATCGCTCCGGCGATCGAGCAGCCGACTCCTCCGTGGGGCAACGTCCTGAGGAAGCTGGGCGTCGAGGGCGACTGGTCCAGCAACCACTCCCACGCGACCACGTGCGGGCTGGCGCGCATGTGCGCGAGCTGGGGCAGCGCCACGGGTGACCACTGGATGGCAGAGGGATCGAAGGACTGCTCGCTGTGCCAGCACACGTGCACGTGCCCGCAGCCGATGGACGTCCGTCCCGCCAAGTACGACAAGCCGGATGGATGGGACAAGTGAGCCGGACGACGGTGTGCGATCGGTGCGGTCGGGAGCGGGTGCCCCGCGAGCCGTGGCTGGCGATCATGAACTTCGGACTCGACATCGACATCGACCTGTGCAAGGTGTGCGCCGACGACCTGATCGCGTGGGTGAAGTCATGAGCGTGCACGACGCCTTCGAGGAAGCGTTCGATCGCATCCGTGCGTTCCAGGCAGATCTGAACACCAGTCTGAATGCCTTCGGCGGTGAGTTGCGCTGCATCGAGTGCGGGCGCGTCACGCCGATGTCTGAGGACGACGCGAGCCACTACACCGCTCAGGGCTGGCCACGATGCTGCGGGTACACCATGCGCTGGGTCACCCGGCGTCAGATCGAGGAGGGCATGTGAGCGTCCCCGAGCTCATCAGGGCCGTGCTCGTCGCGGAGGGCGCTGACAACGAGGGCGGCTGGCACTCATGGCGGTGCTTCGACAAGGAGCGCTACCCCGAGCCGTGCACATGCACCGCTGATGTCGTCGCCGAGATCATGACGGTCGTGGAGGTCGCGATCCAGACAGCCGAGAAGTCGTGGCGCGTGCGGCTGAACGTCGACGACTGGCCTGCGGAGCGCGCCCACGCCTACGAGCGCGGTGTGCTCGACGAGCGCAAGCGCTGGATGGACCACAAGAAGCGCATCCCGTACACGGAGGACTACATCGTGCACGTCGAGGACATGGAGGAGAAGGCCGATGGCTGAGATGCGGATACCCCTGCCGTTATTGAGGATCGTGGAGTGGACGTCCTTCGACCAGAACATCGACATGAAGCGCGAGGTGCGGTTCACGCTGGCCTTCGGTGACTGCCCGGTCGTCTCGCGCAAGTACATCGTCGACTACTACGACCAGGACGAGTACGAACTGGACAGGCGTCGAGAAGAGTTCTGCCTGTACGTCGCCGACCGGCTGTCAACACTATTTGGAGAGGACGAGTCATGAACACCACCGCATCCGGCTGGCTCATCATCCAGGCCACCCGCAGCAGGTACGCGCCCAGCGATCGGCCGCCGAGCATCACCGGTAGCCGGATCGTCAAGGTCGCCCGGAAGTACCCGCGCACCCTTGAGGCCGATCAGATCGCCATCGAGGTCCGATTGTCTGTTCCCGACAACGTGTTCAACGCCTATCAGGGGCGGTTCAACATGGAGATCACGCAGGAGCAGGCCGTGTCCGGGCCCATCGGCATGGATGTCATCGACGCTCCCGTGCAGGAGAGCCCATGAGCGACATCCCCAGGGGCGGCTGGACCATCTTCAAGGACGACGAGGGCAACGAGTACCACGTGCCCACCGTGGTGATGCGCAGGCGCGATCGGCTGATGCTGGAAAGCGCCGTCGATCGAATGCTGGACGCGGTGACGCAGCGCAACCACTACGCCGAGGGCGGCATCGAGATCAAGCAGGAGTACGACTGCTGCGGGTGCGCGGCCTACATGAAGATCGTGCGGGCGTCCGTTGCGGCGGTGCGCGGTCCCGAGATCCTGGAGCTCTCGTGAAGTTCGGGCACCCGCGCGTCTACAACCCGTGGCAGTCGGACGAACTGGCCGACCTGACGATGGTCAGCAACGAACTCAGCAACCAGTTGGAGATCGCTGTGCGACATACCAACCGGCTCGTCAGGGAGCAGCGGATCCTGGTGGCCCAGATACGGGACTGCTACCTGACGGTTCCCGAGCAGATCGCGCGCATGGAGGCACTCGACGAGATGGGGGCACCGCAGTAATGCCGAGCGATACCGAGATCGATGAGCACCGCGCCAAGTACCGCGTGCGCGTGTGGGGCATCAGTCGGCAGGGCAACGACCCATGTCGGCTGGGCGACATCGCCGTCATCCCGTTCTACGACCATGTGGATGCGATCAAGACGGCTGTCGAAAACGAGCGCGAGCGCATCCTCGCGGGGATCGAGGCGCTGATGCCGAAGGATCGTCATCGCGAAGTGCGCTGGCTCATCGACGAGTTCGCCGTCCGGCGCGTGATCAACGAGGAGACCGAGTGATTCGCTTCTACTGTGACATCTGCTCCACTCGCATCGAGGAGCCCAAGACCCAGGTGGTCATCAAGTCGGAACGCTTGACGCTGAGCATCACCAGGGCGCTCGACGGCAAGTGGAACTCCGGTCAGGTGTGCGTGGGTTGCATCCGAGAGGCAGTAGCCGAAGGGGAACCAAATGAGTGACCGCAAGTTCCGTCATGAGGATGGCGTGAGCCTCCTGCGTGGTGCACGCAGCCAGAAGGAGATGACACCCATTCAGTTCATCGACTGGCTGAATGAGGTCATCGGCGACGGCACCGAGACAGTCATCTCCCCCGGCGTCTACGTCAGTTGGTACTCACCCAAGACGCCCGAGGAACAGGACGCCGATGCCGTGTTCGCGCAGGCCAAGGCCGAGCGCACCGAGAAGTGGGAGCGCGAGACCTACGCCCGGCTGTATGCCAAGTACGGCCACATCGAGGCTCCCGAGGAAGGGTTCAACTGGCCGTGAAGAAGATCCCGCGATGGAGCCAGCGAGACATCTTCGGCCTTGCCAGGATGCGCAAGGACCCCAAGGGCGAGTTCATCCTGTACGCCGATCACGTCAGGGTCCTGGGCGAGCGCGTGAGTGCTCGCATGGCAGAGCTCGCTACGCAGTTCGACGCGCTCAGCGAGTACGAGCGAGGTCTGGCCGAGGGCATCAAGGTGGAGAACGCGCGCATCCGCGAGGGCGTGATGGACTTCTACAAGGTTGCTCCGCTGGCGGCCGAGCCGATCCTGCGGGTCATCGAGAATCGGAGCAAGTGATGGACGCCCGAGTGCAGATCGACGCGATCCTGTCGAATGTGATGGCGCTGACCGAGGAGGGGGTCAATGTCACGCAGATCAATGTCGACTACGAGGCGAGGACCATCTTCATCACGGTAGGAGAGTGACATGGGCTTCTGTCATGTGTGCAAGACGACGCAGCCCGACGAGACGATGGCTGCGCACCTGAAGAACGAGCATCCGGCCGAGTGGGGCGACGGCCCCGAGCTCTGGCCCGATGGCGAGGTCGTCATCCATGACATGACCCTGGAGCCGGGGGACTTCACGTGATCATCAGGGAAGGTGATCGTGTGCGCGTGGAAAAAGGTAGAAGGACTGGAGTAGTCGTCAACTGTCCTGACGTGGACGAGGGCAAAGTGTGCGTCCGTCTGAATGGCAAGCGCAAGGCCCATCGTCATTACATGGTTGAAGGTGTGGTGAAGCAATGAGCGGAATCGTGTGCTTCGAGAAGTGCTGGCCATGCAAGTACGGCGATCATTTCGATCCTCCGCAGTGGCACACGTGGGCCGATGGCGATGACGTCCTCCACGCCGCTACCACAGGGCAGCCTGATCCATCCACGAGTCGGTGTGGGTGTGACTGTGCCGTGGAACCGGGTGTGCAGGACGATCGCACAGAGCACGCCGCTGCCATCATTGCCGCCGTAGAAGACGCGCATGAATGAACTGGACGCCCTGCTCGCCAATGAACTCTTCCGGCACGACATCGTGGTGGACAACGCCATCCTCACCGCCAAGCTGAAGGCAGCGATCGAGAGCGTGCGGCCACCCATGCTGTTCCTCCACCCGACCGACTACGCCAACTGCGAGGCGGCTGCCGTCAAGGCGGGGTTCGCCAACGTGGACGCATGGCTGGCCGATGGCACGGGGATCCTCCACGAGATCTTCTCCTCGAATGCCGTCCCCGAGGGCACCGCGCTGCACTCCCAAATGCCACCCCGTTGGAAGCGACACCTGGAGGAGAGCGAACGTGATCTGGACGACCTGTGAGTGCGGAGCCGATCTGACGAAACCAGACGCGTATCTGTATCTCGCCGGAGGCAACCGCATGTGCCGGGAGTGTGCGGTGCGCAAGGGCAAGAACAAGAACCGCGTGCAGAACCACGTGGACGGCTCGTTCCAGGGCTGACGTAATTCGCGCGTAATTCCCAGGCCCTAGTCTTCGCACTGTGGGGGATCCTGGAGATCGATTCGTGACAGCGCTGATCATCACTGCGCTGCTGATCATGCTGTTCGGCGGCGCGTTGCTTCTCATCGCTACCGCTTAGGCATTAGTGTTCGGTTACCCCGATCGAGGAGTCCCCATGAGGATCGACAACGACGCATTGGGCCTGACGCTGGAGCAGGTTCGCACCCTGTCCGAGAGTGCGTGGAAGCCGGGCACGGCCTATGGGCCGGGCGATCACGTCACTTGGATGTGCAGCAAGTGCACGTACAAGGCTGAGTTCGTCGCAACCGAGTCCGGCTACATGAACACGTGGCCTGACGAGCTCGTCGAGCACATCTGGCGCGCCGGTCACTACGACATCACCAGCGATACGGGCAGGCCGATCCCGGCCTACTGCGCTCCTCGCGCTACGCCGTGGGAGCGCCGAGCGCTGATCGTCCTTGCCGGAGCCGTGATCGGGTTCATACTTGCGTCCGTCCTGATGAAGATCCTGAACTGAGAGAGGCCATGACCGAGATTCCTGCCCCACCCAACAGGGTCGACATCGTTGTGGGGTCGCGGCGCTCCTTCGAGTTCTACTGCCGGGATGACCTCAAGATGGACCCGAAGGATGCAGAGCGGAATAGAACAGCCATTCATTTCCAGGACTGGCGCAGCATTCGAGGTCTGCACCGTCGCGGCAGGCTCGTCGTCCTCCACGACGCCGACTCGAAGATGGTCGCGGCGGCCGAGCGGGAGATCTCCTGGATGAACGCCGAGTGGCCCGAGATGCGGGGGTTCAAGTGAGGGATGAGCTCCCGGTCGCCATCCGCCTCGGGACTGGTGATCCCGTGTACGTGTCGCTGCGGAGGTCTGGGGTGTGGGCCCGAATTCTGGGCTGGCTTCGTCGCAAGCCCGCGCCGGACTACTACAACGCCTCCGAGATCACATGGACGCCCACGACGGGCACCTCCACGACGATCATCAGCATTACCCTGACGCTGCCGGATGGACGGGTTGTCGACGTCCCGATGGAGGGCGGTCACCCACAGTGGGATCGGCTGCCGCAGATGGGCTCCGTCAACCTCAAGATCGACGAGGACCCCGATGACCCACGATGAGCTCTGCCCGGCAGCGGGCCTGCCCGAGCCGCGCGAGGATGCCTGCCTGTGCTGGATCATCGATCTGGTTGTGGAGCGCGAGGGCAGGCGCTGCCGCCTGTGCGGGAACCTCGTCGAGAAGGGGCGACCGCACATCAACTGCGCTGACGGCGTTGGCGGTGGCAGCGGCAACGTCAGTGGGATGACCGAGTGGGTCAAGGGAGATCGTTACCCCATTCAGTCCCTGCACAGGCCACACTGTCCCGTACGCGACGACATCCATGCGTGGTGCGCGTGTTCCGACACCGCCCCGATAGGACTGACGATATGAGCAAGGAAGACGGGATGGGCCGAGGAGTCCAGACAGGCATCTACATCACCCTCATTGGGCTCGTGCTCATCGGGATCGGGTCGATGCTGAGGCTGATGGGCTTATGAGCGAGTACGCCATCGACTGGGAGATCTGCATCCTGTGCGATGAGCACGTTTCCGCCAGTGACGATCTCGCGGAGGGCTCCTGGATGGACCAGCAGGGGCGGCGACGGCGGTGCCATCGCGAGTGCGCCCTGCGCAATGTCATCGGGGGCATCGGCCACCTGACCGACCATGCCTACTGGTGTGGGCAGATGAACGATCCCGATGGTGGCCAGACCTACCGCGAGAGCGCCAAGGCTGTCGATTCGTGGGTGAGGCAGAACGGCTTGGAGGGGGTCGGTGATTGATCTAGACGAAAGCATGGTCGCTCGTTGCGGAGGGTGCGGCAGTTGGACGTGGGCTGAATGGGATTGCTGTACGACATGCGCAACCGATATACCCCTCCGCGCTGGATTCCCTCTCGACAGTGTCTTTTGGGAAAAGGTGATGAGTACCGGGATGACGCGGTGTGTCGAATGGGCCAATGGGCGAACCGCTGATGGCTATGGAGCTATCGGGTCGGGTGGGGTTATGTGGCGCGCTCATCGCTGGGTATGGACCCAGGTGAACGGCCCGATCCCTTCAAAGAAGGTGATTATGCACACTTGTGATAATCCTCCCTGCATAAGGATGGAACACCTTCGGTTGGGGACTCAATCCGAAAATATGCAGGACAAGTGGGACAAGGCCCGAGTTCGCTCCGCTCGCAAGGAGAGCGGCGAATGGATGCTATAGACGCGTGTCTCAATCATTAGGACATCGGGACACATGTACTAAACATCGAATCAAAACGTCATGGAGGCCCTAACTAATGATCACGCCCGAGAACCTCATCGCCGAGTGCGGCTGCGTCCTCAACTCCAGGATCGCTGACGGCGAGGTGATTGTGACGCTGATCCCGCACGATCCCGACTGTGAGACCGCCAAGCAGGCGATCGCCTTCGCCGAGTCTCAGGGCAAGGACGTCACGGTGTTCGGAACTCAGGAACCCTGACGTCCCCCGGTGTTGCTGTTGGTCACGGCGATGGGTGCGTAGTTGCAGTGCTCGTGCATCCGGTTCCAGTTCGACAGGGCCACGAGTGACTCGGACTCGAAGTATTCGCCGCAGCGCTTGCAGTAGGTCGTGTAGAGGGTCGTCACCTTGGGCTGCGGCATAGCCGAACACTACCCAATTTGGGGCCGGGCGAGAATGGGTTGCTGCCTGACGGGCTGGAGATGCCTCTCTTCGTCTGTCAGGCAGCCCTCAGTTGGTGTGGACACACGTTGAATTTTCGCTTATCTTGTTGGTAGTCAACGGGTTTCGCCCGTAGCGGGTTGCTTAGGTCCCGCCATTTTGTGACGTTCTCCCCTTGTGTCCCCGTGGACCAATATTCCGATTCCCCCCTGTCGATGCTGTGGGTGTAACCCCAATTCGAGGGAGGTGAGTTGCATGGGCCCGAAGAAGAAGGGAGGCAAGAAGTGCTGATTGCTCGTCACAGAAGGGGAAGCCATGAAGATTCGACTCCGCACGTTGGGGATAATCGTCGCGGGTGCGGCGGCCTTCTTCCTCTTCAGTGCGTCACCAGCCCAGGCGGATAACGGCCCGCACATGAAGGGGTCGGGATCCCTGACCACTGATGGATGTGCGGGCTGCCACCGCGCCCACACCGCGAAAACGTCCTCGCTGCTCAAGACCAGCGAGGCTGCCCTGTGCACGACCTGCCACAGCGCAGGCACAGGAGCACTTACGGACGTCTTGCAGGGGATGTACTTCCCCGACTTCACCAACGGATCGCAGATGCTGCCCCTCCGTGGTGGTGGCTTCGTCACCTCGGCCATCGACACCAAGGGTGCCGTCCGGGCGACCAAGACGATCCCCAACCTCGCGGCTCCCATCGCCGTGACCTCGACGCACTCCTACGACGGGACCTCTCAGACGGCGTGGGGCTCGGGAACCACGGGAGTGGGCAACAGTGTCAGCCTGAACTGCACGAGCTGCCATGACCCGCACGGCAACGGGAACTACCGCATCTTGCGACCCATCGCCACAGGCGGAACGGGCGCAGCGGTCAACATCGCCGATGCCACGGTGAAGACCTACACGACGACCAACTTCTGGAACGCCCAGGACTCGTCCTCATCGTCGTTCATCGCGAACATCTCCTCGTGGTGCACGCAGTGTCATGCTCGTTACCTGAGCAGTGACGCCGGGACCAACACCGGGGATGCGATCTACACATTCCGACACATGTCCAATGACAACACTCCTGGTGGACCGAACTGCATCCAGTGCCACGTCGCTCATGGATCGAATGCGGCGATGACGGGTGCGGAGTCAAGCCATGTGCCGCTGCCGGGTGGCGGTACCGCACCCGCAGGAGATAGCCGGTTGCTGCGTCTGGACAATCGCGGTACGTGCGTGATGTGCCACAACAAGTAGCCCAAGGCTCCCCGAGTCGCCTCGCCCCCCACTCCTAACCGAGGGGCGACTCGGGGTTCTCCATATCGAGGCGCAGAAGTCCGATCTCAAGGTACGAACGCCTATCAAGGAGCCCCCATGCCAGACATGAACTCAGCCAAGGTCGCCCAGCCGGGTGGATACCCGCCCGCTGCCCTGTACGCAGGAAAGTCGGTCGTGCCGAACATCGTCGGCCAACTCGTTCCCGCCATCGCCGACATCCTCGCTACTGCCGACATGGTGCCGGGTGCCGAGAGCTCGACGTGGGTCACCATCGCCAACGACGGCAAGATCACGGCACAGAATCCCGTGGCTGGCGCGCTGGCACTCAACGGCTCTGGCGTGGCCTACACGGTCGGCCACAAGTGCACCGTCCCGAACATCGTCGGCATGACCGTCGCGGCGGCCACGACCGCCCTGACGAACGCCGGTCTGGTCCTCGGCACGAATACCCCGGCTCCCGGAACTCTCGGCATCGTTCTCACCCAGGGGACGGCTGCGGGCACCTTCGCTAACGCTGGTGCCGCCGTCAACGTGACCGTGGGCAACACGCCGTAATGCCTGACATGAACTCGGCGAAAGCGCCGCAGCCGGGTGGCTATCCGCCTGCGGCGTTCTTCTCCGGGATTGACACAGCCGTGCTCGTCCCCGACGTGATCGGGATGGCCGAGGCCGATGCGATCGCTGCGATCACAGCGGCTGGATTCGTCCCGGAGAACACCATCTACCCCAAGCTCACCTCGAACAACAGCCTGTGGGGGCTGGTTGCGGAGACCGATCCCATTGCTGGCGCGGAAGCCCTTCCTGGTTCGACGGTTCTCTACTCCATTGGCGCTGAGCTTCAGCAGAACTAGGGGCACTCATGAGTGCGGATGAGATGAACTCGGCACGGGCACCGCAGCCCGGTGGCTACCCGCCGGGAGCGTTCCTCGCTGCGGCCACCGTGGCGGTTCCTGATCTGGTCACCATGTGGATCGAGGACGCCATCCTCGCCCTGACGGCTGTGGGCCTTGTGGTGGGCGTGCAGAGCACAACGGGAGGAGACTCCGGCATCGTGTTCGGGCAGTCGCCGAGTGCTGGCTCGATTGTTGCGGTGGGATCCGCTGTTGACGTGACCGTAGGCGAAGGCCTTCCGCAGTAGTGACGCGGGAAGAGGCCATCGAGGCGATCGAGGCACTGGCGGATCACTTGCCCGCCAGCGTTCGTCTGGGTGATGCCCCGGCATGGCTGCGTGAGCGCGCGGAGGGACGCCGGGATGGCCTCAAGGAGGCCCTTGTCATCGTCAGGATGATCGAGACCTGAGTCGGATGGGCTAGTGCCTTCCCCAAGCAGTGACGGGCTTTTCCCGGCACCCACACCAGCCCATCCGACACGCCCATTCTAGGATGCGATTCGGAACATTCGGGGTTTTGGGCTACCGTAAACGAACGTTCGAGAGCAAGACCGGGCCACTTCGGTGGCCCTTTGTCCTATTGGCCGAGCATCGGAGTCCCATGAAGGTAACCGCAGCCATCGTGCTGTCAGCCGCCCTGATCGTCACTACCGCACCAGCCGCAAGCGCAGTACCTGCACCAAGTGGAGCGTCGAGCGTCAGCTCCGCTCCCACCTCCAAGAAGAGCCAGTCGCGCGAAGAGGCGGCTGCCCGATCGAGCCGCAGCCATGACCGTCGCGGCGCTATGCCCTCGCTGTACCGAGGCATCTACTTCCACGCTGACCAGGAGCGCTTCCGTCGCTGCGTTGGTCAGCGTGAGGGCATGTTCCACTACGACGTCCGAGGTGGCGGCGGTGGCAACTACTACGGCACGTACCAATTCAGCCGCGCGTTTCAATCCGGCGCTGCCTACGAGATGGCCAAGGAGTCGCATCGCACGCACGATGGCCTGCGCGATGACGCCCTGCGCCTGCGGCACAAGCCGATCAACCAGTGGTCGCGCTACTGGCAGGACCGCGCCTTCTATACGATCCTGAACGCGCGTGGGAAGTGGTCTGGCAAGCACCACTGGGCTGGTGGTCGCTGGCACTGCTGACCCTGCGGTTGGTGGGTGGTACGCGAAAGGCCCCGCACTCTTAGGAGGAGGTGCGGGGCCTTTCGCTGTCTACTACTAGACGATCGCCTTGAGGCGGTTGACCGTCTTGCCCTTCTCGTAGTCCTCGTAGATGATCTTGGCGATCTCGCTGGAGGGACGGTTGCTCTTGGTCGCCCGCGCACGCGCGGCCACGATCAAGTGCGTGGGGGACATGCTGCGCAGCACCTTGATGAGGGATGCCTCGCTGTACTTCGGATTGTCGCCGTGCTCCATCAGGAACTGGGCGAGCCCCTCCATGATGAACGACGACCACGGGTCCTCGGTCTTGGCGTAGACGCTGTGCATGATCCGCACGGTGTCCTCCAGGACCTCGGCCTGGGACATGATGTTCTTGCCCTTCTTGCCCACGATGCGCTGCATGGTCGCCACGCAGCCGATGACGTTCTCGCTGCTGGCCGTCCCGACCTTCAGACCGAGGCCGGTGACCACATCGTCGATGGCGCAGTCGACCGGATCCTCGGCCACCACCCCGGCGCGGTACTTGTAGTAGGCCGCGACGTTCTTGCGGCCCGTGTTGGTGTCCACGAAGAGCTTCGCCTCGGCTTCGAGGGTCAGGTCGTCGTGGACGAGCACGGTGAACACGTAGTCGTCGTCACCCTGCTCCATCTTCGCCGTGCGGCGCTGGAGGCCGTCCACGACGTAGACCTTGCCGTTCTTGCGCTTGGACCCGATCAGGACCCCGACGCTGGTGTCGTCCCACTCCCGCGCGAGCCGCGCAACGTGGTTGACCTCGATGTCTCGCTGGTACTCGGTCGGGACGTGCAGGTTCTTCGCCTTGACCTTCATGATGCTGGTACTCATGTGGTGCCTCTCTGTTCCTCAGCGCGCCACGGTGACGCACTGTCGTGCTACCGATTGGGGATATGAATCCCTAGGACTGGGAGTCGCTGATCTTGTCCAGGGCCCTGGAGAAGGCCGTGAGCGCCTCGGGGCGCAGGTAGTAGCGCATCTGCTCGTTGATGCGCTTGGACGAGATCGGGTTCGCGCGCTCGCCCGCACGCCACGCCTGCTTGCCCATCAACTGGCGGTAGGCCATCACGCGCTGCGTGGTCATGTTGGCCTTCTCCGCAAGCTCCTCGATCGTCAGGAACTCGATCCGAGGATCCTCGGTGAACACCTCGATCAGCCGCCACGCCGAGCCGGTCATGCTGAGCAGGGTGGTGATCGCGTCGGCCTCGGCGTCGTATCCGCCCCAGAGCCGCTTGTTCAGGCCAGACTCCATGATGCGGTCGCCATCGGGCTTCAGACGCCCGTCTGAAGTCTTGGTCTCGTTCACGTAGGCGCACACCGTGCTCAGCAGGCCGGGGTACAGACTCTCGTCCACTTCCACAGTCAGGCTCATCGTTGCCATGTTCAGTCTCCTTGTCATCGAGGAGGGTGTCTCCTTCGGCGATAAACATACGAGCATCGTCGAAGTTACGCAACACCTTCGGTGGGTATCGATCGAAGGGAGATTCTCCGTTGGACTACCCAGTTCCCGAACATTGGGGTACGGTAGACGTCGATCGGGGCCGTTCACGAGTCGGACCTCATGGCATGGCTTCTCCGCTCAAAGGACGTTCACGATGGCCGTCTTCACCTTTCGCGGCCTAGGCGTACCTGCGGCCCCGATCGATTACCGAGAGGATGAGATGACCCACGACCCGCTCTGCATCCTGGGCGGCCCGTGTCGCAGCACCGAGAGCACTGAGCACTGGGAGATCTGGCGGGTCGCGGGGATGGATCTCGACTTCCCGATCTGCGAGGCCTGCGTCGGGTACTGCGACTGCGTGCGCGTGCAGGCGATCCGCGCAGACCAGCGAGAGAAGGACAGGGCATCGGTTCTGGCGGTGACGGGCTATTACCCCGAGCTCCCTCCAAACACCGATGGCTCCTACTCCCAGGAGGCCGTGAACCGGATCGTGGATTATGTCGTGGCGACCTGCGGCGAGCAGATCGAGCGGAGCGAGTAGCCGATGAAACCCGCATGGCGGGACAGGGCGAGGCGGGTGACGTCGAGGATGAACTCATGGCGGCGTACCGCACTGGACGCAAGGATGCCGCCTTGGCCATCGAGGTAGAGGTGGGCATCGCGTACCTTGGCGGCCTGATCAGTCGTGCATTGGCCAAGCGCATCATCGACGCAGCACTAGGGGAGTTCAGGTGAAAGGTCCGTTCGACGTCACCCTCGGAGACCTGAAGCCCAAGTACCGACTTGTCGGTCGCAACGGATCCGATTACGTCTTCGTGTGCATCGGTGGAGACTTCCCGCACTACGCCTACGTCAATCGCGAGCGCTTCTGGGCCGTTGCCTAGAAGCAGGAGGCGTCATGTCCGACTTCAACGCCATGAAGGCTGGCCAGTACAACGACAACTTCACCTACGACTCGACGATCACTCCCGATGTCCATGATGCGGCGCAGCGTGTGATCGAGCGCTCAGCCCTGTCTCCCGATGACTACCACCTCCTGTTGGAGGCGGTGGGATTCGAGGAGTAGCCCGACTTCTGGGCTGCGGCTACACGCAGCGCGAGCGCTTGCCGCAGCGCTGGCACAGGTACTCGTGACGGTTCGTCGTCAGAACGTCGTCGTGGTCCAGGAAGAAGCAGAGCAAGCGCCTCACAGGGCCTCCAGCGTCACGAAGTCAAGGATGGATCCAGCCAGCAGGTTCGCGTCGATTAGCACGTCCTGCTCGAAGTTCTTGCGGTCCTGGCGATGAGTGGCGTCCTGCCAATTCGCTATTGCGGTCAACAGGTTTGCCAGCTCTTCGCCTGAGACACGTGTCTCAAAGCCGATGACCAACTCATCGGCAGCCTCTCGAAGCCGCGCTGAGCCCACGAGGATCGTTTCGGCGAAAGAGGGCCCCCGATGCGACAACGGGGGAGATGCACACCGGGGGCCAAGGCGAACATTACGGGGGAACGTTCGCCTATTCAAGGCGAAAGGACATCACAAGTCGGGCAATGCCGAAAGCAAGGAGCAGGTAAAAACCCGCATCTTGAACGGGGATATGTCGTGGCTGTAGGTGTGGAGGTCCCCTACGAATTCATGGGCAGGCGAATGAGGCCGTTCTCTCTCGCCCTGATGCTATCCACGATCGTCGTGGTCTACCAGTACGAGATCATCGAGCAGGGCCCTGGTCCCCACGGATTTGATGTGGCCGAGACGGTATTCGCCTCTGCGGCCATCTTCGGGCTCTTCTTTGGATGGCTGCTCAAAAACGATGACCTGCATGAGTGGGGACTGATTCTCGCGGCGGGGGTCTGGGCGATGCGGATGAGCCTGTACTGGCTCGATGTCGGCCCCGCCTCCATCGGCGTCTGGTTGTCCCTGTCCTGGTTCATCGGGGCCGTAGGGGCATGGCTGCTGGAGGCGTTCGATCATCGGTGGCGCTTCCATCTGGAGTCGATGAGGGCGGCCGGTGAGTGATTCCCAATGGTCTCTGGTTATCGGGCTCCTTGTAGTCATCATCATGCGAGTCCTGGACTCTCTCTTGCCCAAGGGCTACATGCTCAAGTGGATCCAGAAGTATTTCGTCAAGATCGATGATGACGACGATGACAAGGATGAGCTGACACCGTGAAGCGCTTCATGTGGTGGAACCGACGAGTCCAACCGTTCCATTTTGCGCTCATGCTGGCCATGTTCGTCGTCGCCATCGAGTACAACGTCTTCCAGGCGGGGCCGGGGCATGTCATCAGCGACTGGTTCTCTGGTGGCTTCGCCATGACCTCGGGATTCCTCCTGTTCTTCGGGTGGCTCTCCAAGAACGACGCCATGGCTCGCTGGGGGCTGATCCTCGCCGCAGGAGTGATGGCTGCGCGGGCCTTCATGGGCTTCGCCGACGAGAAGTACGGACTCGGCGTGGCGACCACATGGTTGTCCTTGTGCTGGTTCATTGCCGCCGTAGGGACGTGGGCGCTGGAGAGCATGGAGAACAACAACGCGCTCGCGCCCGACTCAGATGACGATCCAGATAACCGTAAGGTGATCTAAGCGGCATTAGCGTGTCGCGCTTGTGAGATCACGTTCGATCTAGGTACTGTGCGTCCATGGAAGATGGACGAGTAACTACGACGACAGAAGCCCTACTCCGACTGCCGGAAGCAGCCAAATACCTTGATATATCGAAGGATCGGCTCCGAAGCATGATTAGGGCCGAACCTCCGGTCATCCCCTTCTTCCGACTCAGTGCGCGTGACACGCGGTTCGACAAGGCAGATTTGGACGCTTGGCTGGATTCGTGCCGACGAAACTGACCTACGTGAGCGAGGACCGCTCGCAGCACATCGAGGTCCTCGACGAGCACGACGGGCCGGTTCCCAGGTGGATCCCCTACGAAGGGGGTGCGGCGCACCTGATCTCCAGCACTCGGGTATCCACGGGGCCAGCGAACGGAGACCTCATCTTCGTCCCGCTGGCCACTCAGGACATCGAGGTGCTCTCCTACGTGAAGGCAGAGCGCTGGTGGCTCGACGGAATTGCTCCGTGGATACAGGACGTCGTTGAGGCGAACCGCATGAAGGAGCAGTACGAGTCGTTCGAGGACATGCGCTCGCATATTGAACGCACGTTAGAAGTTGAAGCAAGCGCAGGCGGCAAGATCTTGAAGCACTACGGAGATGGTTGACATGGCAGTTCTCATTCTGGCGCTGGTGCTCCTCGCCATCATTCTCTTCGCGACACAGGCATTCATCTCGCGGGAGAATCGTCGTGAGCAGACCACCGACATGCGACAGTTCTCCAGGATGCAGGAAGCCATGGAGAAGGAGCGGAGGCGGCGGTGACCCAGGTAATTCTGGTGGCGATCCTCACTCTCATCGTCGCCGTCGTGTTCTACCTCATCGGTCTGACGAGGGCGTTCCTGCTCGTCCAGCGACAGGACCGCATCATCCAGACCCTCTTCTCGCGGCTCCAGATCTCGAACGCCGCCAATCGGGGGATGCGCAAGCAGTTGGAAGACCGGGGCGTCCACGTGGACGGCAACCCCCTGAGCGATGAGGAGCTCTCGGCGTTCCTCGGAATCGTCGAAGAGTCGGAGTAGTTCCCCTGCGTGTGTAGACCAGCGGGGGCTAGGTCGGAGGCAGAATGTGGTCGTGCTGACTCAGGAGCAGTTGTCGTCCTATTGGGTGGAATACAAGGACAACGACTGCCAACGCGCAAGAGAGCGCCTGATCGAGCACTACTACGTGAGTCTCGTCAAGCCCGTGGCCAACCGCATGGGCTCGCAGTTGTCCAGCGCGGTGGACCGCAACGACCTCGCCTCCTACGGCACCTTCGGCCTCATCGACGCGATCGAGAAGTTCGACCGATCCAAGGGCGTGAAGTTCGAGACCTACGCCGTCTCCAGGATCCGGGGGAGCATCCTGGACGAACTGAGGACGCTGGACTGGGTGCCGAGAGGAATCAGGTCCAAGGTGCGGAACCTCGATCGCGTCTACGGGCAACTTGAAGGTGAGTTGAACCGCACCGTCAGTCAGGCCGAACTGGCGACCAAGATGGGTCTGTCCACGCACGAACTGAAGGCCATCACCGTGACCAGCGTGACGACCTTCGACTCCTCCCCACTGGCCGCCGAGACGAAC
>Ga0213919_1000248_pt1 | contig 26593 bp, 23 predicted proteins | sample McNCre317MG_FD_161056 | JGI IMG/M metagenome (GOLD analysis project Ga0213919, IMG submission 161056) | Freshwater microbial communities from McNutts Creek, Athens, Georgia, United States - 3-17 MG | ecosystem: Environmental > Aquatic > Freshwater > Creek | place: USA: Georgia | collected... | reverse complement strand
GCAGGCGGACGAGTTTGACGGCATCCTGAAAATCGAGCGCGCCGGCGGCGACCAGCGCCGAATACTCGCCGAGGCTGTGACCGGCGACCAGCGCCGGCGCAGCGCCACCCCGGGCGATCCATTCACGGAACACGGCAATGCCGGCGGTGAGCATCAGCGGCTGAGTGTTGACGGTCTGCGCCAGCAAGTCGGCAGGACCGTCAGCAACCATCTGCCACAAGTCCTCGCCGAGCGCCGCGGACGCCTCGGCAAAGGTCTCGCGGATGACCGCCGACTCGCCGTAAGCGGCCATCATTCCGACGGACTGGGAGCCCTGACCGGGAAAAACAAAAGCGAAATTCATTGTTCCCCTATCCTTCATTGTCGAATGCTTTTTTATTAGAACTCGAGGAGCGCGGCACCCCAGGTAAAGCCACCGCCAACCCCTTCGAGCAGGACTTTCTGCCCACGCCGGATGCGACCGTCGCGAACGGCCAGATCCAGCGCCAGCGGAATCGATGCGGCCGACGTATTGCCATGCTCGCCAACGGTGGCGACGACCTTTTCGGTCGGCACCCCGAGCCGTTTGGCTGTGGCCTGCATGATACGGATGTTGGCCTGGTGGGGAATCAGCCAGTCCACATCTTCGATACCGAGTCCGGCCTGGTCCAGCACCTCCCGCGCCACCTCGCTCAAGACCTTGACCGCAAACTTGAAGACGGCCTGACCATCCATGCGCAGGAAGGGATCGCCGGTGATGACGCCACGATTCACATGGCCCGGCACGCACAGGATGGGATTATGACTGCCGTCCGCGTGCAGCGCGGTGGCCAGGATGCCCGGACGCTCAGAAGCCTCCAGCACCACCGCACCGGCCCCGTCACCGAACAGCACGCAGGTGGCCCGGTCGTTCCAGTCGAGGATGCGCGAGAAGACCTCGGCGCCGACCACCAGCGCACGCTTGTTGCTGCCGGAGCGGATGAACTTCTCGGCCGTGGCAAGGGCGTAAGCGAAGCCCGTGCACACCGCCTGCAGGTCGAAGGCTGCGCCGCCGTTGGTGATCCCGAGCCGCGCCTGGAGCAGCGCTGCGGTGCTCGGGAAAATATAGTCCGGGGTCGAGGTCGCGACGATGATCAGATCGATATCCGACGGCTGGCAGCCCGCCGCAGCGATGGCCCGGGTGGCCGCCTCGTAGGCAAGCTGGCTGGCCGTCACCTCGGGTTCGGCGAGATGGCGGGCGCGAATGCCGGTTCGCTCGACGATCCACTCGTCCGAGGTGTCTATGCCACGGGCAACCAGGTCAGCATTGCTGACGGGCGCACCGGGCAGGTAGCTGCCGGTTCCGATCACTCGCGCATGGATCATGCTTGGGGCCTTTCGCGTTCCATTCGTTCGCTGATACGTTCAATGAGCCTGTTGCGCGCCGCCTCTGCCGCACGCCAGATGGCCTGCTCGAAGGCAAAGGCGTCGGCCGAGCCATGACTCTTGACCACGACACCGCGCAAACCCAGCAGGGCCGCGCCATTGTAACGACGGGAATCGACCTTGTGCTTGAAACCTTTCAAGGCAGACATCGCAAAGACCGCCGCCAGCTTGGTCATCCAGTTGCGGGAAAACTGCTCGCGCAGGAAGGTCGCCAGCATATGGGCTAGGCCCTCGGAGGTTTTCAGCGCCACGTTGCCGACGAAACCGTCGCACACCACGACATCGACCGTACCCTTGTAGATGTCGTTACCTTCCACGTTCCCGTAGAAGTTAAGGCCGCTGTCGCGCAGCAACGCAGCCGCCTGCTTGACCGTCTCGTTGCCCTTGATGTCTTCCTCGCCGATGTTCAGGAGGCCGACGCTCGGGCGCTCGTTGTGCTCGACGGCAGCTACCAGCATCGCCCCCATGATCGCGAACTGCAGCAGGTGCTCCGGCGAACAATCCACGTTGGCACCGAGATCCAGCATGTGGGTCTGCCCGCGCATGCTTGGCAAGGTGCTGCAGATCGCCGGCCGGTCGATGCCCGGGAGCGTTTTCAGCACGAAACGGGAGATCGCCATCAAGGCCCCGGTGTTGCCCGCCGAGACGGCAGCCTGCGCATCGCCGGCCTTGATGAGATCCACCGACACCCGCATCGATGAATCCTTCTTGTTGCGCATGGCCAGCGCCGGCGGTTCGTCCATGCCGACGACCTCCGAGGCCCGCTGGATGCGCAGGCGCTCGCCGAACTCTCCGAGTGCGGCGCCCAGATGCGGCTCAATAGCTTCCGGACGCCCGACCAGGACGATCCGCGTATCACGATCGGCGCGCAAAAAATGCAAAGCGGCCGGTACAGTAACCGAAGGGCCGTGATCGCCCCCCATGCAGTCGATAGCGAGGGTGACAGTCATGCGGCGCTAACCGAGAAAGAGTGAGTGGGTAACTTGAAAAGGCGATTGCAAAAACGGCGCGAGCGCCCTGGGGCGCCGCGCCGTATCTGAACCGGGGAAATCTTACTCGCCCTTGGCCTTGGCAACCTTCTTGCCACGATAGACACCGGACGGGGACACGTGGTGACGCAGGTGGACTTCACCGGTGGTCGGCTCGACGGCCAGCGGGGGCGCAACCAGGAAATCGTGGGAGCGGTGCATACCGCGCTTGGACGGGGACTTCTTGTTCTGTTGAACAGCCATGAAACACTCCTTGAGGAATACCTTAAACCTTGCCGCGCAACTGACGCAGAACGGCGAAGGGCGAAATCTCTTCGTCAACACCGACTTTCACCGGTGGGTCGCAAGCTTCGTGAAGCGGCACGAGGGGCAGGGCCAGCAGCACCTCGTCTTCGAGCAGCGCAAGCAGATCGGTCAGCGGCTCGACCTCCAGGGCATCCACCGCATCGTTCTCCAGTTCATCCTCCGGCGGCGCTTCACCGGGGCGAAGCAGCAGCAGGCGGTTACGCACTTCGCAGGGCCAAGCCAAGGCATCAAGACAGCGCTGACACTGCAGAACCAGGTTACCCCGAACCCACAGATCGACGAGGAACCTGCCCTCGTCATCACGCCCGCCCTCAAAACCAAAGCTCATCGTCCCCACCGGATCAAGCACTGACCCGGCCAGACGGACGAGCCGGGCTACCGGCACCTCGCCCTCGAGGCGGCGCCCATCTCTGGCCAGCGCCCGAAGGTCGATCACGAAGCTTTCTTGCGACATAAGGGCGGCATGATATTATTTTCAATCCCCGGTGTCAAAACCCTGCAGATCGGCCGCCAGCTTCGTCCGGCCCTGATTGTTTCCTGCCCATGAAACTCGTCCTCGCCTCGACTTCCGCTTACCGCCGTGAGCTCCTGCAACGCTTCGGCAAGCCCTTCGAGATCGCCCGTCCGGATCTCGACGAAAGCCCGCTGCCGGACGAGGCCCCGCGCGCCACCGCCGAGCGTCTGGCGGTCGCGAAGGCCCGCGCCGTCGCCGGACAATTCGAGGACGCCCTCATCATCGGCAGCGACCAGGTCGCGGCGATGGGTGACATCCGTTTCGGCAAGCCTGGCAGCATCGAACGGGCCATCGACCAGCTCCGCTCGATGAGCGGCAAGACCGTGATCTTCCACACGGCGCTCGCCCTGCTCAACACACGCAGCGGCCACACCCAGGTTGAGGTGGTGCCGACCGAGGTGCGCTTCCGCGCGCTGAGCGACGACGAGATCGTGCGCTATGTGAACACCGAGCGCCCCCTCGACTGCGCCGGCAGCGCCAAGTCCGAAGGCCTGGGCATCACCCTCCTCGACGCGCTGTCCGGCGACGACCCCAACGCCCTCGTCGGACTGCCGCTGATCGCGCTGGCCCGCATGCTGCGCAACGAGGGCATGGCGCTGCCCTGACCATGACCGCCGGCACCCTGTACCTGATTCCGGTGAGCCTCGGCCCGGCCCCGGTCGGGCTGACCACGCCGGCCGACGTCGCGGCACGGGCCCGCCTGCTCACCTTTTTCGTCGTCGAGAACGCAAGAACGGCCCGCGCCGAACTCAAGCGCGTCGAACACCCCAGGCCGCTGCGCGAACTCGACATCCGCGAGTTGCCCGACAAACCCGGGACGGCAGATCTCGACGCCCTCCTCGCCCCGCTGCTGGCCGGCACCGACGCGGGCCTGATGTCCGAAGCCGGCTGCCCGGCGGTTGCGGACCCCGGCGCATTGCTGGTCCGCCGCGCCCACGAGGTCGGCATCCGGGTCGTGCCGCTGGTCGGTCCGTCCTCCCTGCTGCTGGCGCTGATGGCTTCCGGTCTGAATGGGCAGAGTTTCGCCTTCCACGGCTACCTGCCGGTGGACGACGAGGCGCGCCGGAAGCGCATCCGCGAACTGGAAGCCGAATCGGCGCGCTTCTCGCGCACCCAGCTGTTCATCGAGACGCCCTACCGCAACGAGCGCATGTTCGAAGCCTTGCGCACCAGCTGTGGCCCGGAAACCCGTTTGTGCGTGGCCCGCGACCTGACCACCGATGACGAATGGATTCGCACCCGGCGGATCGCCGACTGGAAGAAGTCTGCCGCGCCCGACCTTTCGAAACGGCCGACCGTATTCCTGCTCCTCGCTGGCTGAACCACCGGCGCGCCTCACTCGACCAGAAATACCCCCCCGTCCCGCTCGACCACGGGGATGGTTTCGAGCCGCCCCCCGCGGCACGGCCCGGCCACACAAAAGCCGCTTTCCGGCTCAAAGAGCGCCCCGTGGCTGGCGCAGATCAGGTAATCCCGCTCCACCGTGAAGAAACGGCCGGGCTGCCAGTCCAGTTCGACCCACACGTGCGCACAGCGATTGAGGTAGGCATACACCCTGCCGCCGAAGCGCACCACAAAGGCCGGCAAGTCCCGCCCGTCACGCCTGACCGTGAAACGCACGCCATCGCCGCCGTCGAGCAGGTCTGCCGACATGCAGATCACGCATTGATCTCCAGCCAGGCACGCAATTCGGCCGGAGAATGGACACAGGCCAGCGGCGCCTCGGCCTCGAGCTGCTCGAGCGGATGGGCGCCGAAACTCACCGCCAGGCCGGCCACCCCGGCATTCTTCGCCATCAACAGGTCGTGGGTCGTGTCGCCGATCATCAGACAGGACTCGGCCAGCACCCCCAGCTCGTCCATCAGTTCGTTCAGCATCGCCGGATGCGGCTTGGAGAAACATTCGTCGGCGCAGCGGGTCGCATGGAAATACGGCCCCAGCCCGGTGAGCCCAAGCGCCCGGTCCAGCCCCTTGCGGCTCTTGCCTGTCGCGACCGCCAGCATGTGGCCGCGCCCGTGCAGATCCGCAACAAGGTCGACGATGCCTTCGAACAGGTTCAGTTCGTGATCGCTGGAAAGATAGTGGTGACGATAGCGCTCGACCATCCGCGGATAAGCCTCATCCGGCAGGTCGGGCACCGCGTGGCGCAACGCGTCAGTCAGGCCCAGACCGATCACGTGGCGGGCGCGGGCGTCAGACGGCGCCGGCACGCCCAGGTCAACGCTCGCCGACTGCATCGCCTTCACGATGGCTGCCGCCGAATCCATCAGCGTGCCGTCCCAGTCGAACACGATCAACTCGAAACGTCTCGGCGCAGCCTTCCCAACCTGGCTATCCATAATCCCTCTCCTGACTCTGCTCGACCGCAACGACGAATGCCTCCAGTTCGGCCGGCAGGGGGGCGGAAAGTTCGATCGCCTGATCGGTCAGCGGATGCCGGAAGACGAGCTTCGCGGCATGCAGGAACATGCGCTTCAGCCCCTCCTTCTCGAGTTGCTTGTTGAGCGCGAAGTCACCGTATTTGTCGTCACCGCACAGGGGGAAGCCGGCGTGGGTGAGGTGTACGCGGATCTGGTGCGTGCGCCCGGTCTTGAGTTCGACCTCGACCAGGCTGCAGGTCCGCCATCGCCGCAGCAGCCTCACGATGCTGTGCGCCGGCTTGCCTTCCGGGTTGACGCTGACGCGCCGCTCGCCGTTGTCGAGCAGGTATTTGTGGAGCGGCTGGCGGATGTGCTGCAGCGGATTCAGCCAGCGCCCGGCTACCAGCGTCAGATAACGCTTATGCACCTTGCCGTCGCGCATCATGTCGTGGAGCACCGTCAGCGCGCTGCGCTTCTTGGCGACGATGAGCAAGCCCGAAGTCTCGCGGTCGAGCCGATGCACCAGCTCGAGGAACTTCGCCTCCGGTCGCTGGCGGCGCAACTGCTCGATGACCCCGAAGCTCACCCCGCTCCCGCCATGCACCGCAAGGCCGGCCGGCTTGTCCAGGACCAGCAAGGCCTCGTCCTCATAGACGACATCGAAGGGCGTGCCGACAGGCACCGGCGCCGTGCTTTCCTTTTCGGCGGTGCGAATCGGCGGAATACGCACCTCGTCCCCCAACCCCAGGCGATAGGTCTGGTCCACCCGGCGACTGTTCACCCGCACCTCCCCGCTGCGCAGGATGCGGTAGATATGGCTCTTGGGGACCCCCTTGCAGACGCGGACGAGAAAGTTGTCGATGCGCTGTCCTGCCCCGGCCTCATCGACGCGTTCGTACCTCACTGCGGGGGCTTTACTCAAGGCCATCATTTTCAAATATACTGTTGCGCGGCTTTTTCGGTTCTGCTGCGTCGCGCTCACCGTAAAGTGTTGGCAAGCGATACGACACCGGTCCGCGCCCGCCCGGAGCGATTCACCCCGGAGGGTTCCACGCCGAGTTATCCGGCACCCTCGCGCTCCCGAAAAAACCACAGGAAGGTCCGTCGCCGGACAAAAAAAGGGCGATGGTACTGTATTCGACAATAAACTTGTACCAATTGCGCACAGGCGCACACGCAGATTGACGGCCCTGAAAACGGGAGCCGCAAGGAAACCCAGGCAAGCAGGCCCGAGGTCGCACCGAGCAAGGCAGTCGTACCCCAGAGTACACGCCCCCCGGACTGCGAGACCAGGCGACGCGGCCGGTCCTTTGCAGCCCCTTGGCGTGATGACAACACGCGGTTCAGGGTGCCATAGACGAATCCCGCCTCCCACTTTAGTTTGATTCCCCTCGATGACGGATGATCGCGACAACACCAAACTAAGTCGCCGCAACTGAGCGGTGGTGCGGTTCGTCCTGCCCGTGTGCCGCGCGGGAGAAGACGACGAATGAAGCGCATGCTTTTCAATGCAACGCAGGCTGAGGAACTCCGCGTTGCCATTGTCGATGGTCAGAAGCTGATCGATCTCGACATTGAGTCGGCCGCCAAGGAACAACGCAAAAGCAACATCTACAAGGCCGTCATCACGCGCATCGAGCCGAGCCTCGAAGCCGCGTTTGTTGACTACGGCGCCGAGCGCCACGGCTTCCTGCCGTTCAAGGAAATCTCGCGTGCCTACTTCCAGCCCGGCGTCGAGGCCAGCCGTGCCTCCATCAAGGAAGCCCTGAAGGAAGGCCAGGAACTGATCGTCCAGGTCGAAAAGGACGAGCGCGGCAACAAGGGCGCCGCCCTCACCACCTTCGTCTCGCTGGCCGGCCGCTATCTGGTGCTGATGCCCAACAACCCCCGCGGCGGCGGTGTGTCGCGCCGCGTCGAGGGTGACGAGCGCGCCGAACTGCGCGACGTGATGGATCAGCTCGAAGTGCCCGGCGGCATGAGCCTGATCGCCCGCACCGCCGCGATCGGCCGCAACGCCGAAGAGCTCCAGTGGGATCTCAACTACCTGCTGCAGCTATGGCGCGCCATCGACGGTGCCGCCCAGTCCCAGGAAGGCGCCTTCCTGATCTACCAGGAAGGCAGCCTGGTGATCCGCGCGATCCGCGACTACTTCCAGCCCGACATCGGCGAGATCCTCATCGACACCGACGACGTCTATGAGCAGGCGCGCCAGTTCATGGCCCACGTGATGCCGCAGAACGTCAACCGCGTGAAGCGATACCACGACGACGTGCCGCTGTTCTCGCGCTTCCAGATCGAGCACCAGATCGAATCCGCCTATTCGCGCCAGGTCAGCCTGCCCTCCGGCGGCGCCATCGTCATCGACCACACCGAAGCCCTGGTGTCCGTCGACGTGAACTCCGGGCGCGCCACCCGCGGTGCCGACATCGAGGAAACCGCTTTCAAGACCAACTGCGAAGCCGCCGACGAAGTGGCCCGCCAGTTGCGCCTGCGCGACCTCGGCGGCCTGATCGTTATCGACTTCATCGACATGGAGTCGCAGAAGAACCAGCGCGAGGTCGAAAACCGACTGCGCGACGCGCTGCGCTACGACCGTGCCCGCGTGCAGACCGGCAAGATCAGCCGCTTCGGCCTGCTCGAGCTGTCCCGCCAGCGCCTACGCCCGGCCCTCGCCGAGACCAGCTACATCCCCTGCCCGCGCTGCAACGGCACCGGTCACATCCGCAGCACCGAGTCCTCGGCGCTGCATATCCTGCGCATCCTCGAGGAAGAGGCAATGAAGGACAACACCGGCGCCCTGCATTGCCAGGTGCCGGTCGACGTTGCCACCTTCCTGCTCAACGAGAAGCGCGACGACATCGCCAAGATCGAGATCCGCCACAAGGTCGGCCTGGTACTGATCCCCAACCGTCACCTGGAAACCCCGCAGCACGAGATCGTCCGGCTGCGTCACGACCAGCTCAACCAGGACGACAGCAGCCTGCCGAGCGCCCGCATGGCCACCAAGCCGGCTGAAGAAACCTACACGCCGCCGTCGGCCCACACCGACCGGCCGGCCCGCCAGGAAGCCGCCGTCAAGGGCATCACGCCCGACCAGCCGGCGCCGGTCGTCGAGCCCAAGGCCGCAGCGGCTCCGGCCCCCGTTCCGGAAGCCCAGCCCGGTCTGCTGGCCCGCATCTTCTCGTTCTTCCGTGGCGAGAAACAGCCCGAGCCGGCACCGGTCGTCGCCCAGCCCGAGCCTCCGCGCCGGGAAGCCCGCCCGCGCAACGAACGGGGCCGTCGTGAGGGCGGTCGCGACGGACGCGGTCGCCGCGAAGGGCAGCGCGAGGAGCGCGCCGAGCGCAGCGAGAACCGTGAAGCCCGGGAAGCCCGCGAGAATCGCGACGCAGGACGCGTCGCGGCCCCCGCCGAAGCGCAGGCCGAGCCGCGCGAGAAGCCCCAACGCCAGCGTGGCGAACGCCAGGAGCGCGGCGAGCGTGAAGGCCGCGGCGGCGAGCAGCGCGGCCGTAGCCGCAATGCGCAACCCAAGCCCGCCGAGGTCGAAGGCCTTGCCCCCAGCGCCGAGCAGCTCGCAACGGTAGCCGCCGTAGCCGCGACGGCCAGCCCCGACGCAGCGCCCACCTCCGCCGAAGGCGAAGCCAGTGCCGAACGCAGCCGCCGCAGTCGCCGCGGTCGCCGTGGTGGTCGCCGCAACGAGGAAGGCAGCGCCACCGAGGTCGCCAGCGCCCAGGGCGAACTGGAGATGGGCGACCACTCCCAGGCGGTGGCTGAGGCCGCGCCGGCGCCGAAGGCAGAAGCCCTGCCCCTGACCGTGGAGGGGGTCGAGGCCGGCGCCGAAGCACGGCCCCCGGTCGGCACTGCCGACACCGTGGCGACCGAAGCCGCGGCGTCCGCCGCCCAGCCCGTCGCCGAAGCAGCCCAGGCACCGGCCGTCACCGCCGAACCCGCCGAGTCCGCTGCCAAGCCCGATCTGATCGAGCAGGCCGTCGCGGCCGCCCGCGAGTCGGAATCCGTGGCCGTGGTCGCGCCTGTCGAGGTGCTTGCCGTAGCGGAAGAAGCGCCTGCAGCCGCCATGCCGGTCGCGATCGCCCCGCTGGAAACGCCCGGTGCGGAAGAGGTCGCCGAAACGCCTGTGCCCGCTCCGGTCGCCGTGGCGCCCGTCAGCCCTGCACCGGCCCCCGCCGCAAGCGCCCCGATCGAACTGTCCGCCGCACTGCAGGATAGCGGTCTGGTGATGATCGAGACCCGCGCGGAGGCGATCCAGGCCTTCCAGGCCGAGCCGGTCGAGGAGCCGGTGCGGACCCCGCGCCGCCGCCGCGCCCCGGCAGTCGTCGTGGATGAGCCGCTGGTCCAGATCGAGACGGGCCAAAAGTAAAGGGGCCTGTCCGCGATCCGGCAGCAAAAAGGCCAGTCCTTCGGGACTGGCCTTTTTGCGTTATCCGGACAGCGCAGCCGGGGCCCGGCCCGCGCTTCAGCTTGCCGACTGCCTCCGCCGATCGACCTCCGGCCGGATTTGGTCGATCAGCCCCTGCACCGCGTCCTCGCACAGGTCGAGCACAGCGTCGAAGCCCGAGACACCGCCATAGTAGGGATCGGGCACCTCGACAAGGCGGCAGCCCGGCGCGTAGCTCAGGAACATGCGCACCTTGTGCTTGCAGCCTTCGGGCGCCCTGTCGCGCAGATAGTCGAAATGATCGTGATCCATCGCCAGCAGCAGATCGAAGTCCGCAAAATCCCTGGGCTGCACCTTCCGTGCGCGCAGGCGGGAAAGGTCGTAACCGCGCCGCAAGGCCACGGTCTGGCTGCGCGGATCGGGCGCTTCGCCCACGTGATAACCCTGGATGCCTGCCGAATCAACGCCCACCACTTCGTCAAGGCCCGCCATTTCCAGCCAGCGGCGCGCCACGCCCTCCGCCGTCGGCGACCGGCAGATGTTGCCGGTACAGACAAACAGTATCTTCATTATCGGTGCTCCTTCTACCGGTAATTTAAGCAGCCGGCGGGCGGAACGTACAAGGGCGAGCATGGGTTCGGGTTCTTTCAGCGTTGCATTCAAGAGTCCGGAACGTCGTGGGCATCAGCACCGAAAGCCTGCTGGCGCAGCCGGAAGAGTTTGTCCCGGGCGGCGGCAGCCTTTTCGAATTCCAGGTTGCGGGCGTGCTCCTGCATTTCCTTCTCCAACTGGCGGATCGCTTTCGCCAGGGCCTTTTCGTCGAGGGCGGCATAGTTGGCCACAGCCTCCCGGGCTGTCGCAGAAGCAGCTTCCGTGGAAGCATCATAAACACCGTCGATAATGTCCTTTATGCGCTTTGTCACGGACCGCGGCGTAATCCCGTGGGCCGCGTTGAAAGCCATCTGCTTGGCGCGACGCCTCTCGGTCTCGCCGATCGCGGCCTTCATCGAATCGGTGATGCGGTCAGCGTAGAGAATCGCCGTGCCGTGCAGGTGGCGGGCGGCGCGGCCGATGGTCTGGATCAGCGAGCGCTCGGAACGCAGAAAGCCTTCCTTGTCGGCATCGAGGATCGCCACCAGCGACACCTCGGGAATGTCCAGCCCCTCCCGCAGCAGGTTGATACCCACCAGCACGTCGAATTCCCCAAGACGCAGGTCGCGGATGATCTCGACCCGCTCGACCGTATCGATGTCCGAGTGCAGATAGCGCACGCGGATACCGTTCTCGGCCAGGTATTCAGTGAGATCCTCGGCGAGCCGCTTGGTCAGCACGGTGACGAGGATGCGCTCCTTCGCGTCCAGACGCTTCTTGATCTCGCCGAGCAGATCGTCCACCTGGGTCGTCGCCGGCCGCACGTGGATCACCGGGTCCACCAGGCCGGTCGGGCGCACCACCTGCTCGACCACCTGGCCCTGATGCTCGGCCTCGTAGGCGGCCGGCGTTGCCGACACGAAGACGGTCTGCGGCAGCAGGCGTTCGAACTCCTCGAACTTGAGCGGCCGGTTGTCCAGCGCCGAGGGCAGGCGGAAACCGTACTCGACGAGGTTCTCCTTGCGCGAACGGTCGCCCTTGTACATCGCGCCGACCTGCCCGATCGACACGTGGGATTCGTCGATGAACATCAGTCCGTCCGCCGGCAGATAGTCGATCAGCGTCGGCGGCGGCTCGCCGGCGCTGCGGCCCGAGAGGTGCCGCGAGTAGTTCTCGATGCCCTTGCAGAAGCCCAGTTCGTTGAGCATCTCCAGGTCGAAGCGGGTGCGCTGCTCGATGCGCTGGGCCTCGACCAGCTTGCCGGCCCGCTGGAACGCCTCGATGCGGTCCCGCAGTTCATCCTTGATCCCGTCGATGGCCTTCAGCACCGTCGCCCGCGGCGTCACGTAATGGCTGGACGGATAGACGGTGAAGCGCAGGATCTTCTGCTTGAGGTGGCCGGTCAGCGGGTCGAACAGCGTCAGGTGTTCGATCTCGTCGTCAAACATCTCGACACGCAGCGCGTGCTCGGCGTTTTCGGCCGGGAAGATGTCGATCACGTCGCCACGCACCCGGAAGCTGCCACGCTTGAAATCGATGTCGGCGCGGTCGTACTGCATCGCCACCAGGCGCTGGATCAGATCCCGGTGGGCGATGCGCTCGCCCTCGCGCAGGTGCAGCACCATGCTGTGATAATCCACCGGATCGCCGATGCCGTAGATACACGACACCGACGCGACGATCACCACGTCGCGCCGCTCCATCAGGCTCTTGGTGGCCGACAGGCGCATCTGCTCGATGTGCTCGTTGATCGACGAATCCTTCTCGATGAACAGGTCGCGGGACGGCACGTAGGCCTCCGGCTGGTAGTAGTCGTAGTAGCTGACGAAATACTCCACCGCGTTCTCGGGGAAGAACTCGCGGAACTCCGCGTACAACTGCGCCGCCAGCGTCTTGTTGTGGGCCAGCACCAGCGCCGGCCGGCCGCAGCGGGCGATCACGTTGGCCATCGTGTAGGTCTTGCCCGAACCCGTCACGCCCAGCAGGGTCTGGAACATCAGACCGTCGCCGATGCCTTCGACGAGTTGCCGGATGGCTTCCGGCTGGTCGCCGCCGGGAGGAAAAGGCTGGTGGAGCCGGAACGGGCTCCCTTCGAAAACCACCACGTGCCCGCTATCGGTTTGATCGGCCATGATAAAATTTCACGTTCAAGTCAGTCGGCGGCGCCCGCCCTGCGGGCAACCCCGTATTATCGCCCAGCGACTCACCCGAAAGTGATTCGCCTCTTTTGGAGAACCCATGAGCTCTTCGATCTTTGCTGCGGTGGAAATGGCCCCCCGCGATCCGATTCTCGGCCTGAATGAAGCCTTCAACGCGGATTCCCGCAGCACCAAGGTCAACCTCGGCGTCGGCGTCTATTTCGACGACAACGGCAAGATTCCCCTCCTCGGCGCCGTCAAAACCGCCGAAAAAGCGCGCCTCGAAACCGCCCCGCCGCGCGGCTACCAGCCCATCGAAGGGCCGGTGGCTTACAACAGCGCCGTGCAGAACCTGCTCTTCGGCGCCGACAGTGCCCTCATCCGTGACGGCCGCGTCGTCACCGCCCAGGCCCTCGGCGGCACCGGCGCGCTGAAGATCGGCGCCGACCTGCTCAAGCGCATCGTCCCGGCCGCCACCGTCTATATTTCCGACCCCAGCTGGGAAAACCACCGCGCCCTCTTCGAGGCCGCCAACTTCCCGGTCGAGAACTACCCCTACTACGACCCGGCCACCCGCGGCGCCAACGCCGAGGCGATGATCGCCAAGCTGAACAGCCTGCCGGCCAACTCCATCGTCGTGCTGCACGCCTGCTGCCACAACCCGACCGGCGCCGATCTCAGCGAGGCGCAATGGGCCGAAGTGGTCAAGGCCTGCTCCGCCCGCGGCCTCATCCCCTTCCTCGACATGGCCTACCAGGGTTTCGCCGACGGCATCGAGCCGGACGCCGTCGCGGTCAACCTGTTCGCCGCCTCCGGCCTGTCGTTCTTCGTGTCCAGTTCCTTCTCCAAGAGCTTCTCGCTCTACGGCGAACGCGTCGGCGCGCTGTCCATCGTCACGCAAAGCAAGGATGAATCCGCCCGCGTGCTGTCCCAGCTCAAGCGCGTGATCCGCACCAACTATTCCAACCCACCGATCCACGGTGGCGCGATCGTCTCCGCCGTGCTGTCCACCCCCGCCCTGCGCGCCGAGTGGGAAGCCGAACTGGCCGGCATGCGTGAGCGCATCCGCGCGATGCGCACCGGCCTGGTGGACAAGCTCGCCTCCCGCAACATCGGACAAGACTTCTCCTTCGTCACCAAACAGCGCGGCATGTTCTCCTACACCGGCCTCACCGCCGCCCAGGTCGAGCGCATGAAGGACGAGTTCGGCATCTACGCCGTCAGCACCGGCCGCATCTGCCTGGCCGCGCTCAACACCAAGAACCTCGACTACGTCGCCGACGCCATCGCCGCCGTCGTCAAGGGCTGAGCCACCTCACACCACCCCCGGCTTCAACCGGGGGACAAAAATTTGGGTGCGGAGCCTTGACGTCAAAAAAACCAGCGTCTAGAATGCGCGCCTCTGTTCCCCGATAGCTCAGTCGGTAGAGCGCCGGACTGTTAATCCGTAGGTCCCTGGTTCGAGCCCAGGTCGGGGAGCCAAAAATTTGCGGTGACGTGTTGCTCAAAACACTTCACCAAGCCGTCAAATCCTCGATAGCTCAGTCGGTAGAGCGCCGGACTGTTAATCCGTAGGTCCCTGGTTCGAGCCCAGGTCGAGGAGCCAAGACAAGCAAGCAGAAAAGCCAATCCTTTGGGGTTGGCTTTTTTGTTGTCTGGTCGATTGCTGGTCCGGAGTCGGCGCTGTCGGATACTGGATAACCCATCAAGGCCCGGCTGCTGAGCCGTCACCGCCCGATGGGTCGTGATGGCAATATCGGCCACTCGTCGCGCCATGCACCCGGCTCTGCAGCCCGGATCGGGGCTTGTCCTCTACCCCTGGCCGCCCGAGGCCAACCCGAAGTCAGCAAGTAGGTGATGGATCAAACAGTCAATCCTGTATTGTCTATAATCGCCATACTAGCTATTTCAATCAGGAGCTTGTTCATGCGTACCGTGACCTCCGTCGAGGCCCAGAACCGTTTCGGCGAGTTGATCGATAGCGCCCAGCGCGAGCCGGTCACCATCACCCGGCGAGGGCGCCCCGTGGCCTTTGTACTCTCACCCGAAGACATGAAAGAGTTGCTGGCTGTCCGCCAGCAACGCGAGCGCGTGGTCAGCGATTTTGAGGCCTTTTTCAGCGCAGCCGACGCCCGCTTGAAACCTGCGGCGGCCGACCTGTCCGACAGTGACGTGCAGCGGATGGTGAATGAACTTCGTTAAACGGGTTGTCTTCGACACCAGCACCCTCGTCAGTGCAGCGCTCCGGCCGGCTTCCATTCCCCGCCGGGCTTTCCTGAAGGCCGTCGCGGAGGCGGAGCTGTGCGTATCGGATTCGACACTGGCCGAGTTGGGCGACGTCATGTCGCGCGACAAGTTCGATCGATACCTCGACCAGGAACTGCGCATGCAATTCGTCGGGTTGTACCGCCGGCACGCCCGGCTGTTCCGCGTGTCGGAAGCCGACGAGCAGACGCTTGAAACGACTTGCCGCGACCCTCGAGACAACAAGTTCCTGGCCTTGGCCCTCGCCTGCTCGGCCGACATCGTGGTGAGCAGCGATGAAGATTTGCTGACGCTCAACCCCTACCACCGGATTCCCGTCGTCCTGCCGCGGGAGTTTCTGGCGCGCTGAAAGGCGGCCTGCCGGTCTGTGGAGCACCCTAGGAGGGCGAGCCGGTATCGGTGATTCCGGTGTCAATCTCTCCATGGGGGTGTAGAAGTACGCCAATTGACACCACCCACACAGGCGCACGTCCTCGCGAGGTGGATGCAGCAGGCCCAGCGTCATGACGTGATCCTTCGTCACGTCATACAGGCCGTTCTCCCCCGCCAGTTCATGAAACTGGTGGGCAACGGGGTATATGGCAAGACCGGCCAGGGCTTCAAGGGCAAGCGGGCGGTGCTCGGGGATATCCTGTGGAAGCTACCGGCGCGTGCGCTGGCGGTGTCGGCGACGACGGATGGCCTGCTGGTGGATGTCGAGAAGCTCGACCTCTCCGGCACGATGTGCCGGCGCTTCCAGACACAGGTGGACCGGATCGCGCCGGGCACGGGGATGACGGAGCTCAAGCACCTGATCGGGCAGGCGGTTGTGCGGGCAAGACCATGGCGGATTGGACAGAGTGGCAGGCCTTCTACGGGCTCTACGCCGGCAATCGCCAGCGGCGGGCTCGCTTCCACGCACTGCAGGCCGCTTCAGAGAGCACAGGGGGCAAGGCGGGCAGCCGGCCCGGCGAGGGGCAACAGAAGCGCCTGCGCGGCCCCACGGGGCAGGTGTACGCGACGGCCCGGACCGGGATGCTCGGCACCGCGATCCGGACCTTCCTGGCCGCTTATGTGCAGCGGGCGTGGGGGCTGGAGGGCGCGGACCTGCCACAGGCGAAGCTCGCCGCCTGGCTTACCGAGGCGGGCTACCCGGTGAAGGTGCATGACGTGAAGAACGCGGGGCGCTCGCAGCTACATGAGCATGTGTCGCCGGCGACGCCGGAGGTGATGGCGTTCCTCGAGGTCGTGAAGGCGCGGTTTCCGGGGCTGGAGACGGGACGGTTTTTGGTGAGGGGATAGTCTATTGGTGTGGTGGATGAGGAAGGGGCATTCATGGCAGCCCCTTCTGCGTGTCGGGCAGGGCGTATTCCACGCCCTCAAGTCTTGGGCCCCGGCGAGCTTGGCTTGCTGAGTTCGAAGCGGTTACCCGCTGCCCTCTCCTGAAAATCTCATCTCCAGCCTGGGCCGCTTCTCGACCAAAGCATGACGACCATGCTGATGCGTTCGAATGACCTCTGCCTGTAATCTGCTGCTGGTCGTGATCGCTGCTCGAAAGCTGCCACTCGCCCGGCGGGATTTTTCAAAAGCCGCCCTTGGCTCCGGGAGGGAATTCCTTGATAGGCCACAAGCCATTGTCGGAGCCAGCTTAGACGGCCGGGCGCCGGGCCGCGTAGAACTCGTAGCGGAGCACCGGCAATCCGCTGCGGTGCCGGCGCTCCGATGACTTTCGCTACGCTAGGACAGATTCCACTCCTATCGCCGGAACAGCTTGCACGTCGCCCGACAGCGGCCGGATCTTGAACCAGATCGCGTACATCGCCGGCAAGAACACCAAGGTCAGAACCGTCCCGGCGAAGGTGCCGCCGATCAGGGTATAGGCCAGCGTGCCCCAGAACACCGACTGGGTGAGCGGGATGAACGCCAGGATGGCAGCGAGCGCAGTCAGGATGACCGGGCGCGCGCGTTGCACGGTGGCCTCGACGACGGCATCGAAAGGCGCCAATCCGTCCTTCTCATTACCGCGTATCTGGCCGATCAGGATGAGCGTGTTGCGCATCAGGATGCCGGACAGCGCAATCAGACCGACCAGAGCGTTGATGCCAAACGGCTGCTGAAACACCAGCAGGGTGGGCACAACGCCGATAAGGCCCAGCGGCGCAGTGGCGAACACCATGGTCATCGCCGAGATCGAGCGGACCTGGAAGATGATCGTGATCAAAGTCAGGGCGATCATGATGGGGAAGAGCGGTGCCAAGGCGCGATTGGCCTTGCCGGATTCCTCGATGGAGCCCGCTTGCTCGATCCGGTAACCGGCCGGCAGCTGGGCGATGATGGGCTGGAGATCCTTCAATACGGCGGTGGATACATCCGGCGGCTGCAAGCCCTCGGCGATATCGCCGCGCACGGTGATTGTTGGCGTGCGATCGCGACGACGCAGAATGGGGTCTTCCATGCGCACCCCCACCGTTCCGATCTGCGACAGCGGAATCTTTTGACCGGCCGCGCCAACCAGGGTGAAGTCGCCAATCCTCCCCGGATCGAGCCGGGTGTTGCCGGCCGAACGGGCTGTGACCTGCACCGAACGGATGTCCTCGCGCGCCTCAGTAATCGGGATGCCGCTCAACAGGAACTGAAGCTGCTGGGCCACGTCGGTGGAGGAAAGGCCAAGGCTCTGCAGCCGGTCCTGGTCGAGCGAAAAATGCAGTGTGGGCACGCGCTCACCCCAGTCGGTGTTGACCGTCCGCATCTGCGCAGAGGCCTGCAGGACGCCACGCACCTCTGCCGCGATGTCACGCAGCTTGTCCGGGTCCGGCCCCATGACGCGGAAGGCCACGGGGAATGGCGAAGGAGGGCCGAAAACGATCTGGGTCACGCGCACCCGCGCCTCGGGTGCCAAACCTTCGGCCACCGCCTCGCGCAGTCTCAACTTGAGGGCTTCCCGTTCCTTGTCATTTCCTGTGAGGATCACGATTTTGGCGAACGACGGATCGGGCAGTTCAGGCGACATCGCCAGGAAGAAGCGTGGCGCGCCCTGGCCGATGTAGGATGTCACGATCCTGGCTTCCTTCTGCTTCGCAAGCCAGGCCTCGACCTTGGCCGTCGCGGCGCTGGTTTGCTCGATTGAGGTGCCATACGGCATCTGCACCTCGACCAGCACTTCCGGCCGATCGGATGTCGGGAAGAACTGCTTATTGACCGCGCCCATGCCCAGGATTGCGACGACGAAGGCGCCGATCACGCTCACCGCGACCAGCCATTTGCGCCGGATCACCCAGCCCAACAGCCGGCGGAAGCGCTCATAGTTCGGCGTGGCATAGATGGCCCCGTGCCCGCCCGCGTGCTTGTCGCTCAAGTCAGTCGCCGGGCCGCCCCAAGACTGACTTGGCCCCCCCGGGGGGCGGCTCGGGTGCTTGTCCCGAGCCGGGGGCACAGCCAACTCCGGCAGCAGCTTCACCCCCAGGTAGGGCGTGAACACGACGGCAACGATCCACGATGCGATCAACGCGATGCCGACGATCCAGAACATGTTGCTGGTGTACTCGCCGGCCGTCGACTTGGCGAAGCCGTTCGGCATGAAGCCGATCGCCGTCACCAACGTTCCGGCCAGCATGGGCGCTGCGGTGTGGCTCCACGCATAGGCGGCGGCGCGGATGCGGTCGTAACCTTCCTCCATCTTCACGACCATCATCTCGATCGCGATGATCGCGTCGTCGACCAGCAGCCCCAAGGCCAGGATCAAGGAGCCCAGCGTGATCCGGTCGAAATTCTTGCCGGTCGCCGCCATGATGATGAAGACGGCGGCCAGGGTCAGCGGCACCGCCGCCGCGACGACAATGCCGGCGCGCCAGCCCATGCTCAGGAAGCCGACCAGCATCACCACGCCCAGGGCGACCAGGAACTTGACCATGAACTCGCCGACCGCGGAGTGGATATTGACCGACTGGTCGGTGACTTTTGACAGGCTCATGCCGAGCGGCATCTCGGCGTTGATCGCCGCCGCCTCGGCCTCGAGCGCCTTGCCCAGATCGAGGCCGTTCCAGCCCTCGCGCATGACCACGCCGAGCAGCAGGGTCGGCTCGCCATTGTTGCGGATCAGGAAGGTGGCCGGGTCTTCGTAGCCCCGCTTGACCTCGGCGATGTCGCCGAGCTTCAGGGTCCGGCCGCGCGCTGCGACGGGCGTGTTGCGGATCGCCTCCAGATCGTCGATGGCGCCGTCCAGGCGGATGAAGACTTGCGGGCCCTTGGCTTCGATCGAGCCGGCGGGCGTCATGACGTTGCGCCCGTTCAGCGCTGCAAAGAGGTCGCGCGGCGAGACGCCCAGGGTCGCCAGACGGTCATGGGAAAACTCGACGAAGATCCGTTCGGCCTGCTCACCGATGATGTTGACCTTCTTGACTCCCGCCACATGCAGCAGGCGCTGGCGAATGGCTTCCGCATCGCGTACCAGGTGCCGGTGCGCTTCCCCTCTGGCTTTCAAGGCATACAGCGCAAAGGTCACGTCGGCGTATTCGTCGTTGACCAGCGGGCCGATCACGCCGCGCGGCAGCTTGCCGGCCTCGTCACCGAGTTTCTTGCGCGCCTGATAGAACTGCTCGGGCACCTCGACGGGCGGCGTGCTGTCGAGCAGGAACACCGTGGAGAAGGCCAGGCCCGGACGCGTAAAGGTCTCGGTCCGGTCATACCAGCGCAGTTCCTGCATGCGCTTTTCCAGGGGCTCGGCGACGAGTTCTTCCATCTCCTTGGCGGTCGCCCCGGGCCAGGCGGTGATCACGGTCATCTGCTTGATGGTGAAGGCGGGGTCCTCGGCCCGACCCAGCGTCAGAAACGCCACGATGCCGGCGACGAAGATCGCCAGCATCAGAAACAGGGTGACCGAGCGCTCGCGGACGGCGAGCGCGGAGAGGTTGAATCCGGTCAGGGAACGACCCTCCTGTCGCTGCGCGACATCCTCCCCGAGGGAGGGAGCGCCGCCTTCGGGCGGCCGGGCGGCGGCGCTCATTTCCGTTCTCCGCCTGCTGCCGCCACCGTTTGCGCGGCTTCGCCGTCCGCCAGTCGTACCTGCTCGCCTTCGTGCAGCAGATGCGCGCCGAGCACGACGACGCGATCGCCCGCCGCGAGGCCGCTGACGACGGCAGCAGTTTCGCTACCCAGGCCGGCCACCGTCACGGCGCGCCAGGTAACGCGCGGTTCCTTTCCTGCCAGCAGCCAGACGCCCGGCCCTTTACCGGGATCGAAGATCGCCCCAAGCGGAACCTGCAGCGCCGAGACAGCACGGTCGGACGGCAGATGGATGGAAATGGTCGAGCCCAGTGGTGCATCGGCCAGACGTCCCTCCAGCACGTAGCGCGCCTCGAAGGTCCGCGTCTGCGGGTTGGCGGCATCCGACAGCTGGCGCAGCTTCGCGGCCCCGGCAAGTCTGCTGCCATACAAGACGGCGCGCGCCGCTGATCCGACGGCCGGGCGCAGGGTTTCGGGGAGTTCGATGAGCGCTTCGCGGCGGCCGGCATGCGCCACCCGGACGACCGCCTGCCCGGCGCCGACAACCTGGCCCGGCTCCGCCAGGGTCTCCACCACCACGCCGTCGGCGTCGGCGAGCAGCGCGGTGTAGCCGGTTTCATTGCGCGCCACGTCGGCCTGGGCCTGAGCGGCGTTGAGCTCCGCCCGTGCCGACTCGGCGGCGGCCTTGATCTTGTCGTAGGTCGACGCGGACACCGCACCCGCAGCGACCAGGTCGCGGTAACGCACCTCGTCTTCGGCGGTTTGGCGGGCGCGTGCAGTGGCGGCGGCGACGGCCTCGTTTTGGGCGCGTGTGGCGAGCCGTAAGTCGGTGGGATCGATGCGCAACAGTGGCTGGCCGCGCTTGACGGTCTGCCCGGTATCGACCAGGCGTTCGAGGATCTTGCCGGGAACACGGAACCCCTGGTCACTCTGCACCCGTGCCGCGACGATGCCGGTGAATGAACGCTCGACCTGCCCGGCTGCCGCCACCGCACCTACCCGCACCAGGGGAATCTGGGTCCGCGGATCGTTTGACGAAGAGGCGTCGCCGCACGCCGCCAGGGCGATGGGCAACAGACCGACGACGGCGAGGAATGAAATCTTGCGGTGCTGAAGCATGGTGACCTCCTGGAATACTAAGGCCTCCATCCTCAATAATGTGACCAATATTGTCAATAGTCACTTTTCCCAGCTGACGTTCTAAGGCGCCAGACTACGCAACACCAGGTTCGACAACTGGGTGGGCGCGTCCTCGACGAGATCGAGGTTGTGCTGGAGCAGGAGCGGATTCACATAGGGCTGCATGACGAGGTAAATCGCATGCACCGTCTCGTCCAGCGGCGTCTTGCGCTCGAACTCGCCCCTCTCCCGCCCTTCGCGGACGATCTCCGTGAGGATCTGCCGGATGCGCTCCCCGTAGGCGCGGGCAGACGGCCATCCCTCGCCGGCGGAATGCGCGGCAATGTCGTACAGCTTGCGATCATTGAAGAAAAGACCGACGCTCGTTGTCACCAATGTCTTGAATAATTGCCTGAATTTTTCCGTCGGCGTGGTGGCGCCGGTCACCGCCTCATCGACTGCCGCAATGATTTTGCTCAAGGTCTGGGCGCAGATGGCCTCGCCGATAGCCTGCTTGGAGTCGAAGAACTTGTAGATATAGGCCTTGGAAAAGCCGATCGCCCTGGCCAGGTCGGAGACGGTGGTCTTGTCGTAGCCGTAGTGGCTGAAGTGCTCGCCGGCCGCTTCGACTATCTGCTCTCGAACGCTGTGATCGACGGGGCCGCGCGCCTGTGGGGTGGAAGATTCGATTTCGCTCATGGAAAAACAATACCGCGTCGGCAGTTACTTGACAACCAGTGACATAAATAGACTATAGTCACTTCAACAGTTTAATCCCGAAGGACTCGCATGTTCGCCTATCCCCACTCCCTCGCCCTACTTCTGAGTGCTGGAATCTTGACAGGCTGTGCCGTCGGTCCCGACTACCGGTCGCCTGAAATCGCGCTGTCGTCCACTTTCCTAGGACAGGAAGGGATCGACCTCCGGCCTGTTCGGCGACAGGCCGACCTCACGACCTGGTGGGCGGCCTTCGACGATCCCCTGCTGACCCGGTTCATCTCGCTGGCTCTAGAACAGAATCTGGACATTGCGCAGGCGGCGGCTCGGGTCGCCCAGTCGCGTGCGGCACTGCGCTACGCCGATGCGGCGCTGCTGCCGGCGGCCAACGTCAGCGCCAGCGCGGCGCGCAGCTACCAGTCGGTCGAGACCCCGCTCGGGCAGGTGCTCAATGCCACACCCGGCTTCGACCGCAGCGGCAGTCTGTACGAGGCCAATCTCGGTGCGAGTTGGGAGATCGACGTGTTCGGCGGTCTGCGACGCGGACGGGAGGCGGCACGCGCCGCATACGAGGCGTCCGAAGCCGGCACGGTGGCAACGCGGCTAGCCATCGCAGCGCAGACGGCCGATGTGTACGTCACGGTCCGCGGCTTGCAGACGCGCATCGCGATCGCCCGGCAGCAAGTGGATACCCGCCGTCAGTTGCTCGCCCTAGTCAGGCTCCAGTACGAGAAGGGGATCGCTGCCGAACTCCAGGTGAACCAGGCCGAGGGTTCGCTCACCCAGGCGGAGGCGCAGATCCCCCTTCTGGAAGCCGGCCTCGACTCGGCGATGAATGCGCTGGACGTTCTGCTCGGAGCGCAGCCGGGAACCTACCGCGCGGAGCTGACCGCGGTGACGCCGATCCCGGTCGCACCGGGCCTGGCGGCGAGCGGCACCCCGGCCGAGATGATCCGGCGCCGGCCGGACCTGATCGTCGCCGAGCGGCGCCTGGCGGCGGCCAATGCGCGCATCGGCGTGGCGATTTCGGAGTACTACCCCAAGTTCTCGCTCGCCGCCCTGCTCGGCAGCGCCACCGCGATCGCGAGCGGCAACCTGTTCACCGGGGCCGCCAGCCAGGCCCAGGGCATCCTCGGCCTGCGCTGGCGCCTGTTCGACTTCGGTCGCGTCGACGCGCAGATCGCCGCCGCGCGCGGCCAGGAGGCGGAAGTCCTGGCGGCCTACCGGCTGGCCGTGCTGCGGGCGGCCGAGGATGTCGAAAACGCCTTTTCCGCCCTGGTCAAACGCGAGGCACAGGTCGACATCCTGACGCGGGGTGAATCGTCGCTCGCCCGGGCCCGCGCCAACTCGTTTGCCGCCTACCGGGGCGGCGTCGTCAGCCTGATCGAAGTACTCGATGCCGACAGCAACCTGCTGCAGGTGCGCGACGGCAAGGCCCAGGCGCAAACCGAGGCGGCGCGCGCCGCCATTGCCTCCTTCCGGGCGCTAGGCGGTGGCTGGGATGCCAGCCATGCAAGCAGCGACGGCCTCTCCAACAAGCTTTCCAACAACCACCACGGGTAAGCAAAATGACCTCAACCGACAATTCATGGGTGCTCATCACCGGCGCATCGAGCGGCTTCGGCGAGGAGTTCGCCCGCCAATATGCCGCGCAAGGCCGCTCGCTCGTCCTGGTGGCGCGCCGGCTGGATCGACTGCAAGCACTCGCCGAGACGCTGCGCCGGCAGTACCACATTGACGTTGTGGTCGAAGCGCTCGATCTCTCGGGGATTGACGCAGTCACCCAACTGCATCAGCGTCTCCACGAACGAGGCATCGCCATCGACATCCTGATCAACAACGCCGGCCATGGACTGCAAGGCCCGTTCGTCGATAGCCCCTTGGACGCGACATTGACGATGGTGCAGCTGGATGTCGCGAGCCTGACCGCGGTCACTCACGTCTTCGCCCAGGACATGCGGGCGCGCGGGCGCGGGAAAATCCTGCTGGTCGCCAGCCTGTTGGCCTACCAGGGCGTGCAGAACTTCGCCGTCTATGCCGCTGCCAAGGCCTACGTACGGCGTCTGGGTGAAGCGCTGCATCGCGAACTCAAGCACGAGGGCATCACCGTGACGACACTCTGCCCCGGCGTGTCGGATACCGGCTTCGCCGCCGCAGCGCAGCAGAAGATCACGCCGGCGTTAAGACAGTTGATGATGCAGCCGGCCCCCGTCGTGCGCGCCGGTATTCGAGCGCTGCAGGCCGGCCGTATCAGCGTCGTCGCGGGCTGGGCGAACAAGTTCCTGGTGGTCCTGACGTGGGCAACGCCGCGCTGGTTGCACCAGGCCTTCATGTCGCACGCAATGAACGCGCGCTAAAGACACCTACAGTAAGGTGTTGCACCGTGACCGCGCCAACCGACGCGATGAAACCCGAGGACGCGCTTGCCAATTGACGGGCCGAGGAAGCGGCCATACGCGCCCGCTGTCGGATCTTCACTCAGTCTCTTTCTGAAAATGCCCATTGCTTGAACCGATGCCTCACCGTTAGCCGCCATTACGAAGACGAGCGGCCGAGTCACGCCCCGCGGTCGTTCAGTTCATACCCAGTACTCCGCCCGCCCCCTGCCGTCTTCCGAAGCACGCCACGCGCAAGCAGATCATTGATGTCCCGCAGCGCCGTATCCGCCGAACACTTGCTGAGTGCCGCCCACTTGCTGCTGCTCAGCTTTCCGTCAAAGCCATCCAGCAGTCGATTGAGCACCTTGACCTGTCGCTCGTTGAGCGGTGCCGCGGCCCAGCGCTGCCAGAATCGGGCCTTGGTCAGCACCGCATCAAGGGTCTGATGGGCTTGATCGAGCGCGCGGTGCAGGCTTTCGAGGAACCAGATAAGCCAATCGGTGACATCCATGTCGCCTTTCTGGGTTCTCTCGAGGATCTCGTAGTAAGCCTTCCGATCGCGCTGGATCTGGGCGGAGAGGCTATAGAAGCGCTGCGGGGAGCCATCCGCTCGGGCAAGCAGCTGATCACCTACGGCCCGGGCGATGCGGCCATTGCCGTCGTCGAACGGGTGCAGGGTGACGAACCAGAGGTGTCCCAAGCCTGCCTTGAGCAGGGCCGGAACCTCGGAATCTGCATTGAGCCAGTCGAGAAAGCGCGCCATCTCCGAAGGTAAGCGATCCGCGGGCGGCGCCTCAAAGTGAATCTTCTGCCGCCCCACCGGCCCGGAGATCACCTGCATCGGCCCCGTCGCGTCGTCCCGCCAGGCGGCAACCTTGATCCGCGCCATCCCCGAATAGCCGGTCGGAAACAGCGCGGCATGCCACCCGAACAGGCGTTCCTCTGTCACGGCCTGTCCGCAGTTAGCGGTTGCATCCAGAACCATCTCGACCACGCCCTCGACATGGCGATCAACCGGCGCAAGCACGCCAATATCCACGCCCAGACGTCGCGCAATGCTTGAGCGGACGGAGGCGACGTCAAGGTGTTCGCCTTCGATCTCGCTGGTCTTCACCACGTCGTCAGTAAGCGCCAGGAGACTTGCCTGATCCCGCGTCGACGCACCAACATCAGCCAGCCGCCCGAGGAGTAGCCCCTGGGCTCGACTGACCTCGGCAAGCGGGCGCGCCAGCACCGCGAGGTCATAACGCCACTGCGGCCAATCGGGGGCCTGCCAGATGTAAAGATAATCACCGTGATTCATGCGGTGATTATGGCCATCCTTCTCCGCAAGCACAAGAAAATCACCGCATAAAATGCGGCGATTAACGTCTTGCTCGTTGCAGGTTCTGCTTTTCACGCCCGACGCAGCTGCATCAGATCGTTGCCCAAGTGTAATCCATGGACTACACTTCGCTTATGCTTGAAATCATTCAAAGCACGACCTTCTCACGCTGGCTCGCCAACCATGAGCGAACAATTCTCCCGCTGGGACCCCGTTGATCAGCTTCAATCCGATGAAGACATGGCGATGTATCTGGACGCCTGCCTTGAAGAAGATCCGGGTGATGGCAGCGTTGTGCGTGCCGCGCTCAATGACATCGCCCGGGCCCAAGGCATGACCCAGTTGGCGAAGGCTACCGGAATCACACGTGAAGGCCTCTACAAGGCGCTCTCACCCGCCGGAAACCCGGAGTTTTCGACGATTCTGAAGGTCATCAAGGCACTGAAGATCAAGCTCCACGCATCGGCCGGCGGCGAGCCGCTGGCGACTGCGTGAGCAGGGGCGCATGCAGGATCAAGAGGAGACATTTCCGGTCCCTCTTCAGTGATCGGCGCCACATCTGGTTCATCTCTGGTCGGCCGTGACGAGCCAACCCGGGCGCGCATGGTGTGATCTGCCCAGCCTAGGCTGGGCACACTGTCGTTGCAGCAGCGGCGCTTTCACGAACTGTTAATCCGTAGGTCCCTGGTTCGAGCCCAGGTCGAGGAGCCAAGACAAGCAAGCAGAAAGCCAATCCTTCGGGGTTGGCTTTTTTGTTGTCTGGTCAATTGCTGGTCCCGGGTTTCCATGCGTACCCCAATCGCGCGCCCCTGCATCGGACATCGCTCGGCACGCACAAGCCCTCTCCGGCGCGCTGGTCTCTGCACCCTCCCCCCTCTCGCGCAGCCCCCGTCTCGGTTCTATTGGCGCGACCTGCCCGCCCCATTCAGCGGTACAACAAGCATCGACCACCGAGGATTCGCCGTGACTCTGGGTCGGGAAACACCGTCTCTTCAACCTAGAAACGGCAGTTGGACGCGCCCGATGGTGCGTCCGGGCGGGTGGATGGCGCGAAGCGACAACGCGGCAGGCTGATGCCTGCAAGGCGGAGCGACAAAGCCAGGCGCCCGTCCGGA
>Ga0213919_1000246_pt1 | contig 26684 bp, 51 predicted proteins | sample McNCre317MG_FD_161056 | JGI IMG/M metagenome (GOLD analysis project Ga0213919, IMG submission 161056) | Freshwater microbial communities from McNutts Creek, Athens, Georgia, United States - 3-17 MG | ecosystem: Environmental > Aquatic > Freshwater > Creek | place: USA: Georgia | collected... | reverse complement strand
ACGTTTGTAGAGAATGAATTACCAAATGTATATACGGCTTTTATGTATTTTAAGAAAACTGCATTATCGGCAGAATTATTTGCTCTTGTTGAAATTATATTTAATAATTGGGAAAGATTTTTCTATACGTATCTTAATGAAAGCAGACCAAAGCATCTATCCGGTGATGTGGCATATGCTCTTGCAATTAAGTTATTAGGAATAGAAAATGAGTGTTTCGGTAAGTTAACCGATATGCCGTCGTTTGTTCACATGAAGGGTCACCTGCAGAACATAGATGAAAAACTTATAAGAGAGGACTGGACCAAAACAATACCCACTTATTTCAGAGAAGATGGAAGATTTAAAATAGGTAGTTATGAACAGTTATTGCCCGTTCATTATCATATTAAAGATTGGTTAACAGATGAAATGATAACAATTTTAGAAAAGAGAGTTATGTAATGTCTGTCCTCGAAATGATGTATGTTTATTTTGACACGGCTGGTGAAATTAAATCAATTTCACCAGAGCTTACCGAATTACCTGAAGGACAATTCGTAACGACAACTTTATTATCAGAGGTTAAAGATTTTCTACTTGGTAAGAAAAATATTTCTGAATATTATATAAAGAATTTGGGCAACGGAAAACACTTTGCATTAACAAAGAAAGTTTCACAAATCGTAAGTCAAGTTAGAACATTAGATAATTTTTTATCAGAAATACATACAATGCCAAGGAGCAAAGACGCATTTGTTCTTATTGAAAATTTTATAATAGAAAAGAAAATAAGAATATCTTTAGGCACAATAGTAAAGCTCTTATTTGACGTCGGGACAGATGAAGATCAAGAAATGATAAATTCGTTTATATCTCAAACACAATCATGCCTTTTCTTCACTAAAAAGGGTGATCCGTATTCTTTGCTACATTCTATTATCTTCTCCCCTAAGGAACTCTTTTCCAGAGATGTAATTGAATTTTCACATGATATTGATTTATCAGATGCAAGTGTGTATACTAAGAGATTATTAGATAGATATAGTTACAGAAGGATAAACAGTGAGCTTTAAACTATTAAACGAATTCGACGTTATATTCCTGAGCTATGACGAGGACAATTGTGAAGAAAACTGGTCAGATTTAGAAAATAAAGTCCCTTGGGCAAAGAGGGTACATGGAGTAAAAGGATCTGACGCCGCCCACAAAGCTGCGGCGCAGCTCTCCGAAACAGATATGTTTATTTCTGTAGATGCTGATAATATCGTTGATCCATCTTTCTTTGATATGGAACTAGATTTAGAACATCCTAAATTAAAAGATAAGGCCATCAGTTGGGCAGCAAAAAACCACATTAATGGACTAGAATACGGTAACGGTGGACTGAAGCTATGGCCGAAACAATATGTTCTGGATATGAAAACTCACGAAAATGCCGAAGAAGGTGATGAGCAAAGTAAAGTAGAATTCTGCTGGGATGGTAGCTACATTCAAATGACCAACCAATACAGCATTACCTATCCAAATGGGAGCCCAAGGCAGGCCTTTAGGGCAGGCTTTCGCGAGGGTGTAAAAATGAGTCTTGACCGCGGCGGCAAGGTGGATCCAGACAATTTTAAGAAAACAATATGGTCCGGGAACTATAAGAGACTAATTACTTGGTGCTCAGTCGGCGCTGACGTCGATAACGGACTGTGGGCTATGTACGGTGCTCGTCTCGGATGCTACATGACTAATCTAACAGATTGGGACTATGTAAATGTCAGGGATTTCGAGTATCTAAATAATTTCTTTAAAAATACCATTAGACAGAAGTTCGTTGCACTTCCTGCAGACAGGGATATTGAGAAATGTTATAAATCTGGTTATAGCTGGAATAAAAAAGCATTATGGGAAGAGATCGCCGACCTTGGGGAAAAACTTAGAAAAGGTATGGGTATCGAAGTTGCCGAACTTAGTGATACAGATAGTCGATTTTATAAATCAGCACAATATAATGTACCAAGGATGAACAAGATGTTCACCGAAGAAGAACTAAACGAAATGAGAAGATTAAACAGATGATTAATTCTGACTTCATTATTAAATACACAAACGCATTATATTCTACACCTGCAGAGTATGCACCTCGTTATGATGAATTTCGCGACATGTTTAGTTCTGGTCAAATCAGAAGTAAAGAATGGGCTGTTCAAGAATTATTAAATTTAGATTTTAATGTCCATAGTGCAGCTATAATGGGTTGCTGGTATGGAACATTAGGTCTAATGTTAAAGAATGCATTTCCAAAATTATTCCTAGAACTTGTCGACATTGATCCGAGATGCGAAAAGTTTAATGAAAATATATTTTACGATGTTCCATTTGTAAATTTACACACCATGGATATGTACGATTGGCAAGGGACAGAAGATCTTATAATTAACACCAGTTGTGAACATATTCAGGATCTGCAGGACTGGCTCCTATTCATGCCAGAGGGTACCATAGTTTTATTACAATCCAATAATTACCTTACCGGTAATGGACATATAAACTGTGTAAGTTCGATAGAGGAATTTGTGAAACAAGCGGATCTTAAGAATATACTATATAGTGGTGAATTGGTTATGCCAATGTATACTAGATACATGATTATAGGAATAACATGAACGATAAAATTATTTTTATGAGGGACAGGCTGAATGCAATTAGTCCTTCTTTCTGTGCTGCAAAATGGCAACAAGTCACAATGCATCTCCAAACCGGACACACTCATAGCTGCCATCACCCGAAGACCCATAAAATTCCACTTGCAGAACTGCAAGAAAATCCTAGTGCCCTTCATAATACCAATTATAAAAAGCTACAAAGAAAATTAATGTTAGAAGGGGTTCGACCAAAAGAATGTGATTATTGTTGGAAAATAGAAGATTCGGGCTCGCTAAGCGATAGAACATATAAGTCATTGTCGCAGTGGGCCGAACCTTATATAGATTCAATAAAAAGCAGCCCATGGGATGATAATGTATTTCCGGCTTACGTTGAAGTATCTTTTAGTAATGTGTGTAATTTTAAGTGCAGCTATTGCTCTCCTCAAGTTAGTAGTAAGTGGATGGAAGAAATTGAAAGATTTGGACCATACCCGACATCTAGTAAGTTTGGTAATATAGAGTGGCTCAAACATGATGATGCAATGCCTATACCAAATAAGGATGAAAACCCATACGTCGATGCATTCTGGAAATGGTGGCCAACAGCATCGCAGAAGCTTGACCATTTCCGAATTACTGGTGGCGAGCCATTAATGACGAAGGATACAATGGAAATATTAGATTATGTAATAGAAACACCTCATCCAAATTTACAGTTATCTATTAATAGTAATATGTGTGTTCCGGATATTTTATTGGATAAATTTATTGAAAAGATTAAGATTGTTTGTGCCGAAAATAAGGTAAAACAATTCAAAATATTTACAAGCTGTGATACATACGGCAAGCAGGCCGAGTACATTAGACATGGTCTAGATTATGACAAATGGTTAGCTAATATAGAAAGAATTCTTACAGAAGTACCAAATTGTTCCTTTAATATTATGAGTACAATAAATGCATTAAGTGTGTTTCACTATGAAAGATTTCTGCAAGATGTATTACGTATAAAAAAGCAATATTACAAACCAGGAACAAAAGGTACTCCATTAATGATCGATACCCCATATCTAAGGTGGCCGGCCCACCAGTCATTATACATTTTACCAAAAGAAATGATTGAACAAATGAAGGTCTCTATAGACTTCATGAAGAGCAATCAAGAAGGACCACAGAACCCGTATTTGGGATTCTTTGATTTTGAGACTGATAAATTTAATAGAATTTATCAAATGCTAATTTCTAGAGAGTTCTCTTCAGAGGTAACAATCGATCAACAAGACTTTGTTAGATTTGTCGATGAGCATGATAGACGAAGAGGTACTATTTTTCTAGAAACATTTCCGGAAATGGAAGAATTATATATCAAGTGGAAACAATCTATATGAGAATTGCTGTTCTTATCAGTGGCGAATATAGAACATTTGGCATATGTTGTAAAACTATGAAATTTTTAGATAATCCAAATGTTGATATCTATTTCAGCACATGGAATAAGACAGTATACTCTGCTCCAAAAATAAATCTATATGCAGAGGAAGATGTAACAATCGAAAAAATAAAGAAAGATTTAGGCAAAGATGCTATTATTGAAATTGAACCACATAACTCCTTTGTTGAAAAAAGATATAATTCTAAGATGATTCATAGGTGGAAACGAGGATTTGAATTAATCAAGCGAAGTAATATTCTGTATGATTATGTTCTAATAATGAGACCTGACCTATTTTTTGATGTAACACGAATACAAAACACATTTGATTTTGCAGAGAAATATAAAGATTCCTTCGCGGTCGGTTGGCGTACACCAACCGATACCAGATTCCTAAACGATATTATGTTTTTTTCATCGTACAATAATATGAAGAATCTCATTGATTCATTAACAATAGAAAAATGGGCAACGGCAGAAAATACAGATTGGCATTCGTGGTGGTATACATTTGTATCAAATAATTTTTCAAATATCGAGGCCTTAACAGAAATTGATCGTGGAACGTTCTGTAGATTCTGGGCAGACGCAGACAGTAAATTCCCTGAGGTAGCAACCATGCAAGAAGACTGGAATCATCTGATGATTCTGCAATTTTGTGATAATGTAGGTAGAGAAAAAATAGAATTAACATGGAAACCTGAAATTATAGACAGGGCATATGAAAAGTGGAACACAGGCGTATATGAAAAATACACATATCATGTTGCCTTAATAATCTCGGGTATGCTAAGAAATTATGATACAGCACTATTATCATTAGATATATGGGGTAAATGTGACAGGTATCTAGTTACATGGGAGTCTGCAGGACAAGATGCAATAAATGATTATACCAATAAAGCAGGCATAAAGGAAAGTTTTATTATACCAGATGAAGAATTTGAAAAGGTATATAACGACCCCTGTAAGAATGGAAACAATACATTCAGAATGGTTTATCTTTGGGAACAAGCTTTTAAACATATTTCCAAAGATTATAAAAAATATGTAATTATAAGACCGGACGGGTTCTATTGGGCACCAAATAAGAAAGATGTGATACATTCTGTGCTAAGTGAGGGGCCATTTAAAACTAGCCAAACACGTAGACCGAGTACAAAGGGAATAGACGATCACGTATTCGTAATAGATAAAACACATTTCTATAAATTAGAGAATTGTTATTCCGAGCTAGTTAACACAGCACTGGAAATGATTAGAAACGGAACCGCAACAAATATATACGGCGATTATTTGAATCCGCATGAATTATTATTTAATATGTGGAAACAGAATATACCACCGAGCCACTGTGGTACGGACATTGATATGTGTTCTAAAAAAATAAATAATTGCATTGAAGCACTGTGGGTACGAAATACATTTCAGAAATTACCCACCGATAAATATGACAGAAATTTGTATAATGCTATTTTCTATGATACAGCAGCACATTGGAGAAATTCTGCTAAATGTAACTATCACGGAACTCTAAATCGTATATGATTGATCTAATAATTTTTGATCTAGATGGAGTATTAATTAATACCGAACATACACATTACGATTCCTTATGTGATGCAATTCATAGTGTTACATCTATGGACTATTCAAACATACGAGATCTAGTCAAAATAGACGGATCTACAACCAAAAATAAGCTACAGAAATTACGACAGTTATATGGATTCAACGAATCTGTAACAGATGAAATAAATCGAATCAAACAGGCACGAGTAATAGAAGAATTTGCATTTATACAGAAAAATGAAATCCAGATTAACATGTTAAGTGAGTTATTTAGAAATTATAAGTTAGCCGTAGGAAGTAATTCTAGAAGATTAAGCGTTGACACAATTATTGATAGATTAGAAATTAGACAATTTTTTAGTAGTGTAATTTCTGTAGACGATGTAGGAATAGAAAAACCCGATCCTGCTATATTTAATTGTATTATGAAAAATCTTAATGTACACCCATCTAGGACATTAATATTGGAAGATTCATTAAATGGAATAGAAGCAGCCAGGAGATCCGGGGCACATGTATCGATTACATCATTTCAGAAAACAACATTGGAATTTATAAAAGATGAACTTTCAAAAATCTAAACCTACTATAGTAGTTCCCATGGCAGGAATGGGCTCACGATTTGTTGAAGCTGGATACACCGATATAAAACCATTAATACCTATACACGGTAAACCGATGATACAACATGCCATTAACAGTGCAGGGATTGATGGTAATTGGGTCTTTATTGTTCAGAAGGATCACAGAATTAAGCACGATCTAGACAACATTTTAACATCAATTTGCCCAAATTGTACAGTAATAGACACGGGCGGCGGGCTAACTGCCGGCGCTGCATGTTCTGTATTACTTGCTGAAAAATATATAAACAACGATAACCCTTTGATTATTATCAATTCAGATAACATTATTAAATGGGATGCAGAACGAATATATTCCGAATTTTTATCTTCTACAACTGATGGCCTTATTTTGTGTTTTAAGGCTACTGATCCTAAGTGGAGTTTTGCTCAACTAGGGCCAGACGGGTTTGTTTCCGAAGTTGCTGAGAAGAAACCCATTTCGGATAATGCCACTGTGGGATTATATATTTGGAAAAAAGGTGCCGATTATGTCGCGGCAGCCAATCAAATGATAGCTAAGAATATAAGAACCAACGGCGAGTTTTATCTGTGTCCAGTTTATAATGAAAATATTAAAATGGGCCAGGTAATTGCTATACATATGGTAGAACATATGTACGGTGTTGGAACCCCAGAGGATTTAGATTATTATCTAACTAATGCTGGAAAATAATTCAAAGTTGTCAGAACATACACCAATTGGATCCAAGTGTCCGAGTTTGAGCATATCTGTAAACCCATCATCTAATTCAGGAAGTACCAACACACCATCATAGGTCAATACATGTGTCTTGGCCCATTTGATGCCCTTTGATGTTATGGCAAAATCGTCTTTATTGTGCCAGAAGACATGTGCTTTTGTGTTGTGATACAGACTTACATATCCGACTAAATTCTTAGCATGAGTCCAAATTTGTGGCCGTTCAAAAAAGGATAATTCAACAACCTCGCCCGGAAAATCGTGGCCAAGATGCCATTTACCATCTAAAAGCCATACATCAACTTCTACATCATAACCGGCAGCAATAGCCTCTTCAATATATGAAACGGTGTTTTCCCTAAGTGGGTCACTACCCTTGTAGTTACCACGATGAGCTATCTTAATCATTTCTCATTCTCGGTTGCACTGAAGAACTTTGCTCCAGCAGTTTGATATATGTCGAACAATAATCCAAAGGCTTGATAAGCCTTCTTTGCCTGATCTTCGTCAAATCCTACATGGTTATTCAATGCATCATCAAGTTGCCTCATGATAATAGATGTCCTATCCATTGCCTCAAACAAATCCCACTTAGTGGGCTCTCTGGATTCGTAGTCTTCGTCTCTTAGAATATCATCCATGTTATCTCCTCATGTGTGCCACATCAATTGCCTCTTCTTGACTGAAGATTGGTTGCATACAACTTTTATGTAATACCGCCACACCTATTATTTTTGTGCCCGTATACGCTGGCGTCTGTTTAGTTTTACACGCACCGGTTGTCCAAAAATTCCTGCCCTTGCCAGTGTCGCCTGTGACCACACTGTTCTCATGCGTCGGGTTCGACCCACTATTTGTGTTGTTACAATCGCTGAAGGCAGATTGTTTCGTGCGCGTCGCGGCAACGGCTTTCGTATCTTGGTCCCTATGTGCCTTTTGACTCTTCGTCTTTTTGCCTTTCCCATATACCCACTCCAGATATTGATCAAACGATTCTTTGGAAAGACCCATTTGCTTTAGTCGGACATTTCTTTCTTTCCAGCCACGCTCTAACTCTTCTTGCTGTGCCTTTGTCACTTTCTGCTTTCGTTTCTTATAAGAGGTCGTGGTTAGGCCAGGGCCACATAAATGCATACTCATAGTCTATATTTTCTTAATACAGAAGACGCATCCCTTATATTTGTAATTTCGTCTTCCATTAGAATACCTTTTATTCTTAATTCTTCTCCATAGAGTGCAAGTAGATCAGATGCATATTCATGATCATCTACCTCGACACTATCGTACCAATGGGATAATGTTTCGGCTGAAGCATTCAAAAGAAATTGTAAGTTGTCCCAATCATGCCTTGTCATTATTTCCTCCAAATAATCTAATTGCATGTGCTGCTGCCTTGCAGCCAGCCCCTTCATTCTTTGAACCGTCGTAAACTCTGGCCTGATCTTCTGCAATCTTCGCACAGTTCTCAACTACCATATTAAAGAAGGGTTTTATGTATTCTGGATGCAATCTCGCGTCCTTCACAATCTCGTCAAAGTTTTTATAAGTTTTCATCATAGGGGTCGTCCTCAATATCAATTCTGTCTTCCATAAACTCTGATTGGTAGTAATGTGTAAAGCTTTCTATCTCTGCACCTAATGCAACCAATTCTCTCTTAGATAGGTATATGCGTTCGTCGTTCTTACAGAAACGAATATAAGGCGTGTTGGGTCCTGCCCACTTTATGTGGAAATGTCTTTCGAGTTTAGGCATTACCAGCTATCCATAATACCGTCGCGCTCTTCGTCGCGCTCTTTCCTAGCAATAGCTAACTTGATCCAGTCTACGAGATACTCCGCATGGTCCTCGAGCATTATATCCTTGTCATCCGCCGATACCTTACTCTTGGTAATAATATCGGGGATAGGGAATTTTAATACCCTGTAATATCCCTCATCTCCGTTGCCTTGTGTAACAATCAACGAAAGCTCTATAGATCTTCTTGCCATCTTATCTTCCCATCATCCTAAACATTTTTAGTAGAGCTTCGGCATTGCCCTTAGCATCGTCTACTGGATCGTGAGTATGCTTTGTGTCACGCAGATGTTTGAATGTGCTGTATAGATCTTTACTTAGGCCCTTGTAGAATGAGCCCAGATTAGAAGAAGACCAACCAAATGGATTACGACCAAGCTCTTTCCAGAAGTAATAGTTCATGAATGCGAAATCGTATCCATTATTATCAGACCAGAAGATAGGGCGCTTACCGGGAATGTTTTTCTGTAACCATGCTTCGAAATTCTGCATCGCATCACGCGGCTCGGGAAACTTCATACACTCTTCGCGACTGAAACCGCTAATTGCAAGTGCTTCTGGAATATAGATATCTGAAATTGGCTTTAGTCGAGCATAAAAGGTTCGTTGCAAACCTGCCTCGACTATTACGGCACCGAAACAAATAAGAGAATGCATGCCCGGACATGGGCCGTCGGATTCTACATCTACCATTACATTCTGCTGAATATTCATTGATTCTTCTCCATATAACTACTATAATACATTACTTCAATCAAAAGGTCAACATGTCTGCGCTGATTTATTACGTTTATGCATATCTTCGAAAATCAGATAATACACCCTATTACATAGGTAAAGGCAAGAATAAACGGGCATATGAAAAACACGCCGGGGTAACCAAACCCAAAGATAAATCAAAAATAGTTTTTCTCGAAACTAACCTAACCGAAACAGGCGCATTCGCAATAGAACGCAGGATGATTCAGTGGTATGGGCGAAAGGATAGGGGCGAAGGCATCCTGCATAATCAAACAGATGGTGGTGAAGGTGCATCGGGGTATATAAATCCACCAGAGCGTAGATTAGAAATAAGTAGAGCGAATGTCGGGGAAGGCAATGGAATGTATGGCAAAACACATACAGAGGATGCAAGAAAAAGGATTAGCATAGGCCATATTGGTATTAGATTGTCTGAGAGACACAAAGAGGCAGTCGGTGCAGCCCATAGAGGAAAAACGCTAACTGTTGAACATAAGGCTAAATGTAGTGCAAAGCTCTCTGGCAAGAATAACCCAAACTACGGAAAGAAAATATCTGAAGAACAAAAAGAGAAATTTAGGGCTACGATGGCAGCAAAGAAATTATCTAAATCCTAACCTACTGTGAAGACCGGGTCGGGATTATCATACAATCTGTTTATTACAGTCATGACTTCCACTCTTACGAATCCCTCTTTGTCAGAACGACGACGCATCCCTAATCCTGCACCGAGGGACGGAGACCAAATTGTAAACTTCTGATTCTCGTCAAACGGCCTAAATCTATTCTTTACATAGAATAGTTTCTTAATAAGCTCGTTGACAACTTCAGATGGTACACCTCTTTCCTGTGCTCGTTCAATCGCATGATCATTTGTGATGACACCGATGTCTCTTACTTTCTTGAATCCTTCGTCTAAGATTTCGAATTCGAATTCAAATAATCTCATGCACGACCTTTATAGACTGCGGTCAGCGAACCACCCTGGTTGCTGCCGGCTGGCCTCTGGACATTGCAAATAGGTTCACTGTTAGCATATTGAGATTGCTTGCCGACACATCCGGGTGGATTATCGCTTGAAGTGCAGTTATCGCAGCCGTATGGAAAAACACCAATTCGGTTAGTATTATCAAGCTTAGAACCGTTTTCAATCTTCTGTATAGCAGTAATCTTGCCAAAATTGGATGTCCAGTCTGTTGCACTCATCTCAAATGCGACAAGGGCATTAGCACCTGCGACGCACGAAATATCAATTGTCTCTTGTCCGTATTGTTGAAATCCGTTGTTAATAATGAACTCGGCAAGCACGACACCGTTAGGTAACTCGGGCGTCGGGCAATTTAGCGGTGGGGTATTAAATGAGAAGTTGCCGTTGAAGCCCATACCTGCTGGTGCAGTCAATGTAACTGTTGCCTTCGGCGTAAGATCAAAATGTCCCATTAAGGGTTGTAATTTGGTAATAGCCACGCCTGTAATTTGTGCTACGTCGTGGACGCACCCTGGAGGCATACCAAGTGTAATGTAAACTGTTACAGATTCTGCTGCGTCGTTTCTAACATGTAATGTGGTTGTCATGATGGAATCACCGTACCGTTCATCGGGCTTGCGACAGGGATAGCCGGAAGTATTAAGAATTGTAAATGAATTTGTGTACGAGGAAACGGCTGAAGAATGGCCTGTCGAATAGTAGTCGCTGCACCGTACCTAACCGAGAAGCTAGCCAACCCTAAGTTGGTAACTTTATCAAACATAGTATACCAGAGGTTGCCTAATGCGCTGTTCTGTGTCTGGAAGTAGTAGACTGTAGGTCCACCATAATCACCATACGGAATCACCAAATTTGCATTGATTGCGTTAACGACCGCTTGGACATTAGCATCGAGTGCTACTGTATTTTGCGAAGTGCAAACTAGCAGATTATTGTATGGAAAGTTCATCAACTATTTATCAAGTATTTTCCATTTTAGCTAATTGTTTCTTGATCAGATCCAGTGTTAGAGAGACACCCTCGCTTGTCTTAGCAAATAGGGCAACGAGAATTGTTCCGCAGAATATCATCGGTAATACGGGATAGGCAATAATCAATAGTATGAAGGATACACCTAAGACAGAAAGTGCCCGATTCAAATTCTTCGCAGCAGCCTTATAACTGTTGAGCTGTTCAACTGACATTGTTTTTACTCGTTCAGCAAATTCCTCTAGTTGCTTATTTTCCATAGATAGCTCCTTTAAGGATATAGAAATCCAATAGTTCAAAAAAGACTTCTGGGTGGTACAAATAATGACACCCTATTGCCTCTTCAAGGTATTGCAATGGGACAACTTCGAGCCCACTGGTTTCTTTAATTGCATCTATAAAATAATGAAATCCATCTTCGAGTGCTGTTGGATTATGTCTAATACTCTTGTAGTAGTCAAACCTGTAAGATTCGTTCCTAAGTAGAGAATGCTCCTTAAATGATTTATGTTGAGCAATGAATTCTACTACTTCAGTTTGAAAGTCAATTAATTCGTTGTTAAACAATATAAGTGCATAGGTACTTAGATCTTCGTATACCACTCTCTCAAATACATTAAATGGAAGAAATCCAAGCCAGGAATATTGTCTGTCGGAAATCATGTTTCCTGCAGCATCATTATACTTGGGTGCAACCTCTTCAAGGCATTCACTCATCATTGTTTCGAATTGCTTAAGAGATTCAAATGACCATCCGAAATTAATTCTTAATGATGAATTCTTAGCAATTATTTGCTTCATTGGATGACGATCAGTTGTACCCGGAAACGCTGCCGAGCTTCTCATGTGGAGTCTCTTGCGCTGCAACTGATCTTCAATGGGCTTGTTTATGCAAAGGGTAACCATTTCCTGGAACCCTGTTGTGTAGGTTTCGTGTAATACCTTGAATCTGTCCATCTATTATTTATGGGCAGATACTACGCGGACACCTTTTTATATAACAATGACCATATAAGGAGGCCGATCCACGGAATGACTAGCCACCCCAGTAATACATTTAGGATAAGGCATATCCATCTGTATTTTAGATCTTTCCTGAATGCAAGTATGGATGGCAAAAACATTATTGCCATAGCGAGAAGCCAAACAATGAAATCAGCCATTTTAGCCCTCGTATTCTCTTTGTTGAACCACATCAAAATATACCGTAGAAATAATACGCTCGCCAAGTTTCAGTTCTATGATGCGAGTGTTGGGCATTGTAAAATCCCCAACTCTGACGTGAAGGTGAAGATCAAGAAGAACGTTTTCGGTAATACGTTCAACGTCTGCGCGTGTCAACATGTTTCGGCTTTCGTAATTGTAGCTTCTAAATTTTCGTCGATTGTGATACGACAGTTCTTGAATTTAAGACTACCTTTGGTAGATGGATTATCGGGAGTTTCTTTCGTACTCCACGGGCAATCCGCAGTAATGTGGTTAATGTAATGCGTTTCACCTTTGGCTTTAATAACCCACATAGGGATCGTTGGATCCACCAAATGGCCTTTATTAAAATGAAAGATAGCTTCCTTAGCGATAATGTCAACCTACTTCATGGTAGTTCCTTATGTTATAGTAAAGTATTTAGTTTCTAGAGTTAGACCAGATGTCTCTTTCGCGGATCGGTTCAACTTGGTTATGTTCGCCGAACACGCTGTGAGTCCACCTAGAGCCAGCAACCACACCCAGCTTGCTAGCAGTTAACGTGGTCGGAACTTGGGACTGGCTGTCAAAGATTGCAGCAATGACACGCTTCTGTTCGTTGCTTAGTTGACCGTATCCGTTTGCACTTTCATCAACCTCAACACCGGACATGTCTGGGACAAGGTTATAAACACGCTCATACGGGTCCTCGATTGGGGTGGTGTTCATGAATGCTCTATCCAGGCGTCTTTGTTCCGCACGTTCACGCACGCCCGCCATGATATCTTCCTTTGGGCTAGTCTTATTACGGAAGTAGGCAACTGCTAATACGATTGCGATTACAGCAGTAAGAGCTATAATAACGATGGTAGGAAACATGTGTGTCTTTCAAGTTAGTGTCACAACTATATTGTAAAATAGTGTAACTGTCAACCTCCAAAACGTAACTTGAATGCTGTTACATCCTCGGGCCGCCAAAAAATAATGCGCCCGGGTATATCAACACCACAGACGCATATAGTAGAGGAGTGATCAAATCGCCACCTAGCTCGATCAACATTTGCTAGGCACCAATCCTCAATAGTTCGAAAGAGGATATAATCTGCAGCATGTTCAAAATCTTCAGTAGTTCCAAAATGCTTATCAATTACGTCTTGTATCTTTATTTCTATCGCCACCGTTACCTCAACCTAATTGGCAATATTTATCATCTATCCAAACATTAGTCTGAACAACACAGCATCTTGTGGTTGAGCAAAATAGAATATAGACCAGTTTATAATCGAATCATGCTTCCATAGTACACCATTTGAGCTTAATGATTCGGCGCACCAATTCTTCGCATTAATCATATGCTCACGGCTTGATGCAAAGTTTTTTGTCCCGAGACCGAGAGTGACTGCATGCCAAGTCATACATTAAACACCAATTTAAAAGCAATTGCAGATTCTTTATTCAATGTAAGATAATCTGGTATATACTTGCCTGTATCATTCCAATCAAACCTATAAGGAATTTCCCTAAATAGGAACCACATTCTCATATCGTGATAGAGTTTATAGGCAGATTTACCATCCAACCCTTTGAAGCAGGTTAGGTTGAGTCTAACATCTGTAACCGTTTCCACTTAAATCTCGTGCATCAACTTGAATAGTGTTGCAATCTCTGGATTGTAAATCTTCACACCGGTGATAACAGACTGCAATGGTTGACCGGGTAGCTTACCACTATCCATCATATATAAGCGTCCATAGTCACCGTGTTGATCGAGCCAGGCCCGAAAGGTTGCAATTAGAGCATCACATTCTTCGGCGCTAAGGTCTTTGAATTTAGGATAAAAGGAAATAATGGTAGGTGGTGTCATACTAGTTCCGGAAAGGTAAGTGCAAACATTAAACGATCGCAATCATTGCTGAATGTTATATTTGTTATATAGACTGTGCCATTGATATAGCTGATACCCGAATTCTTATCCAATTCAACTGTACCCGGTTCTCTACTTTCTAACCATTTACAGGCCTTGCCGTATATCTCCGGATGCCGGTGCGGTACTATTAGTCTTACGTTATAATCCATTCTTAAATTTAACTTATTATAAACCAAATGTCAACCGGAACATTATAGCATCCTCGTTACGCATATTAATAGCTACAGGCATGTCAGTCCAGATTGGCTTCTTCACCATACTATATTTGATGTTCCGGTCATCCAACCACTTAATATAATCTCTGAGCTCTTCCCAAGTATACGGTCCTATTTCCACATCAGTATTATCGCGTCTAATCATAAACCAAACCTTAGTTTGAATGCTACAGCATCCTCGGCCATCATTAATATTAGGTGTGGACATACCGAATATGCATCTTCCAACATAGGTGAATAGGATACACCCCTTGCATCCAGCCATCGTACATAGGCGGCGTATTGCCCCTTCATGTCAAACACGCCGCCAGATAGATTTAGATAAACATAGGAGTCGTAATTCATAATTTAAACTTTAACTTGAACATGACTGCATCTTTGTCATCTAATATATAAACCCCGTCGGCGATTAAATCCCCACGACGCCAATACCATGTTTCTTCTTCTACACCAACATTCTCTAACAACCAGGCGCGCCACTCATCTACCAATGGTGTATGTTTAAAATGTGATTTGCCGGCCTTTTCATAGGCTGCACCAAAATCAATATACTTCATAATCCGAACTTCAGTATAAATGCCATTGCATCTTCGTTATCCCTAAACCAAATGGATTTGATCCACACACCATCTATACTGCCGTGTACTTCCACTCTTCGCCGTAGTTACCTACATTGTTATTAAGCCATTCGTGTATAGCCCATCCAGCAGCTCTATCAGTTAATATTACATCAGTGCTCATAACCCAAATGTGAGTTTGAATACAAGCAAGTCTTCTTCGTGCTTAAATTGAAATGTCGAACCGGCACCCATAATTGGTAACATCTCTTTCCAGGTCCCGCGAGGAATATTGTTACACGCCCAATCCCGGTATTTGGATTCGGTAGTGTGAACCTTTACCTTGAATTCGTAATCACTGCTGAGTAAGTTATCTTTACATATCATACATTAAACTTTATCCTGAATGCAATCAAATCTTCTGCACCCAAATGCAGATAATGTCCGTCAGGTAGATCTCGCCAGTACCAGGCATCCTCGTCTTTTAAATCTTCCAGCCAGATATAAACATCGTCGTCAGACAACAGTCTGTGCGGTACCTTGAGTGGAATGTACTTCATAATCCAAATTTTAACTTAAATGCAATAGCGTCATCTTCCCTTGTGAAGTATAACGTAGTTCTGTCATGCAACTCAAAAACCGTTTCCCTCGGATTAGCCTTTGTTAACTCTTCTAGCCAATCGCACACTTCATCATCGTTATCGAGTGCAAACGGCCACTTAACTTTAATCGTAGGTTGGATGGTCACGGTTGGCCCAAAGCGTCGGAGACGCGCAAAAAACGCAAATTTCTAAACTTCATTATCTATACACTTAATATCAGTCGTCCTGCTAATCTCTTCTATCTCACATAATAGTTTATGCATATCCCTGGCGCCGCCGAGTTCAACATCATCTTTATTTCCCGGAACTTCCATTAACATTTCATATTGGTGTCCGCCGGACATTTCCCTATTCACAAATTCAACTATGCTAACAGAGTAGCCATTTTCAAATTTAAAAATATATTGCTCTTTGGTAAAAACAAAAGGAACATTAATACGTTTATAAACACGATTAACGCAAAAGATAGGAATCCCAGTTAACACACCAAAGGTATAGTCTTCGTTCATAACGCAAACCTTAATCTAAATAGAACCGCATGCTCAGCTTTCTTAAAATAAAGTCTACCAAATGCAAGTGCTGTTTCGATATTGTTCTTCTTGGCCCATTCTTGATATGTCTCTAATTCAAAACTAAGAGCAGGAAAGACATCCACACTAGCTTCATATTCAGTCGCATCTAATATCATATAGCAAACTTTAACCTAAACAAAATTATATCCTCTTCACAAGTAAAATAAATCTTACCAAAGGAATAAACTATATTGATACTATTTTCTCTCGCCCAATATATGTAATCTTCCCAGTCATTAACTGCTACCTTCACATGCAACATATATTTAAATTCAAATTCACCTATCATACCGAAAATAATAATTTAAACAGCAACGCATCTTCCCCACTTTGGAAAGTAATCTCACTCATACCTTCCCCTGTATATTCGTGCTCCACATTAGCTTTAAGCCATTCTATAATACGAATAGCTTCATTAAAATTTATAGGATTGGTAAGATGAATTACAGTCCTGTCCATTTCCTACCTAACTTTAGTTCTATATCCATAAGCGTGAAATAAGTCGCATCAGCATCATTCTTGAATACTAGCTTATTATTCCACAGTAGATTCCACGTATCATCCATTGGTCCAATATTAAGTAATAACCATTGTCGCATTGAATGGTCCATATAACGTTCACCAAGATCGATAGTTACCATTTATACACCATATACGAGTTTGAATGCTAAAAGATCATCTTGAAATTTAAAGTATAGCACTCTTGAACCAATACCAGTCTCCCATTTATAATTATCTTCACTACTGTATCAGATAGCCAAGTGAACATACCTATATCTAGATTAGGAAACACTCTATTAGGTATGATAGTGAAGTAATACATATTACCCTTGAATGCCCCAGCGGAGTCTAAAGACTAGAAGGTCGGATTCGTATTTAAAGTAAAGCACATCAGGAAACGCTTTCTTATTTCCACTATAGACCATAGTAGATGCACTAGACCAATAGTAAGTAGTTTCGGTATCCTTACGGACAGATTCGTAAAGCCATTTTTTCATCTCAGATACTAAAACCGAAATCTCATCCGCATTTAATCTTTTACGATAAATGAGGTCACGTAGGTAATCTGAACTAAAAGGTTGAATTCGCTCGTATGTTATCATATTCCCACAATAGTAACATGTTTAGCTACAGTGAGTAAACCGGGTGGTTGACAAATAATAGGATTGAATATATATTCAGAGACGGGACCTATAGAGCTTTGGTAAATTTTCGGGCAGCGGCTTGCCCACGCCTTCTCAAATTGGCCTCCTCTAAAATCCTATACGCTGACTGGGATTTCTACAAGTTCTTTTACATTTCTTACAGGTTCACTCGCCGCCGAGCACCTTCCACTCATCGATCTCGCTCAACAGTGCGAGGGTGCGCCCACTGTCCCACGCAACGTGGATGTTAGCGTTGTGGGGGCCTGCGCCCCACTGCTCCACACGCGTCACCGTGCCCCGGTCCCCGGGTACTATGGGGCAGGGGTCCGCGAACATGGACACACACTCCACACGTTGGCCGGGCTTGGGTATGTTCATTTCTTCACCCACATGAACAATGAGTTGGACTGCATCGCTTGCACGGTGGCGTGCAGCACTGCTATGCGAATGCGCAGTGCCTTCAGTTGTTGTGCTTGCATGTATGTATTATGTGCTATGTCCCATCCACTGTCTACCATTGTTACACACTGTTACGGGGAACAATCCTCGCGTTGTGGATCAAGAGCCATTGAGTCTAGGTTGCGAGGCTCTTGATCCACACGTCATATGACTTAAGGGAGTTATTGAGAAACCTCGCATTTTAGGACGATACCTAAACAAGGTAACTTTGCTGGCCACGAGGCTTTTGTCAAGTTGCGGTAGACCTGCCTGTGATTCTGCCGTAAAATGACGCTATTGCACAGGGTTGTATTACCTACGGCGGTGGGGTGAAATTAGCCTCGGGAGGTCGGTATACGCTCAGCTTGTACCGCAAAGTGCTGGCCGAGGCTCGGTGATTAATGTCGTCGATGAATCAAAACTTAGACTTAAAAATTGATTCATTGTTGTTAAAGTCTCGGGCGGTGGATCAAAGGACCTTCGAGCCAGGTTCCGAGGTTATTGGACCCAAAGGAATAGGGGCCTAAGCCCCTAGTGTGTTCCCTGTGCTGATCGTTTGCTGTAGGGGCTTTACGCTCCCTTGCTGCCCGTCAGTCGTTGACGACGTTGAGCTGGTAGTCCTTCAATTCGGGCCGCTTGCGGATGCTTTCCGGCGTCGGGACCATCATCCAACCAAGCACTTCGCCCTCGCGTGGGTCACGGATCTCCTCCTTCAGGGCCCAACGGGTAACGTTGCCAGTGCGGGGATTGCGCAGGGCAAAGCCTACGTCGCATGCGTCGTCGTACAGCCGTTCCAGCCCTCGGAATCCGATGTCGCTCGCTTCGCACACGAGCAAGGTGTTCTTCGCGCTGTGGCTGATGCCTTCGCTGCTGTACTGGGTGACGTTAAGTTGCATGTCTGTGCTCCTTGCTGCGATGTATGTATTATGCAGGAGTTGGATGCCAGTGTCAACCGCTGTTACATCTCGTTACTCATGGGACTACCGCACCACATTGACCACCAATCGCGGTAGTCCTCGCAACCTGCCAGGAAGCCCTGTCGGTAGCAATGCGAGGCAAACTGCTCGCTTGCGTCAAACGTGCTCACGGCAGGAAAAACGCGCGATGGATCTGCGGCTGCCTCACCCCGCATTGCTTGAGCAGCTTGGCGTAATGCGCGAGGGCAAACATGTTGAGCCGCTGCACAGTTGCGTCAATGTGCTGCAGGACTTGCTCGGGGGTTTGCTTGGGTTGCATGTAGTGCTCCTTGCTGCGATGTATGTATTATGCGCTAACTAGGAGCTCGCGTCAAGCACTGTTACATCTACGCCGCGCCGCGTCCCTGCATGTGTCCGCAACCGTGAACAGGTTCGTCCTCGCGCAACTCATCCATGGTCGCCGCTTGCTTCCCCGAGGGCCAACCTGCTGCCAAGTTGAACCCGCGATTGTACAGGGCCCACCGTTGACTGAAGGGTGGAAAGGGGTTACTGTTGCGCAGGTTGTTGCGGCAATCAGCTTGCCCCATTTCGTACGGGTTCATCTTCATGCGGACAAACGCGCACGGGCCCAGCCGTACAATGCGATCGCGCCTTCCAGGGCCACGGTGATCATCAGGATGTCTTCCATGTTGCTTTCCTTTGCTGCGATGTATGTATTATGCAGTGTTGGATGCGTTGCGTCAAGCTGTGTTACGCACTGTTACGTTTCACAGGGTGACGTCGCCAATCATGAAGCCTCGCTGCTCGTTCACGGTGGGATCAAGGTCCACTTCCGAGGTAGCAGCATAGCGACGCATCAGCTCTCGGACCGGATCATCAGACTCCTCCGGTGGCAAGTGCGAGAGCTGAGCCAGGCCGCTCGTGGTTGTTGCGCTCATTGCGTGTCCGGCAGGTAGTGGCCAACGCCCAAACCAGCGAACGTAGCTGCTGCAGGGGTGGCTGCTTGCGTTTGCGTTTCCCCAAACAGCTTGGCCAGCTTCTTCTGGATCGCAGGGGCAGTGACGTCACGCACCTCGGCTGCGTTGTTGTTTGCCTTCAAACGGGCGATCGCCGCGTTCAGAGACTCGCGGGTGGGAACGCTGAGCGTGGTGCTCTGGATGGCAGTGCGCTGGACAACACTGGCATCGTACCCTGCGAGCAGCACATAGCCGCGATCCTTGTCCTGGGGAACAACTCGGACAAACAGGGTGGATGCGAGCATTGTGTGACTCCTTGTTGCGATGTGTGTATTATGCTGGAAACCAGCACGCCCGTCAACCGTTGTTACTCCGGGTATGGCCGCACACCGGCCGAGATGATCATGCGGTTGGGATTGGAGGCCACCGCCTCCTCCAGCGCACGGTCGTACTGCTCGTTCCGCACGCACAGGCGATGCCAGCCCACCAAAAACAGCAGCAGGAATACGGAGTAGCACAGCAGGCCGAGCAGGATGGAAGTAAACATTTTGGAACTCCTTGTTGCGATGTATGTATTATGTATTAATAGGGATCCAGTGTCTACCATTATTACATTCTGTTACACTCTGAGTCACCTCTACAAGCCTCGGACCTGTGAATCAAGGGCATTGATGGCGTCTTCCGAGAACCTTCACCTCCTCGGACCTGTGAATCAAGGGCATTGATGGCGTCTTCCGAGAACCTTCACCTCCTCGGGCAAGGGCTCAAAGGACCTTGAACCAACCATCCGAGAACTGTAGGCCACTGGGCAGATGTAACAGAGTGTAACAACGGTAGACCAGAAAGCTTTCTGGCGTTATAGTTAGATCATGGACACAACGAAGCAGACACAGCAAGCGCAAGCGAAACTGTTACACTTTAGTGGTTGTCCAAAGCACTCCAAGGTGCTATAGTAACGACACTGCAACAACGCGCCAACAGCGCAGAAAGGTACCAGAAATGGACAAGGGAATCCGCCCGTACTGCAACGCCAAGTTTGTGGAGCTCAACAACCTGCGCAACCGCGGCGAGCTCACCAACACGCAGTTCCGCAAGAACGTGATCGCGGACGTGATGGAGCAGTTCGGCATCACGCTGGCTTCCGCGGCGACGCACTACAACCATGCGTTCAAGACGGTGAAGGAGCTCAACAGCGAGCTGGTCAGCGGCCTGGGCCGCCCGGAGGACAAGAAGGGCGGGCGCAAGCCGAAGGCCAAGGTGGCCAGGGAAGGTGCTGCGATCAGCGACGTGCTGTTGAGCAACATGCTCAACGCCCGCGCAGGCAACGAAGGCGACAGCGACGAAGCGGAAGGTGAAACGGCGCAAGCCGTGGAGCCCAAGGCCGAAGAAGCCGCCCCGGTGGTGACCTACAGTGTGCGCAAGGTGAGCGACGGCACTGTGGTGTGCAGCGAGCTGTCGCTGGATGCGGCCAACGCGCTGATCGAGAAGGCGGCCAAGGCCAAGAAGGCGAAGCTCGAACTGGTCCCTGCGTAAGCAGTCCAGGTCAGAATTGGGGCGCAAGCCCCTTTTCTGCTGACCAAATCCAACTCGGAGAAGCAGATGGTAACCGTGTACGCAGTTCAGGAACCAGGTGGGCAATTGACCCGGCTGCACCTGCCCGACACACAGTGGGGCTATACCGTGCGGGAACGCCTGATCCATCGGGGCTGGTCCGTGCAGGCCACAGGTCAAGAACGCTTCCCGGACACCCGAGACGCCGATGAACTCGCCCGCAGGGATGCCATCCTAGAATGGGCCGCACACGACTGAACCTCGGAAGGCTGATTCAAGACGTCGATCAAGGCGTCCCGAGGGCCTGCACAGGCCAACCTCGGCTCACTACCTAGACAGGATCGGCAGGCAACTGCGAGGTCCTGTCAGCTTTTAGTGCAACAGATTCCTATTCCCCGTTAGCTTTTAAGCTAGCAAATCAGACCACAGGATCCCTAGATGGATCCTGTTCTCATTTCCGAATACCGAGGGGGTCTATAACTATGCCAGCTACCTTGCCCTATCCCAGGGCGTTTAGTAGTGCGTATTAGCTGATTTATGGCCAATACGCAGTGCTTACTAGCCCCTGTAAGCCTTGTCCCGCTCGGGGGTAAGCACTATGCCACAGTGGTCAGGCAAGTTCATGTCGGGCGCTTCGGCAACGATGCCCATGAACGCGGCGCCATCACCTCGCACTTCCTTGGTCCACCGGTAATGCTCGCGTGCGGCTTCTTCCGTGGCAAACGGGCCAATGTATGCGTCAACAAAGTCTTGAACGTGTAGGTACATGATTGTGTGCGTGTTGTTGCGATGAATCCATTATAAGGCACGCCTCGGAACCTGTCTACGAGCGCTTAAGCCTCAAGGTGCGAGAACCGCACAGGATCTTGTCGCAAAAATCAAAACTTAATTTCCAAATCTGACCGTGAAGTTTAGATTGGAAACCTAGGCTCGGATTTTAGTCTACGAGCACTCGCAGTCGTGTTCTACTAATGCGTCGCTTGTAGCGGGCTCTAGCAACTTTGCATTACGTGGATCAGCAGCAAAAGCTCTGTCCTGTGCTGCAAATACTGCCTCGGCCCACAATGTGAACACGCCGACAGCAAGCGAGAGAAGGGCAGCACCGAGCAGCCCAACCCACAGCCCGTATCCAAACAGGCCAAAGAACAGCAGTGTTAGTGTTCGCATCACGACGTGTACACCACGTTGACGAAGTCCGTCAGCTCGTCGCGCAGGAACGTGCCGTACTCCCTGGCGTACTCGGGACACGTCAGCGCGTGCTCGATCGCCATTGCAACTGCAACAGCTTGCGGACGGGCAACGCCCGATGCCACCATGCCGTCGACGATCTTGCTGATCTTGGGGTCGGTTTGCGTGTTCATGTGTGTATTGTAGCCGTAGTCGGAGGGTGTGTCAACCAGCGTTTAGATCAACGCTTCGATGGTTTCCTCGATGCTGAGACTGTCCGCGAAGTCGTCGAAACGGTGCTTGGAGGCCTCGGACAGGAACTTGTACTCGATGGGCGGCACGAAGTGATCCACCGTTGCCCCGCGACTGAAGCGAGCAATGATGATGCCGTTCTCCAACAGCTCGCCGCGCAGTGCAGGGAAGTGTCCCTTTTTTGCTTTGTACGTGAGCTTGGTGCTGTACGGGTGGCGCATTTGTTGTACCGTTTGCTGCAATGTATGTATTATGCGCTAACGGATCCAATCATGCAACCACTGTTACATCAGTATTCGCCGACCAGATGAAACTCAGTTGAGAACGTCTCGCGGGCAAACTTCAGGTAAACCCTTCCGAGGCTAACGTCGTCTTCCGTGTCGTCATCAGGATTCGGACCAAACACCTCGTACACAATGGTACCCGCAACAGTGATGCCGCGGAACTCCACACCGGTGAGCTCGCTGCGTGCAATGGTGTAGCCACCACGTTCCATTGCTGCACGCACACCGTTGATGGTCAACGTGCAGGCATTGTCCAGTTGTTCCTTGGTGATGAGCATGTTCAGTTCCTATTGCAATGCATGTATTATGCAGTATTGGATCCAATCATGCAACCACTGTTACACGCCTTAAAGCCTCGCAACTGGTCATGGAGGACACAACTGCTTAGATCCGAGGAACCTATGATCTCACTATGTAGGTACCGTTGCCTCGCGTTTTGGTTCTAGAACCATCGATGAACCATCCCGAGGAGGTATCGTTCTGTCAAGATGTAACAATCGTAACAGAGGTCGCTATATCCAGCAGCCGGCATTATAATAGTGGTATGGTTCGAACACTTGGTGGGGATGGACGTCGAGGCTGGGCTACTATATAACCAACCGACCAAAGCGAAAGCCCAGTTCTGCGAAAATATGATGGTTTTCGCATCGACTGGGCTTGCAAGTCGTTGATTCTACAAGTCTTTTTTACCGGTGAAAACCGTTTTTCATGTTCCAGCTACCCACCCCGCTGGACATGAGTATAATGCCGACAAACTAGGCAGTAACTGGCTGCTTCACCACCTTGCGGAGCGTCATGCTGAAGTAATTGTCGTATGCCACCACGCCGTAGGAGGCATAGTGTTCCAGTTCCCAGCCATCGGGGTGGTTCATCTTGCTCTTGTGCCCGATCACGTTGCCATCGGGCGAGTTGAAACCACCCCAAGGGCCTTCCACGAACCCGAGCGCCTTGGCCTTGTCGATCGCACGTTCGATCATACGTCCGCCGGCATGTCCGTGGGCCTTACGCCAGCTGGCGTTGATGTCATCGTACGAAGTGAAGCCAGCGGGGAGGATTTGCTTGGCAGCCTTCTTGATATCAGCGTGCAGGGCCATCTTTAGGTCCAGTAGTTGCGTATGTGTGTATAGTACATGACCTACGCACAAAGGTCAATCCTTGATTCGGATTTAATTTTCTTATTTAATTTTCCAAATCGCGGTAGTAATTTCCACTGTCATTCCCGCCGCAGAAGTACCAGATGTATAGGAACCTCGCAACAAGGTACAGAACCACCAGGGCGCCCACCCCGAGGCATGCCCATAACTCCCAAGTCACAACCCAGCCTTCTCGCAATCTACCGTAGTGAACATTACGTTTTCTGCGAGGTGCCCACCCGTTGAGATGCGTTGAACGGAAGCCACAGCATAGCAGATGCCACGCTTGTCCTTGACATACGTGATGTGATCCACAAGGGATTGGGCATCCTCGTCCTTGGTCACAACTGGTTCAGGCTCCAGACAACCCGCGAGCAATGCCACAACAGCGAGCAAAAGGTATTTCATTTCAGCCTCTCCATCCAGAATCTGACATCATCCTGTGCCAGGAACCACTTCGCGACAAATGCCGGATCCTTCTCCATCATTTCCTCGATGGGCAAGGTGAACTCAGCATCCAGCTTCTGCAGCTTCTTGCGAGCCCAGATCAGCTTCCAGAGGTAGTACAGTCTCATTTGTCGTACTCGAAATCGTACTGATCGGCAGCATCCGGATAGTAATCGTCATATCCAACATCGGCTTCTCGGTCATTGAACCCGAGGTTGTCATCGTTCTCGTCGCCCCAGTCATCGTCTCCGATGTCGTCAAAGTCCAGGTCTTCCGAGTTGACCCACAGCACCTTGCCAGTGGGAAACTTGACGTAAGCCATCTGCTCGCCATCCTGGATCACTTCCACAGGGGTACGAGTGGGCAGGTACATTGCGGGGGTCATGTCGTCACTGTCCTAGTTGCGATGTCAATACTATAGCACCTTCAAGCCGCAAAAGCAACCTGCTCTGGTGGCCATTTCGTCTTCTTTTGGAACTTCCGAAGCTTATCAGCACACTCGAAAACTTCCTTCGATTGATAAAAATCGTAGACCTCTGCCTCCCGGCAATGCATAATAACCACGGGAGTGTTTCGGAATTGGTGGAATTGGGAAGCCGTGATATCCACTATATGGTCTTCCACCACGCAGTAAACGTGGGCGGATTCATCCTGATCCCAGAACCATACGTGTATCTCTGAAGCAATGCCCTTCTTCTTCAGCCGCCTATGTAGCTCTGCCGAGGCAATAGCACACCACCCGTTGAGATCATCGTCTTCCCCGAATGTAGCCCGAGCTTCCGCCCAATAGCGTACATCCATGGCTTCAGCCATAACGGTATCACGCAGAACCTTGTCCATGTCGCTACTTTACAGGTGCCTCGGAATCAAGTCTAGAACCTTCTGATACACCTCCGAGGCGGAATAACTTCTGCCCAGCCTCGCAAAGTTGCCGCACCATCTCCGGCCCAGGTTCCGAGGCTGAAACCCGCTTCATCGCATCATTGAAACATCCCGAACATTTCACCTCGAAAGGCAACCCGTGCGAACATTTCGTAGTCATGAAAGGCATTCTCCACGTAAGAGCTTCGAACGATCACTCAACAATAAGCTAGCGATCTCTTGTGTAGTGACACAGTATAGCATAAAGTCAACAGCACAATTGCTCTTCACAAAGGCATTGAACATCCTAGTTTCAAGGATATCCTTATGGAAACCTTTATCAACCCGCTTAACAGGTTCGAGATCAGCGTTAGTCTCGTATATGTAATAAAGTGCCCAAGTGCTCATGCATGTACTATAGTGGGCTATGGTAGGGACGTCAAGACATTTAAGATACGGTTGGAACCATGCTATCACTGAATTTAAGTGATAGAGCCTCGGGATTTGGTTCAGAGTGAGCCAAGGTTCTGATCCGAGACTATGTGATCAAGGTTCAAACCGAGAAAACCACGTGAAAAGGGGCATGATTTTCGTGGCAAGGGTTCCAAAGAGTATCGATAGAGTACCGAAAGGGTATCTAGAGTGGCTACATATACGCGAATTTCGCGGCTAACGTGTGAAATGCGGCTGTAATTTGCGAGCGGATTTCTATGCAGCTTTCTGTCGCGGCTTTTTGACGCAGGATTCCTACCTAAGATTCCGAATTTGACCGCGTCTTTTACCGAGAGAGGTTCACGTGAAATACCACTTTTTCCACTACGTCCACATAATTCAACACGATTCCACACTTAGATGCACTGTGTAGATACTCTATGCTACTATGCAGTGGAGATCGTATTATAGAGTTCCTAGTAAGCTGTGATACACTACTAGGTAGCTGCCTGGATTTGTTTGATTGGGAGGAAAGGGCGCTCCAAGTTGTTTTTATAGGTGTGGCCTAGGGCTTGCTGGTAGACGATTTCGAGAACGTGCTCGGG
>Ga0213919_1000245_pt1 | contig 26712 bp, 17 predicted proteins | sample McNCre317MG_FD_161056 | JGI IMG/M metagenome (GOLD analysis project Ga0213919, IMG submission 161056) | Freshwater microbial communities from McNutts Creek, Athens, Georgia, United States - 3-17 MG | ecosystem: Environmental > Aquatic > Freshwater > Creek | place: USA: Georgia | collected... | reverse complement strand
GGAAAATCAGGACAAATATGCCTGGGCTTTGGCGTCACGGGACTATCACCGCAGAACCGGCCGCAACCTCGACACCGATTTGCAGGAGCGCGGCATGACGGATGATGTCATGGAAGCCCTTCGGCCGACATGGACGAGCCTTGGCGGAAATCGCGGCGCTGTCGCAGAAACCTACCGCAGCAGCATGGACCGCTACCAGCCAAAACCGGAACCCGCAGAGCAGATTGCCAGCGCAGGGCTGTCTTATGGGTCGCGGGGATTGAGCATTGGCGGCGCAAGCCCGGTCGATTATCTTCTCGGGAAAATGAAGTGAGGGTATGAAAATGGCTGGCTTGGGCGCATTTATCGACGGGTTTGTGGCTGGACGCGACGTTCGCCACGGATGGGACGACCGCAAGCGTCGGCAGAAGATTGAGGACGAGGCCTTGACGTGGGACCGCGAGGATCGGACCTATACCAAGGAAGAACGCGCCCGCCGCCGCAAGGAGGAAGATCGCATTCTGGCGGAACAGGAAGCCGAGCGCCAAGCCGCCCGTGACGCTTATGATGCGGCCAAGGTCGATCAGAATGCCACCCACGCGGCCCCCATCGAGGGAAGCCCGCGTCAGATCATCCCGACGACTGCCCTTGATACCGGCGCAGGCGGCGGCACGCCGCTGACTTTTGGATCAGGCATCGCCCCCATGCCAGACCCGATTCAGCCGCCCATTCCGCCCGTGAATCCGATCCAAGTATCGACTGCTGGCGCAGGCCTTCCCATATCTGGCCCTGCCGGTGGCCCGATCCCTGCGCAAGATGGTCGGATGATCTATGGCCCTGCCGGTGGCCCCGTGCCGGTAGTGCCCGTTTCAGCGTCGCCCAGCCCCGTCACGCCGTTGCAGCACCCGGTTTCACAGCCCCGGTCGATTGACTCGCATATGGGAATGCTGCCGGTCGGAACCGGTGGATATGACGAATGGCGCGCGACTGCCCTGCCGGGACCGGCCGGGGCGCGCACGATCACCAGCCAAGAGGCCGCCCGCCAGATGCTTTCCGATGGCGGGGCCGGGGCCGCAGCGTCGCAGCGCAACGCCAATGAGGCGGGAATTGAGCAAAACCGCGCCCGGTCCATCATCGCCACGCCCGCCCCCGGATCAGTTGGGGCGGCGGGCGGTCCTGTTCCGGCCGTGACGGGAGGAAAAACCTCTGCGGATGCGGCAAAGACGATCAACGCGCAGTCCAACCCTGCACTCGCAGCGCAGCCCGGCGCGACGCCGGGAGCGTCGCCCTCGGTCCTTGCCGCAGAGGCGACGGCCCCGACCAAGGCCAAGACGCCGCGTGTCGCCTTCGGGATCAACTCTCCGATCACTGTATCGACGCAGAACCGCGACAAGGCGGTGAAATCCTTCATGGAAAGCTATCTGACTGTCGGTGTTCCGAAGATGGTGGAGTATTACGCAAAGACCGGTCAGATCGACAAGGCGCAAGCGTTTGACACCTGGGCGAAGGATGAAAAGACCAAATCCGCCATCGCCGAGTGGTCGCATGGGGTTCATGCCGCAGCAATCGGCGATGAACGTGGGATGCTCGACAGTTTTGCCAAGTATTACAACACCTTCAATGACGGACTGACTGTCATTCGGGGCAAGTCTGGATTGACCCGCGACAAGGATGGAAATGTCGTGGGCGTGAAGTTGACCTTCCGCGACGACCAAACCGGGCAAGAGTTCTCCCAAACGCTCAACGGCGGCGAAGAACTTTTGCAGCAGGGCATCTATGCCTTGGCCCCGGAGAAGATGTTCGAAGTCTTGTGGGATCAGATGAAATCGGCACAAGAGATTGAGGCGGCCGGTCTGAAATCCGATGCGGACATCGTTGAGGCTGTTGTCAAGGCATCCGGGGGAAAGACGACGCAGGAGCGCGTGGCCGCCGCGATGAAGGGTTTGACCTCGACCATCGGCTTCGCTGATCTTCCCCCGGCCGAAAAGGCGAAGATGGTGGTTGCCCAAATCGCGGCAGAGGATCAGGCCGCCGCCACGATTGACGGTGGTGGTGATCTTCCACTGGACGAGGGGCAATAATAGGGCAAGCCCGCTCGATCCTCTTTATCTTTTTCTCCACTCGCTGTAGCCTTCCGTCCACATAGCCCGCGCAAGATGTGCGGCCACATTCGGACCTCGGAAGGAAACCGCCAGTGGCCAACGACAACGTTTTCGCCCAATCGCCCGTGCGCGCGGCATTGGATAATGAGCGCAACCGCATTTCGGCACGCGCCCGTGGCATTCTCCCCGGCCAAAGCGAACAGCCGCAACCTGCGGCCGATCCCAAACTGGCAATCGAGGGAATCGCCCGTAAAAGCCGGGTTCCCGTCAACGTCCTGATGTCGATTGGTGAGGCGGCCGGGGCAAAGTCACCGGATGAAGCCTTGAAGGTCGCCCAGAGTGCGGCCGACCGGCTTGGCCCGATGATCCAGCAGGGTATGTCGCCCCGTGACGCGATCACCGCCGCCTTTGGTAAGGACGCGCCGCCAGAGGCCGTCGATGCGATCATTGGACGCGCCCGCGCCATCCGCGAAGAACTCTACCCGAATGCACTGAACAATACGCCCGCCGATCCTGCTGCCGAAGATGCAGGCTTGGCGCGCAAGGCCGCCGATTTTGGTGTTGGTGTCCTCGGTGGCGTCGGTCAAGGCGCAGGACTCGCGGTGCGCGGCATTGGCGATCTCGCGGCCGCAACGGAAAACACCCTTCTTACCAACCCGATCAATGCGGCCTCGCAGATGGTCGCTGGAACCGATGTCCTGCCGCGCGCCCGCAACCCGCTCAAAACGGTTGGCGATGCGATCTACAACTGGTTCGGAGAAGCCAGCGATGCGCTGATCTCCGACAGCAGCAAGCAGGACATGCAGAACAGCCAGATCACCGGCGACATTCTGCACCCCTCGACCATCGACTTTGGCAAAGACCCCACGTTCAACGGCATCCTTCAACAGGGCGCGAACGTCCTTGGCTCCTTCTTGCCGGTGGTGGCGGCTTCGATGGCTTCCGGTGGCCTTGCGGGCGCAGCGGTCGGCGCGGGGCAGGCGGCTGGTGATCAGTCGATGTCCTCTGATCAGGCTATCGACGCCATGGCAGCGGAAACCCTGCCGGATGGTCGCACCCGCCTTGAGGCTGAGTCCAAGGCCTATCAGACCTATCTCTTGCAAGGCATGACCCCGGAGGCGGCCAAGGCGGCCACAAAGGACGACGCGGCGCAGTTGGCGGCGCTGTTTGCCGCACCCATTGGTGCGCTTGGTGGCGCTATCGAGGGCAAGCTGTTCAACCCCATCGAAAAGGTGATGGAACGCTCGGGCGTCGCCAAGCAGGTTGTCGGTCGCGGCATCCTTGGTGCCGCATCGGAAGGCCCGCAGGAAGCGGCCGAAGTTGTCGCCGGGCGTGTCGGCGCAAATATCGGCGGCGGAACCAACCGCGATCTGACCGAAAACACCGCTGGCGACTTCATCCTTGGCGCTTTGGGCGGCGGCGTGGCCGGTGCTGGCGCTGGACTTGCCAGCCAGAAATACGGGAAAGAGTCCGCAGGTTCGGAACTCCCCCCCGGCGATGCGGAAATCCCCAGCGACATTCCGTTCAACGACCAGCCGCGCGGCCCGCTTTCCCATGCCCTTGCGGCCGCCCCGCGCCCGGCAGCATTGATCGAAGGCCGCTCTGAAAATGCTCCGCCTCATGGTCGGCCCTTTGCCCCGTTTGGCAAAAGGGACAACGTGCCATTTGAGACGCCGCAGCAGGCGGCCCGTGCTGGCCTCAATCGCCTCGGGCACAATGGGTTCAAAATCGCGGCTGTTGACGGTGGCTATATCGTCGCGCCCCCCGATGTTTCGTCCCAGCAACAACCCGGAGAAGCCAATGCGCCAAACCCTGACGCCCTTCCTGTTGATGTTCCTGCTGATCGCCCGGCCGCTTCCGCGCCAGTTGGGGCAGATGCCCCGGCCACCGGTGCGGCTGGGACTTCGGAAATCAATCTTGGTTCAACCGGCGGCCCTTCGTCGCAAGTTGGACCGGGATCGGGAGCGGTCAGCAACGGGCAAACCGGGCTAGACGTTCCGCCCGACAGCGGCAAGATCAAGGGGGTGAAGAATGAGGGGCAGAAAGCACCGACGAATCTCCCCGATGATGCCGCTGGAAACGGCGCTGCAAATCCTGCTGGAAACGGGACAGATCAGCCCGGAGCAGGGGTATCAAATCCTGGGATGGGCCAAAAGCCCGCAACCCAGGACAATTCCGAGATCGGACCCGCTGGCGGAGGCGCTATCCAAGGTGGCGCTTCTACAGGCAATGCCGAAAACCCTGACCTGCCATTGACCGGGCAGGCCCGGCCGGAAGGCGGGCAGACCGACGACGATCCCCATGCTGGCCACAAAGCCGCCGTTGGCGACATCGCGCGCGGAGACTATGCCAAGCTGGCAACCCGCGATCCGAAGTACAGGCTGAGTGCGATCAGTTACCACCTTGATTACCGCAAGGGTTTCGACAAGGCCGCCCCGAAACTATTGACGAGTGCAGGGTTCAAGCGCCCGAAGGACTCCGAGATCGAGGCCTATCTCAAGGGTGCCACGATTCAAAAGACCCAGCAGGGCGAGGATTTGGGTTTCCCTGCCAGCGACAATCCTGCAATGCGGGCATGGGCCAAAGTCCATGCAGCACAGAAGGGATGGAACCCCTTCAAGGGGCGCTTCCGCGAACCGTCGCAATCCTTCAAGGACTGGCTTGCTGCGCCAACGACGCCGCCCGCCGATCAGGCCCCGGTCAATCAAGAGCAAACCGAAGAAAACCCGCTCGATACGTCCTTCTTCGATGGGCCAGACCCCGCCGCTCCGACATCAAAGCCGAACGAGAGCCAAGAGAGGCCCGACAAGGAACCGTCTGATAACTCCACCGCCGAAGCCGATCTGAAGGCGCTTGTCGATGCCGCAGCCGCCCAGGCTGAAAAGAACCCCACGGAAGGCCAGAAGGAGGCCGGAAACTACAAGAAGGGCCACCATGTCTGGAATGGCCTCGACTTGAGTTTCGAGAACGAAAAGGGCAGCGAACGTTCAGGTGTGGACCCGGAGGGAACGCCGTGGAAGGTCACGCTTCCGGCCCATTACGGCGACATCAAAGGCACAGAGGGCGCTGACGAAGATAAAATCGACTTCTATATGGGCGATAACCCGGAATCCGATGTGGTTCTGGTGGTCGATCAGGTCGATCCCGTCACCAAGGAGTTTGACGAACACAAGATCATCCTCGGAGCCAAGAACGGTGCGGCAGCGCGGCGCATCTATCTTGCCGGTTTCTCGGATGGATCGGGGGAGAAGCGCATCGGCGGTGCGCAGAAGATTACCGTCGCGCAGTTGAAGGAGTGGATTGCATCCGGCAAGACCAAAGCCCCCTTCACGGAGCAGATGAAGGCGGCGGCCGCAAAGAAGGCCGCCAAAGATGAACCCGGAGAGAAACCCTCCAAGCGGGTGAAGATCAGTGATTTCGGCGACAAGATCGCCGGGATGCGCAAGGACAGCGCCAAGATGAAACTGGCGACATTCCTTGGCGGGGCGATCAACCTCAAGGGGATGCCGCTGGCGCAGGCCTTCCCTGAGCCGAACTATGAAAAGCTGGCCGAGGAAGGTGTGAGCGGCGATGCCATTGCCGCCGTGGCGCTGATCAGGGGCATAATTCCGCGCCGCCCGAACAATTCTTGGCAACAAAGCCGCTGGGAGGAAAAGGTTGAAACCGCCCGCAATTATGCGGCCGCGATCCTGAATGGCGATCAATCCCCGGCCATGGCGCTGTCAGAGGTTTCTGACTCGGATGATGCGACAAAGGCAAAGAACCTGTGGGGCGTAATCCGGCATCTGGATTGGGTCGATCAGATCGTCTGGGCCGCCAAGAACCTCGATCTTGACCACGCTGCACATTACGACCTCCCCCTTGATAAGGGGAAATATACCAAGGTGTTCTACCTTCAAAACAAGGGAAAGTGGCATTCCCCGAGCCACTTGCACCTCAAGGAAAACGAGTATTTCCGCGAACTGGACAGTGACGCCATAGCCGCTTTGGTGGATTTGGTGCGCCAAAAGGCAGAGGCCGCGCTTGCTGCAAAGAAGGCCGAGGACGATGCCAAGGAAAAAGGCACGCGCAAAGAGGCCGAGATTACCTTCACCATTATGAAGCAAAAGTATGGCCGTGAGTCGGCGATCTATGTCGATCAGCCGCGCCGCGTCCGCTTGACCGATTGGTTCCCGAGCGGCAGCGATGCGCGGGCATATCTCGAAGGGAACAAGGAATCCCTCACCGCTCTGGCCCGCGCGATGATGAAGGGTCCGCAAGAGCGCCGTCAGGTCAACCGCGAACGCACGGGAACCGACTGGCGCAAGGGCAAGGATGCGACGGAAGCGATGTTCAAGGATGAACTCGGGTTCCGCGCCGTCGCCTTTGGCGAAAGCCAGACCATCGCAGAGCGCCACAACTCGATGAACGCGACCTACGATGCCATGATGGATCTCGCAGGCCTCCTGAATGTTCCGGCAAAGACGCTTTCGCTCAACGGCCGCCTGGCAATCGGTTTTGGCACCCATGGCAAGGGCGGGCGCGGACATTGGGCCGCCGCCTTTTTCCAAAGCCCGAACCCGGCCGCAGATCAGGTCATTGCACTGACGCGCGAAAATGGCCCCGGCACGCTGGCGCACGAATGGTTCCACTCCATCGACAACTTCTTTGCCCGCGAGGATGCTGCCAATGGCGGCATTCCTGCCACCATGACCGCCAAAGAGGCGCAGAACCGCACCGACTTTATGACCGATCGGTTCTACAGCCGCACCAAAGGCGCATTGGCCGAGGCCGCCGTTGAGGCGTTCCGCGCCCTGAACCTCTCCCTTCGCAACAGCGAGTGGAAGAAGCGGATGGACCGCTACGATTCATTCCTCAAGACCCCCTATTGGGGAACCACCATCGAATTGGCGGCGCGCGGGTTTGAACGGATGGTTGTCGATGAACTCGATAAGCGCGGCATGGTCAGTGACTTCCTTGTGAATATCAACGAGGCAGGAGGAGCCTACCCTTCCTCCGCCGAGTTCCGCGCATCTGGAATCGGCAAGGCCTATGATGGCGCACTGGCGGCGATGAAGGTTGTTCTCGACGTCGAAGGCAAGAACGGCCCCAAACTCCCGCCGATTGACGAGTCCAAGGTCAACCGCAAGCCCGCCGTTGGCGACACCTGGGCGTCGGCCTTCGGAACCCGCACCATCACCGCCTATGATCCATCGAAGGAAATGTTCACCATCGCCACGGAGAATGAGGCGCAAGGTGACATGCGCCGCGATGCCGAGCAGATTGCCGATCTGAAAGAGGAAGATGCTTTCTCCCTGACCCCCGCTGGTCAGGCTGAGCAGATGACGAAGGATGCGATTAAGGCCGCGAAAAAGAAGGCCGAAGAAAATCAGGCAAAGGCCAAAGCCAAGAAGGCCGAAGGCGCAGATGAAGAAAAGGCTCTGCGCGCCCGCGCCAAGGCAGCACTGGCAGAGTTCATCGCCAAACGCGGGCAAAAGCCGGGCGGCGTCATTGACGAGCGCCTTGGGAAGGTATTCCGCTGGCCGGATTATGAAGGCGGGGTTCAAAGCCGTGCTGTCCACCTTGCGCGCCTGATCGAGCGGCCCGGATCAAGGGTTGGCACGAACACCAAGGGCGATCTGGTGATCTTCATTGGCGGCCACGGCAGCTACATCACAGATAACGCCTATACTCGCGTCGGCATGGAGTTTGCGCAGTTCTATGAACAGTGGGTCCAGAGGGATCAGGCCGCCAAGGCAAAAGCGGAGATCGAAAACGAAACGCTGCGCGAAATCCTGGGCTTCCGCATCGACAATCCGGGCGGCGAGTGGTTGGGAGAAAAGCGCAAGGCCGCGAACTCCAACATGAGCGATCCGAAATATGCGGGGACCGCCACCGGCAAGGGCTTTACCGGCGCGACCACCGGGTATTTCACCAAGACACTCTACATCAACACGTCTGCACTGGCAGAACTCCCCGGCGCGAACGGTGAGCGCCCCGCCCCCGGTCAGCCAAAGTATGACTCCCTGATGTCGGCCGTCAAAAAGAATGGCTTCAAGGCGGATCAGGATAAAAATGCCGTGCTGATCGGCATCAACCACCTTGGCCAGCCCTACATTCTGGAAGGCAACAACCGCGTGGCAATCGCCAATGCGATTGGCGTTTCTAAGGTTCGCGCAGAGGTTCGCTACTGGAATGGCGGCGAGGCGGTGTCAGGAAGGATGGCCCCGGCCGCCATGCTCAAGATCGCATCGCTCGACGCCCCGGAGGATTTCCATATCCCCGACAAGGACAAGACGGTTGATCTGAACGACGCCCAAGACCTGCTGGACGACATCTTTGGAGACAAGGAAGGCGACGAGGCGCAAGCGCCGACTGCATCATCCGATGCCGCCAAGATCACCGAGAAGTTCGCGGCTGACTTCCGCGAGGGTCGCCGGTTCCGCACCATCACCGCAGCCCGTGAAACGGCCGGTGAGGCGATGGGTCGCAAGGTGGAAGTGGCCGACTATCTGATGATCGAGGAGGCGATTGAACTGGCCGTGATGAAGGTGGCCCGCGAAATTGTCGCCCGCGACCTCGCCCAGGCCGAACCGGATGCAGAGGCCACGTTCTTGGAATTGGTCGGTCTTTACACCGCCCAGCCGATCCTTGGTGAGCGCACCCCCGACAAGACCATCTATCAGGCCTATTCGACGCCCGCGCCCTTGGCTTACATCGCCTCTCGACTGGCCGGTGTTGGCCCGCAAACCCGCGTTGTCGAGCCGACCGCAGGCAATGGGATGCTCCTGATTGAAGCCAACCCGGCTTTGGTGCAGGCAAACGAGTTGCAAGCCTCTCGCGCGGCACAGTTGCGCGACGGACTCGGCCCGGATGCGCAGATCACCAACGCAAACGCCATCGGCATGACGTTCAAACCCTTCGATGTCCTGCTGGCAAATCCGCCGTTTGGCAAGCTGACCGATCAGGAGACGCAGGCGCGCGTGGAGTTCCCCATTGGCGTGACCACCACCAAGGAAATAGATCACGCTATCGCGTGGTCAACCTTGGCGCAAATGCCCGATGATGGCCGGGCCGTTCTGATCGTCGGCGGGATCAAGAAGCAACTGGTCGGGCCGGATCGTGAAAAGGCCTATGGGGCGCTGGCGAAGAAGGTGTTCTACAAACAGCTTTACGACACCTACAACGTGGTGGATCACTTCACTGTTGCCGGGGAACTCTACTCCCGGCAGGGCGCTGCATGGCCTGTCGATGTCATTGTGATTGATGGCCGGGCGCAGTCTGGCCTTGATTATCCTTTTGCCCAAGCCCCCAAAGTGCTATCCTCGTGGACCGAGATTGGAAGGAAACTGAGCGATGCCCCTGACGTGGACACCACCGGGCGCGGACCGGAACTTTCTGACGGTGGAGATTCCTCCGAGCCTGTCGGGAAGCCCGATGTCTCGCCAGATGTATCTGGGACTTCTGGAAAGCCGTCTGGCGCAACTGCTGGCGGCGGAAGGGGAGGACGCGGCGGCGGGCGCGGAGGAAATGGCGGCGGGCGCGGAGGAAATGGCGGCAATGGACGGCCTCCGGTTGCAGGGGATGACGCCGGATCAGGCAGCGGCGGAGATAATGCAGGCGGAAGCAATGGAGGGGGCGTTGAGCCGGGGTCCGGTGATCAACTGGCCGGTCCCGGCAACGGCGTTCAGCCCGAACCCGGATCAACTGGAAATGGTGCGGGAAATGGGACTGGTGGACTTTCTGGGCAGGCTCTATCCGTAAAGCCTCTCGACGCCAATTCCAGCGGCGCGGACTTCGCCAATGCGATCCTCGCGGCCCTTGGAAAAGCCGCAAATCCGAACAAGACAAACGCCGGTTTCGCGTTCCTTGAGGACGTTTACACCAACCTCAAGCCCATCTTCAAAGCCGCGATCCAGAAGCTTTCCCTGCGCCTTGGCCAGAGGTTTGCAGATGCGCGTTCGGCGCTGCGGGCGATCCTTGAGTTTTTTGCCGGGCCGGAAGTTGGCATGTCAAAGGACATGATCAAGGAGCAAATCGCCCCCTACGGCATCCAGTATGCCAACGATGTTGCGGCCGGTAAGATCGACCCTTACGCCGAGGATGATGCGCCAAAGGATCAAACCCCGGAACAAAGCCGCAGCGGGCAGACCGAAACTGAGTTCGATCTTCCCTATGAGCCTCGTTCGAAATCGGGCTTTGTCGTCGGAACCCTCGTTCCGCGCGCCATGCGCGACGCCATGAAGAATGCCCTCGACAAGATCGAGGCCGAGCATGGCGACATTGATGAATATGTCGCCAAGGAACTTGGCTACACCGTTGATCAGGTCATCGGAAAGGATGGGGAGGACGGATATTTCTCGGCCGAACAGGTCGATGCGCTGGCGATGGCAATCAAGAACGTCAGCGAGAACAAAGGATTCATCATCGGCGATCAGACCGGCATCGGCAAAGGCCGCTTTGTGGCCGCGATGATCCGCTATGCGCTGAAATCCGGGCGCATCCCAACTTTTGTGACCCAGAAAACCGCTCTCTATGCAGACATGATCCGCGATCTGCGCGACATCGGCATGGCTGATATTCAGCCGGCCGTCATCGCAACCAATTCCGGTCTTGGCGATATTCCGATCAACAGCGATGCCGACGCCTTCAAGGGCGCAACTGCTTCCGAGTTGAAAGACCTGTTTGGGGCGCTGAAAGGTCAAAAGTTGCCAAAAGGTAAAAAGGTAATCTTCACGACCTATGACCAGATGCGGCCCCAGGGTGAAATCACCGACTCGGGCGGGCGAAAAATCAAGAAGTGGCCGGATCGCGCCCACGCCATGACGGCCGCTGCGCCGCGCCTCATGCTCATTCTGGATGAAAGCCATACGGCGGGCGGCCAGGCTACGGCATCAAGCTGGACGGATCGCAAGGAAGGTGATCCTCCGAACAGCACAGCGGAATACTTCCGTGATTTGGTGGGGCTATCGGCGGGATCAGTGTTCTCGTCGGCCACCTACGCCAAGAATCCGCGCGTGATGTCGCTCTATTCTTCGACCGACCTGCGCCTTGCGGTGGACAAGATGTCGGACCTTGGCCCGGCCATCGCCAAAGGCGGCGTTCCCTTGCAGCAGATTGTCGCCAGCCAGCTTACAGCACAGGGGCAATATGCCCGCCGCCAGAAATCCATGGTTGGGCGAGAACCGAATGCTGTTGAAATGGTCACGAACCTTGATCATGCCATCCATGTTTCCAAGGCAATCTCGGCCATGGCGGAGTTTGACCGCACGATTGCCGAGCCGATGCGGGAGCGCATCCAAGGGCAAATGAGTGCTTTGGGTATGTTCGCGGTGAAGGATAGCGCGGTTGGAATCCAGTCCGCGTCCTCAGCGCCGTTCACGTCAACGGTTCACAATCTGGCCGCACAATTCCTTTTGTCGGTGAAGCTTGAGGCCGCAGCCAACCACGCGATTGACTCATGGAAGGCAGGCCGCAAGCCCGTCCTGTCGCTGATGAACGTCAATTCCTCGATCATTGACGAGTTTCTTTCCGCCAATTCGTTCGGGGCGGGCAACAAGGTTGAAATCCCGTTCTCTGCGATTATGGCCCGCTATGTCGAGCGCCTGCGCCGCATCACGGTCAATACCGTGGATGGGGAAACGCACCGCTTTGAAATCCCCGACACGATGATGAGTCGCGCGGAATTGTCTGCTTTTGCCTCGATGCACAGCATGATTGAGGGCCTTCCGCTTGAGGGATTGTCGGGAACCCCGGTGGATACGCTCAAGAACAAGATGCGCGCGTCGGGCATGAAGGTGGATGAAATCACCGGTCGCGGCATCACCATTGATGATGGGACTGTCGGAAGCCGTGACAGCAGCGGCCCGGAAAACAAGCGCCGGATGAACGCCTATAACTCTGGAAAGTTGGATGCGCTGATTATCTCGGCATCTGGTTCTACGGGCTTTTCGCTGCACGCCACCCAGAAACGGGGCAATGATGGCAAGCGGCGGCACCTGATCGTGCTGCAACCGAACCTTGATGTGAACGTGTTCATGCAGACCCTTGGCCGCGTTGACCGCACCGGTCAAAGCAGCCTGCCGATCATCGACATTGCGTTCTCCGATCTTGCCTTTGAAAAGCGTGTGGCAGGGGTGTTGCTCAAAAAGCTTGCCAGCCTTACCGCCAACACGACCGCAGCCAAGCGCAGCGCCGTGACCATCGAAGGCGTCGATTTCGTCAACGAAGTGGGCGATGAGGTCGTGCTGCAATATCTTCGGTCTGACCCTGACCTTGCCGCCTTCCTCGACATTGATCTTCCGAATGCTGGGGCCGCCGCGCCGGAAGGCATAGCCGCCAAACTGACCGGCCGGTTCATCTATCTTCCGCCCGATGAAGTCGCGGACCATTATGCGGCCATCGAGAGCGCATATCTGGAAGAAATCGCCCGGCTAGATGCCGAAGGGCTGAACCCGCTGGAAGCAAAGACCCTCGATTTGCGCGCCCGCGTGCTGACTGAGGCCATCCTTGAAAAGAGCAAAGGCACCGGAAGCGCCCTCGACCAAGATCTGATTGTGCAGACCGTCAGCGCCCATGTCGCGGCCAATCCCTATTCAACCAAGGAGGTCCGCGATCTGGTCGAAGCGGAACTCGCCGGGCGCAGCAATCGGGAGTGGTTGGAGCAAGCCCAAAAGACCCTGCGCGACCTGATGCCCGCTCACCTGAAAAACCTGGAGGCCGTCAAGGATGATCGCGCCAGGGCGGTTGAAGAAGCCAAGTCGGATTTGAGTGAGGCCAAGACCGACCTGGAACTTGCGAAGAAAGAACACGCGGCCGCCCAGGCCGACGAGTCCATGAGCATTGACGACAAGAAGGCGGCGACGGCCAAATTGCGGGCGCAGGAAGCCGGGCTTCGCGCCGCAGAGTCCAGACTTGGCAAGGCCAATGAAGGCCTTACGTCCATCGAGAACCGCATCAACAACGAACAAACCTCCCTGTCGAATGCAATCACCAGCCTGTCAGGCGTGATCCCCGGCAAGGGGTTCATTCTGACCAAGGCTGACGGGACTCAAGTCAGTGCCGTTGTGATCAAGACAGACCTTTCCAAAATCGGCAGCAACCCGACCGCAATCAGTCGGATCAAGGTGAAGTTTGCCATTGCCGATGCGACCCGGCAGATGGACTTTGCCTTGAGTCAGATTGCAAACCAGTCTGCCAAAACGCAGTTTGAGGCGTTCTATGCTGACAATCTTTTCATGGATGCGTTCGATCTGGCTCAAGGCGCAGGTCGCACCCAAGAGCGCACCATTGTCAGCGGGAACCTGATAAAAGGCATAAACCGCTTCAATGCCAAGGGCCAAGTCGCGTTCTACACCACCGAGAAAGGTGAGATCAAAGCAGGCATCATCATGCCCGCCAACTTCGATCTGGATAAGGCGTTGGATGAAAATGACGTGGTGTTCAACACCCCGGAGGAGGTTCAGCAATTCCTGACCGAGAACCAGATGGCGAAGGTGGATGACGGGGCCGGAATCCTGTCGATCACCTACGCATCGCAGGGTTGGGGGCGGTCGCCACTGTTCGGATTCTCCATCGCCAAGCGCAACGGAAAGCCGTTCTTTGAACTGGCTTCTGTTCAACGCTGGTTGATCAATCCGAGAGAGTCGAAGGGGAAGTATGTCTTCTCCGTCATGGCCGACAATATTGTGAATGTGCTGAACGGATATACCCGCGCGTTGGGGACGAAATGGGTCACGTCCACTTACAAGGACGAGGCGCGCGACATCACCGGCGAAGAAAAGCCGGTCATGGCGAAGCCGGTTTCCAGCCCGGATGCCAAACAGCGCCGGGCGTCTGGCCCAGATCGCTCCGCCTCGATCCGCGATTTCCGCAAAGTGATGGCCGAGTGCCTGGCCGAACTGAAACGCTCCGGGCTGATCGGCACCATTTTGACCGAGTTCCGGCCGATGTTTACCTTCGATGGCGCACCCATCGAAGGCTATTTCATCAACCGCACTATCGGGGTTGCGCTGAATGGGCAGGAAAACCCCTTGGGCGTCATGCGGCATGAAATCATCCACGCGCTGCGGTCGGCAAAGCTGTGGGGCCGGGATTATGGCGTGTTCAGCCAAGGCGAGTGGCGCGCGATGGTCAGTGAAGCGCGCAAGGACAAGTCGGTGATGGCGTGGGTCAAGGCCAACTATCCAAACGCCACCGAGGCCGAACAGATGGAGGAAGCGGTGGCCGAGGCCTACCGCAAGTGGGGCGACAAACGAGACGCCGCAAGTCTGGCTGGTGTCGCATTTGCCAAGATGCGCGGCGTCCTTACCGCGATCATCAACGCACTCAAGGGCAACGGCTTCAACTCCGCTGCGTCTATCTTCGAGCGTGTCCGTGATGGGTCTTTGGCCCCGCCCGGTGGCGGCGGTTCGCCTCTGAATGGTGATGCCAAGTTCCGGCGCGGTGCGACCAATCCGGCACCGGTGACGCAATCGCAGGAGTCTGGCTTGCTGCGGCAGGCCATGACTCAGGCGATGTCGGGCGATTTGTCTCTGCTGGGGATGGTCCCTGGGCGGCCGCTGTTCATGGAATTGGGGCGCAAGCTGATCAGCGCACGGTCATATCTGCGGTTCAAGGAGGAAATGGACGCGCTGCGCGATACTTGGCACGCCCGCACCGACAAGTTGGCCCAGCACTGGCTGAAAATGCTGACCAAGAACGGGGCCGCCAACGCTCGAATGATGGACTTGATGCACGAAACGACGCTGGAAGCGGTGGACCCAACCAAACCTTTCCGCCGTCACGCTTCGCGCCGCGATCTGGATAACGTTGGAACCCTGCGCCCGACCAATCCATCATATATCGCCAGCCAAGCCCGCCTCGACGCTGACCGAAGGCGTTACAATGCCTATCTGCGCGCCCAGAGGGCATTTGCCTCTCTGCCCGTGGCATTCCAAGACCTGTATCGTGAAGTCAGGGATACATATGCTGATCTGGCCGACAGCTATGAGCAAACCATCCTCGACAATATCGAGAAGGCAACCACCATGACCCTGCGTCAGGCCGAGCGCAAGCACGCCGACGAACTGCGCCGCATAGACGACGAAGGATTGTTGGGCGGTGAGCGCGTGATGGCCTTGGCCCGCGCCGATGCGCGCCTCGATGAAGCACGGCGGCGCGCGGCGACGGCCGGAAAGTCCCGCAGCATGTCTATGCGGGCGATGTTTGAGTCCAACCGCATAGACGGCCCCTATTTCCCGCTGACCCGCTTTGGCGAGTTCTTCGCCACGGTGCGCGACCGCGACGGCAAGATCATCGAGTTCCGAACCTACGAGAATGTCTCCAAGCGCGACCGCTATGCCAAGGAGCAGAAGGCTATCGCCGGGCAGTCCGTCGAAACCGGAGTGCTGCAAGGCGCTGAATTGCGCAAAGCTGTCGATCCGGCCTTTGTCGCTCAAGTTGAGGAACTGTTGCGCGACTCGGGCGCGGACGAGGCGGTGATGGACTCGATCTGGCAGCACTGGCTTATGACGCTTCCCGATCTTTCGGTGCGGCGGAACCGCATCCACCGCAAAGGCACGCCGGGCTTCAACCCAGATGCCTTCCGCGCCTTTGCCCGGCATATGTTCCATGGCTCTCACCAGCTTGCGCGGCTGACCTATAGCATGGATATGGAGGATGCGCTTGAGGAGGCCCGCCGCGAGGCACAGCGCAGCGATGATCCGACGCGGCAGGGTCTTATCGTCAAGGAAATGGCCCTTCGCCACAAATACACCATGAACCCGCAAGGGGCGTGGTGGTCGCAAAAGCTGACTTCCGCCGCCTTCATCTACTATCTGGCGATGACACCAGCGGCGGCCATCGTGAACCTTTCGCAGACCACCATCATCGGTATTCCGGTTCTGTCCACGCTCAACAAAGGCTCTGGCGGCCTTCGGCAGGCGACGGCCCAAATCAACCGCGCGCTGTTGGATTTCACCAGAGGGCGCGGCCATGCCGTCAATTCCGGCAGGCTGACTGATCTCGAAAAGGCGGCGATGGCAGAGGCATATCGGCGCGGAACCATCGACAAGACGCAAGGCCACGATCTTGCTGGAATAGCCGACACCGGAGCCGGGTATAGCGCGATTCAGCACAAGATTATGAGCGTGATTTCGTGGGGCTTCCACAATACCGAGAAACTGAACCGTGAAGTGACGTTCCTTGCCGCCTATCGCATGGCAAAACTGAATGGCTCCGATCACTCGGCGGCCATCGAGAAGGCGGCCGATCTGACTTGGCGCACCCACTTTGACTATCAGAACAATAGTCGCCCCCGGTTCATGCAGGGCAACACCGCCCGCGTGTTCCTGGCGATGAAAAACTTCCAAGTGAACGCACTTTGGAGGATTTTCCGCGACGTGCATCAGACCTTCAAGGGGGAAACCCCGGAAATCCAGCGCGAGGCCCGCAAGCAGTTGTTCGCCGTCACCGGCATGATGGCGCTGCACGCGGGCATTCGCGGGACGTGGATCACCGGTATTGCGCTGATGATCCTTGGCCTCTTGACCGGCCGCGACAAGGACGACCTTGAGGAGGAGTTCAAAGGCGCTGTGGTTGAAACTCTGGGAACGCAGATCGGGGGCGCATTGTGGTATGGCCTGCCCGGATATGCGACCGGCACCAGCCTTTCCGACCGGATCGGGATGCCTGACCTGTGGTTCCGCTCACCAGATCGGGCTTTGGAGGGCGAGGACGAGTTCAACTATTGGGCGCAACAGTTCCTTGGACCGGTCGCGGGCATTCCTCTGGCGATGTTCCGGGGCAAAGAGCAGATGGAAAAGGGCAACTTTGAGCGCGGCCTTGAAGGGTTCATGCCAAAGTCTGTGCGCGATCTGATGAAGTCCTACCGCTATGCGACCGAAGGCGCGACAACCACCAACGGCGACCCCCTTGTGGACGAGGTTCCGACGCTTGATGTTTTGAAACAGGCATTGGGCTTCACGCCGGCCGAAATTGCCGAGCGGTTCGAGGTCAACAGCCGCCTCTACAATGTCCAGTCACAGATCCTCGATCAGCGCCAAAGCATTCTGCGGAGCGCGGCCCAGGCCGCCATGCAGGGCCAGTCCCCGGATGCTGCGACCATGGCCCGCATTGAGGCATTCAATGCAGCCAATCCCGACTATCCGATCACCGGCGACAGCATCAACAGGTCGGCGCAAGCGCGGATGCGGGCGCATGAACGCGCTGAGTTTGGCGCGACACTGAACCCGAAGCTGAATGACCGTTTGCGCGCGGAACGTGCGCCTATGGTGTTCAACTAAACCGGGCCTTCGACGTCGCATCTTCCCAGAATACCATATGTTGTGGTATTGGTGAAAACAGCGCGCAAGATGTGCGACTCCGACAGTTTTTATTTGGGGCCGCCATGAGCGAAAACTTTCAACCCTTCACCCCCTCGATCAGCATTGAGCAAATGCTCGGGCGCGTCGAAGGCACTCTCTATTCGATGCAGGCATCCATAAATGCCCTTGCCCATGAAGTGAAAGAGGAACGGGAACACTCTGGCGCGCAGCGTCAAAGTCTTGCCGATAGCCTTGCCACCCTTCACGCCGATGTCGCCACGCTGCGCGAGGACATGGATGCGGTGAAGCCGTTCACCGAGAAGTGGCAGCGGTGGCAGTATGTTGGGTTTGGCGCGATTTTGACTGTCGGGGCCATCGGATCGGCTATCGGTCTGGCGGCCGCTCACTTCAAGGCTCTCCTTCTTCAAGCATTCTCGGGTATGTGATGGGCAAATCCTCGATCTCTGCGCTGCAAGAGCGGTTGGCGAACCTGATGCACTTCCCCGGCCCGGCCGATGGTGTGATTGGGCCGCGCACGGTGTCAGCCATGCAGGACTTCCTCGATACCCATATCAACTCCGATCTGATCCACTTCGAAGTTTCGGCCAAAGATGGTGAAATCACCATCGTCGGTCCGACAAGGAAGGATCAAAGGAAGCCATCAGACGGCGCGGAAAAGTTTCCGTGGATGGTCATTGCCCGCAAGCAATACGGCCTGAATGAAACCCGCGACAATGCGGCGCTGATCCGCTTCTTGCAATCAGATCGGGCAACCGTGGGCGATCCCAAAAAGCTTCCGTGGTGCGGAGATTTTGTCGAAACCTGCATGAAACTGGCAATCCCAAATCTTGTCTGGTCTGGCGACCTTGGGGAAAATCCCTACTTCGCCCGCAACTGGATGCAGTTCGGCAAACCCTGCCCCGCGACATATGGAGCGGTGGTGATCTTCGAGCGCGGCCAGCGCCACGGTCATGTGGGGTTCTTGGTCGGCCAGGACGAGACTGCCTTCTATGTTCTCGGCGGCAATCAGTCCGATAGCGTGACCATCGCGCGGATTGCCAAGGGCCGCGCCCTTGGATTCCGCTGGCCAGAAACCCTGCCCACCCCCCGCATTGCCAAACTTCCCGCGATGAACCCCGGCCAGACGGCCATTTCAACCAATGAGGCATGACATGAAACCGAACCTTGAACTCCCGGTTCTTCCGTTCTGGCAGGCCAAAAGCTTCTGGGCGACCTTGCTCATGGTGGCGGCGACCCTGCTCAACATGCAAGGGATCGACCTCTATGCCGTGACTTGCGACGCCTTCGCCGCCTGCACTCAAGAGGAGGTCATTTCCAAGGGGCAAATGGTGGCTCTTGCCTTGCAGGAGATCGCCCCCATATTCCTCGGCCTTTTCGCATGGTGGCAGCGCCGCGCGCCGAATTATCGCCTCGGCATCAAGTCCGACAAGTCGAAAGGGTAATTCCATGGCCCCGCGTGCTGTTGTCACCCCGGAAAATCTGTCCACCGACTTCAAGATCGACCGCGCCCTTGCCGCACCGGTTCAGGTCAATATCGGCGAAGGCCTTGGGCGTGATGAGCAGGGCAAAATCCATGTGAACAGTCAGGCATTCGGCCAACTCGTTCCTCGCATGGATTCGGTTGAAGCGAAGATCGCCGAAGCCGATGGGGTTCTTGCGTCCACCGACTATGTGATCAATGCCATTGAAAGCGGTGTTGACCCCAGGCTCGACACCCTGGAGTCGGCCGTGGCGGCGGCCGGAATGCCCCTCGCCTCTCAGGCCTATGTGAATGCGGCCATCAACGAAAGCGCGATTGGCGCGGCTGTCTTTACCGGCGTTGACCTGAACGCAGCCAAGGCGGCCGGTCTGGCCGGAACGGCACTGAATGCCACATTCCTCGCCGCCGCTGTTGGCGGCTCTCAAGTCAGCCTCTATCGGCATGATGCGGGGCCGGTGGCGACGCTTCTGGTCACATATCCGAGCATGGCTTCGGTGACTGCGCTGCAAACGGTTGTGGATACGGTCACTCCCGCGATCAACCTAAACACGGTGAAGATCGAGGAAAGCACCGAGTTCATCTTTGTGGTGAAGGATTCGGCCGGAAACATCGCAGCCTATATCGACGCAACGGGCAACGCCCAAGGCTTTGACGCGGCTCCTGCGGTGGACACCGTTGGAACCAGCCCGCGCTGGTCAAAGACCGGAACCTTGTCGTGGCTTCCGTCCAATGTCCTGATGATCTTTGGGGTCATGGGGCAATCCAACGCCGATGCGGTGAACAGTGATACCGGTGATGCCATCATTTCCGGCTCCGCCGTCTATCCGACCAAGGCGCTGATGGTTCCGGGCGGGCCGCGCATCACCGTCGAGACGGGGGCCGATCTGGTTCCTCTGGTGGAGGCCGTCAACAGCGGCCGCCGTGAAAGCTTGTGTTCTGGCTTCGCCAACAACCTGATTGCCAAAGTTGAAGCGGCTTTTGGCTTCCAGCCCTATGTGGCAACCATCCTCTCCGCCCACACGGGTCTGAAAATCTCCGAACTGAACCGGGGATCAAGCTATTACAACCTCGGGCTTGCAGGCATCCGCGACGCCACGGCCTATGCGCTGCGGCAAGGTTTGACGCCGATCTACGCCGGAACGCTCTGGGTGCAGGGTGAGGCGGAATTGTCCAAGCAGCAGGTAAAGACGCACGCCCGCGCGCTGCAAAGGCTTTCCAGAGACATCGCGGCCGACGCAATGGCGATCACGGGTCAAGCCGATGCTCCCTGCCTGTTCACGACGCAGGTTGCCACGGGGAACTCGCGCGACCTGTCATCCGCGACTTGGTTCCCAGACTCATCGGGCCTTGCGCTTTACGAGACGGATGGCGACGGATTGATCAGGTTGTCCGGGCCGATGTATCAAATGCCGATCTCAAGCGACAACCTGCATCTTTCCTGCGCAGGCCAATACTGGCAGGGCGCACAGTTTGCGCAGGCGGTGTTTGGAGAGTTGGCCAACACAGGCTGGCATCCGATCAAGTTTGTGGCCGGGCGCTGGACTTCTTCGACGATTTTGCGGCTTGAGTTTGCGGTTCCTGACAATGGTGATCTCACCATCGCCCTCGGGGAGGCCGTCACCGATACCGTCAACTCTGTTCGCGGGTTCCAAGCGGTAGGTCCGACCGGCGCAGCCTTGCCGATTTCGAGCGTCACGGTTCCAGTGTCGCCCGATGCCAGCAACATTTCCGCCCGCTTTGTGGACATCAGCTTTGCCACCGCGCCCGGCGGGCCGGTGCGGATTGCCTATGCTCACCGCCGCGACGGATCGAGCGGCAATGGCCCGGTGACGGGAATGAGGGGGCTTCTCGCCTCGGCGGCGACCTATACGCCGCTGATTGGCGGCGCGCATCGGCATTGGTGCCCTGCGTTCATTGCAGACATTGCGGGGTTGTAAGCCATGGGCATCGGATACAAGATTTCGGGCGGGGCAAACTTCGCGGCGATCCGCTGCGGGGTTGATCTGGCCGTCAAGGGTAATGCCGAAGGTCTTTTCCTTTTCGGCAGCAGCGAAGAAGAATCCGCGCGGAATTGGGTTGCCAGCAAGCCGAACGGAATCTGGACCGGAGCGCCAACGCTGGCCGCCAACGAGGCCTCGTTCGATCCTTCTGCATCGAAGTATTTGACGACCGGCATTGATGACTTCAATGACATGACCTGGATCATGGTGGTCCGCTCCGATCAGACCCTTGGAGTAGGTCAGGGTGATCCATACTTCGCCTCCACCAACACCGGCCTGTCTGTGGTCGGCGGGCGGTCCATCTTCGGAATGTCCATGCGTGTTGAGGCCGACACCGGGGCGCTGACGCTGTTTGTGCCGCGCTACAACGGGGTTTCGAGCCAGAACCAGACCCTCGGTATATCGGCGGTGAATAGCCCGCCGATGAATGCGTGGTCGATCATCGCCTGCCGCTATACCGACACCGTGCAGAAGCTTGACGATGTTCTCCGTGCCAAAGCTGTTTCTGCGGCCGCGACAGTCGCCAGAGATCGCACCACCAACAAGCTGCGCATCGGTTCCCGCTACGGAACCTCGACTGGCTCTGGGACGACGCGGCAGGCGGCCGCCCTTTTCTACTCTCGCGCCCTTTCGGATGGCGAACTTGTGACGGCGGCCATACAGGTCAAAGCCCTCGTTGAACAGCGCGGAATCGTGTTCGTCTAAAGGCCGCGCGGGCGCTACCCATTCCGCTACCCATTCCGCTACCCATTGATCAGCGGAGTGGGTTATATCATTATGTTTATCAACAACTTTTTTTTAGGCATGACGGACTTCGGCTCCGCCAAAAAATCGACAAAAATACACCGCCGACGCCTGAAAACGCAGGAAATATGCTTTTTTCGCACAGATGCGCCTGTCATTTTGTCCAAATCCGCTACCCATTCCGCTACCCATTGACCCAAAAAGCGCCCTTGCACGTTGGGCAACGCTCGGGCAACGCTGACATAGGTTGGGGGGGCCAGACATGTCCGTGATCCGTCGAGACAATACGTTTTACCTCAAGAAGCGTGTGCCGGTGCGCTATGCGGGGATCGAACCGCGCAAACTTGTCTGGATCAGCCTCAAGACCGACTCCGAAAAAGAGGCCAGGACGAAGGTTCAGGCGGTCTGGTCGGAAGTGATCGCCGGATGGGACGCGCTTCTCGCCGGAAATAGTGATGATGCGGAGGCGCGATATGCCGGGGCGAAGGCCATAGCCGCAGCGCGCGGGTATCGCTTTTTGCCGGTTGATCGCGTCATATCCCTTCCACTGGATGAAGTCATGGACAGGATCGACGCCAGCATGACTCCTGCGGGCCGCATTGACCCCGCTTTGGCGGGCGGCCTTCTCGGGCTGACAAAGAAGCCAGAGTTCACACTGTCGAAGGCGCTGGAAGCCTATTGGGCGGTGACGGGCGACAAGATCGCTGGAAAGAGTGCCGATCAAGTCAGGCGTTGGCGAAATCCTCGGATCAAAGCCTTCAATAATCTGATCGACGTGATTGGGGATATTCCTATCAATCAGATCACCGCTGACGACATGCTCGATTTTCGGGCGTGGTGGTGGGACAAGATCACGGCCGAAGATTTGACCCCAAACAGCGCCAACAAGGACTTCATCCACATTGCATCGACCATCCGCGAGATCAACCAGAAGAAGCAACTTGGGTTGACGCTGACATTCTCTGGCCTGACCTTCGCGGAGGGCGAAAAGCGCACACGGCTTCCGTTCTCGGAAGAATGGATCCGGGAAACGCTCCTTGCTACAGGTGCGCTGGCTGGACTGAACCGTGAGGCCAGGTGCCTGCTGCTTGGCATGGTGAACACAGGATACCGGCCGAGCGAGGGTCAGGGGCTTCTTGCGTCTCATATCCGCCTGGACGTGGATATTCCGCACATAAGCATTGAACCGGTCGGCCGCACGCTCAAAAATGCCTCGTCTCGGAGGGTCATTCCATTGGCCGGCATCAGTCTTGAGGCGTTCAGGGAGTGTCCAGATGGGTTCCCGCGTTACCGTGGTTCTGCGGCGCTGTCCGCGACGGTCAACAAGTTCTTGCGCGAGAACAATCTGACTGAAACGCCGGATCACACGTTATACGGGCTTCGTCATAGCTTTGAGGACAGGCTTCTAGATAGGGACGTGGATGAAAGGATCAGGCGTGATCTGATGGGCCACGCACTCACGCGAGAACGCTACGGCAAAGGGGCCAGCCTCGAAAAGCTGGCAGGCATCATTCATCTGATCGCACTTTGAGGATTGGGAGCGGGGGGCGGATTTGAACCGCCGACCTCATGGGTATGAGCCACGCGCGCTACCATCTGCGCCACCCCGACATCGACTTTCTTACGGTGAGAAATTAGAAGATCAAGGCCCCATTTTCTCGCCAAGAAGTCTTTCCTGACCGGAAAGCATGGATAGTTTCTCCGTCAGGAGCGCCGCGACGGGCGCGGCTGCTTCGTCGTGTTCGAGCAATTCAAGGATAGCATCGCGCTGGCGACGCAGGCGCGCAATCTTTTCTGTCAGCGTTTCTTTTTCACGGCCTTTCATGTGTCGCCCCCCTCCTTTGCGATCTTGATCAACACATCGGCATGGCAGGGCGTGCCAGACTTGCACCAGCAAGCCAGATTCTTGCCGCGAAGGTCGCGCTTTATTGCCGCGACTAGCGGCTTTTGGGCCGGTTCCTCCAGCCAGCACTCGAATAGCGTCATGGCAATCGCTTGAGCATGCTCTCCCCTGCCGTAATCTGCCGCCTTGAATGGGTTCCCCCACAAAGAGGGCCGTGAGACAACCACGGTGTTCGGCGGCATGCGCCAACCTTTTGCGCGGGAAAGCTGGATACGGTCAGCCATCACTCCCCCTCCTTTGCGATCAGGGCGCGTAGAATGGCGATCAGCCAGGCGCGGGCGGGGATGGAATATTCTGCCGTGTTGGGCATGGGCCTAAGTGGCGACCATTCACTCACAGAAACACGCACCAGACCGGGGCGCGGTTCGTGGGCGCTCCATTTCCACCCCGGCAGCACGGCCTCATGCAGTTCGCGGGCGGCGTCTAGTGAGCCGTGATAGGCCAATTCGGCCCATCCATCAAAACCGGCATCCTCGAATGCCATCGTGGACGCTTCGCCCCGCTCCACCTTCTCCAACAGGTCTTGCAGCGCGGTCATGGGTAGCCCTCATCTAGGTATTCATCAGGATCGAACCATCCTATGCCGCCGCATTCATCGCATGGCTCGTCATCCCATCCGCAGATGCAGTCCGCAGGCCAGCAATCGCAGCGCAGGGATCCACGACCATGGCATACCGGGCATTTTTTTAACTTGTCGGTAGTCTTGTTCAGATCAGTCATCAGATCAGCCCCTTATCTAGCGCAAGCCATTCCGGCAGCGTGACAGTTTCAACCCCGCCAACCCCGCTCGGCTCGATTTCGATCTGCGAAAGCGGAAGCCACACGGACTTCATCTTGTCGCCGGTATGCACCAAGACGGCTTTCTCCGTCCGGGCTGTGATTTCAACGTCAATGTCGATGATGTTGGATTTCATTCCGCACCGCCTTTCCGGGCGCGGATGGTCCATGCGGCGTTGCGCAGCGCAAATGCCGCAGCCTTGCAGTCCTTGGCGTATTGAGTGCGAAGGTCTGACCATTTCCGCGCATCTTCACATTCGTCGGCCTCGTTATCGCACCATTGCGCACAAGCCTCCCGCTCTGCCGCCACCGCCTCGGCAATCAGCCGGTCGGCCTCGGCACGGGTGATGACTGCCTGATTTACCGTGCAAGCATTGTGATAGGGTTTCCCCATATACCAGGTAAACGACAGCCCCAGTTCGATGGGTGCGAGGCATCCGTTGCAGATCAGTTGGTGCGCGCTAGTCATTCCCGGCCTCCTTGGCTTTGGCGAGGGCGGCGCGGGCCATTTGTTCCGCTGTGTCAAGCGAGGGCCACGGATACGCCTTTCCAGTCACGGCACGAACAGCACCTGCATATCCTGTTTCACCGCACACGGATTGCAGTAAGGCTTTCAACGCCTCCACCACCTCCCGCACCACGGGCCGTGCCAGTGCGGCGGCGTCGAGGTCGGCTTCTGTGGGGCCGGGGATGGTGCGGATGGCTTCCCGCACAGCCTCCGCGCCTTCATAAGCCCACCCTTTGCGCTCGTCTGTCGTGTGCCAGTCTCCGCCGACCTCATTAGACTCCGCAATAACCTGCTCACGCATCCACTCCGCTCCCAGCGGGCCTGTGGTGTCGGTCGGCTGCTCGGCCCGTGCGAGGGCGGCGGCGGCTTCAAGGGCTTCGTTGCAACCAAAAGCCCTCTCAGAATATGTGGCAAGTCGAGGGTTCGGCCATTTCAGCGCCTCGATCTGCTTGGCGAGTTGTTCGGTCATCCCAGTTCTCCGATCACGATTTTGAAGTTTGTCCCCGTCGCCACCAACGCGGCCCATCAGCGGGCCATCGGCGGGCGGTATTACGACGAGCGTCCACGTCCCTTGCGGTGATGCGTAAATCTCCACCATCCCGCCGCGCGTTTCCGCCGCCGCGCTGATCTGCCGTTCGTGGTATTGGCTATCCAGCGTGGCAACCAGTTCGGCGCGCGGAAAGCAGGCCGGATCATCGGCAAGCGCGGGCGTGGCGAGTAGGGCGAGGGCAAGGGGTTTCATGCGGTTGCCTCCTCTGCTGCATACCCGCCCCATTGCACGGCACAGGCAGCGGCAATGCCGGGAAAGGTTTCAGATCGGTCGCGGGCGCGATTGGGGCCGGGGCTGGCGCGATGCACCTTTGACCATTTCTTGTGTTCGTCGGTTCCCGGCTTCGGCGGGGTCAGCTTGTTTGTCGGCACCAATTCCGGCAGGCCGATCAACTCAAAGCCCGTCGCCTTGAAGAACGGATCGCCAAACCACCACGGCTGCACGAATTGCGTCTTGCCGCGCCCGATAGCCTTTATCGCGTGGCCCGACATGATCGGATTTTCCAGCGCGCGCCGGGGAATGTGCCTGGCATCGCGCAAGGTGCAGTAGAACTCCGCCGCCCGGTCCAGATCGGCCCACCGCGCCTCGTTGCGCCCGTTCTCTTTGCGCCCGCCAATGTAGAGGTGCTTCACCCCTGAATTGCAAAGGACGGTGCAAGGCGGGTGCGCCACCATCAGCAAATCCCAATCCTCGCCAAGGTAATTCAGCACGTCACCCTGAATGTGCCGATTGCTGCCGTCGCGGGCCTGTTGCAGGTCGCAAGACCATGCGTCGTGACCAAGCGCGGAAAATGCCCGCCGCATCACGCCGCTTTCTTCGCAGGCGATAAGCACCCTCATTCCGTCACCCATGTTGATGTGAGATAGACATTGCGGGGCAACCCATGCCGCTCCAACATCGCCCATATTTCCGACTTGGGATGACCGGCAAGACCGCAGCCAACCGGAGTCAGCGCAAAAGTCAGATCATTCCGTTGCCGTGCGAATTGGCAAAATCGGATAATGTGATCCTCTATTTCGCCAAGACCCATGCGCCTAAAATTGTGCCCGACAGTTGGCAGGGCATAGCTGTTGCCCGTAAGCCCCTCGCCAACACCAAGTTGCGCGCCGTGGTGCTGGCGCGCGTATTTCGCAGCCCCCGCTCCATGAATGCCGTCGAGGTTAGACCCGAAAACAAAGATCATCACCACCACCCCAACGCAACAGCCGCCGTCATCACCGCGCCGACCGTCCAGCCCGCCACGAATGCGAGATACGGCAGGCCAACCGCCCACACATCGGCGGCGGTGATCATCCGGGGTTCGGTCTGGTCGATATACTGCTGGGCGCGGGCGATCTGCTCCGCCGTGATCGGAAAGCGGTCGT